>FTKD01002080.1_pt1 | contig 29676 bp, 25 predicted proteins | sample 1658191 | NCBI WGS metagenome assembly FTKD01 (sample SAMEA3914808, study PRJEB12502) | metagenome | biome: forest; material: soil | place: Canada | collected 2011-08-03 | depth 0.3 m
ATTCGAGCTCAAGTGGGATAAGCAATATCAGTCGATCGGCCAGTCCTGGCGGCGCAACTGGGCGCGAATCATACCGTTCTTCGACTACCCACCGGAAATCCGCAAGGTGATTTACACCACCAATGCTATCGAATCGATTAACATGAGCCTGCGGAAAATCATCAAAACCCGCAGTTCATTTCCGACCGATGAGGCTGCCAGCAAGCTGTTTTACCTGGCGCTCAACAACATCAGCAAGAAATGGACGATGCCGCTGCGGGACTGGAAAGGGGCACTGAACCGCTTCACGATTCAGTTTGAAGAACGGATGACTTCGGTCTAAACGGAAACCCGTTTACACAAAATTCCGCACACCCCCCAAGAAATAATTAGGCACTTCACGATTCTTCGTGTATGATCCGTAACTAGCACTTTCATCAAGCTGTACAGTCATTGTTGGTCTCCTTCCCGCCTTGCTCGTTTTCGAGCGATCCTGTTTGAATTTCCTTCAGTTGCGTTGCCCTTGATACTGGGTGCCATTCGGGCTTCGTCCCATAACGTTATTTGATTAAGGAAATAAACATGACTACGCAAACCGGCACTGTAAAATGGTTCAATGATTCCAAGGGCTTCGGCTTCATCACTCCTGATGGCGGCGGCGCTGATCTGTTCGCGCACTTCCAGGACATCCAGGGCAACGGCTTCAAGTCGCTGGCGGAAAACCAGCGCGTTTCGTTCGAGCGCGGCACCGGCCCGAAGGGCGAAAAGGCCAGCAACATTCGCGCCATTTAATTGATATCCGGCCATGAACATGATGGCCGGCGCAATAAGTTCACCAGCAAATTTCACGACCGCATTGACGATTGCTTCCGCTGTCGAGGGCACCATGCAGATCGTGTGGGTTTTCGAGCGGAGGATGTACCGGGGCACCATGCAGATAGCATGGGTTCCGGGCGGTCGGGTTTGGCAGTAAATGGAAGCTCGCTTCGGCGGGCTTTTTTTGCGTATTGCAGTCGTATCCGGGAAGTGCCGCGGCCCGCACGCAAAATGAAGCGCAAGACATCCGGCATTCGCAGTTAAACATTCCAGGAGCCCACATGGCCAAAGAAGAATTGATCGAAATGCAGGGAAAAGTCGACGAAATCTTGCCGGATTCGCGTTTTCGCGTCACGCTGGAAAACGGCCATTGCATCATTGCCTATACGGGCGGCAAGATGCGCAAACATAATATCCGCATACTCGCCGGTGATAGCGTCACGCTGGAATTGTCGCCCTACGATCTGACCAAGGGCCGCATCACGTTCCGCCATCTGCCTGCACGAACCGGCCCCGCATTCACTGCCCGGCGCACGTATCGCTGATCATTTGCGAATGACCCGCTTCGAACAGGCAAGTGGGTCATTGTTGTTCCCGCATTGATCCAGGCAACTCCACTCCGATTTCAATGCTTCAATCGACTGGTGCAAGCCAGAGGTCCTCGATCTTCCTCAAACAGATGTCGCGTCCCCGGACGGGCTCGGTCACGCGCAAAAAATCCGCCAACCCCGCTCCAATTCGGTGTTGTTTACTTTAAGATAGCAACATAAAGCCGGACCCATACCTACAATTCCACGCAGCATTCCACCTTGTCGGCTTGTCTTTGATTGATCATTCCTTTGCCTGGAGTTATTTGATGAGAGCCTTCTCAAGATTGCTGTTGCTTTGCCTTTTTCCTCTTTATGCCCACGCCGCCGGTGAAGCCGATCAAGGCAAATCGATAGGCGATTTGCAATGGCATGCCGGCCCGGGTGCCGACGCCATCGCTGCCAAGGCGACGCTGAACGTGCCGGCCGACGTCATGTTCATCGATGAAGCCAACAGCAAGCAATTCCTTCAAATGACGGGCAATATTCCCGATCCGGGTAATTTCATCGTTTTCTCTAAGAAAGACAAATGGTGGGCCACGTTCTCGTTCGATCCCATCGGTTACGTCAAGGACGATGAAAAAATCGACGCCGACAATATCCTACAGAAGATGAAGGATAACGACGGCCCGGCCAATGAGGAGCGGCGCAAGCTCGGCTTCGGCGAATTGCATACCGACGGCTGGTATGTGCCGCCGCACTATGACAGCGCCACCAAGCGCCTGGAGTGGGGCCTGAAACTGCATGGCGACAAGGATGTGACGCTCAATTACACCATCCGCCTGTTGGGCCGAACCGGCGTCATGGACGCCACCCTGGTCTCCAGCCCCGAGACGCTCGATGCCGATGTGCGTTCCTTCAAGGAAGTGCTCAAGGGCTTCGATTTCAACAGCGGCGAACGTTACGCCGAGTTCCGTGCCGGCGACCACGTCGCCGAAATCGGGCTGGGGGCGCTGGTGCTGGGCGGCGCAGCGGCGGTGGCGGCCAAGAAGGGTTTCTTCGGCGCCATTCTGGCCTTCCTTGCGGCGGCATGGAAGGTGATCGCCGTTGCCGTGGTGGGCGTGCTGGCCAAGATTCGCTCGCTGTTTTCCAAGAAGGAATGAGCCTGCCGATCGAGCTATGGCTGGTGCTGGGAATCGTCGGATTCTATCTCTACGATTCCCTCGTCACGCTGCAGCCCGGCGAGATGGTGCTGATCGAGTCGGGCGGGCGCTGGAAATTCTTTGTTCCCACATCGGATTGGCAGTTCGGCGGCAAGCATGTCTATCTGCCCAATCCCTTGCTGCCGGTGCAGACCTTGTATCGGCTCAATTGGCAAACTCCCTGCGCGACGCAGGTGGATGGCGAAGCGATGAAAGCGTTTTTTCATGCGCAGCGTTTCCTGCGGCCGGTGGTCGTGGTGCTGTTCGTGCTGCTCATGATTGCCCTGCCGTTTGCCATCTGCCGCCTTGCCCAGATTCGCCTGTTGTTGGCCCTGGTTGCCGAAACCTACGTGTTCCTTTCGGCCTCGGCCATCTTGCTGTATCGCCAGCGCGCGGCATTGCGGCTCGATCGCAAGGCGGCCTTGAAATTGGCGCTCGATGGCGTGATGTGCGCGCCATTTTCCCTCAACCTGATCCGCAAACTGGGCCTCGCTTACCCGTGGCAAGGCGACCCGATGCTGTTTGCGCGCGATGTGATGAAGCCCGAGCAGTTTGCCGCACTGCGCGACGGCCTGGTCAGGCGCATCGAGCGCGACCTGGAAATGCTTGACGAAGGTGAGCCGTTGCACCAGGCGCTGCAAGAAGCGCGGCGTCGCTTCATTGACATGGCCGCCTGAGCCGAGGCTGCGCCGCCAGACGTATCGCCGCTTGTGGCGCGATATCTGGGTATCTGGCATAGTGACCGGGCTGTTTCGTTCATGGGGGAACGCGTGCGCCGCCGTCGGGCCGACTGTTCGGCTTGCGAACTGAAAAATTTCGTGGAGAAGAACATGAACGTATTCATCACCGGGGCAAGCAGCGGCTTGGGCGAAGGCTTGGCGCGGCGCTACGCAGTGCCGGGCGCGACGATAGGCTTGTGCGCGCGGCGCGCCGATCTGCTCGATGCGCTTGCGCGCGAGATTGAAGCGAAGGGCGCCAGGGCAATCGTCTACGCGGCGGACGTGGCCGACACAGCGGCGATGCAGCAGGCGGCCGGGCAGTTCGTCGCGGCCAGCGGCAAGGTCGATCTGGTGATCGCCAACGCCGGCATCGGCATTCCGCATCGCACGCTGCAGGGCGAGTCGGAACCGATCGCCAAGCTGATGCGCGTCAACGTCATCGGCGTGACCAACACCGTCGTGCCATTCGTGCCGGCCATGGTGAAGCAGGGCTCGGGCGTGCTCGTTGCAGTCGGCTCCATGGCAGGGCATCGCGGCTTGCCGGGGCGCGCCGCCTACAGTTCCTCCAAGGCGGCGGCGCGCGTGTTCATGGATGCGCTGCGGCTCGATCTGCATGGCACCGGCGTGCATGCCATGACATTGTGCCCCGGCTTCGTGCGCACGCCTTTGACGGCAGTGCTCGACAATAAATTACCCTTCCTGATCGATTGCGAAGAAGCGGTCGACATCATGGTCGCGGCGATTGCGGCGCGCAGGAAAACCTTCAGCTTTCCCTGGCAGATGCGCTTGATGAGCCTGTTGTTCAAGCACGGACCCGAAGGCCTGATCCTCAAGCTCGCACCGGCGGCGCGCACCAGGGCGCCGGAGTAGGTTTCCTCCATTGCCCGAGGTGGCGCCGCCTGAAACAGGGTCGGTTATCCTGACTCCCTAGTTGACGTTCTTCAGGCCCAGCACCTCGATTTTTTCGATCGACGGCGGCGCGGCCAGCAGCTCCGCCGCGTTGGCCATCAGGGCTTGCGCGATCGGGCCGGAAAGGTGGGCTTCGCGCCCGGTTTCATTCTCGAACGCATCGAAGATGCCGAAGGTGGTCGGCGAGAGGCGCAGCGCGAACCAGATCGGCGTGGTGGCTTCTTCGCGCGCCATGGCGAGACCCTTTTCGAGAAACGCCGCGACGGCGGCTTCCTTGCCCGGCTTGGCTTCGAGGCGGGCGAACAGTGCTAGTTTGATCATGGCAATCTCCTGGTGGTTGATGAATGGAAAGCGCATTCTCCGCTGCGAGGTGCTTGGCAGAGCAGCATGCGACAGGCGCCACTTTACGCCCGCTGCCGCCTCGTGCATACTGTCAATATTGACTACTTTGATGTTGTTTTTGCCAAGTGGTTGGAACAACTTTCTTTCATGAAAATCGATATTCTTGCGCTCGACGGCGTATTCGATACCGGTCTCGCCGTCGTCAGCGACACCTTCGGCACGGCCAATGAGCTGGCAGCCATGCAAGGCTGGGATTCGCCGCGTTTTGAAGTGCGGACGGTCGGCGTGCGCAGCCGGGTCAAGACGGCGCAGGGCTTGAGCGTGCCGGTGTCGCGTGTGGCAGCCGGGCTTGCCGACTGGATCGTCGTGCCCGCCATAGGCGAAAAGATGCCGCCCGGCCTGCAGGCGGCGCTGGCGCGCCCCGACATCGCCGAGGCGGCCGACGCCCTGCGCACGGCGGCAGCTTGCGGCGCGCACATTGCCGCTGCCTGTATCGGCACCTTCGTGCTGGCCGAGTCGGGCTTGCTCGATGGCGAACAGGCAACTACCACCTGGTGGCTGGCGCCCATGTTCCGCCAGCGCTATCCGCACGTGCGGCTGGACGAGTCGCGCATGGTCATCAGGTCCGGCGGCGTCATGACGGCGGGCGCCGCGCTTGGCCATATTGATCTCGCGCTGGCCCTGATCCGCCAGGTCAGCCCCGAGTTGGCGGCCTTGACGGCGAAATACCTGATCGTCGATACGCGGCCGGCGCAATCGGCCTATGCCATCGTCGATCACCTGAGCCACGCCGATCCCATGGTCGAGCGTTTCGAGCGCTGGGCGCGGGCCCGGCTCGACCAGGGATTTTCGCTCGACGATGCCGCAGCCGAGCTGGCGACTTCCAAGCGCACCCTGGCGCGCCGCCTGAGAGAAGTGTTGGGCAAGACTCCATTGTCGTACTTCCAGGATTTGCGCGTCGAACGTGCCATGCACCTGCTCAAGACCGGCAGCGGCACGATAGAGCAGATCGCCACCCAGGTCGGCTATGCCGACGGCGTCAGCTTGCGTGCGCTGTTGCGCAAGAAGCTGGGGCGCGGCGTGCGTGAGTTGCGCCAGCTTGAATGAGGACTGCACCTGGAAGCGAGGGCTTGGGTGCTAAAATTCTCACCAGGTTTTCAACAGGAGTGGGGCATGTCAATTTGGGTATGGATCGGCGTGGGCGTTGCCTCTGTTGCCGTCGTCCTTGCCGCGGTCATACGTTCGCTTCGACCGAAGCAATATGAGCCTGTGGAAATGGATTTCGATTTGCGCGCCCTGAAGCGGGCCGAATCGGAGTCTAGCGACGCGCAGAAACAGGCCCGGATGCGGGAGGTGAACAAACGTCTCGATGCGCTGTTTGAGCCTTCGGCGGCCGAGACCCCCCGCTCTTCTTCCGATACCTCCAATCAGCGATAGTCGCTGCGGCGCAATTGATCGGCCGGGGGACACATCGCCCTTCCAATGCCATTTGCGCCCCGCTTGTGCCCCGCTTGTGCCCCGCTTGTGCCCTTATAAGGACTGTTTCAACAGAACTATACAAAATTTTGTATAATCGCGTCGCCGTATTGCAAAAACGAGAGTCAAGCTTGAACAAGATGCACAGCAGCGAAGTCGAGGCCAGTTTCGCCGCGCGTTCGGAATTGATGGGAAAGCTGTCCGAACTGATACGCGTCCAGGGATGGACGCAGAAGGAAGCCGCAGCCAGGCTGGGCGTGACCCAGCCGCGCATTTCCGATTTGACGCGCGGCAAGATCGAATTGTTTTCCCTCGACACCCTGATCGATATGGCAGCAGTGGCCGGCATGCGGCCGCATATCGTGTTGGCCACCAACGTTTTATAGCTCATTGAAGGAAAGCCCGGAGTGTCGGGCCCCGTGACCGGGGCAGAACAGACTCCGCACCACCGCTATGTCAGATAATCAAGCCGCCGCTGCGGCTCAGCAAGAAACCAAACCCGAACCGCAAACGGTCCGGTTCCAGGACTTCGGCCTGTCGAGCGACATCCTGCGCGCCTTGTCCGATCAAGGTTACGTGCATCCCACGCCGATCCAGGCCCAGGCCATCCCCGTGGTACTGCAAGGGCGCGACGTCATGGGCGCGGCGCAGACCGGCACCGGCAAGACCGCCGGCTTTTCGCTGCCGATCATCCAGCTGTTGCTGGCGCAGGCCAATACCAGCGCCTCGCCGGCGCGCCATCCGGTGCGTGCACTGATTTTGACGCCGACGCGCGAACTGGCCGACCAGGTTGCCGAAAACGTCAAGGCTTACTCGCGCCACACGCCGCTGCGCTCGACCGTGGTGTTCGGCGGCGTCGACATGTCACCGCAAACGGCCGCCTTGCGCGCCGGGGTCGAAATCGTCATCGCCACGCCGGGCCGGCTGTTGGACCACGTGCAGCAAAAAACGCTGAACCTGGGGCAGACCCAGATCCTGGTGATGGACGAGGCCGACCGCATGCTCGACATGGGCTTCCTGCCCGACCTCCAGCGCATCATCAACCTCTTGCCCAAGAAGCGGCAAAACCTGATGTTCTCGGCCACGTTCTCGCCCGAGATCAAGAAGCTGGCGGCAACCTTCCTCACCAGCCCCGTCACCATCGAAGTCGCGCGCAGCAATGCCACCGCCGACAAGGTGACCCAGGTGGTGTACAAGGTAAATGAGGACGACAAGCGCGACGCGGTGGTGCATCTGTTGCGCGTCCACGGCGTCAAGCAGGTGCTGGTGTTCTCCAATACCAAGATCGGCGCGTCGCGCCTGGCGCGCGTGCTGGAGCAGGAAGGCATCAATGCCTCCGCCATCCATGGCGACAAGTCGCAGGCCGAACGCATGGCCGCGCTCGACGCGTTCAAGAACGGCACGATAGACGTGCTGGTGGCAACCGACGTGGCCGCACGCGGCCTTGACATCGCCGAACTGCCTTGCGTGATCAACTACGATCTGCCCTATAACGCCGAAGACTACGTGCACCGCATCGGCCGCACCGGCCGTGCCGGCGCATCCGGCGATGCAATTTCGCTCTATTCGGACAAGGACGAGCGCCTCCTGGTCGACATCGAAAAGCTGATCAAGCAAAAGTTCACGCCGCAGCAGATCGAAGGCTTCCAGCCCAAGGCGCGCGAATATGGCGAATCGCGCGGCGGCCAGCGCGGAGAGCGATCGGGCGGACGCGGCGAACGCGGCGAACGCGCTCCTCGCGATGGCGACAGGTACGGCAGTTCGCGCAGCGATCGTGGCGAACGCACGGAACGCCACAGCCCGGCGCCGCGCAAGGAAAAGGTCGATCCGTGGTTCCTCAAGCCTTATGAGCCGACAGCCGAAGCCGAAGCTGCGCCGGTCCAGACCTCGTCGGAGAAGTCGCTGGCGATCAAGCCGGGCAAGGTCAAGGTTGCAGCACTCCTGGGCGGCAGGCCCAAGCAGTAAGTCAATGACGGCGCCAGGCAAGAGCCGCCCGGCGCCAGAAATCCTCCACCGAAGCGGCACGCGGCAGGTCGAGCTTGAGGAAAGCTGCGGCTCGATGCAAGGTGCCGAGCGGATGTTGCACGTCGAGCTCGTGCGCGCCGGTCTGCTTCGACAATTTCTCCCCCATGCCATTCGTTACGACCGGTACGTGCAGGTAGTGCGGCGTCGGCAGGTGCAACAGGTGTTGCAGGTAGATCTGGCGCGCCGTCGAATCCAGCAGATCGATGCCGCGCACCACGTGCGTCACGCCTTGCATTGCGTCGTCCACCACCACGGCGAGCTGGTAAGCCCAGAAACCATCGGCGCGTTTCAGGACGAAGTCGCCGACCTCGCCGGCCAGATGCTGCGCCACCGGGCCGACCCAGGCGTCGTCGAACGACACCACATCGGCGCCGGGATCGGGCACGCGCAGCCGGTAGGCGCGCGGCAGGCGGCCCGGTGCGAGGCCGTTGCGGCAGGTGCCGGGATAGACCGCCGCCCCGTCGGACGCGACGCCGACACGCGAATCGGCAATTTCGCGCCGCGTGCAGCCGCAGGGGTAGGTGTGACCTTGCAATCGCTCGAACGCGGCCTGGTATAAATCCTTGCGCCGGCTTTGCCACACCACTTCACCATCCCATTGCATGCCCAGGTCGAGCAAGGTCTGCAGGATGGCCTCGGCCGCGCCCGCCACGGTGCGCGCCTCATCGATGTCTTCGATGCGCACCAGCCAGGCGCCGCCATGCGCCTTGGCGTCGAGGTAGCTTGCCATGGCGGCGACCAGCGAACCCGCATGCAGGGGGCCGGTGGGGGAGGGGGCAAAGCGCCCGACATAAAGCCCCGCATGGTCAGGCATCATGTCACTCCACGCTCAGGGATTGCTGCACGTCGGGGTCGGCCAGCTTGTTCAAGAACCATTTGAGGCACTTGCCGCGCGCCGACGTGCGCCAGACGATCTGTTTGCTGACCGGCGCGCGCACTTCCTGGGTCTGCTTCCTCACCAGCGCGCCGCTTTGCAGGTAAGGCTCGGCCAGAGTCGGCGGCAGGTAGCCGCAACCGAGGCCCGCGACTTGCGCTGCCAGCTTGGACGTGATCGAGGGCACGGTCAGCGTCTGTTGTCCGGTCAACAGGCCCGTGGAAAAGGTCGGCAGGCTGCGCCCGGTGTCGCCTACCGCCACCACGCGGTGCTGCTTGATCTGCTCGGCCGTCAAGGGTTCGGGCTGGCCTGCCAGCGGGTGATCGGGTGCGACGGCGAAGATCCACGATTGCGAACTCAACGGCATGGTACGGAATTCACCGCTCATGCGCATGGTTTCCAGGCTGCTGTGCACGGCGCCGATGGCGAGGTCGGCGCGGCCCGATAGCATCGTTTCCCATACACCGGAGAGCGTCTCGCTGGAAAAGCGCAATCGCGTGCCCGAGCCTTCGCGGTCGAATTCGGCGATCAGGGGAATCATGCGCTCGAAGCGCACGATGTTGTCCAATACAATGCGCAGCTCGACTTCCCACCCTTTGGCGGTACGCTTGACGCGTTGCTCCAATTCATCGGCCGCGCGCAGCAGGTGGCGTCCTTCATTGAGCAACTCCTGCCCAGCCGGCGTCAACTTGGCGCGATGGCCGCTGCGGTCGAACAGCAGCACGTCGAGGTCATCCTCCAGCTTGCGCACGCTATACGTCAGGGCCGAAGGTACGCGGTCCATTTCCGACGCAGCCCCGGCGAAGCTGCCGTTGCGGTCGATGGCATCGAGGATTTGCAGGGATTCCAGTGTCAGGTTCACGCTTATTCAAAAATATTGAATGATTTATCGAAAAATAACACCTGTTCTTGACTGAGGCAAGCGCTTATATTGTGTCCATGGACAGCGCCAAAGGGAAAAAGCAACAATCCCGCCGGCGAAAACCCTTCACAGGAGGTTGAAAATGATTGAACTACGCTCCGCCGCAGAACGCGGCCACGCCAATCATGGTTGGCTCGACGCGCATCACAGTTTTTCGTTTGCAGATTACTACGATCCGCGCCACATGGGCTTTGGCCCCTTGCGTGTGTTGAACGACGACCGCATCGGCGCCGGCGCCGGTTTCGGCACGCACGGCCATCGCGATATGGAAATTGTTACCTATGTGCTCGATGGCGAGCTGGCGCACAAGGACAGTATGGGCAACGGCAGCGTGATCCGTCCCGGCGACGTGCAGCGCATGAGCGCGGGCACCGGCGTCATGCACTCGGAATTCAACCATTCCCAAACCCAGGTCACGCACTTGCTGCAAATCTGGATCGAGCCGAAGTTTCGCGGCATTGCGCCGGGCTACGAGGAAAAGCGCTTCGAGGCTGCCGACAAGCGCGGCCGCCTGCGCCTGATCGCCAGCAGCGACGGCGCGGAAGGTTCGGTCAAGGTGCATCAAGACGTCAAACTTTATGCCGGCCTGTTCGATGGCGCCGAAGAAGCGACCATCAGCCTGCCGCAGGGCCGCCGTGCTTATCTGCACGTGGCACGCGGCGAGGTGCAGGCCAACGGTGTGGTGCTGAAAGAGGGCGACGCCTTGAAGGCCGTCGACGAAAAAGAGATTCGCATTTCCGGCGGCAAGGATGCCGAAGTGCTGTTGTTCGACCTTGTTTAATTCTTATCCGAAAAAGAGGAAGCCATGACCAAAGTTGCCATCGTTTATCATTCCGGCTACGGCCACACCAAGAAGCAGGCTGAAGCCGTGCACGCGGGCGCCGCGTCCGTCACCCCCGAAGCCCTGTTGATCGCCATCGATGCCGAAGGCAATGTCGGCGAAGCCGACTGGGCGCACCTGGGCGCAGCCGACGCCATCATCTTCGGCTCGCCAACCTACATGGGCATGGTGTCGTGGCAGTTCAAGAAATTCGCCGACGCCTCGTCGAAGGCCTGGTTCACGCAGGCCTGGAAGGATAAGATCGCCGCCGGCTTCACCAATTCGGCGAGCATGAACGGCGACAAGCTCTCGACGCTGCATTACTTGTTCACGCTGTCGCAGCAGCACAGCATGATCTGGGTCGGCACGGGTTTGATGCCGGCCAACTCCAAGGCCGCGCAGCGCAACGACATCAACTATGTCGCCTCGTTCTCCGGCGCGATGGCGCAAAGCCCGTCGGACTCTTCGCCCGAGGAAGGCCCGTTGCCGGGCGACCTGGAAACGGCCAAGCTGTTCGGCAAGCGCGTGGCCGAGACGGCCGCGAAATTTAAGAAGTAAGCGTCGCAGTGCAGTGCTGCTCCCCCTCTCCCGCCCGCGGGCGAGGGGAACACTTCCCTGCGCGCCCCACACGTGCTACCTTTGCGGCTCTGTTCCAAACGAGCCGTCAAGATGGATAAATTTCTCGCCGCGTCTTCCAACGAAGAATTCCTGGAGCACGCCTACCGCTATTTCTTTTCGCGCGAACCCGATGCCGGGGGGCGGGCACATTTCCTTGCCGCCATGGCAGGCGGCATGAGCCGCGAAGCCGTGTTGCATGGCTTCGTCGGCAGCGACGAGTTTGCCGGCCGCTTCAACGGCAAGTTGGCCCCGGCAGGCGAGGTGAGCGCAGCGCAGCGCTTCGCACCCGAAGGGCATTTCTATTCGCCGATTCCGGCAGTCGAGGAATACCGCGACCATTTCGCACAACTCGCCTTGCCGGAACCCGAAGGCAGGGATGTCGATGAAGCGACGCAACTCGCGTACGCGGAAAAATTCGCCGCCACCTATGGCGAACTGCCGTTTCCCAAGGACAAGACCGCAGGCCACCGCTACTATCTCAACAACGGCGCATTCAATTATTTCGACGGCATCGCGCTGTATTCGATGATCCGCGAATTCCAGCCGCAGCGCATCATCGAGGTCGGCAGCGGCTATTCGTCGGCAGCGATGATCGATACCTGCGAGTGCTTCCTCGGCGGCAAGACCGAAATCACCTTCATCGAGCCTTATCCCGAAACGCTGCACAAGTGCCTGCTGCCGCAAGACATGGAGCGTTACCGCATCCTGGCGCAAAAGGTGCAAGACGTTGATCCCGCCGTGTTCCAGACGCTGCAGGCCAACGACATCCTGTTCATCGATTCCTCGCACGTGGCGAAATTCGGCAGCGACGTAAACCACCTGTTGTTCAATATCCTGCCGTTGTTGAATGATGGCGTGGTGGTGCACTTCCACGACATCTTCCGCAATTTCGACTACCCGCGCGAATGGCTGACGGAGGGGCGCGCCTGGAACGAAGGCTATCTGCTCAAGGCCTTCCTGGCGCACAACCGCGACTACAAGATACTCTTCTTCAACGACTGGTTTGCCCACCGCCACTGGGATTTCCTCGAACGGCACCTGCCGCTCTGCACCGTGCAGCCGGAAGGCAGTCCGTTCAAGAATTGCGGCGTGAGCTTGTGGCTGCAGCATCGCGCGTAGGGTGGACGGAACGCCGTTCGGTGTGATTCGCCAGCGTTTTAATAATTTCGCTAGGCATTGGTGGGTTGCACCCACCCTACGGTCCTGCCTCGCCGTAAAGATTACAGCGTGTAGGGTGGGTGAAACCCACCAGCGCCTCAAATAATTTCACGAGGCATTGATGGGTTTCACCCACCCTACGCTCCTGATGCGGCATTCAGGGCGGATGTTGGGCTTCGCTGCGCTCTGCGCCAATCTACAGTTCTTGGAGCCCGACGAGCTTTAACAAGCGCTCGGCATTTTGCTGCCACGTATTCCAGGCCAGCCCGGCCGATGCGGGCGCCTTGCCTTCCTTGTTCAGCACAATCCAATCCCGCACCGCACGTGCCAGCTCCTCAGGCGTTTGCCCGCCGAAATAGTGCGCATGTTCGCCCGCAATTTCGCGGAACACGGCGATATCGCGCGCGATGATGGGCTTGCCGTGGCGCGCCGCCTCGATCAGCGGCAAGCCGAATCCTTCGGCCTCGCTGGCGAACAGCAGGCAGGAACTTGCCTGGTACACTTGCTCCAGATATTGATCGCTGATGTCGGAGAGCCAGATCAGGCGCTTGCCCAACTCAGGATGGCCGCGCAGCTTGTCCATGGTGCGCGGTATGTTGCGCCGCTGCTGCGGCGAAAGAGACGTCCACCCTTCACGGCCCACGATGACCAGCCGGGCCGCCACGCCTTCGCGCCACAAGGTTTCGAAAGCCTCGATCGCTTGCAGATGGCCCTTGCGCGGCTCTATCGTGCCGACCATCAGGAAGCTGTCGCTGCCGCGCAATGCATCGAGCACGCGTTTCGCGTCCTCCGGCAAGCCCGTCGAGGGAAAGGAGCGGTCGAGATCCGCCCCATGATGCAGCACAGGGAAAGCCGCCTTCGATTGCACGCCATCGGCTCGCAGCCAGGCTTGCGTTTCGTCGGCCACCGCTTGTGAAATGCAGATCAGGCTGTCGGACTCCGAAGCGATCGCACGCAGCCAGCCGACATGGGTGTCGCCCGCATGCTCGGGGAAGAATTCCGGTTGCGTGACCGGCAGGATGTCATGCACCAGGAAATGCACGCTCGCGCCCGTTTCGCGCCAGCGCCGGTAGATGCCGGCTGTCGCGGCTTTCAGCACATCGGCCGGACAGAAATCGGCGCCGTAGAACACATCGCCCGGCATCACATCCACTGCCGAATCCGCGGCGATGTCGGGAATGCCGAGCAAGCCGTGCGTATAGCGCCGCGCATAGCGGTAGTGCGGCGTGCCGCCTTCCGCGCTGAGGTAGACCGGCTCCACGCGGAAGGCGGATGATTCGTGATCGAACAGGGCCGACAATTGCGCCCTGACCACGCGCTCGATGCCGGTCTGCAAGTCGTTGCGGCAGATCGCCGAGACGTCGATCATGAGCTGCCGCACGCGCGGCACTGGCGCGATCGATAGCGAAACGGCGTGGGCCAGGCGGCGCAGCTCGGTTTCCTGTTTCGGCGAAGCGATGGCACCGAGGCGGTCGATCAAGGCCGCCGTGCCGTTCTTTGCCAGCGGGTGAAAGCGCTCGATTGCATCGGCATAAAGCTGCGCGCAATGCGCCGGATCGTGCACCGTGGTGATCTGCTTGCGCGCTTCGCGCGCGAGTTCTGCGCGCTTGTCCGTATCGCGCCATAGCGTTTCCAGTGCTTCGATCAGGTCGGCATCGGCGAATTCGTCGGCCAGTTTCCACACCGCGGTCTCGGGCAGGTCGCTCATGCTGCCATGCGCGTTGACGATGGTCGGCAAGCCATGATTCATGCAATCGAGCACGGCGCCCGAGGTTTCGCCGCGGCTCAGGGAGCGCAACTGCACGCTGATGTCGGCGGCTTGCAGGTAGAGTTCGTATTCAGGCATCTCGGTCCAGCCGGCGATGCGGATGCGCGCGCCGCTTTGCTCGATGCGCTTCTGCAGTTGCACGCCATAGTCGCCGCCGTGGTTTTGCCCGACCATGACCAGTTCGCATTGCTTGCTCGCGTGCAGCGCTGATTGCAGCCAGGCGTCGAGCAGCCGGTACGGCAGCTTGCTCGGCGCGACGAAACCGAAGCTGCAGACCAGGAAGCTGTCCTGATTCAAGCCCAACTGTTCGCGCGCGGCGCGGCGCATGGCGGCGCGGTCCGCGATGGGGGTCGCGACGCGCAAATGCGGTATGGAGGCCCATTCCGCGCTCGCCTTCTCGCCATACCACTGGCGGGCCAATTGCGCCGAATGCGTCGAATGCACGATCACGCCTGCCGCATCCTGCAGCAGCGGAAGATTGCAGGGATAGCGGTCGCGCGCCCGGGCCAGGCCGTCTTCGCCGTAGCGCATGGCCAATGCCGGATAGCCATGCGCGCGATACAGCGTATCGCTCCAGGCCAGCGGCCTGCCTTGCTCGATCTCGTCCAGCCACAGCATGCCGTTGACGAAAAAGTCGTGCAGCACCAGCACGCCGGGGTGGCGCCGCATCAGCTCCAGCATATGCTTATGGAACTGGCTGTTGCCGACCTGATACATGATGCGGTCGAAGCTCTCCGCATGTTGCGCCAGCCAGGCCGGAGACTCCAAGGGCAGATCGGCCAGATCGGCCGGCAGCCCCTCCCTGGTTTGGTCGGCGATCAAGGTGATGTCGTAATGCGCGCGCAGTGCGGGCAGCAACTCGGCACTGTAATTGGCGATCCCGCTGCGCGTGGGCGGCAGCGGCGACACGAAGGCCAGCGTTTTCTTCGCCGCCGGTGCGGCATTGGCCTTGCCGGCGAGCTGGCGCCTGGCGTGAAAGTCTTCGATGGCGGCAATGGCGCGCCGCCCGCTGATGTCCCAGGAAAACGCCTTGGCCTGCTCCAGGCCGTGCGCTTCCAGTTCGGCACGAAAGGACGGGTTGCCCAGGATTTCCGCGATCTTGTCGGCAATGGAGCGTTCGCTCTTGGCGTCGAACAAGGCATCGGCACGGCCGACGACTTCCGGCAGGCTGGTCGAGTTCGATGCGATGGCCGCCTTGCCGCACGACATCGCCTCCAGCACGGGAAGGCCGAAACCTTCATGCCACGACGGCATGACAAATAGCGTGCACAGGTTGTACAGCTTGACCAGGTCGCCGTCCGGCGCGAAACCGGGCAGCAGCATCTCGCCCGGCTGCAGGTAGCGCGTGTTACCCAGGGTTTCGAGGTGCGAACGTTCGTGCCGCTCAAGGTGGCTCACGATCAGCAGTTGATGGCTCTGGCGCAGGCTTTCGGGCAACAGCGAGTAGGCGCCGATCAATCCCTCGACATTCTTGCGCGTGTCCGTCGCGCCGGTATACATGATGAAGGGCCTGCTGATGCCGTACTTCGCCAAGAGACTGCGCTTTTCCTCTTCACCGATCTGCAGCGGCTGGAAATGCGCATCGGCAGCGGCCGAGACGTTGACCACGTGCTCCTCGGGATAGACAATCAGTTCGATGGCTTCGCGGCGCGAGGACTCCGAAATTGCCAGCAGCAGATCGGCATTGCGCATGTATTCGAGCTTGCGCGTGTAGTGCTGCCACTGCCTCGGGTCGGGCTTGAGATAGTGATCGGCATAAACCAGCGGAATCAAGTCGTAAAAAGTGACTGCGACCGGCGTAGTTCGATCGAAGCGGCCTATGCTGGTGACGGCATCGTCGCCGTAGCCTTCGATCAGGCTCGTTACGTGAATCAAATCGGGACGCAGGCTGGCCAGGAAGGCCTCGCGCACCAGCTCCGCCGCCTCGCGGCGCGCCAGCGCGTGCACATCGCATTCGCGCGTCGGCCCGGGCGCATGCCAAACGCGGATATTTTCCACCGGCAGCAGGTTGGCGAAATGGCGCCTGATCGGCGCGATGGTCTCCTCGAACAAGCCGCTCAAGGCCAGAATGATGTCATGCTCGCCGCGATGACGCACCATGGCATCGACTAACGACATGGTATAGCGCCCGATACCGCGGTTGCGGCTGCCGCTTTGCGCCCCTTGCATATCGATGACGATGCGCATCAGGAAGCCTCCTTGTTGCGCTTGGCGGCGTTTTCGGAAGCGGATTGCAAATCTTGATAGATACGGCTGGCGCGGGCGCTCATGTCGGCTTGACTAGGGATGTAATTGTTTGCGCCGGCCACGCGTTGGCCGAGCAATCGTTGGTGCCAGGGCTTGAACAGGCGGTATAGTCCCGCAGCCTTGACCAGGCGAATGAGGGTCTTGCGCAATCCGGGACGATTGTCGATCACGGTGATCGTCTTGCGCGCCACCTTGGATTTGGCCATGGACAGGCGCGTGCGCAAACCCATTTTGCGCATCAACCTGGCCTGCGTGCCGATCCAGCGCAGCGGCGCGCTCAACTTCCAGGTCGGATTCTCGAAGATTTGCTGCAATTGCCCGGCCTGCAGGTCCACGCGGATTTCGAGTTGGGCGATGCGCGCCTCCAATTGCGCCAGCATGTTCTGCAAATCGCGCGCACGCTGGTCGATATGGGCGTCGGCCTTGGCCAGGATGTCTTCGCCGCGCCGCCGCTCCTGCAATTCATAGCGGCTCGCCAAAGCGGCCGAACCGATGCCGTAGCGTGTGGAAAAGGCCGGATTGAAGGCGCGCATGAAACGCTCGTCGGCCGGCTTTTGTCCCACCACGGCATAGTCTGGGCTGGCGCCGTCGAGGACGGTCCACAAGCCGATCTCGCGCGGCGTGTACAGCGACGCATCTTCCTGCAGCCGTGCCACGACATGCCGCTCGAAACCTTCGAATTCCACCGCAAAGCGCAGCAACTCCGGCGGCAGCGGGCGCAGGTGGGTCGGGTCCTGGTAGAACAGGTTGGATCCGACCACCAGGTTCTCGGGGTTGGGCGTCTCCAGGATCAGCAAGCCGCCCGGCTTCAGCACGCGCATCGCTTCGCGGATCAGCGTGCGGACGTCGTCGAACGGAATGTGTTCGACCAGGTGGAAGGCCGAGACAACGGCGAGGCTCGCATCCGGCGTCTCGCGCAGCGCCTGCAAGGCGTCGGCACGGCGCGCATCGAGGCCGCGCTGGCGCAATCCTGCCAGCATGCCGTCGTCGAGATCGACCCCCGACGCGGCGTAGCCCGCCTCGCGCAGCACCTCGAGCCACTCGCCGCGGCCGCAACCGAGATCGAGCGCGCGCGGCGCCGGCTCGCGCGTGACCCAGGGTTCGAAGAATGGACGATACGCGATCAGGCGCGACTTGATCAATTCGCGCGAACCGCGATTGCGGTCTTCATAGGTGCGGTAGAACAAGCCGGATGACTTCTCCGACGGCGCTTCGCCGCCCTTGGCCTGCATCGGCACGTGTTCGAATCCGGGCGGCAGCACGCACACGTCGAGCACCAGGCCTTCGTCTTGCAATACGATTTCCTTTTGCAGCGTCCAGGCATCGTCATACAGCGCCAGCTTGCCGGTGGTGAAGTCGCGTGCGCGGCGCTCGGCCATGGCGGAGACGCCGACGCAGCGCATGCCGTGTGCAAACGCCACGCCGCGCGGGAAGCCGCCGGTTTCGAGCACGAAACCGCGCTCGCCGACGATCTTGCCGTCTATCGAGGAACAGGTGAATAGTTGCCCGTCTTCGCGCCAAATGTTGTGCGCCATGTCGCCGAGGTTGATGCGCTCGACCAATTCGCGCGTGTCGAGCGCAAACGCCAGCAATTCGCTTGGGCCGCGGTTATGCGCCAGCACCCATACGCGTCCCTCTTCGAAGAAAAAGGAGTTGAAATGATTGATGTCGCCCGGCCCCTTGCCATCGGCCAGGCTGCCGCCCAGCGGAAACCATTGCTCCCAGTTTGCACCGTCATAGATCGCCACCATGTTGTCGTGCGAGCAGCTGGCGTAAAGCTTGCCCTGGTGCCAGGCGATTTCGTGCAGGTCGCGCAAGGGGAAGGGGGCGCCGAGCAAGCCCAGCGGCTGAAGCTGCCGGTCGAACACCAGAATCTGGCCGCGTTCGGAATCGCGTTCCGTGTCCGACGACACGGCGCGCCGGCGCGAGGCGACAAACAATTTGCCGTCCGCGTCGGCGATGCCGTAATACAGGCCGCGCCCGTGGTCGAGCGTGGTGTGGCTGCCGCTGTCGCTGTCGACCAGGAGCAGCGACTGGGAGGTGGTGACTAATAATTTCATGAAGCCTGTTTCTCTTGTTGCAGACGGTGCAGGGTACAGGTTGGATCAAGGTTGTAAAATCCGGTCCACAGGATAGCGTCCATGTTGCGCACGATGGTGAAAGCCTTGGCGTCCTGCGCGCGCGCCAGCGTCTGGTTGAATTCGCCCTCGCCGGCGCCGCCTTCGGCCACGCCCGAGGTGATGGTATATTCGCCTTCGGCCAGGCCGATCTTGAATGAAAATTCGGCTACGACCACCTCGCCCTGCGTCACCGCGCCGATCATGCGGCGCATGCAATAGGTGTTGGTCATGAAGGCCGCCTCGCCGCGCGCATTGCGGATCTGGAAGCCGATATGCGGGTCGCGGTAATCCCGATCGAAACGCACCTGCACCCGCACCGTAACGAGGGATTCGCTGACCACCGTGCCCACGGCACGCCGGTCCACCAGCAGTTCGACCCCGCCGATGGCGGCGCCGTCGCTGGAAAACGAGCCGACGTTGCCGCTGTCGTCGCTCTCGACCACGCTCACCTTGGCCTCGCCCCTGCCGCCGCGTTGCAGCAGATGCGCGTTGTACAGGTCGATCACTTCGCGCGGCGAGGCGTCGAGCGCCACGCGCCCCTCGGCGAGCAGGATCGCGCGGTCGCACAAGGAATACACCGTGCCCATGGCGTGCGATACGAACAGGAGCGTGGTGCCCGACTCGCAAAAGCCGCGGATCCGTTCGTAGCACTTTTGCTGGAAAAACACGTCGCCCACGGCCAGCGCCTCATCGACGATCAGGATGTCGGGACGCACGGCGGTGGCAATGGCGAACGCCAGCCGCACCTGCATGCCGCTCGAATAGACGCGCACGGGTTGGTCGATGTATTCCCCGATCTCGGCGAAGGCCTCGATCTCGGGCATCAGGGAAGCGATTTCCTCGGCGCCCATGCCGAGCAACTGGCCCGACATCAGCACATTCTGCCTGCCGCTGAAATCGGGATGGAAACCCATGCCCAACTCGAGCAAGGCCGCGATGCGGCCCTCGGTGGCGATGTTGCCGACAGTCGGCTGCGAAGTGCCGGTGATGAGCTTCAGGAGCGTGCTCTTGCCCGCGCCGTTGACGCCGATCAAACCCACCGATTCGCCGGCCTTGATGTCGATGTCGATGCCCTGCAACACCCACTTCAACTCGTGGCGCCGGCGCCTGGCAGGCGAGCGCGGCGACAGCCACTCCGCCAGCCGCGCCCATTGATTCGGATAGCGCTTGTAGGCCTTGCCCAGCCCGGAAACCTTGATGCTGCCCATCAGAGTTCATCCACCATTTCACCGGCATGGCCGCGAAACAGCAGCATGCCCAGCGCGCATAGCGCCAACGCAATCAATAGCGGCGGCAACAGCGTTTCCCACTGCGGCCAGCGCCCGCCCACCAGCACGCCCTGGCATGCCACGATGATCGGCGCCATCGGGTTCAAGGCCATCAAGACCTTGACCTTGTCCGGCAACGCCGCCAGCGGATAGACGATCGGCGTGAACCAGAACCAGAATTGCAGCACGATCCCGAACAAGTGCCCGACGTCGCGGAAAAACACGTTCAATACCCCCAGCACGATACCCAGGCCGATGGCAAAGAGCACCAGGATCGCGACCACCGGCACCAGCGCCACGAACGCCGCTCCGGGAAAATTGCCGGAAACGAGCAGGAAAGCGGTGAACAGGCCGAAGATGATCGCAAAGTTGATGCCGGCCGACAGCACCACGATCAGCGGCAGGCAGATGCGCGGGAAATTGACCTTTTTGATCAGATTGGCATGCTCGAGAAACACATCCTTGGCGCGGCTGACGATCTCGGCGAACAGGCCCCAGGTCAGTATGCCGGCGCAGAGGTAGATGCTGTAGGAAAAGGTCGAATCGCTGCCGGGCAGGCGGCTCTTCATGACCTGGGCGAACACCACGGTGTAGACCAGGATCATCGCCAGCGGATTCAAGACGGTCCAGGCAGCACCCAACAGCGAATTGCGGTACTTGGACTGGAATTCGCGTTTGACGCTGGAGAGGACGAAGCCGCGATAGGCCCAGACGCCTTTCAGCATGGCGGGGGAAATCAAGAACCGGCTCCTTCGCACAAAATCGGAAGCGAAGCCGGACGCGACGGCGTGTTCAAGGTTTGGCACATGGGGGAGTAAAGAGGGGACCGCTCATGCGGGGTTGCCGCGCAGGAGATTATGGAATTCGGCCGGATTGCGGATGATGAGGCGATGCGTATCCTTCTCCGCGATGCCTTGCTGCACCAGGTAGAGGATGGCGCGCGTGACCGTCTCGCGGCTGGTGTTGATCATGTTGGCGATGTCCTGGTGCGTCGGCAGGCTGTCGATCGCTTCGGTGCCGTCGGGCAGCGTCTTGCGGAACAATTGCAGGAAGGTGTAGATGCGGCGCGACGTGTTGTGGATCGACAGCAGCGCGCGGAATTCCGAATCGCGCTGGATCTTTTCGGCCAGGTGGCGCAGCATCAGCCGCGCCACCGACGGCGAATGCGAAAACAGGTGCAAGGCCGTGCCGGCGGGCAGGAAACCCACCAGCGATTCGGTCAGCGCCAGCACCGAGGCCGAACGCGTCGAGCCGTTGATGACGGCGATCTCGCCGAAGAAGTCGCCCGGCGCCAGCATGCGCAAGCCGATCGCGCGGCCGTCTTCGGTCACGTCCACCACTTGCAACTGGCCGACCAGGACAAACAGCAAGCTGTCGCCGGTGGCGCCTTTTTGCAGCACGATCTCACGCCGCGAAAACTTGCGGATGCGCAAATCCGTCTGCATCCGCGTCATTTCCTCCTCGGTCAGATTGGCCAGCAGCGGAATCTTGCGGAAGTTGATCTGGCTGATCTTCACCAGGCGCGGCTTGAGCGCGGCCGCCACCGGCAATTGTTCCGTCGGCGGCATCATGACGCTGTTGGCGTTCAAGCTCGGCAGTTCTTTCGTGTTCTCGCTCATTGGGCGCGGCGTTTCCTACAGTTTGTGAAATTATAGTCCTACGATTGTTTCAAATCCCCAACACCACTTTTGAACAGGTGGCGGCGGTGGCAATCCCGGCAGCATTGGCTGCGATGTCGCGCCAGCAAAAATTTCTCCCTGGAATCAGTATCTGCAAGCCTTCGATCAGCGCGCCGGCTGCCAACAGACCTAGCAGCCAGGCAACAAGTTCAATCGCCGTGGCAGCAATCCTGCCGGCCAGCAAGGCCAGGCTGCCGAAAGCAAGAAAATGCAGCAGCTTGTCGTTGGGCAAGGTCGGAAACCAATTTTTGGGCGTGAGGCAGCCGAGGGCGATGACGATCACGCCGAAAATAAGCAGAAATACAAACAGGAAAGTCGGATCGGTTCGCATGGTTTTCAAAAATTCTGCCACTTCAAGCTCAATTGCAACAATTGGCCGCGATATTCAAACAGGGAAATGTTTTCGTTGTTCAGGATTCTGCGCCATTCCAGTTCAAGCGCGATGTCGCGCCGCAGCGGCACGATCAAGCCGGCGCGGAAGGTCTGCGTATCCTGTTTGCGCACCTGGTCAATCAATCCCGGTGAATAGGGCGAAGCGCCGTCCCAACTCTGCCAGCTCCAGCCTAATTCCGAACTCACATGGTCGCCCAGGTGTGAATTGAGCATGATGCCGGCCTGCCAGCCGCGCCGGTCGCCGCCCAGGCGCGCGGCGTCGCCGTGATCGTACAGCGCGCCCGCGGTCAACTGCGCGACAGTGTCCTGGTTCTGGTATAGCAGTTGGGCGTCGAGCTCGTCGGTGACGGCGTTGAAGTTGTCCAAGGTCGGATACTTGACATAGGACAAGCCGGCCAACATGTTGAACTGAAAATGGTCGGGCAGGGAAAGGGGGGGCGTCACCCGTTCCTGCACTTGCACCTGGCGTTGATATTGCCGGCCGCCCAGGGTCAGCGCGCCGACGGTTCCTATCGTATGCGTGTTCCAGGTGCCGATGCGCCATGGACTGTCGAGACCCAGCAACAGCGAGGCCGTGTTGTAGCTCGTCAGTTTGTCGTTCGCGCGCGCCTGGAATTGCACGAAGCCGATATCGCCGCGCCGATCGAGGTCGCGCACGTAGTTGGTCGACAGCAGCGTGTATTGGTCGTGCTGCGGCAGGTATTGCGGCAGCAGGTCGAGCACCTGCGTCTGGTCGCCCGAACCCAGGCTGAAATATGGACTGCTGGCGCCCTGGTTGACGTTGGTATCGTAGCCGCGGCCGAGCAGCACGGAGAGCCGGTCGTGCACCACCATCTTGCCGCGGCAACCGGCGGCGCGCTGGCTGTTGATGACTTCGAGGATGCCGGGCGGCGGGGCGTATCGTTCCTCGATGACCTTGAACAGGCGCTCCGCCTCGCGCGTATGGCCCAGTTCGCATTGCACGATGGCCAGGTCGAGCCAGGCGCCGGCGTGTTGCGGCTCCTGTTCCATCATGCGCCTCAACGCCGCTTCGGCCTCGTCGATGTGTCCGTCCGAGATGGCGCGCATCGCATCGAGGTAGGGATCGGATTGCGCCGTCTGGGGCAACTGGCTCGGGTCCTGCGCCCAGGCGCTGCCGGCTTGCACTGTTGCCAGCGCCAGGATCAGGCCGGCGAGGAGGGGGCGCAAGTTCTTCATGCATCGCGCTCCAGCGCGTACAGCGCGGTCGGCTTGCCCTTGCCGCGCAATTGCCGTTCGCCCAATGCCGTGAAACGGTGGCGCTTGGCCAGCGCCGCGGTGCCTTGTCCCACGATGATATCGTAGGGCAGATCGCGCGCCGCATCTTCCAGGCGCGAGGCAACATTGACGCTATCGCCCACGGCGGTATAGATGCTGCGAAAGGCGGTACCGAAGTCGCCCGCCATCGCCTGCCCGCTTTCGACGCCGATACGCACGCGCACGCGCGTCAGGCCGGCACGTTCGCGCGCATCGCTGAAGCCGCGCACGGCGTCGACGATGGCAAGCGCGGCATCCAGCGCCAGATCGGCGTGATCGGGATTGGGTAGGGGCGCGCCCCAGAAAGCGACCAGGCCGTCGCCGGTATATTTGTCCAGTGTGCCGTGACGCGCCAGCACCGGACGCGTCAAGCAATCGAGGAAGTCGCGCGTCACGCGCGCGGCATCTTCCATCGAGAGCGATTCGACGTGCGTCGTGTAGGCTTCCATGTCGGCGATCAGCGTCGTCACCTGCAGCTGGCGCGGCGCGAGCGGGTCTTTCATGTCGCTTTGCAATAATTCGTCGACCACTTCGCCGGCCACATACAGCCGCAAGGTGCCGAGCAGGCGGCGCGAGCGGCGTTGCACGATCTGCCAGTTGAACGGCACGGCAATGGCCAAGAGGAACAGGATCGTGCCCAGCGGGCCGCTGGCCGAGAAGTTTGGATCGTGCGGCGCCAGCCAGTAGCAGAGTGCCAGCCACAACAGCGCGGCGGCAGCCAGGGAGACCGTGCTGGCCAGCGCCGACAGGCGGGTAAAGATATAACTGGTCGCCAAGGCGGTGGCAACGGCAAACAGCACGGCGATCCAGCGCCCCGGCAGCGGCGCAGGCGCCGTGCCGTCACGCTGATCCAGCAACGCCGAAAGCATGGCGGCATGCACCAGGAAACCGGGCGTATTGGCCAACAAGGGCGTTGCGACGCGGTCGCTCAGACCGAGCGAGGACGAACCAAGCAGCACCAGTCGGCCGCTGATTCTGCCTTCGGGAACGCGTTCCTGCACGATGTCGGCGGCACTGGCTACTTCGTAGCTGCTCCAGTCGCGGCGAAACGGAACGCGCGCGAAGCCTGCGGCATCGGTGACGATGGGACCGGTCTTCCCGTCGGCGCAGCAGTCGAACAAGGCCAGCGCCAGCGTCGGATACATGCGGCCGCCGAAGCTGGTATAGAGCGGCAGGCGGCGCAAGCTGCCATCCTGGTCCGGCACGAACCCGATGTTGCCCAGATGCGCCGCCTGCGCCATGCCCGCATGGTTGGCGATGTAGCCGGTGGCGTTCACCATAGGGAGGCGCGTCGTCAACACTTCCCCGCCGCTGAGTTTCCCGACGCGCAATGCCTGGTTTTGCGCACCGTACTCGAACGCCTGCGCCATGACGATCGGGCCATTCTGCGCCAGGATGCCCAGACGCAGATCGCCTTCCTCGTCAGCCGGTTCGGGCAGCACGATGTCGAGCGCCACGCCGCGTGCCTGGTAGGTCGTCAGCAGGTTCTCGACCAGCTTGGTGAAGCGCTTGCGCGGCCAGGGCCAGGGGCCAAGTTCGGCCAGGCTCGCCTCGTCGATATCGACCAGCAGGATACGTTTGTCGATATCCGTGTTGTTGGCGGCCTGTGCCACCAGCGGGGACAGCGAAGGCTTCTCGTCGGAGGTGGCAATTGTGGCGCTGGCGTGCAATCGGGCGAAACGGTCGCGCAGCCATTCGCTTGCAAAATCCCAGCCCGGCGTACACTCGGCCCAGACCGTGATCAGGGCGGCAAGCAAGGCAATGCCGATGCGGATCAGCGTAATGGCGGGAATCGGTTGGCGCGCCCCGGGCAGGCTCATGGGGTCGGTGCGGCGCAGGCCGTAAAGGATTCGTTAAGTGATTGCACGAATGATTTTTTTGACATGACCGGCAAGATTAGGCCTGCTTTTTCCTGAATATTGGAACCGAGTCTGTGAAAAGCGACCGAAAATCCGACAATTTGTTGATGTCTGGTTACTAACGGTTTCGTGAAGTCAGCATGGTACGCGATATTGTAGAGTAAAATGTGATGGGCATCACAGAACTTGTCGAAATTCAAGACATAATAGCGGTACAGGAGAAAACCCATGTTGCGTCAGATTGCCGTCGCCGTCAGTTTGCTTGTCAGCGCCAGCGCTGCCTGCGCCGGTGAGGCCGCGCACGTGGTGTTTGTCGTGGGGCAGGTGCACGCCACCGACCACGACCTGACGCTGGGCGCCGCTGTCAACGAAGGCGACGAAATTACCACAGGCGCCGACGGTTATGTCTATATGAAGACCATCGACAATGGTCTCCTGATCCTCCGCCCCAATTCGCATGCGCGCATCGTCGCCTATCATATCGACGCCCAGCATCCGTCCAACAATCGCGTCAAACTCGAACTCTTGAGCGGTGTTGCGCGCAGCGTAACCGGCCTGGGCGCCAAGCAAGCCAAGGAAAACTTCCGCTTCAACACCCCGGTTGCCGCAATCGGCGTGCGCGGCACGGACTTCACGGTTTTTACCGATGCCGACGTGACCCGTGTCACCGTGACCTCCGGTGGTATCGTGATGAGCGGTTTCGCCGGCGCTTGCGCGCCGGAAGGCGGCGGGCCGTGCGAGGGGCCGGGCAGCAAGGAATTGTTCGCCGACAAGGTCGGGCAGTTGCTGCAGCTTCAGCGCGGCCACGCCGTACCGCAGATGCTGCGTAGCAATGGCATCGCCCCCGACGTGACGACGCCGCCGCGTAGCGATGAGCCGATCAGCAAGGCTTCGGACGTCGGCAATGCCACATTGTCGACGAGCGACCTGAGCCTCGATGCGCAAAAAAGCGTGGATCTGCCGGCCGTGGGAACGATTACGGTAACGCCGACCCCCACGCCGACCCCTACGCCGACACCCACGCCCACCCCCACGCCGACACCCACACCGGCACCGCAGGAAATCCTTTGGGGCCGCTGGGAGTCTTACGCCAGCCTCACGGCAGACACTGCAGCCCTGGCCAAGCTCAAGGCCGGCGGCTATCTTGCCGCGTCGGATCTCGGTCCGTTCTTTATCAGCCGCGTGGCGAACAGCCAATTGGTTTTGCCCAGCAGCGGACAGGCCTCGTTCGCCCTGCAGGACAGCGAAGCCTATATTACTGTGACCGGGCATCAGCCGGTCGCGGCAACCGTTGAGAATGGCCAGCTGAACGTCAACTTCTCGCAGAACACCTTTACCACCTCGTTGACCGTCGTGGCACCGGGCGAGCAGGTCAATGTCTACGGCCAGGGTTCCATCGCCAATGCCGGACCTAACAAAGGTCAGATGACCAACAGTTCGGCTTCCGACATGATCAATTCCAATGCCCAGATTCTGGGATACCTTGGCGGCGCCAACGCGCAACAGGCCGGGTATTTATTCAATACCAACTATTCCTCCTCCATCAACGCTGTTGGCGCTACTACCTGGGCCAAAAAATAGCGTCGAAAACAGCATCGGCCCCAGGCGGGCCTGATGCGCGACAGATCGGATTTTGCCGCGCATTGCTTGTTTAAAATTGCAATATTTATACTGTATTTACAAATTCAACGGAAAAATTTGAATAATTTTTTCTTGAATGTGACGGCCGTCACAACAATTTTACTGCGCTATGGCAATATACCGGCCATCCTGCGTAAAGTACCTGATGCATTTTAGCAACATGGTTTTTTGCAGTGACATTCATTCGAATTGAATATCTCAAAGGAAATATTTCATGGCCTCTGCAGCAAGCTATAGCACTCTGGTTCAAGAACTCTATGTGGCCTATTTCGGCCGCCCGGCCGACTTCTTTGGCCTGCAAAACTTCGAAACGGCCCTGGCTGCTGCCAATGCGCCGACCGATGCCCCTGGCCTGGCCGCTGCCTACAGCACGAATGCAGCCGTCAAGAGCCTGGTCGATGCCTTCGGCACCAGCGCCGAATCGACTACCCTGTACGGTAGCGGCTCGACCGAGAGCTTCGTCAACGCCATCTTCGAAAACCTGTTCAACCGTCCCGCAGCCGTCTCGGGCCTGACCTTCTGGGTCAACGCGATCAACTCGGGCGAAGTGTCCAAGGGCGATGCCGCCCTGGCAATCCTGTCCGGCGCGGAAGGCAACACCACGAACCAAGGTAAAGCCGACTGGACCCTGATCCAGAACAAGATCGCCGTCGCGCAAAACTTCACGACCGACCTCGGCGCTTCGTCGAGCCAGATCGTCGCCTATAGCGGCGCCGCTGCTGCCGAGCAAGCTCGCCTCCTGTTGGCAAGCGTCACCGAGACCACGGATGCAACGACCTTCAACGTCCAGACGACGATCAACAACATCGTCGCCGGCAGCACCAACACCACGTTCAACCTGACCACTGGCGTCGATACCTTTACCGGCGGCCCAGGCAACAACACCTTCAATGCGGTGCTGGACAACGCAACCGGCGTCTCCGCCGGCGGCCAGGCCGCAACGCTGCAATCGTTTGACACCATCACCGGCGGCACGCTCAACAATACCTTGAACGTCACCGATTTCGGCCTGTCCGGTTCGATGAGCTTCCCGACGGGTGCCGCCATCACCGGCATCACCGCGCTGAACATCAGCTCGCTCGAGGCAATCGGTACCGACGTCAGCGGCTGGGCCAACCTGACTGCTGTGGACATCAAGTCGTCCACCGGCGGCATTGACCTCACAGTCGGCAACAACGTTGCCCTGACCGCCACCAACCATGGCGGCGGCGTGATCATCAACGGCGGTTCCACGCTGAACGTCACCGAAACCGGTTCCGGCACGGTCGGCATCGTCGCCGGCGTCGGCGCCTCGTCGGTCACGATCACCGGCAGCACCGGCGGCTTCATTGACGACGCAAATTATGGCGGTTCCAAGGTAGAAAGCCTGAGCACGGTTACGTTGAATAGCGTCAGCGGCAATTACGCTATCGACAGCAACGCCTTGACTTCGCTGACTATCGCCACCCAGACCGGCGGCACCGATACGGTCCACGCTGCTGCGGGTACGCGCACGCTGAACCTGACCCTGACCGGCGATGCCGGCGTGACCGCGACCGATGCTACCGCAACGACGGTTGCCGTGACCGCCAGCGGCGCTGATTCCAGCGGCATCGTCCTGCACGCAGCTGCGGCCACCGCCCTGAGCTTCGACGACAGCGCGAATCTGTCGCTCACGACGCTCGACGCATCCCTCGCCAAGGCAGTGACGATCACTGGTTCCGGCAGCTTCACGGCTGACCTGGGCGGCCTGGCAGCGAGCGCTGCAATCAACGCCACCGGCGCCGCCGGCGCCGTGACGGTAAAACTGGCGGCTGCAGGCGGCGAATCGTTCGCTGGCGGCTCTGGTCTGGACACCGTCTGGATCGGCGCAGCGCAGACCGGCACGGTTACCGGCGGATCGAACGCCCACAACGAAATCGTGCTGAACAACGCGCCGGGCGCTACGGTTGCCGATATCGCTTCGGTGACCAATTTCTCGACCTTCGGCGTCGCGGGTTCGACCTCGGGCGTGTTCGACATGAGCAAGGTGTCGGGCTACACGGCGTTCGACGTTCAGCAGTCCAGCGGCAACGTCACCTTCACCAACGCCACCAAGGGTTCGTCGCTGTCGCTCGAAGGCGGCAACACCCACATCGTCACGCTGCAAACGGCTGACACCACCGGTGCGACCGACACCGTCAACGTGACCCTGGGCACCACCACGTCGTCCAGCGCCACCTACGCCCAAGTGACTGTCGAAGACAGCAACTTTGTTGGTACGGCAACGGTCAACCTGAAGATGAATGCTGCCAGCTCGAGCTCGTCCAACTACCTCGGTTCGTTGTTCGATCAAAATCTGGTCACGCTGAACCTGAGCGGCAATGCCAACGGTGGCATCGGCGTCGTCGCGACCGATTCGACTTCTTTGACGATCAACAACACCGGCACGTCGACGGGTGACTATTCGTACTCGATCAACAGCTTGACCGACAACCACTTGGCCACGCTGACCTTCGGTGGCACCGGTGGCCTGGTTGTTGACACCTTCAACAGCACCTCGGCAGCGCTGACTGTTGTTGACAACAGCACGGCCGGCCTGTGGATCGATACACTGAACGACACCGCGCTGACGTCGGCAACGTTCACCAACAGCGTCAACTCGACGGCAGCAACCTTCGAAATCGGCAGCATTGCGACTCCGACGCTGACTGAAGCCAGCCTGGCGAGCTTGAACCTGAACGGCAACGTCCAGTTGGCCGTGGTTGGCGACACCGTAGCTACCGGCATCACCGTCACCGGCGGCACCGACAACGCCAACGTCAGCTTCACCGGCGCCGAAGTCACCGCCTCGGGCGCGACCGACAGCGTCACGCTGGGCAACGGCGTGGATCACGTCACGCTCGGCGCTGGCCTGGCCGGCTCGATCCAAACCGTCGTGCTGGGTTCCGGCGTGGGCGACACCATCGTCTCCACCAGCGTCGGCACCGTCAACGCCACCGTCGGCAGCAGCACCTCGGGCACCGACAGCATCACCGCCAACAGCGCCAGCGCCTTCCACGTCACGGCAGGCAACGGCGC
>FTKD01000750.1_pt5 | contig 29185 bp, 27 predicted proteins | sample 1658191 | NCBI WGS metagenome assembly FTKD01 (sample SAMEA3914808, study PRJEB12502) | metagenome | biome: forest; material: soil | place: Canada | collected 2011-08-03 | depth 0.3 m
AGCGCGGTGACGCACAGCACGCGGCCGCCGGTGACGCTGGTGACGTCGCCGGCCAGCGCGGTGCCGGCGTGGAACACGACGGCCTCTTCGGTGTCGGCCGGCAGCCCGGTGATGCGGTCGCCCTTGCGCGGCGCCTCGGGATAGCCGGCGGCGGCCATCACGATGCCCAGCGCCACGCGGCGATCCCACACCAGCTCGACCTGGTCCAGCGTGCCGTCGGTCGCGTGCATCAGCACCTCGGCCAGATCGCTCTTCAGGCGCATCATGATGGGCTGCGTCTCGGGGTCGCCCATGCGGGTGTTGAACTCGAGCGTCTTCGGGTGGCCCTGTGCATCGATCATCAGGCCGGCGTACAGGAAGCCGGTGAACACGATGCCGTCGCGCGCCATGCCTTCGACGGTGGGCAGGATGATCTCGTGCATCACCTTCGCGTGCACGTTGGGCGTGACGACGGGCGCGGGCGAATACGCGCCCATGCCGCCGGTGTTGGGACCGGTGTCGCCGTCGCCCAGGCGCTTGTGATCCTGGCTGGAGGCGAGCGCGATCACGTTCTTGCCGTCCACCATCACGATGAAGCTGGCCTCTTCGCCGGCCAGGAACTCCTCGATGACGACGCGCGGCACGGCGTGGCCGGACGCGTCGGCGTTGTGCTGCACCGCCAGGCCGCCTTCCGTGGCCAGCATCCAGTCGACGGCGGCGTGCGCCTCCTCGACGGTGGTGGCGACGACCACGCCCTTGCCGGCCGCCAGGCCGTCGGCCTTGACGACGATGGGGGCGCCGAGCTTGTCCACGTAAGCATGCGCGGCGGCGATGTCGGTGAAGGTCTCGTACGCCGCCGTCGGGATGCCGTGGCGCTTCATGAAGTTCTTGGAGAACGCCTTCGAGCTCTCGAGCTGCGCCGCGGCCTTGGTGGGGCCGAAGATGCGCAGGCCCTGCGCGCGGAACACGTCCACCACGCCGGCCGCCAGCGGGCCTTCGGGGCCGACGACGGTGAGCGTGATCTTCTCGGCGATGGCGAAGGCCGCGAGCGCCTGCGGATCGGTGATGTCCACGTTGACCAGCCGGCGATCGGCCGCGGTGCCGCCGTTGCCGGGCGCCACGTAGACGCGCTGCACACGTTCGCTCTGGGCGAGCTTCCAGGCCAGCGCGTGCTCGCGCCCGCCGCCGCCGATGACGAGAATCTTCATTCGGAAAGTACCGCGTTGTGATAGACGTCCTGCACGTCATCGAGATCTTCGATCACGTCGAGCAGCTTCTGCATGCGCGCGCTGTCGTCGCCGGCCAGCTCGACGTTGCTTTCGGGCCGCATGGTCACCTCGGCGCCGTCGGGCTGGAGCCCGGCCGCCTCCAGCGCCTTCTGCACCGCCTCGAACTCGGCCGGCGCGCTCAGCACCTCGATCGAGCCGTCGTCGTGCGTGACCACGTCCTCGGCGCCGGCTTCCAGCGCCACTTCCATGATCTTGTCCTCGGACGCGCCGGGCGCGAAGATGAACTGGCCGACGTGCCTGAACTGGAACGCCACCGAGCCTTCGGTGCCCATCACGCCGCCCCACTTGGAGAAGGCGTGGCGCACCTCGGCCACCGTGCGCACCTTGTTGTCGGTCATGGTGTCGATGATCACCGCCGCGCCGCCGATGCCGCGGCCTTCGTAGCGGATTTCCTCGTAGTGCACGCCTTCGAGGTTGCCGGTGGCCTTGTCGATGTTGCGCTTGACGGTGTCGGCCGGCAGGTTGACGGCCTTGGCCTTCTCGATGGCCAGGCGCAGGCGCGGGTTCATGCCGGGATCGCCGCCGCCGGTGCGCGCGGCGACCATGATTTCACGGATGACGCGCGTCCATTCCTTGCCGCGCTTCTCGTCCTGGCGGCCTTTGCGATGCTGGATGTTGGCCCATTTCGAGTGCCCGGCCATAAGAAAAAGCTCCTGGATGCAGCGCAACCCGGTCGCAGCTGCGGTCACCGGGGCGGAATTTGGGGAAAACCAGCATTTTAGCTGGCTGGCCGACGCGCGGACGCCACGTTGCCCCAGCGCACCCCACATCGCTTTCGCGGAAATGGTCATGCGCTTCGCTTCGTTGCCCGCGCCATGCGTGCTGGCTAGACTGTCCTGCTTCGCCGCCAAGCCGTATCGAATGGTGGCGTCACTCGAGATCCTACCCACGGAGATTCCAGCATGGCTACCTTGCGCCTGGGCGACATCGCCCCCGATTTCGAACAGCAATCCAGCGACGGCCCGATCAGCTTCCACAAGTGGCTGGGCGACAGCTGGGGCGTGCTCTATTCGCACCCGGCCGACTTCACGCCGGTGTGCACCACCGAGCTCGGCATGACCGCCAAGCTGTCGGGCGAGTTCAAGAAGCGCAACGTCAAGGTCATCGCGCTGTCGGTCGATCCGGTCGAGCAGCACGTGAAATGGATCGCGGACATCAACGACACGCAGAAGACCACGGTCAACTTCCCGATCCTGGCCGACGCCGACAAGAAGGTGGCCAACCTCTACGACATGCTGCACCCCAACGCCAGCGCCACCGCCACGGTGCGCTCGGTGTTCGTGATCGACCCGCAGAAGAAGATCCGCCTGACGCTGACCTACCCGGCCAGCACCGGCCGCAACTTCGACGAGATCCTGCGCGTGATCGACTCGATGCAGCTCACCGATTCCCACAGCGTGGCCACGCCGGTCAACTGGAAGGACGGCGACCCGGTGGTGATCGTGCCGTCGCTGCAGGATCCCGAGGTGCTCAAGGCCAAGTTCCCGAAGGGCTGGGATCCGGTGCGGCCGTACCTGCGCATCACGCCGCAGCCGAACAAATAAGGACATGCCCATTGCTTCGTTGCGCCGTGTCGCCTGCCGCTCGAAACTGGCGCTGCGCCAACGCAAGGGGGCGTGACGGGACGCCGGAGTTGACGGGCTTCGGCGGGGTGAGGGGAGCGGGACCTGGGTCTCGCTCCCTTTTTCCTTTTTGAAGGCACACTCTCGCCGATGAGCGTGCCCCTGCCCTCCCCTTCAAGCACCGAGCCGCTGCTGGTGGCCTGCCTGTGCGCCCAGTGGTGCCGCACCTGCGACGCCTACCGCGACACGCTCGTCGCCACGCGCGACGCGATGCGCATCGGCCATCCCCATGCCGCCATGCGCTTCGTGTGGGTCGACATCGAGGACGAGTCCGAGCTCGTCGGCGACCTCGACATCGAGGACTTCCCGACGATCCTGCTCGCCCGCGGCGACCGCGTGCTGTTCTTCGGCCCGGTGATGCCGCACGCGCAGACGCTGGACCGGCTGGTGCGCAGCGCGCTCGACACCGGGCTGCCGCCGCCGTCGGCCGCGGCGCTCGCGCCCGACGTGTGCGCGCTGCCGGCGCGGCTGCGCGAGCACGCGGCGTTGTAGCTTCAAGCCACCCGCAGCTTGCGCTCCGCCTTGTAGCCGCGCTCGACGTCGGCCTTGATGTCGGCCGCGAACTCGCGCAGTTCGGCAGTCAGGCGGCGCCGCAACCAACGGCCCAGCAGCCGGCCGACCAGCGGACGCAGCGGCTGCGTCAGCGTCAGCTCCACCAGCGTGCCGCTGCGGGTGCCGTCGTTGGTGCGCCAGAAGCGCGCGACAATGGAGCGGCCCCAGTGGGAGCCGGCCACGCATTGATCCAGCACGCTGCCATCGGCGCGATCGTGGCGTTCGTAGAGGTCGCTCGCCGTGCGCCAGCCCGTGCGCGCGACGCACTCGAAGCGCGGGCCCGTGGGGCCGGGCGCGAGCTGGCGCAGGCGTTCGCGCGGGTGCACGCGCGCGACCTGGCGATGGTGCAGATCGGTGTAGTGGGCGCGGACGACGTCCGGGCCGGCCGCCACCCATTCGTCGTGCTGGATGTCGATGAAGCCTGGCATGAACTTCCCCTTGCTGCGCCATGCGGCAGCCCGACCGGGTGCGGCATTGACAAGGGGATTACGAACCAGTCAGCCGAACGGATTCAGGCGTCGCGCCAAATCCGCACCGCGTGCAGGGTCGCGCGTACTCGATCAGCCGACCAGCTTCACCGGCGTCGCATACCAGAGCGCCGCGAAGAAGTGGCACGTGGTGCCCGCCAGCACGAACAGGTGCCAGGCGAAGTGCATGTACCTGGCGCGCGAGTCGAAGATGAACACGACGGCACCCAGCGTGTAGGCCACGCCGCCGGCCAGCAGCCACACGAGGCCGGCCGTGGGCATCGAGTGGATCAGCGGCCCGGCGGCGAGCAGCGCGAACCAGCCCATGCCCACGTACAGGCCGGTGGACCACAGCGGGTGCTTGAGCAGGTTCAGCAGCTTCACGGCGATGCCGGCCGCGGCCATGGCCCAGATCGCGCCGAACAGCGCCCAGCCCCAGCGGCCGTGCAGCACGCCCAGCGCGAACGGCGTGTAGCTGCCGGCGATGAACAGGTAGATGGCGGCGTGGTCGACGCGATTGAGGAAGGACTTCACCCGGCCTTCGGGCACCGCGTGGTACAGCATCGAGACGAGGTACAGCACCATCATGGTGACCGAGAACACGGTCGCCGCGACGATGTTGACGGCCGTGCCATGGCGCGCGGCCATGACCACGAGGATGGGCAGCGAGGCGATGGCCAGCAGGAAGCCCAGGCCGTGGCTGATCGCGTTGGCGATTTCCTCGCCGAGCGTCTGCGGGCGGTCCGAGAGGGTGATGGAACTCATGAGGCGATCCTACCGGCTTTCACGATCCTCGCTGCTGGACCGCAGCCATGACCCGGCAAGGACTGTGCCTGCTGAAGGCCGCAAGCGGATCGTCCCGGACGCCGTCCGGCACGACCCCGCCGGACCCCAGGCACAGCGCGAATTCCACGGTGCTCCACCCGCGTTGCGCGTGGCCGGCCGCGCGTGCCGGCAGGAAGTGGAAGCGCCGCAGGGCCTCGACGAGCGCCCCGTCGAGGATCAGGTGCTCCGGCTCGCGGCCGCTGGGCGTCGCGACGTGCGCATCGAGGACGCGCCCGTCGGCGTCGACGAGCACGGCGAAGCGCGCGCTGAGGACGCCCCGCGCGGCCCGGGAGACGAACGGGCTGTGCGGATCGTCGCTCACCGCGCGGCCCTCAGAACGAGTAGCCCGCCGACACCTGGATCGCGCGCTCGAACAGCGGGCGCGCCATCTCCACGTTGCCCGAACCCACGCCGCCGCCGGCGACGCGCGGGTTGCCCTCCGTCAGGCCCAGCGTGTTCGTCACGTTGGTGATGGACAGGCGCAGGTCGACGCCGTTCTCGAGGCTCGCGGTCGCGCCGATATCCAGCGTGCCGTAGCCGGGCAGGAACTGCTGGTTCTGCGCGTCGCTATAGCGGTGCGCGGTGCGCGTGTACGTGCCGAACACGCGGAACGTGCCGAGATCGGTCGGGATGCGCCACGACGGCGTGAGGCGGAACTCGGTGCCGGGCATGCGCGCCACCTCGTTGCCCGTGAGCGGGCCCGAGTTGATGTACTTGCCGCGCGCGAAGTCGCCCGAGAACGAGATGTCGAAGTTGCGCACCGGCCGCACCGTGGTCTCGAACTCGATGCCCGTCGATTGCGACGACGACGGGAAGCTGGTGCTGCCCGCGCCGACCTGGAACGCCTGCTCCTGCGAGTTCTTCAGCTTGTTCGTGTACAGCGACAGGTAGGCCGTGTAGAGCGAGGTCACCGCGTTGAAGCCGACCTCGTACTGGCTGATCTTCTCGATGTCGGCGAAGCCCGGCGAGCCGCCGGTGCCGCTGCGCACGTCGTCGAACATCGGGAAGTGGACGCCGCTGTTGGCGCGCACGAACAGGCTGTACTGCTTGCTGAAGTCGTAGTTCGCGCCGAGCGTCCACGAGTTGCGCGTGGCGGCCTCGTGGTAGGTCGTGTTGCTGCCGTTGAAGTACGCGAGGTTGTTGTCGTAGATCGTCAGCGGGTTGCCGTCCAGGTCGCCGGTCGACGTGTTCTCCAGCGTGCCGTCCAGGCGCTGGTTCTCGCGCCGGATGCCGACGTCGAGCCGCAGCGCGTCGAACGGCTTCCATTCGTCGGCGACGTACAGCGCGACGTTGCGGCCGGTCCAGCTCGACTTGTCGTCGAAGTTGAACGCCGACGACGTCATGCCGTTCAGCGAGGCCTTGACGCCGTTGTCCAGCGCGACGTTGACCAGGCGCGGGCGGCTCTCGAGCGTCACCAGTTCCTGGTTGCCGAGGTACCAGAGGTCGGTCGCCGAATAGTCGGAGAAGTAGACGCCCAGCGTCAGCGTGTTCGCCTTGACGATCTCCTTGCTGACGTGCGCCTCCTCGGTGAACGACTGCAGGTGCTTGCTGACCGCCCAGGGCTCGATCTGGATCACCGCCTGGGTCATGTCGGTGAGCGCGCCGCCGGTGCTCGCCAGCGACGCGGTCCCGCCGGTGGCCACGCGGCCGGCCGCCGCGACGACGGCCGGATCGCCGTTGGCCGCCGCCACCTGCGACGCGATGTAGGAGCCCAGCGTGACCGGCGTGCCGCCGTTGACGAGACCGTCGGACGGCGCGTCGCCCGAGGTGTAGTTGGTCTTGCTGTTCAAGGCCCAGCCGCCGATCTTCTCGTCGAGCACGAAGCCCAGCGTCGTCAGCGTCGGGCCGCGGCCCTTGGTGAAGTCGATCGTCTTCGTGCCGGGCTGGCCGCCGGGCGCGCTCGGCGAGGTCTCGATCGTCGCGAAGCGCGTCTCGCTGTCGAAGTACGTGAACGTGCGCGGATTGATGCCCGGGTAGGCCGACACGCTCTTGCCGTCGGCGCTGACCGACACCGGGATGTCGGTGTACCAGGGCGCGCTGACGTTCATCGAGCGTGCGTAGATCTGGAGTTCGCCGCCGTCGTCGAGCTTGTGCGTGAGGTTGCCGCTCAGCTGGCCGCCGCGGTCGGACGCGAACTGCGTGTCGCGCTGGCCGTAGCTGGTCTCGTAGAAGCCGCCGATCGTCATGTACCACTTGTCGGCGAGCTTGCCGGCGTAGTAGCCGTCGACGCGGCGCAGGTCGCCGGTGCCCGCGCTGCCGGCGGTCAGGCGGATGTCGCCTTCGGGCGTGTCGGTGCCCTTGCGCTGCACGAAGTTCACCGAGACGCCCGGCTGGCCCGAGCCGTAGATCGGGCTGGTGCCGCCGCGCAGCACTTCGACGCGGTCGATGGTGTCGTCGATGCGAAACAGCGACGAGCCTTCGATGAAGGACAGCGACGGCGCCGCGTAGATCGGCGAGCCGTTCATCTGGATCGTCGCGTAGGGCGAATCGCCCGCTTCGGGAAAGCCGCGCACGCGGATGTTCGCGCCGGCCTGGCCGCCGGTGGACTCGACGAACACGCCGGGAACGATCTTGAGCAGGTCGGCCGTGTTGGTCGGCGCCGCGTCCTTGATCTGTTCGGCATCGGCGGTGGTGATCGAATAGCCCGCCTCCTTCTTCAGGATGCCTTCACGCCGCGCATTGCCGGTGACGACGACCTGCTGCGTCTGCGTCAGGTCCTTCTCGTCCTTGGTCCGGTCGGCCCGCGCGTCGCCCTCGGACGCCGAAGCGGCGGCCGCGGGCACCGGGGCCTGCGCCATGGCGCGCTGGACGGCCAGCGAGGCCATCAGCGCCGTGATTGCGAGCATCAGGGTGCTCGGTGTCGATCTTGTTCGGGTCATAAGCTTGTCGCCCCACCGTGAGTTGTCTGTTCCGGCGGCTCCGGGCATCGGGGCCGCCGGCTCTGTGGCGGTGCACCGGGTCGTGTGGCGCCTGGTGTCTACCGGGCACGGCGCGTTCGGTCGCGCAGTGCCAGGATTCAATGTAGGAACCGAAATCGACCGCAGAATTTTGTTCTTGAACCCTGCACACAAACTTCGTTTCGAAACGCATGCGTCGCTGAAACGAATGAAACACGGCCCCTTCACGCGAGCGCGACGCCGCGGCGCGGCAAGGCGCCGCCATCGGCCGCGAACACGTGCAGGTGGCGCGCCGGCAGTTGCAGCGCCACCGTGTCGCCCACCTGCAGCCGTTCGCTGGCGACCTTGGCCAGCAGCGCCTCGCCGTCGGACAGCCGCAGGTAGACGTACGCGTGCTCGCCGAGCCGCTCCACGTGGGTGACGACCGCGCTCAGCGGCCCGTCGCCCAGCTGCACGTGCTCGGGCCGGATGCCTGCCGTGATCGCGGCCTGCGGCGCAAGGCCGGACGCGTCGACGTCGGCCACGCAGGCCTGGCCCGCGATGCGCAGCGACAGCGCGTCCCCGGCCTGCGCCAGCGCGGTCGCCGGCAGGAAGTTCATCGCCGGCGATCCGATGAAGCCGGCGACGAAGCGGTTCGCCGGCCGGTGGTACAGCTCCAGCGGCGCCCCGACCTGCGCGATGCTGGGCAAGCCGTTCGCCCCGGCCTGCGGGCGCAGCAGCACGATGCGGTCGGCCAGCGTCATCGCCTCGACCTGGTCGTGCGTGACGTAGACCATCGCAGCCGTGCCCAGAGAGCGGTGCAGGCGCGCGATCTCGACGCGCGTCTGCACGCGCAAGGCCGCATCGAGGTTGGACAGCGGCTCGTCGAACAGGAACACCGAAGGCTCGCGCACCAGCGCGCGCCCGATCGCAACGCGCTGGCGCTGGCCGCCGGACAGATCGCGCGGCCGGCGCTCCAGCATCGGACCGAGCTGCAGCATGTCGCTCGCCGCCTTGACGCGGCGTTCGATCTCCGCGGCCGGCAGCTTGCGGTAGCGCAGCCCGAACGCCATGTTCTCGTGCACGCTCATGTGCGGGTACAGCGCGTAGCTCTGGAACACCATCGCGACGTCGCGCTCGGCGGGCGGCAGGTCGTTGACGCGACGTCCATGCATCTCGATGTCGCCGTCGCTGGCGTCCTCGAGCCCGGCGATCAGGCGCAGCAGCGTGGATTTCCCGCAGCCCGACGGACCAACGAAGACGCAGAATTCATTGGCCGCGATGCGCAGGTCGATGTCGGCCAGCACGTTCACGGCGCCGTAGCGCTTGTGCACGCCGCGCAGTTCGATGGCGCAGGGGTCGGTCATGGCAGGCTCCTCGTCGATTGCGGGGCGGCGCGCACGCGGCCGAAGAAGGCGCCATTCGGCGGCAGCACGCATTCCAGCGCCGCGCCGTCGGGCGAACGCTCCAGGGCACCGGCGAAGCCGTGGCCGTCCAGCGCGTCGGCCGCGACGCCGTCGAGCGCGTAGCGCGCCGCGCGCGGCGACAGGTTGAACACGCAAAGGATCGCGTCGTCGCCCTCCCCGCGCGTCCACGCGACGACCTGGTCGTGCGCGGGCAGCAAGGCCATGGCGCCGTCGACGAGCGAACGCTGCGTGCGGCGAAACGCGAAAAAGCGGCGGGTGCGCGCGAACACGGAGTCCGGGTCGGCCACCTGCGCGCCGGCCGCCAGCGCGCGATGCTCCTCGGCGAACGGCAGCCAGGGCAGCGCATCGCTGAACTCGGCATAGGGGCCGTGGGTCGACCAGGGCAACGGCGTGCGGCAGCCGTCGCGCCCCTTGAAGCGCGGCCACATCTCCTTGCCGTACGGATCCTGCAGATCCTCGAACGCGATGTCGGCCTCGGTGAGCCCCAGCTCCTCGCCCTGGTAGAGGCAGACCGAGCCGCGCAGCGAGCCCATGAACGCGGCCAGCTGCGGCGCGAGTTGCTCCGGCTCGCCGAGCGCGCGCCAGCGCGTGGCCACGCGCACGACGTCGTGGTTGCTCAGCGCCCAGCAGGCCCAGGCATGGGTGGTCTCGCGCAGGAACTCGGCGAGCACGTCGTGGATGAAGCGCGGCGTGCAGTCGTGCCCCATCAGGTTGAAGGTGTAGGCCATGTGCAGCCGGCCTTCGCGCGTGTATTCGCCCAGCGTGTGGTACTGCTCGTCGTCGCCGATCTCGCCGATCGTCGTCGTGCCCGGCACCGTGTCCATCACGGCGCGCAGGTCGTGCAGGAACTGCAGGTTCTCGGGCCGCGTCTTGTCGTACAGGTGACGCTGGAACGCGTACGGGTTGCTCAAGGGCACGGCCGCGGCGAAGCGCCCGAGAGGCTGCGGCGGGTTCGAACGCAGCTCCTGGTCGTGATGATAGAAATTGACGACGTCGAGCCGGAAGCCGTCGATGCCGCGCGCGAGCCAGAAGCGCGCCACGTCCAGTGCGGCGGCGCGCACCTCGGGCTGGTGGAAGTTCAGGTCCGGCTGCGAGGTGAGGAAGTTGTGCAGGTAGTACTGGCAGCGCTCGGTGTCCCAATGCCACGCGCTGCCGCCGAAGATCGACAGCCAGTTGTTCGGCGGCGTGCCGTCGGCCTGGGCGTTGGCCCACACGTACCAGTCGGCCTTCGCGTTGTCGCGGCTGGCACGGCTTTCCTTGAACCAGGCATGGTCGGACGACGTGTGGCTCAGCACCAGGTCGATCAGCACCTTGAGGCCCTGCGCGTGCGCGGCGGCCACCAGCGCGTCCAGGTCGGCCAGCGTGCCGAAGCGAGGGTCGACGCCGCAGTAGTCGGTGATGTCGTAGCCGAAGTCGCGCATCGGCGACGGGAAGAACGGCGAGATCCAGATCGCGTCGACGCCGAGCCCGGCGATGTAGGGCAGGCGCCGCACGATGCCGGGGAGGTCGCCGATGCCGTCGCCGTTGCTGTCCTGGAAGCTGCGCGGGTAGATCTGGTAGATCACGGCGCCGCGCCACCAGTCGGGATCGGCTTGCACGGGAAGAGGCTGTGGGTTCATCGTGTGAAGGAGACGGCGGGCAGTGGTTGGGGAAATGGGGGTTCAGCCCTTGACGGCACCCTGGGTCAGGCCGGAGACGATGTGGCGCTGCAGCAGCAGCACGAGCCCCACCAGCGGCAGCGTGACGACGACGGAGGCGGCCATGATGGCGCCCCAGGGCAGCTCGAACGCGGACGAGGCGCTGATCAACGCGATCGCGACGGGCACCGTGCGCGTCTCGGGCGAGAGCGTGAACGTCAGCGCGAAGAGGAACTCGTTCCACGCGGCGATGAACGCGAGCAGGCCGGTGGCCACGAGCGCGGGCCACAGCAGCGGCAGGAAGATGCGGAAGACGAGCGTCAGCGGACCCAGGCCGTCCATGGCCGCGGCTTCCTCCAGCTCGCGCGGCAACTGGCGCATGAAGGTCACGAGCACCCACACGGTGAACGGCAGCGTCAGCATCAGGTCGGACAGCATCAGGGCGCCGAGGCTGTCGTACAGGCCCAGCACGCGCACGAGCTCGAACATGCCCGACAGCACCGCCACCTGCGGGAACATCGACGCCGCGAGGATGCACATGAGCAGCAGCGTGCGGCCGCGGAAGTCCACGCGCGCCAGCGACCAGGCGGCCATCAGGCTCAGCACCAGGCTCACGGCCACCACGCTGCCGGACACCAGCAGCGAGTTCAGCAGGTTGCGCCCGAACGGATGCTCGTGGAACAGGTGGCGGTAGTTCTCCAGCGTCGGCGCGGCGGGCCACAGCGACGGGTCGAACAGGCCGTCGCCGGTCTTGAGCGAGCTCGAGATCGCCACCAGCAGCGGGAACACCGAGACGATCATCACGGCGACGGACGCCGCGGCGACGAGCACGCGCACGCCCCGGGTCGAAGAGCGCGGCGTCATGGACGATCCTGCGGCGAGGCCTGCAGCGCGCGCATCATGGCGAGCGTGCACAGCGCGATGGTGAGGAACAGCACGGTGGCCGCGGCGGAGCCGTAGCCGACCTGCTGGAAGTCGATCAGTTGCTCGCGCACGAAGACCGACATGCTGCGCGTCGAGCGGCTGTTGGCCGTCATCACGTAGATCAGGTCGAACACGCGCAGCGCGTCGAGCAGCCGGAACACCACCGCGACCGCGATGCCCGGCGCGATCAGCGGCAGCGTGATGCGGCGAAACACCGCCCACGCCGGCACGCCGTCGACGGCCGCCGCCTCGTAGCAGTCGCCCGGCACGGTCTGCAACGCCGCCAGGATCAGCAGCGCCATGAACGCCGTCGTCTTCCAGACGTCGACCGCCACGACCGACAGCAGCGACAGCACCGGGTCGGCCGTCCAGGCCACCGGCTGGTGCAGCAGCCCGAGCGCGATCAGGTAGTGGTTCACGACGCCGAACTGGTCGTGCAGCATCCAGCCCCACATCTTGGCCGATACCACCGTCGGTATCGCCCACGGCACCAGGACGCAGGCCCGCAGCGCCGTGCGCAGGCGCGAGGGATGGTTCAGCAGCAGCGCCACGCCCAGGCCCAGCAGCGTCTCCAGCGAGACCGAGACCGCGGCGAAGGCGAGCGTGTTGAACACCGCGCCCCACCAGCCTGGGTCCAGCAGGAGCCCGTAGCGCCCGACGTAGTTGTCGAGCCCGACGAAGCGCGCCGCCGCCGGGTCGGACAGCTGCATGTCGGTCAGGCTGATCCAGATCGTGCGCAGCAGCGGCCAGCCCGCCACGCCCGCGAGCAGCACCAACAGCGGCGCCAGCATCCACATCGCGCGCCGCACGCGCAACGCGGCCAGGCCGCGCGGGCGCTGAGAATCGGTGCCTGCCATGACGCGCCTCAGTTCCACTTGCCGCCGCGGCTGACGCGGACCAGGGTGGCCGACAGCTGCGCGAGCGCCTCCTCGGGCTTCGCGCGCCCGGACAGCACGTCGTGCGTGGTGTTCCAGAACTCGTTGCTGACCTGGTTGTAGCGCGTGCCCGCGATCACGGTCGGGCGCGCGACCGCGTGCGTGAACACGCCGTACAGCTCGCCCATGAACGGATTCGCCTTGACGACGTCGACATCCTGGTAAAGCGCCAGCAGGCTCGGGTTGAACGACGCGGCGATGGCGCGCTGCTTCTGCACCGCGGCGCTCGTCATGTACATCACCAAGTCGGCCGCGACGGCCGGATTGCGCGAATACTTCGACACCGCCAGCGATTCGCCGCCGAGCGTCGCCGCATGCGCGCCGCCGGGTGCGCGCGGCAGCACCGCCACGCCGACCTTGCCGCGGATGCCGCTCTGCGGCGCCTGCGCGAGCGACCACGCGTACGACCAGTTGCGCATGAACACCGCGTTGCCGGCCTGGAACACGCCGCGCGACTCCTCCTCGGCATAGTTCAGAACGGCAGCCGGCGAGATGACGCCGACCCAGCTCGCGGCCGTCCGCAGCGCGCTGGCCGCACGCGGGTTGTCGATCGAGATGCGGCCGTCGGGCTCGACGATCGCCCCGCCGCCGAAGCTCGCGATCCACTCGACGGCGTCGCAGGTCAAGCCTTCGTAGGCGCGGCCCTGCCAGACGTAGCCCCACATCTTGTCGTCGCCGGCGGCGCGCTCCGCGCCCTGGATGCGGCGCGCGTCGGCGCCCAGCTCGTCCCAGGTCGCCGGTACCCCGAGGCCGTATTTCGCCAGCAGGTCCTTGCGATAGAACAGCAGCCCGCCGTTGATGAACCACGGCATCGCGACCAGCCGCCCGCCCTTAGTGTTGCTCGCCACGAAGTCGGTGAACATGCCGGCTTCGGCGCCGTGCGCATAGGGCTTGAGATCGATGAAATGCGAGCCCAGCAGGCCGGGCCAGACGACGTCGACCTGGAACACGTCGATCTTGTCGGAGCCCGAGCTCAACACCTGTTCATACAACGCGAGTCGCTCGCTCGAATCGTTGGGCGTGGCGACGACCTGGACCTGGTTGCCGGTCTTCGCCGCCCACGCGTCCGCCGATTCGCGGCAGAGTTCCAGCTCGCGGCCGACCGCACCGCAGGAAATCTTGATCGACACGCCTTGCGCCGCGGCGGGGGCGGCCGCGAGGCCCGCCAGCACGACGACGAGCAGCAGGCTGGCCGCGCATCGTTGGTTCCACATCTTCATTGTTGTCTCCAGCGTCCCGCGCCGTTTGCGTGTGCGGCGCGTGCGCACAGGATCGGGACTTCGGAACGCATCAGACCGCGGCGCGATGAACCGAAGATTTCGAATGTTGCCGCAACGCCGCGCACCGCCTCACATGCTTGAAACAGGCAGCGCGCGCAGCCACGCGAGCAGTTGGGCGAGCGCGAAAGGCTTCTGCAGGAATTGCGGATCCGCGGCGCCCGCTTCGCGTGCGGGCGGCATGGCCTCGGCAGGATTCGTGCCCTGCTGTGATGCTTCCGGTGCCAGCGCGGGCATTTCGCCCGACATCAGCAGCACCGGCAGCGCCGGCCAGCGCGCGCGCACGGTGCGCGCGAGCGCGATGCCGCTGGCGCCCTGCCCGAGCCGGATGTCGCTGACCATGCCGTGCACGCCCAGGCCGCCGGCCAGCGCGTCGACGGCCGCCTCGGCGCTCGGCACCACGTGGACGCACACGTCGAGCTGGCGCAGCTGCCCGGCGAGCGTGGCGCGAAACGGCTCGTCGTCCTCGACCAGCAGCACGACACGGCCGGGCAGCGGCTCGAGCGCGGTCATGGGCGCCGGCGCCAGCGCGGCCCGCCGCTGCAACGCGGGAACGACCGGGAACCGCAGCGCGACCCGCGTGCCCTGGCCGGGCTGGCTCTGGAGCGCGATCGTGCCGCCGCTCTGGCGCACGAAGCCGTAGACGATGGACAGGCCCAGCCCGCTGCCTTCGCCGATCGGGCGCGTCGAGAAGAAGGGCTCGAACGCCTTCGCGGCCTGTTCCTCGGTCATGCCGATGCCGGTGTCGGTGACGCTCAGCTCGACGTGGGCAGGCGCCGCGGCGGCGTCCGCCGGCGCGACGACGAGCCGGGTCGCGATCGCGAGCGTGCCGCCTTGCGGCATCGCCGCGGCGCTGTTCATCACCAGGTTGAGCAGCGCGTTCTCGAGCTGGCCGCGATCGACGTGGACGGGCGGCGCACCGGCGGCGAGATCGAGCTCGAGGGTGACCGCCTCGCTCGCGCTGTATTCGATCAGGTCGCGCATCTCCTCGACCATCTCGTCGAGCAGCACGTCCTCGGCCTCCAGCGGCTGGCGGCGCGCGAACGCCAGCAGCCGGCGCGTGAGGCCCGCCGCGCTCGTGGCCGCGCGGCGCACGCGCTGCCATTGCACGCGCGCCCGGCCGTCCTCGTTGACCGTGGCCTCCAGCAGCGCGAGGTTGCCGAGAATCGTGCCGAGGTAGTTGTTGAAGTCGTGCGCGACGCCGCCGGTGAGCTGGCCCAGCACCTCGAGCTTCTGGGCCTGCTGCAGCTGGCTTTCGATCGCACGCCGCGCGCTGAGGTCGGTCACCAGCGTCACGGTGCCGCCGCCGGGCATGGCGCAGCTGCGCAGGTCGAGCACCTGGCCGTCCGTCCCCTGCAGCTCGAGGTGGTCGGCCTGCACCCAGGCGAGCGGCGGCAGCTGGTCCAGCCCCTGGTGGCGCTGGCGATCGCGGCCGCTCCAGGTGGTGCCCGCCGGAAACGCATCGAGCAGCGCCGCCGGCGTCGATCCGGCGTTCGGCGTCACGCCCTGGCGGCCGAGCATCTCCACCAGCCGGGCGTTCCACAGCAGCAGGCGGCCGGCGCTGTCGAACACGGCCAGGCCGTCGGTCAGGTTGTCGTGCACGGCCTCCAGCAGCTCGCGCTGCGCGTGCAGGTCGCGCACCAGTTGCTGCTTGGCCAGCAGGTTGTCGCGGAACACCTCGAAGCTGCGCGCGAGCTCGCCGAGTTCGTCCGGCCGCGTCGTCGCCGGCGTGGCCTGCGCGGTGTCGCCGAGCGCCAGGCGCGACATGACGTGCGTGATGGTCTCGATCTCGCCGACGAGGCGGCGCACGTAGCGCGTCGCGCCCAGGCCGATGAGCACGCACAGGCCCGTCAGCGCGAGCATCAGCACTTCGCCGGTGCGGGCCGCGGCGCGCACGCGCTCGCTGCGGTCGGCCGCGGCCAGGCGCAGCTGGGCGACGTAGCGCGAGGTTTCCTCGCCCAGGTCGTCCGCGTTGGCGCGCGTGAGCGTGACGAGGTAGTCGATCTGCGCATCGAGGTTGATCAGGCCCTGGCGGCACGCGAGGACCGAGTCGGCGCCCTCGGTGAGCGCCACCAGTTCACGCGACTGCTCGGCCGGCAGCGTCGCGAGCGCCGCGCGCCGGCGCGCCGAGATGAGCAAGGCCTCGGCATCGGCCTCGAGACGGCCGATGGTGGCCGGATCCGTGACGGCCGCGCCCAGCACCAGCGTCGACCACAGGCTGGAGATGCGCGGGTCGACCGCCTTCGCATCCGGACGCGCGGCATGCAGCGCCTGGCCCAGGTGATCGAGGCGCACGAGCTCGCCGTCGAGTTGCGCCTGCAAGCGCAGCTTCTGCCGGGACAGCTCGATCAGCGCCGGCAGGTGCTGGTGCACGCTTTCCTGCAGTCGGTCGATCACGTGCTGCAGTTGCGGCGTCGGCTCGCGCAGGTCGCGCGAGCCCTGGCCGATCTGCGCCAGCAGCGCCTCGACGCTGTGGCGGTGCGCGTCGAGTTCGGAGTGCGACAGCGAATCGCCCAGCTTGGGCGCCGTGCTCGCGAGCTGCGCCGCCCGCTCCGAGAGTTCGAGCGCATGCGAGATCCGCGGCAGCAGGTCTTCCTCGACACCGGCGAGCGCGCCCTGCATGCGGCGCAGGCCGACCCAGCCCAGCGCGGTCAGCAGCACGGTGGCGCCCAGCAGCAGCAGGAAGGCGGCGAGCAGGCGCGTGCGCACCCGGCCGAGCACGCGGATCTCGCGCCCGTTGGTGGTCAAGGCCGCGTCACGTCGGCCGAGAACAGGTAGCCCATCCCGCGCTCGGTGCAGATGTAGGACGGGTGCTTCGGGTTGGGCTCGATCTTGCGGCGCAGGCGCAGGATCAGCACGTCGATCGTGCGGTCGAAGACTTCGGTGTCGAGGCTGCGCGTCTGCTCCAGCAACTGGTCGCGCGTCCAGATGCGGCGCGGCTGGCGCACGAAGGCCTCGAGCAGGCGGAATTCGGCCTGGGTCAGCGCGCACAGGCTGCCGTCGCCCCGGTGCAGCTCGCGCTCGGTGAGGTCCAGCGTCCAGTCGCCGAACTGCAGCCGCTCGTTGCCGGCCGGCGCCGCCGCACGCGCCGGCACGGCGATCTGCGGCGACATGTCGTAGCGACGCAGGACGGCGCGCACGCGGGCGATCAACTCGCGCGAGCTGAACGGCTTGATCAGGAAGTCGTCGGCGGCGAGCTCGAGCAGCAGCACGCGGTCGGTCTCGTCGCTGCTGCCGCTGATCATGATGATCGGGATCGGCGAGTTCTGGCGCATCTGGCGGGCCAGCGTCAGGCCGTCCTCGGCCTTGAGCCGCAGGTCGAGCAGCATCAGCGCATAGCTGCGGCTGGCCATGGCCCGGCGCGCGTCGTCTCCGCAACCCGCCCCGTCGGCCTCGAAGCCGGCACGCCGCAACACGTCCTGCAGGAGCGCCACCATGTCAGGCTCGTCATCGACCACCAGCACGTGCGGCCGGCTCGTCTCCATAGCTTCCACTGACTTGTCTCCAGTGTTCTTCAGGTCGCTGCCGCGCAGACGCCCGGCCCCTCGTCGGGGGCACCGAAGAGTTGAACATGGCACATCCGGGCCCATGTTTCAACTATTTCAAATGCAACTCGCGCGCGGACAACGCAGGGTTCGTACGGAGACGGCAGATCCCGCCGAGGCCGACGGGGCGTCGCGGCTGCAGCCTATGGCCGTATCGCGACGAGGTTGATCAGCGTCTCTTCGCGCACCGTCGGCGGCTTGATCCGCAGCACGCGCTCCACCAGGCCCAGGTCCTCGCGGCTCCACCACAGGAACGGATACGACACCTGCGCCTCGGGCACCACGAAGCCTGCGGCGCGCACCAGCGCCAGGTATTCGGGCGCCGTCTTCTGCACCTCCATCGGATGGCGGAACAGCAGCCGGATGATCCACGAGTGGATGTAGCGCCGCGTCGATTCCGCGAACAGCAGCGTGCCGCCCGGCTTCAGCACGCGGAAGAACTCGGCGATCGCGGCGTCCTGGTCGACGAGGTGGTGGAAGGTCTGGTGGCAGAACAGCAGGTCGACGCTGGCATCGGGCAGCGGCAACGCGGCGCTGCTGGCCTGCACGATCTCGGCGGGGCGGCCGCTCGCGGTGCGCAGCGCGGCCACCTCGCGCGCGGCCGCCTCCACCATCTTGGGCGCGATGTCGAAGCCGACCAGGCGTTCGGGTGCGAAGCGCTCGTTGAGCTTGTTCAACGAGCGGCCCCAGCCGCAGCCGACGTCGATCACGACCGGGTAGTTCGCGCGCCGTACCGGGATCAGCGGATCGAGGTCGCGCAGCGCGACCTCCAGCACGTGCACGTCCCAGGTCGGCGTCTGCAGGAACCAGTCGCCGAAGGCAGTTTCGGGGATGTAGTCGGGCAAGGGCTTGGCGTGGGACATCGGGGCCTCGGATTCAGGACACGGCCAGGCCGACCTGCCAAAAGGAGCTATGCGCCTCGTCCGCGAGCAGACCTTCGCAATGCACGACGGCCAGCGCCTGCGCGTCGCTGCAACTCACTGCGACGTGCAGCGGTGGCGCCGCCCAAGCACGCACGTTCGCACGCTCGGGAGCGCAGGCGCGCGCGACAACGCGGCGGAAGTCCCATGCCGACGACTGCGTCGGACACGCCTTGAACCAGGCCTCCTTGACCGCCCAGCGGGTCAGCAACGCCAACTCGCGCAGGTCCGGCGCGAGGGTGGTCCAGTCCTCGAGTTCGGCGGGCGAGAGCATCAACGACGCACGTTCAAGTGGATCGGAGCACGCAGTCTGCGCCAACTCGAGATCGATGCCGACGGCGCCGTTCGACGCCGCCGCCGCGACCCAGCCGCGCCGGTGGGACAGGCTGGCGCGCGGCGGCGCTGCCGAAGACCCGGCCAACCGCACCAGCGGCTCGGTGCCCGCCTCGGCGGAGACATCCCAGCACGCTGCATCGACGCCAGTCGACGCGTGCAGCAGCCGCCGCAGCAATGCACGGCTTTCGACGAACGCCGCACGCGCGGCCGGCGCCAGCGTCGGCCAACGGACGCGTTCGGAGGCGCCGAACCACGGCGGCGGTGCATCGAGGTGCGCCAGCACACCGATCTCCACAGGTGCGACTGCCACACGCAGCATGCCTTGCGACCTGGCTCCGAATGGACGATCAGGCGTCAACCGTCACTTGGCCGCATCGGACGCCGAGGCGGCAGGCTCGCGCGGCGGTGCTGGCGTCTGCTCCGGGGCGAGCTTCGGATCGCGCAACCAAAGTTGCACATCGTCGGCCAGCGTCTTCACGTCGCGTTCCATGAAGCCACAGATGCCCATGAACGGCCCCATGATGCCGCCCAAGGTCGTGCGGTGCAGGTCGATCGAGCGGTCGAGCTTGCCGTCCTGGAACAGGTCGGCGCGAATCAGCAGGCCCTTGGGACCGGTCCAGTTGTTGCCGCGAGCTCCCCAAATCGTCGTGACGGTCACCTTCAGCACGCTGCCGTCCATCGACGTCGTCGTCCCCGGCCCCTTGTTGGCGCGGCGCAGCGCGTTGCCGACGTGGGTTTCGATCATCTCGCCCAGCTTGCATTCCGTCTTGACCTCTTCCCGCTTGTCGGTCGACGGATCGAACGATACCGGCGTCATCAGCGCCACCGGCGTGGCTGCGTGAACGCTCGTGCACAACGCGATGGCCGCGAGTACGGCTCCCAGTACGGACGTCTTCATGATTCCTCCCCTCGTTGAAAAAAATGTCGCCGTGGCCGATGTGGCGACTTGCGCCCAAGGCGTGCCGATCAGCTCATGCCCAGCGCCGGAAGATCAACGACGTGTTGATCCCGCCGAACGCGAAATTGTTGCTCATCACGACGTCGGTCTCGATGACGCGGCCGTTGCCCGTGATGTAGTCGAGCGCGCCGCAACGCGGGTCGACTTCCTCGAGATTGAGCGTGGGGGCGAACCAGCCCTCGCGCATCATCTCGATGGTCATCCAGGCCTCCAGCGCGCCGCAGGCGCCCAGCGTATGGCCCATGTAGCTCTTGAGCGAGCTGATCGGCACATGCGCGCCCAGCACCTCGCCGGTGGCCTGCGATTCGGCCAGGTCGCCCTGCTCCGTGGCGGTGCCGTGGGCGTTGACGTAGCCGACGGAATCGGGCGTCAGGCGGGCATCGACCAGCGCGAGGCGCATCGCCTGCGCCATCGTGGCGGCATTCGGATGCGTCACGTGCGTCCCGTCGGAATTGGTGCCCCAGCCAAGCAGTTCGGCATGGATCGTGGCGCCGCGCGCGCGCGCGTGTTCGAGTTCTTCCAGCACCAGCGTGCAGGCGCCCTCGCCCAGCACGAGGCCGTCGCGCTTGCTGTCGAACGGCCGTGGCGTGAGCTGGGGCGCGTCGTTGCGCACGCTGGTGGCGAACAGCGTGTCGAACACCGCCGCCTCGGTGGCGTCGAGCTCCTCGGCGCCGCCGGCCAGCATCGCCACCTGGCGCCCGCTCTGGATCGCCTCGAACGCGTAGCCGATGCCCTGGCTGCCCGACGTGCAGGCGCTGGACGTGGTGACGATGCGGCCGGTCAGGCCGAAGAACACGCCGATGTTGACGGCCGCCGTGTGCGACATCATCTTGATGTACGTGTTGGCCGTGATGCCTTCGGTCGACTTGTCGTGCATCATGCGGCCGAAGTCGCCGAGCGCCTGCGGCGTGCCCGAGGACGAGCCGTACGAGACGCCCATCCGGCCGCTCGTGACCAGCGGATCGCCGAGCAGGCCCGCATCGGCCAGCGCCAGCTCGCTGGCGCGCGTGGCCATGATCGCGACGCGACCCATGCTGCGCATCGACTTGCGGTTGTAGTGCGCGGGCAGCTCGAACGGCTTCGCGGGCACGCCGAGCCGGGTGTTGAGCCCGTCGTACTGCGCCCACTCCTCCATGACCTGGACGGCGTTGCGGCCGCTCTTGAGCGCCGCGAACACGCTGGGCCAGTCGTGGCCCAGCGGGCTGATGGCGCCGAATCCGGTGACGACGACGCGCTTCATCCGACCATGCCCCCGTTGACCGAGATGACCTGGCGCGTGATGTACGCGGCTTCCGGCTTGAGCAGGAAGGCGACCAGCGCGGCCACTTCGTCGGGGGTTCCCATGCGACGCAACGGGATGATCTTCATCGCTTCCTCCAGCACCTCGGGCGCCACCATCTCGGTGTCGATCAGCCCGGGCGCCACGCAATTGACGGTGATGGCACGCTTGGCGAGTTCGACGGCCAGCGACTTCGTCGCCGCGATCACGCCCGCCTTGGCGGCACTGTAGTTGGTCTGTCCGCGGTTGCCCATCAGCGCCGATACCGAGGCCAGCGTGACGATGCGGCCCGGCTTGCGGCGCTGGATCATCGGCATCACGACCGGGTTGAGCACGTTGAAGAAGCCGTCGAGGTTGGTGTGGATGACGGCGTCCCACTCCGCGCCGCTCATCGCCGGGAACGCGTTGTCGCGCGCGATGCCGGCGTTGCAGACGACGCCGTAGTAGGCGCCGTGCTGCTCGATGTCGGCCAGCAGCGCGGCGGATGCCGCGGCGCGGTCGGCCACGTCGAACGCCAGCACGCGCGCCGCGGCGCCGAGCGCGACGACCTCGTCGGCCACGGCACGCGCCTGTTCGAGCCCCGTGCGGCAATGCACCACCACGTCGTGGCCGTCGCGCGCCACCGCGAGCGCGATCGCGCGCCCGATGCCACGGCTCGCGCCGGTGACCAGCACCGTCTTGCGCCCCTGAGAATCCGTCGTCATGCTTGTCCTTCCCCCGGGCCGCTCTGCGGTGACCCTTGCTCTGAATTCTTCGGCGGCTCGAACACGCTCAGCCGTCCGCTGGCCAGCACGCGGCCGTCCTGCGTGATCCGGCAATCGAACAGTCCCAGGCCGTTGTCGCCCATCAGCTCGCACTGCGCGAACACCTGCAGCTCGGCGCCGATCTCGAACGCCGGCACCACGGCCTCGTAGCGCCGGCTGCCGAGCAGGTAGCCGATTCTCGGCGATCCGCCGTCGCCGCGGGCACGCGCACCCGACCAGGCCGCCACGGCCTGCGCCATGTACTCGATGCCGACCCACGCCGGCACCCCGTCGGCGCCCACGAACAGGCCTTGGTCCGGCACGCGCACGCGGGCGACGATGGACTCGTCGTCGCAGTGCTCCACCGTCTCGAGCAGGTTCATCGCGCCGCGGTGCGGCACCCACGCGTCCATGACGTGCGGCGGCCACGCGCTCGCGTGCGGATCGTCGATGCGGTCGCTCATGGCCGCGAAAACAGCAACGACGCGTTGCTGCCTCCGAATGCGAACGAGTTGCTCAGCACGTGCGCCGCGGGACGCCCGAGCGCCGTGCCGGGCGCCACGGGGCGCAACGCCGGCAGCGCGGCGTCGACGACACCGTCCCACCAGTGCACGGGGAGGCGGCCCGTCGGGTTGTCCACCAGCGTGTGCCAGGCGAAGACGGCCTCGATCGCGCCCGCCGCGGCCAGCGCGTGGCCGGTCAGCGGCTTGGTGGAGCTGACCGGCACGTCGCGGCCGAGCACGCGTTCCACCGCGAGGCTTTCCATCGCGTCGTTCTGCGCGGTGGCCGTGCCGTGCAGGTTCACGTAGTCGACTGCGCCGGGGGCGACGCCGGCCCGCGCCAGTGCACGTTCCATCGCCTCCGCCGCGCCGCGGCCGCTCGGCTCGGGCGCCGACATGTGATGCGCGTCCGCGCTCTCGCCCCATCCGGACAGGCGCACCGGTCCGTCTTCGCGTCCCATCAGGAACAGCGCGGCGCCTTCGCCGATGTTGATGCCGGCCCGGTTGGCCGACAGCGGATTGCAGCGCCCGGCCGCCACGGCGTCGAGCGCCGAGAAGCCGGCGATCGTGAAGCCCGACAGCGCATCGCAGCCGCCGGCGACGACGGCATCGACCAGGCCGGCGCACAACAGGCGCGCGCCGCTCGCGAGCGCCTTGGCGCCCGACGAGCATGCCGTGGAGACGACGTAGGCCGGCCCGGTGGCGCCGACCTGTTGCGCGATGCATTGCGCCGCGTTGCCCATCTCCTGCAGCGCGTAGTCGTAGTGAGGCGGCCAGCCGAAGCCCGCGTGCACCTGCTGCACGGCGGCGACCCCCTCGTCGAGGCCGGCGGTGCTGACGCCCAGGACCACGGCCACGCGGTCCGGGCCGAAGCGATCGACGGCCGCCTGGATCTGCGCGCGCAGCGGCGCCAGCGCGGCCAGCAGCAGCGCGTTGTTGCGGCTGCGCTGCTTGTCGGGAAGGTCGGCGAGCGACGGCAGCGGCGTCGACACGCACCCCAGGTTCAGCACGCGGCCGGGCGTGTACAGCTCGGTCGGCGCGACGCCCGCGGGCTCGGCCGCCCACAGCCCGGCGCGGATCGCAGCGGGCGTGGCGCCGAGCGCGCAGACGCAGGATTGGGCCTGGAGGTAGATGGCGGCCATGGCGGATCAGTCCGAGAACTGGGCGTCGCTGCCGAGATCGCGCGATTCGATCCTCAGCTTGAAGTGCTCGCGCTGCTGGTCGATCTCGACCACTCCCGGGCTCAGGCGGCGGACGATGGTCACGACCTCGCCATCCTGCGTGAGGGTGCGCGTGTCGCCGCTGTCGGCCAATGCCCAGCCGGGTGGCAACGCGGCCTGGATCGCGCGAACGGGCCACAACGTCAGTTGCAGGTCGCTCAGGATGCGCGCACCCGACACGGCCTGCGGCCACCAGGAGGCCTTGTCCTCCTTCAGCGTCTTGCCGTCCCAGTCGAGGCGTGCCGCCAGCTGGCCCATCGCGAGCATGCCCAGCTGAACGCGGCGGCTGTCGGCTTCCAGCAGCACATCGAGCTGCTGCTCGTGGCCGGGCGCCTGCAGCGTCAGGTGCTGCTGCAGGTTCAGCGAACGACCCAGGGCCGAGGGCGCGAGCTGCAGCTGCGGCATCTCCCGCGAGGGCGGCGGCGCGGTCACGCAGGCCGCAAGCACGGCCGCGAGCATCATGGCGGAGATCAGGCGCTGCATAGTTCCTCCAGCACGCCCAGGCGGCGCCTGGCCTGTGCCACGTACGGGTTCTTCTGGTCCCACGCGTAGCCGGCCAGGATCGCCGAGATCATGCGGCGGATGTCGGGCGTGTGGCGCTCGTGGAAGATGATCTTCTGGAACCCGCCGGCGTACCAGGCATCGACGAAGGCGCGGAAGGTGTCGACGCCGGCCTTCAGCGGCACCGCGTAGTCGGCCTGCCAGTCCACCGTCGCGCCGGCGAACTCGCGCGCGATGCACTGCGTGGCCAGCGACGCGGACTTGAATGCGATGGTGACGCCGCTCGAGAACACCGGATCGAGGAACTCGCCCGCGTTGCCCAGCAGCGCGAAGCCCTTGCCCCACAGCGACTTCACGTTGGCCGAGTAGCCGACGATCTGGCGCGCCGGCGTGTCCCACTGCGCGTCCTTCAGCAGCGCGGACAGGCCCGCGTCCTCGGCCAGGATCGCGCGCAGGCGTTCGATCTCGCTGCCGGCGTACTGCGCCAGGAAGGCCTGTTCGGCCACCACGCCCACCGAGCAGCGGCCGTTGGAGAACGGGATCGTCCAGAACCAGACGTCGGGACGCCGCGGGTGCACCGTCACGCGGATCTTCTGGCGGTCGAACGGACCGTCCTGCGGGATGTGGTCGGCCACGTGCGTGAAGATCGCGCCGCGCACCGGGAAGTTGGACGGCGTCTCCAGCTCGAGCAGGCGCGGCAGCGTGCGGCCGAAGCCGCTGGCGTCGAGCACGAAGCGCGCCTCGACCTGGTACTCGCGGCCGACGGCGTCGCGCACCGAGACGCGCGGCTTGTCGCCATCGAGATCGACGGCGGTCACCTCGTGCTGGAAGCGGATCTCGGCGCCCATGCGCGCGGCGGCGTCGGCCAGCACCTTGTCGAAGGTGGCGCGCTGCACCTGGTAGGTGGTGCCCCAGCCGTCGGAGAACTTGTCGCGGAAGTCGAACGCCGTGTACTTGTCGCCCCAGGCGAAGGCCGCGCCGTTCTTGTGCTGGAAGCCGGCCTCCACGACGTCGCGCAGCATGCCGGCCGCCTCGATGTATTCCATGCTTTGCGGCAGCAGGCTCTCGCCGATCGAGAAGCGCGGGAACAGCTCGCGCTCCAGCACCAGCACGCGGCGCCCTTGCTGGCGCAGGAAGCCGGCGGCCACGGAGCCGGCGGGGCCGGCGCCGACGATCAGCACGTCGGTGGATTCGATAGTCATGGGAGTTCCGGGAAACGAGAGGACATGGGACGCGGTCGATAGCAAGGCGCGACGAACCAGACGATGAGAATGCCGAACAGCAAGGTCAGACCGAACGAGCGTAACGCGGGGGTGCTCGACAGTGCGAGCAATCCGAACGAGAGCCACGTGCCGGCGGCGCCGAGCACGACGGCCAGCCAGGCCGAGCCCGCATCGGCGTTCTCGCGTTCGAGCAGGAAGATGCCGTAGTCGATGCCGATGCCCAGCAGCAGCGCCAGCGCCAGCACGTTGAACAGTTGCAGCGGCTGGCCGAACAGCGCGAGCAGCGCCAGCGTGCCCAGCGTCGCGACCGCCGTCGGCATCCACGCGCGCCAGGCGCGGCGGCCATAGCGCAGCATCAGCGCCAGCAGAACGGCCGCGTGGCCGGCCATCAGCAGCAGGCCCATCGCGTGGCGATAGCGTCCGAGCAGCGCGGAAACCGACTGCACCTGGTCGACCCAGCGCACGCCGGGCAGGCCGTCGGCGCTGCGGGCGATGTCCGGCAACGACGCGACGTCGCGCACGCCGCGCAACATCACCACGCTCGCGAAGGCCGTGCCGTCGTCGCGTCGCGGCACGGCGCCGATCCACAGCGACTTGCCGGCCGCCGCGGCCGGTGATGCCCGCCAGTGCGCCAGCGTCAACGGCGCGGCATCGAACGCCGCGCGTTGCTGCGACTCGCCCACCACCTGGTTCACGCCGGCGATCACCCCGGCCTCGACACGCCGGGTCAACGCCGCATCGCCGGCCTGGCGCGCGAGCGAAGGCACCCAATCGGAGAGCGCGCGATAGCCGGCCAGCTCGCCGGTGGCCACGCGGGCGTCCAGGCGCAGCTTGAGCGCCTCCTCGCGTTGCAGCACGTCGTCGGCGCTGGCGCCGCGCACCACGAAGAACTGTGCCGGGCTGGCCAGTCCCAGCAGGCGGCCGATCTCGCGCTGGGCATCGATCAGCGCCGGTGGCGAGCCTTGCAGCTGGCGCAGGTCGTCGTTGACGTGCAGCCTGGCGATGCCCAGGCCGCAGGCGACGGCGAACGCGGCGTGCACGATCCAGGTCGTGCGCGTCGCGCCGAAACGGGGACAGCGCGCGAAGCTCGCGCTGATCCAGTCGGCGAAGCCGGTGCGACTCACCGTGCCGCGATCGATCCACGGAAACCAGCACACGGTCGTCAGGAAGGTGCCGACGATGCCGACGACCGAGAACAACGCCATCTGGCGCAGGCCCGGGAACGGCGGCAGGCCCAGCGCCACGTAGCCCAGCACGCTGGTCAGCAGCGCCAGCGCGAGGCCGGGCAGCAGCGTGGACATCATGCGCAGCGGCGGCACGCCGGGCGCGCCCTGGCGGCTGGCGAAGTAGTACAGGCCGTAGTCCTCGGCGCAGCCGACCAGGCTGGCGCCGAAGACCGTCGTCAACAGATGCACCTGGCCGAAGGCCCACCACGTGACCGACAACGCCATCGCCACGCCCACCAGCAGCGACACGGCCATCAGCAGCCGCGGCCACAACGAGCGGAACGCGAGGAACACCAGCAGCAGCACGCCGGCGATCGAGCCGCCGCCGATGATGTCGACCTCCCGGTGCGCGCGCGCCGCGGCGTACTCGGCGTGCAGCGGCACGCCACCGGCGACGACCTTCACGCCCGGCACGGCGGCCGTTGCCGCGGCCCGGCCCGCCGCCAGCACGTCGGAGATCGGCGTGTCGCCGGTCACCGAGAACGCCGGGCCGGTGGTCTCCTGCAACAGCACGATCCACTCGAGGCCGCCGTCGGACAACGCCAACTGGCCGTCGCGCGGCCGCGCACGCGTCTCGCTCGCGCGCGCGAGCCACCATTGCGGCCACAGGCCCAGCGGGTCGGCATTCCAGTCTGCCAGCCGGAAGCCGCCGCCCGGCTGCGCCAGCGCGGCGAGCGCGCCCTGCACCAACGCCTGCGGCGCCGCGTGTTCCAGCTGCGCGCGCTGCGCCGGCGTCAACAGACGGTCGCGATACGGGGCGTAGAAGGCGAGCGCGTCGCGCAGCGTGTCGGGGCCGGCCATCCCGCTGCGCTTCAACGGGGGACGCGCGGTGTTGCCCGCAGCGATCGTGGCAGCGGCCTGCTCCCAGGCCGCGGCGGCCTTCTGCGCACCGGCCCAGTCGGGCGCGCCGATCATCACGACCACCTGGCGCGCGACCTGGTCGGCCAGCTGGCGCGTGGCCTGGCCGACCTCGGGCGCCTGCTCGTCCTGCGGTAGCAGCGCCATCACGTCGGTGCTGAAATGGGCGGCGCTCCAGAACTTCCACTGGTGCACGGCCACGACGGCGCAGAGCGCCAGCCACACCCACGCCGCGGCCTGCCAGCGCAGGCGGCGCACGGGTCGCGACTCGGGCGTCAAGCTCATTGGAAGCGCGCGGATTCGGCGGCCGTCAGCGCCGCCGACGGCACCTGGCGCGAGAAGCGGATCTGCGTGGCGTCGCCGCGCGCCTCCTCGATACGCACCGTCTGCACGTCGCGCTCGCCCGTGAGCGTGGCGCGCACGAGGAACTTCGCGATGTTGGCGTCGCGCGGCGTCAGCGTCAGCGTCCAGCCGCTGGCGCCCACCGCCTGCGCCACGATGGTGAACTTGTCGGCGAGCACGTCCAGGTCGGCAGCCAGCAGCGAGAAGATCAGCTCGTTGACCTGCTTCAGGCCGGGCTCGGCCTGCGCGTCCATCAGGTTGTCGGCGCTGCCGTCGGCGGCACGCGTGAACAGGCGCGTCTTCGTCACGACCAGCGTGGACTCGAACGGCTGCTGCGTGTGCCACCACACGCCCTGGCCACGCGCGACGAGGAACTCGCCGTGCGAGACGAGCGGGTTCCTGAAGCCCTGAAGCGTCTTCGTCTGCTCGAACTCGCCCTTGAGCACCGGCGAGACCTGCAGGCGTTGCTGGATCAGCTTGACGCCGTCGCCGGCGGGCGCCGCGGCGAACGACGCGCCGACGAACAGCGCCGTCGCGCCGAGCACGACGGCACGCAGGAACCTCAGCACGGCGATACCCCCAGGCGTTCCCACAGCACCCGCGGGCACACGTACTGCATCTCGCGCGTGGCCAGGCTCACGGCCACCTGGATCGACATCGCGGTGTTGATCTTCGCGCCGGTCTTCGCGTCGCGGATCGTGTAGTTCATCTTCAGGCGGTTCTCCCATTCGACGATCTCGGCCCGCACGATCAAGGGCTGGTTGAAGGTGGCCGGACGGCTGTACTTCAGGCGCAGGTCGACGATGGGCCAGCCGTAGCCGGACTCGCGCATCTGCGTATAGCCATACCCGAACTTGTCGAGCAGCGCGCAGCGCGCCAGCTCCAGGTACTTGACGTAGTGGCCGTGCCAGACGATGTCCATCGAATCGATGTCGAAGAACGGCGGCACGACCTCGATCTCGTGCGAGAGGTCCGGCCGCGGGAGCGAAGGGGTCTCAGACATCGTCGTACAACGTCCATTCACGCGCCCGCAGCGCCGTCAGCAGTGCAATCAGGTCGCCGTCCAGCGCGCGATCCTCGGCCACGAAGGCGATGCGCCGTTCCAGGTCGGCCTGGAACGACTGCAGCGCCGCGCTCGGCACCACGTCGTCCTGCGCGCAACGCAGCGCGACGCCCTGGCGCGCGGCCACCAGCATCGCGGCGCAGACCTGCTCGGTGAGCTCCAGCACGCGCAGGCAGTCGCGCGCGGCGATCGTGCCCATGCTCACCTTGTCCTGGTTGTGGCACTCGGTGGAGCGCGAGAACACGCTGGCCGGCATCGTCTGCTTGAGCGCCTCGGCGGTCCACGCGGACACGCTGATCTGCAACGCCTTCAGGCCGTGGTTGATCGCGGCGCGCGCGCCGGTGGCGCCCGACAGGTTGGACGGCAGGCCGTGGTTGTAGCGCGTGTCCACCAGCAGCGCGAGCTGGCGATCGAGCAGGTCGGCCACGTTGGCGACGGCGTTCTTCAGGCTGTCCATCGCGAACGCGATGTGGCCGCCGTAGAAGTGGCCGCCGTGCAGCACCTGCTCGCGCTCGGCGTCGATGATGGGGTTGTCGTTGGCCGAGTTGAGTTCGTTCTCGATCAACTGGCGAAAGAACGGCAGCGCGTCTTCCAGCACGCCGATGACGTGGGGCGCGCAACGCAGCGAATAGCGATCCTGCAGGCGCTGCTCGTTGCGCGC
>FTKD01000836.1_pt2 | contig 29059 bp, 25 predicted proteins | sample 1658191 | NCBI WGS metagenome assembly FTKD01 (sample SAMEA3914808, study PRJEB12502) | metagenome | biome: forest; material: soil | place: Canada | collected 2011-08-03 | depth 0.3 m
AGCACGCGGCGACGCACGCGCACGGCGCTTTCCCAGGCCATCGGCCTGGCGGCGAGCGCGGCAGCCTCGGGCGTGGCCTGCGGCGCCGTCGTGCGAAGCAGGCCGTTCCAGAACCCGCTCCAGGCGCGCGGCAGCATCGCGCTGCGCACGATGGCGGGCATGGTGGAGGCGCGGGACGAAGTGTTCATCGGGGGGGTATGACGTGTGTCCATGTTTCGCTCAGGATGTCGTTGCCATGCTGAAGAAAGGCGCGCAGCTCGACGGGTTCGTCGGCCTTGCGTTGCTTGAATCGGAGGGCCAGGCGCCAGGCGCCGTTGGCCTCGTTGCGGTAGACGTTGGTCGACACGATGTCGACGTTGGCGACGCCGGTCACGACCGCCTTGACCTGGGCGTCGACCGGCAGTGCGGCCAGCGATGGGCCGGTGAAGTCGACGATGTATTGCTCCTCGCCCGCGCCCAGCGAGGCGAAGCTGCGGCCGCTGCGCGACTGCGTGACCCAGGCGCCCGGCGGGTGCTGCTGCTCGTTGCCCTGCCAGCGCATGCGGTAGGAAAGATCCAGCGGCTGGCCGAGGGCCGGCAGCTTCGCGGGCACCCAGTAGGCGACGATGTTGTCGTTGGTCTCGTCCACCGTGTTGAGCTGCACCAGCTCGACGCGGCCCGGGCCCCAGTCGCCCACCGGCGTGATCCACGCGCTCGGGCGCAGTTCGTAGCGCGCCTCGTCGTCCTCGTAGCTGGTGTACGCGCGGTCGCGCTGCATCAGGCCGAAGCCCTTGAGCGACGGCATCGCGAACGAGGTCGTCAGCGCGCGCTTCGGGTTGCTCAGCGGGCGCCACAGCCATTCGCCGGTGCCGGTCTCCACCATCAGGCCGTCGGAGTCGTGCACCTCGGGGCGGAAGTCGCCCGGCTGCGGCTGGTTCTCGCCCGAGAAGAACATGCTGGTCAGCGGGGCGATGCCCAGCGTCGTGACGGCCTTGCGCAGATACAGGCGCGACTGCACGTCGACGACGGTGTCGGTGCCGGGCGTGACGACGAAGCGATAGACCCCGGTCAGGCTCTTCGAGTCCATCAGCGCCGTCACCGTCATCGAGGTGGCGTTGGCGGCCGGCTTCTCGAGCCAGTACTCGGTGAAGCGCGGGAACTCCTCGGCGCCGGCGCCGACGGTGTCCACCGCCAGGCCGCGCGCCGACAGCCCGTAGCGCTGGTCCTTGCCCACCGCGCGGAAGTAGCTCGCGCCCAGGAAGACGATGACTTCGTCCTTGTGGTTCGCGTTGTTGATCGCGTAGTGGACGCGGAAGCCCGCGTAGCCGGAGGCCAGCGCCTTCGACGGCGTCTTGTTGTGGCCGTAGTCGAAATTGGCCATGTCGAACGCGACCGGGTGCGACGCGCCGTCGGCGCTCACCTCGTTGATCTTCACCGTCTCGGTGTTGATGAAGCCCGGGTGGAAGAACTGCACCTCGAACGGCAGGTGCTCCTTGCGCCACAGCGAGTGGTCGGGGCGAAAGCGGATGTCGCGGTACTGGTCGTAGGTCAGCGCGTCGCTGGCTGCGGGGGTGGCGACGACCTTCTTGGGCTCGGGCTTGTACGGCGCCGCGGCCAATTGCCGAGCCGTGGCGGCGACGTCGTCAAACAGCGCCGCGCATGCCGGCAGGGTCGCGAGCGCGAGGGCTGCGCAGACGAGCAGGCGATGCAGAGCTACAGAGGGGAAAGGGCGGTTTCGACGACCCGGAATGTGCATTGGGAGACTGGTTGAAAAGCCGGTTGGCCCTTCTCCATTCGCAACACACGTGCCAGCATGAAAAACCTATATGAATCAATCACTTGGAAGGGGATGCCCAGGCAAGCTTGCGGGCGGCTGTCGATTTCCGCCGAAAAGCGTCGGGCTGCCGCGACAAGTGCACTGCAGCAATCGTCCAAGTGATTGATTCAGAAGGAGTTTTTGTTGTCGCTATTCGGCGACAGGGGCGTCGCCCCTGAACAACCCGGGGGTCAGGCCGTGCTTCTGCATCAGCCGGTAGAACTCGGTGCGGTTGCGGTCGGCCAGGCGGGCGGCGTCGGCCACGTTGCCGTCGGTGATCTTCAGCAGCCCGACCAGGTAGTCGCGCTCGAAGCGCGTGCGCGCCTCGGTGTAGCTGAGCACTTCCATGCTGGGCACGCGCAGCGCACGCTGCACCAGCGCCAGCGGCACCAGCGGCGTGGTGGCGAGCGCCGTCACCTGCTCCACCACGTTGTGCAGCTGGCGCACGTTGCCGGGCCAGGACGCCGTCGTCAGCGCCTTGAGTGCGTCGGGCGCGAAGCCGTTGACCTTGCGGCCGTACTTCAGCGCGAGGCGCGCCAGGAAGTGGTGGGCCAGCAGCGGGATGTCCTCGCGCCGCTCCGCCAGCGTCGGCAACGACAGCGAGACGACGTTGAGGCGGTAGTAGAGATCCTTGCGGAAGCTGCCGTCGATGATCGCCAGGTCCAGGTCGCGGTGCGTGGCCGACAGGATGCGCACGTCGATCGGCACCGCGTGGCTGGCGCCCACCGGCCGCACCATGCGCTCCTGCAGCACGCGCAGCAGCTTGACCTGCAGCGCGACCGGCATGTCGCCGATCTCGTCGAGGAACAGCGTGCCGCCGTTGGCCGCCTGGAACAGGCCCGGATGGTTGGCCACCGCGCCGGTGAACGCGCCCTTGACGTGGCCGAACAGCTCGGACTCGAGCAGGTTCTCCGGGATCGCTCCGCAGTTCACGGCCACGAACGGATGATTCGCGCGCGCGCTCGCGCGGTGGATCGCCTGTGCGATCAGCTCCTTGCCGCTGCCGCTCTCGCCGCGGATCAGCACGCTGGCGTCCGACGCCGCCACGAGCTTGGCCTCGGCCAGCACCTCGGCCATGCGATTCGAGCGGCTGACGATCTCGGCCCGCCAGGCCTCGATCTCGCCGCCGTCGGTGGCCGCCTCGGAGGCGCCTTCCATCGCGAGCGCGTTGGCGATGATGTCCAGCAAGGCCTTGCCGTCGAACGGCTTGGTGAGGTACGTGAACACGCCGCGCGACGTGGCCTCGACGGCGTCGGGGATGGTGCCGTGCGCGGTCAGCAGGATCACCGGCAGCGACGGGTGCTGCACGCGGATCGCGTCGAACAGCGCCAGGCCGTCCTTGCCGGGCAACTGCACGTCGCTGAGCACCAGTTGCGGCCGCTCCATCGCGATCTTGACCAGGGCCTCCTCGGCCGACGCCGTGGCCGTCACGCGATAGCCCGCGCCCGTCAGCCGCATCGACAAGAGCCGCAGCAGATCGGGATCGTCGTCGACGACGAGGATGTGGGCGCCGTTGCTCATGGGGCTATCTTCCGCCTGACGGCTGCGGTGCGAGCATCTTCGGGCGGCCGGGCGTTGCTCATCGCAATGCTCAGGGCTTCGGCGCCGACGCGGGCGGCGTCTGGCGCGTGTTGAGGCTGCGCTCGATCGCCTTCAGCGCCTCGAGCTTGCTGTTGGCGTCGTCGAGCTTGCGCTGGTTGTCGCGCTGGGCGTCGCGCAGCTGCTGCGCGCTGCGCTCGGCGTTGTCCTCGGCGCGCTTCTGCTCGCCCAGGCGATAGGCCAGCATGCGCGCCAGCGAGCGCCACGGGTCGGCCTGCGGCGCGTTGTTGTGCAGCACCTGGTCGAGCAGGCCTTGCGCGCGCGCGAGATCGCCGGGGTTGTGCGTCATGCTCAGGGCGAGCACCTGGTCCATCGTGGCATCGATCGAGGCCGGGTCGGCGTTGCGGCTGGCCTCGGCCGTGAGGTCGGCGGTGTTGAGGGCGCTCAGGCGATCCTCGGTGGCGAGCAGGTGGCGCGCGGCCAGGTCCTGCGCCTCGCGCGGCGGATCGCACTGGACGACCGGCGGCACGACCACGGGCGGCGGCGGCGGTGCCGGCACCGGCTTGGGCGTGACGCAACCCGCCAGGGCCAGCGCCGCGAACGCGGCCAGCAGCGCCAGGCTCGGCGTCGCGCGCGTGCGAGCAGGTGGGCAAGGGACTTCAATCGTTGACATGGGGAAGCTCGATTCGAAAATGGGCACCGGGCCCGGCAGGTAACAGGTCGACGCGCCCGCCGTGCGCCTGGACGTATTCGCGCACGATCGACAGCCCGATGCCGCTGCCGCGCACGGCGTCGTCGGGCTGCACCTCGCCGCGGAAGAAGGGCTCGAAGATGCGTTCGCGATCCGCCGGCGCGACACCCGGGCCCTGGTCCTGCAGGTCGATGCGCACGCAGCCGCGTTGCGACGACAGCGTGATGAACAAGGTCCCGTTGACGGGGCTGAAGCGTATCGAATTGGACAACAAGTTGCCGAGGGCCGCCGAAAGCTTGTCCGCGTCGACGGCGAGCACCGGCGCCTCGCCCTCCAGTTCGATGGTGAGATGGCGCGCCTGCCACTGCAGCCGCTGCTCCTCCACCAGCAGGTGCAGCAGCTGGCGCAGGTCGGTGTCGCTGCGGTTCAGGCGACGCGCCTCGAAGGCCGCGGCATTGAAGCGCAGCAGCGCCTCGATCTGCCCCTGCAACGTGGCGGTGTTGTGGCCGAGGATGCGGGCGATCTCGCGCTGGTCGGCCGTCATCGGGCCGGCCACGCCGTCCTCCAGCAGCGCCACGCCCTCGCGCAGCGCGGCCAGCGGCGTCTTCAGCTCGTGCGAGGTGTAGCGCAGGAAGCGCGCCTTGTCCTCGTCGAGCTCCTTCAGGCGCAAGCGCAGCCATTCGAGGCGGCGGCCCAGCGAGCGCATGTCGCTCGGACCGCGGATGTCCACCGGGTGATCCATGCGGTTCTCGCCCAGGCCGGCGATCGCCCGTTCGAGGCGCTTCAACGGCCGCGTGAGCCACACGCCGAACGCCAGCGCCAGCAGCGCGGCCAACACGATCGCGCCCAGCACCTGCGTGCCGACCGAGGCGCGGCCGGCTTCCAGCTGCGCCTGCAGCGCCGCATTGCGTTCCTCGCCGCTGCGGCGCACCGCCTCGGCGATCTGCTCGTTGAGGCGGTCGAGCGCGCGGAACTGCGTGTCGAGCGTGTCCTCGCGCTCCTGGATCGACGCCTTGGGGCCGCCCAGTTCCTGCTTGATCGCCGGCAGTTGCGCGAGCCATTGGGTGGACAGATCCAGCGGCAGGTCGTGCCGCCGCATCTCGCCGAGCAGCCGCGTGGCGTCGTCGGCGGCCTGCGTGAAGCCGCGCAGCAGCGACGGGTCGTCCAGCACGATGTACTGGCGCGCGCTGCGCTCCATCGCCACGCGCAACTCGCCCAGCTGGCGCGCGTCGGTGGTCAGCAGCAGCGCCTTGTCGGTGGCGGCGCGGCTCTGCGCCATCACGCGTTCGAGCGTGAACAGGCCGCCCAGCGACGCGGCCGCGAGCAGGCCGGCGATCAGCAGGAAGGCGGCGAGCAGGGTCTGCCGAAAGGACAGGCGGAGGAAATTGGACAAGGCCGGTCTGGTTTCTCGTGAAAAGGGTTGGCGAAGCGCGCATTGTCACGCGAGCGGCCCGGCCGCGGTTCGCCGGGCATTCCGACGGCGCCCTGCGCGATTGCGCCCGGAGGTCGATACTCGAAGCCACAGCGGAGTTGCGGGAGACGCACCATGAGGATACTGATCGTCGGAGCCGGTTCGACCGGCGGCTATTTCGGCGCCCGCCTGATGCAGGCCGGACGCGACGTCACGTTCCTCGTGCGCCCCGCGCGCGCGGCCGCGTTGCGCGCGACGGGCCTGCAGATCGTCAGTCCGCTGGGCGACTTCGGCGTCGTGCCGAAGCTGGCGCTGGCCAGCGCGGTGGACAAGCCGTTCGACATCGTGCTGGTCACCGTCAAGGCGTTCGCGCTGCCCGCCGCGATCGAGGATTTCGCCGCCGCGGTCGGCCCCGACACGCTGATCCTGCCGGTGCTCAACGGCATGAAGCACATCGACGACCTGCAGGCGCGCTTCGGCGCCGAGCGCGTGGTGGGCGGCGTGTGCCGGGTGTCGACGCAGCTCGACGCCAAAGGCCGCATCCTGCATCTGTCGCCCGTGCACGAGTTGATCTACGGCGAGCTCGACGGACGCGACTCGGCCCGCATCGAGGCGCTGCACGCGTTCCTGAGCGACGCCGGATTCGACGCACGCCTGAGCACACACATCGTGCAGGAGCTGTGGAACAAGTGGATCCTGCTGGCCACGCTGGGCGGCATCTGCGCACTGGCGCGCGGCACGGTCGGCGAGATCGCGGCCACCGACGGCGGCGCCGACTTCGTGCGCGCCTTCTTCGCCGAGGCCGTGGCGGTGGCAAGCGCAGCCGGCCACGCCCCGCGCCCGCAGGTGATCGAAGGCACGCTGGCGCTGCTCACCGCCGCGGGCTCGCCGCTCACGTCGTCGATGTACCGCGACCTGACCGCCGGCGATCGCGTCGAGGTCGACCAGGTGCTGGGCGACCTGCGCGCGCGGGCGCGGCGTGCGAACGTGGCCACGCCGCTGATCTCGGCCGCCTTCGTCCAGCTCGACGTCTACCAGCGGCGCCGGGACGCGCGTTAGACTGCACGGCCATTCGCGCACGACGCCTTCCAGGGCGGCCGCGCGCACCGTGAGTCCCCTCGTCGAAAGACCTCGCCCGATGCCGAATTCCCGTGCGCCGCTGGGCCCCCCTTCCTGTTCGACGGCGCATCTCGCGCGCCGGCTGGGCGTGTCCGTTCCCACGGTGCAACGCTGGGTCGATCTCGGGCACCTGAAGGCCTGGAAGACGGTCGGCGGCCATCGCCGCATCGATGCCGAGAGCGCGGAGAACTTCATTCGCGTCCAGACGCAGCAACGGGGCGGCGCGGCGACCGACGCCGCCGTGCCGGCCGATGTCGTCGCGCCGTTCTCGGTGCTGGTCGTCGACGCCAACCCCGACGACCGCGACCTGCTGTGCGCGCTGGTGGAAATCGCCGTGCCGGGAGCCCGCATCGTCGTCGCGGCCAACGGCTTCGACGCACTGATCGAGGTGGGCAAGGCCATGCCCGACCTGATCGTCGCCGACATCACGCTGCCGCACATGGACGGCGTCGCGATGATCCACCACCTGTGCGCGCATCGCGACGCGCGGCCGCCGGCGATTGTCGCGGTGTCCAGCCACACGCCGGGCCACGTCGAACGCCTGGGCGGCCTGCCGCCCGGCGTCACGCTGCTGACCAAGCCGGTGGAGTCGGGCCGGTTCGTGGAGACGGTGAACCTGGTGCTCGACGGGAGTTGAGCAGCGAATGCCAGCCGTCAGGGCCTGGCCGAAGGCCATGCTCGATGCGAGCGACCCCTGCCACCTCGAGCGAGCCCAATGCGCGCTCAGGGCGCCAACGAGTCCACCAGCGCCGCGAGCGCGGAGGCGTGCGCGGGCTTCTGCAGGTAGCCGTCGAAGCCGGCGCGACCCGCCGCGTCGCCGGTCCTCGCCCATTCCTGGCCGGTGAGTGCGATCAGCACCGCGCGCTCGCCCAGGCGGGCGCGAAACTCCCTGGCGGTGTCGAAGCCGTCCAGCATCGGCATCTGCAGGTCGATGAAGGCGATGTCGGGCGTGAACGTCGAGGTCAGTTCGACGGCGCTGTCGCCATCGTAGGCCACCTCCGTCTCGTGCCCTAGCAGCTTGAAGAAGGTCGCCAGCGTGTCGGCGTTGTCGCGGGAGTCGTCGACGAAAAGGATCTTGGCCACTAGAGTTTCTTCGCGATGGTGACGCCGAGGATCAGGAACACGACGACGAGGCCGAGGAAGACGTAGAAGATCGTCTTGGCGATGGCGGCGGCGCCCACCGCGATGCCGGTGAAGCCGAGCAGCCCCGCGACGATGGCGATGAGGGCGAAGAGTAGAGCCAAGCGGAGCATGGTGTTCGTCCTGGTGAGTGTGGATTGGATGCGCTTCATCATCGGCGGCGCGCCGTCGCGCGAGGCTAGGCGGGCAGCGCGAGAGGATGTGGGACAACGCTGACACGCGTCGCACCCGTCTCGGGTGGCGTGAGTTCATGCCGCGGATCCGGCGATCCGTCGCAACCTGAATTGTGGGCGACCGGCGCGGCCCTAGAGTCCTCGATGCCGCACATCGGCTCGGGCACCCGCCCGGTGCCTGGCGACCGCGATGGTCGCAACCTCTGTTCAAGACGGGCCGGTGGCGTGTTCGAACAATCGACTCATGAACGAAACCAATCCCTCGCGCCGCCCCTTCTTCGAACTTCGCGGCGTCCGTTTCCGGCTGTGGCCGCTGCTGCTCGCGGCCGTGCTGATGCAAGGCATCCTGTGGCCGGCGCGCGAACTGGCGCGCTGGATCTTTCACAACGAGGCGGCCTTCTTCCACCGTCAGGTCTGGGCCTTCGTCGGCCTGGCGATGATGTTCCAGACGCTGGCCGGCCTGGCCTGCATCGCCGTCATGCGACGTCTGTTGCCGCAGGCCCCGACCTATTTGCGATGGCCGGCGCGCGGACAAGGCCGCATCGGCCTCGCGGTCGCGGTCGGGATGGGCATGGCCGCGACGATGCTGGTGGCCGACTACGCGCCGCAACTCGTCGCCCATCGTGCGCCCGATGGCGGCTACGACACCTCCGCGGCCGGCGTCGTCGGCTGGCTGACGGTGATGGCGAGTTCGGGCCTGTGCGAAGAGACGATCTTCCGCGGCCTGCTGGTGGGCCTGCTCACCGTGCTCGTGCCGGGGCGCCTGCGCATGGGCTCAGTCGACATTCCGTTCGCCGGCTTGCTCGTCGCCGTGCTGTTCGGACTCGCCCACTACACGTCGTTCATGGTCGATCCGCTGCCCCTGGCCATCGCCCAGCAGCTGTATGCCTTCGCGTTCGGCCTGATCTACGTCTGGCTGATGGAACGCTCGCGCAGCCTGCTGGCACCGATGATCGCCCACGGTGTCGGCGATGCGCTGGAGGTGGCCGCGGTGATGTGGCTGCAGGTGGCGTGGGCGGTTCATTGAAGGGCGCCGACAGGCCGTCGCATGTCTGCGAATGCCTGTCGGGCACCTCCCGCTCAGGGCTGGTCCACCGAGATCGCCAGGAAGTTCTGGTCGCCGGGCGAGACCAGCGCCGTCTCGGTGCCGGATTCGCCGTCGTAGGTGAAGCTGCAGGGCTGGCCGTCCACCGGTGCCAGCGTGGCGCTGTCCGGCTCGTGGCCTGGTTCGACGTCGGTGACCAGCAGCGTCGTCGAGCGACTGGCAGTGACGGATGAAGTTCAGTCGTGTCAGATGCCGCTCTTCATAGTTGCGGTAGCCGGACGTTTCTCGGGCAGGCTGCTTCCAGCAGTCCCTCGCGTTCGTGGCAGCGAACCGTCTGGACATCGCACGCGGCTCGGGACGCCAGTTCACCAATCTTCATTTCAATGCCCCCACTGCTTGACCTTGTACCGGCTACGGGGTTTCCAATACGCTCATACCAAAGGGAACCCGACTCGTGTCCGCTCATTGCTGTTCCGACCACGGCTGCTCCGCCACCCCGCCCGTCGACCCGCGCTATCGCAGGGCGCTGTGGGTCGCGCTCGCGCTCAACGCCATCATGTTCGCGGTCGAACTGGGAGCCGCCTGGACGTCGGGGTCCGTGTCCTTGCTGGCCGACTCCATCGACTTCTTCGGCGATGCCGGGAACTATGCCTTGAGTCTGGCGGTACTCGGCATGGCCATGCGCACGCGTGCCAAGGCCGCGCTGTTCAAGGCGGCCTGCATGTGCGCCTTCGGCGTGTTCGTGCTGGGCAAGGCGGCGTGGAGCCTGCACACCGGACTTCCGCCGGAGCCGGCCACGATGGGCGCGGTCGGTTTCGTGGCGCTCGCCGTGAACGGGAGCGTTGCGCTGCTGCTCTACCGGTACCGTGCAGGCGATGCGAACATGCGTTCGGTCTGGATTTGCTCGCGCAACGACGCGCTCGGCAACGTGGCCGTCATGCTGGCCGCAGTGGGCGTTTTCGGAACGGGTGGCGCCTGGCCAGACCTCCTGGTTGCTGCCGTCATGGGCGTATTGGCGCTCAGCGGTTCATGGAGCGTCCTGCGTCAGGCACGCGCCGAACTCCGAGAGAATTTGCCGGCGAAGCAGGTGGCGTTCGTGGAGTTCGAGAGCAAGTAACTCCTTTGGCCCGGGCGTTCGCCCCGCTTCTACTTCGACACTTCGCCGAATGGAAGCACGAGGGCCACGGTCGCATTGGTTCCAAGCTCGCTTCCAAGGCTCAGTGAGCCCTAACGAGGAAAGCCCCGTAAAAGCTCGCGTTGGTTGCGATTTCTACGGGGCTTCTTGGACTGGTGGCGCTTCAGGGATTCGAACCCCGGACCTGCGGATTATGATTCCGTCGCTCTAACCGGCTGAGCTAAAGCGCCAAGCCTGCCATTATATGCAATTTTTCGGTCGATAGGGAAGGGGTTGCCGGCACAATGGCGAAAAAGACCTTCCGGGCTTGCATGGCGCCCATCTGCCCCGACCATTGAGCGTTGTGCGTCCGCATCCGGACGACTCCGCGGCTGCGACCGCCGGCCCGCTTCGAGAAACCGCTTCCTTTCATGTTCAGCTTCTTCCGCAAGAAAAACGAACCGGCCGGCTCCGCCTGGCCGACCGAGCGCATGCCGCAGGCCGCGCCGGTCGTCGAGTCACCGGCTGCCGCGCCGACGCCTGCGCCGGAACAACCCGCCTCCGCGCCGCTGGATTTCCTCAAGCGCGTGTTCACCGGCGCGCCGCCGGCACCGGCACCCGTCGCACCTTCGCCGGCTGTCGTCGCGCAACCCGTGGTCGCCGCAGTGGCGGTCGAAGCGCCGCGGGAAGCCTGGTTCCAGCGCCTGCGCAAGGGCCTGGCGCGCACCGGCAGCGGCATCGCGCAGGTGTTCACCGGCGCGCGCATCGACGACGAGCTGTACGAGGAACTGGAGTCGGCGCTGCTGATGGCGGACGCCGGCGTGCGTGCGACCGAGCATCTGTTGAAGGACCTGAAGCAGCGCGTGAAGGCGGCGGGCTCCACCGAGCCGTCGCAGGTGAAGGCCTTGCTGGCCGATGCGATCGTCGACCTGCTCGCGCCGCTGGAGCGCTCGCTGACGGTGGGCGAGCACCAGCCCACGGTGATCATGGTGGCGGGCGTCAACGGCGCCGGCAAGACGACCAGCATCGGCAAGCTCACGCGCCATCTGGCCGAAGCCGATTGCAAGGTGCTGCTGGCCGCGGCCGACACGTTCCGTGCGGCCGCGCGCGAGCAGCTCGAGGTCTGGGCCGACCGCAACCAGGTGGAGATCGTCAGCCAGGAAGGCGGCGATCCGGCGTCGGTGACGTTCGACGCCGTCAAGGCCGGCAAGGCGCGCGGCTGCGATGTCGTGATCGCCGACACCGCGGGTCGCCTGCCCACGCAGATGCACCTGATGGAAGAGCTGAAGAAGATCAAGCGCGTGATCACCAAGGCCGAGGCCACGGCGCCGCACGAGGTGCTGCTGGTGATCGACGGCAACACGGGCCAGAACGCGCTGGAGCAGGTGAAGTCGTTCGACGCCGCGCTGGATCTCACGGGCCTGATCGTGACCAAGCTCGACGGCACCGCCAAGGGCGGCGTGCTCGCCGCGATCGCGCTGTGGTCGCGTGACCGCGCGGCGCAGACGGGCGCGCGGGCCATCCCCGTCTACTTCATCGGCGTGGGCGAGAAGCTGGAGGATCTGCAGACCTTCAGCGCGCGCGAGTTCGCCAGCGCCTTGCTGAATTAGGCTGGCCGCAGGCCCCTGCAAGCTCTCGGGAAGCGAGGATCACATCCGAGCCGAACCGAGCGCCCCCTCGGGGGCAGCGACCGGCAGGGAGCGTGGGGGCTAATGTTTCGCGCGCCAGTCCTGCACGGCCTTCATCGTGTTGTTCACGTGGTCGGCGGGATCCATGCTCGAGTACTCGTAGAGGATCTTGTCGTCGGGCGAGATCACGTACGAGATGCGGCCCGACATCGGCAGCATCGCCAGCTTCGCGTCGTAGGCCTTGATGATGGCCGACTCCGGATCGGCGGCCACGGCGAACTTGTCGCGGCACTCTTCCTTGGAGAACTTCAGCTGCGTGGCGATGTCGTCGTGCGAGACGCCCACCACCGTGGCGCCGAGGGCGGCGAACTTCTCGGTGGCGTCGGCGAACAGATGCGCCTCCAGCGTGCAGCCGCTCGTGAACGACTTCGGGAAGAAGTACAGCACCACCGGGCCCTTCTTGAGCGCATCGGCCAGCACCAGCGGCATCTGCGTGCCGCCGACGGCCGCGTCGGTGGTGAACAGCGGGGCGGCGTCGCCGGGCTTGAGCGCGGCGTTGGCGCTGGCACACAGGCCGGCGAGGGCGGCCGTGGCCAGCAATGGGGACAGGCGACGAAGCTTCATGGGCGTTCTCCAACGATGATCGTTTGACACGGGCCGGAATCGTAGCCTGCGGAGCTGAATCACGCCGACAGGGGTATTGCCGCGCTCAGCGGGGCATGCCCCCCATGCCTTTCATGGCGCCCATCTTCTTCATCATCTTCATCAGGCCGCCGCCCTTCATCTTCTTCATCATGTCGCGCATCTGCTCATATTGATTGAGCATGCGGTTGACGTCCTGCACCTGCACGCCCGCGCCCTTGGCGACGCGGAACTTGCGCTTGGCCTTCAGCAGCTCGGGCTTGCGGCGCTCCAGCGGCGTCATCGAGTTGATGATGCCTTCCATGCGGCGCATGTCGCGCTCGGCCTTGTCCATGTCGGGCTGGCCGGCCTTGGCGGTCATCTCGGTGGGCAGCTTGTCCATCAGGCCGGCGAGGCCGCCCATCTTCTTCATCTGGCTCAGCTGGGCCAGGAAATCGTTGAGGTCGAAGTGGTCGCCCGAGCGCACCTTCTCGGCGAGCTTCTGCGCGGCCTCGACGTCCAGGCCCTTGGTGACGCCCTCGACCAGCGCGACGATGTCGCCCATGCCCAGCACGCGGCCGGCGTGGCGAGCGGCGTCGAACACCTCGAGGCCGTCGATCTTCTCGGAGGTGCCGGCGAACTTGATCGGCGCGCCGGTGATCTGGCGCACCGACAGCGCCGCGCCGCCGCGCGAATCGCCGTCGAGCTTGGTCAGCACGATGCCGGTGAGCGGCAGCGCCTCGCTGAACGCCTTGGCGGTGTTGATCGCGTCCTGGCCCTGCATCGCGTCGACGACGAACAGCGTCTCGACCGGATTGAGCAGCGAATGCAGGTCCTTGATCTCGGCCATCAACAGCTCGTCGATGGCCAGCCGCCCGGCGGTGTCGACCAGCAGCACGTCGAAGTAGTGGCGGCGCGCGTAGTCGATCGCGGCGACGGCGATGTCGTGCGGCTTCTGGTCGGGCGTGGACGGGAACCACTCGGCGCCGGCCTGCTTCGTGACCGTCTTCAGCTGCTCGATGGCGGCCGGACGGTAGACGTCGCCCGAGACCGTCAGCACCTTCTTCTTGCGCTTCTCGATCAGGTACTTGGCGAGCTTGGCCGTGGTCGTCGTCTTGCCCGCGCCCTGCAGGCCGGCCATCAGGATGACGGCGGGCGGTTGCACGGCGAGGTTGATGTCGGAGATGCCCTCGCCCATCGTCGCGGCGAGTTCCTTCTGCACGATGCTGACCAGCACCTGGCCCGGCGTCAGCGAGGCCACCACTTCCTGGCCGAGCGCCTTGTCCTTCACGCGGGCGATGAAGTCGCGCACGACAGGCAGCGCCACGTCGGCCTCCAGCAAGGCCATGCGCACTTCGCGCAGCATGTCCTGGACGTTGGTGTCGGTGATGCGGGCCTGGCCGCGCATCGTCTTGACGAGGCGTGACAGGCGGTCGGTGAGAGCTGAAGCCATGGGGTCGTTGGAGCAGCAAGGATGAGCGCGGCGCGCCCCAGTAAACTGCAGGGATGATTCTATCGTTAGCCCCCGCCCACGCACTCGCCTGGGCCGCCATCGCGGCCTACGTGCTGTCGGCGTTCGGACGCGGCGTCTGGGCCCCCCGGGCGCAGATACTCGCGCTGGCGCTGCACGGGCTGTCGCTGGTCGCCGCTTTCGTTTTCGAGGCCGATGCCGGCCAGGGTATCCGCTGGGGCTTCGCGCCGGTGCTGTCGCTGACGGCGTGGCTCGTGCTCACCGTGCATTTCACCGAAACCCGGCTGGTGCCGATCTCCGGGCTGCGCCGCCTGTTCGCCGTGATCGGCGCCGCCAGCGTCGCGCTGGCACTGGTGTTTCCGGGCGACGTGGTGATCGTCTCGTACTCGGTCTACGCGCCGCTGCACTGGACGCTGGGCATCGCCGCCTACGCGCTGTTCGGCGTGGCCGTGGTGCATGCCGCGATGCTGGACGCGGCCGAGCGCCAGATGCGCCAGAAGGCGGGCGCCGGCTTGCTGGGCATGCCGCTGCTGTCGCTCGAGCGCCTCACGTTCATGTTCGTCGAGGCCGGCTTCGTGGTGCTGACGCTGGCCATCCTGATCGGCCTGTTCACGATGGGGCACTGGCGCTGGGGCGACCACAAGACGGTGCTGTCGCTGGCGAGCTGGGCCACGTTCGCGGCATTGATCGTCGGCCGCCGCACGCGCGGCTGGCGCGGCCGGCAGGCCACGCGCTGGGTCTACGCCGGCGCGGCGCTGATGCTGCTGGCCTACGTGGGCTCGCGCTTCGTGTTCGAGGTCGTGTTGCAGCGCGCGCCCGTCGGCCTCGGCGGATGAGCGCCGGAGGCCAGCGCTGATGTTCGCCCGCATCCTGTTGTGGCTGGTGCTCGCCGTCGCGGCGTGGTGGGTGCTGCGACCGCGCCGCAAGATCACGCCGCCGGGCAACGCGGCGCGCCCGTCTGCCGCGCCTGGCGAAACTCCCGAGGCCATGGTCGACTGCGCCACCTGCGGACTGCATTTCCCCGCATCCGAGGCGCTGCACGATGGCGCGGCCCGTGCCTACTGCTGCGCGGCTCATCGCGATGCGGGGCCGCGCCGTGGCGAATGAGCGCCGCCCGGCCGCCCCGCAGGCACTCCTGTCCGATGATCGCGCCGTGACCCGATCCGGAGTCGGCCATGTGGGGTAGCCGCCAGCGCAAGGCGCGCCGCGCCGTCTCGTCGCGCGAGGGCGCGAACGCGGGACTGCCCGAGGAGTCGTGGTTCAGCGCGCTCGAGGGCGCCGCCGATCAGGCGCCGCCCGCGGCGACCAGCCCGGTGCGCTGGAACCTGCCCAACCCGGTGCTGCGCCCGCTCGCCGGCCATGCGCTGCGGCGCATCTTCGGCACCTACGTGGCGGCGCGGGCCGCACTCGGCCTGGCACTGGTGCTCGCCATCGCGGTGATGGGCGCGGCCGCCGGTCACAACCTCAGCTCGCCGCTGATGTTGTGCGGCGCCTACTTCGTGCAGGCGGTGATCTGGTGGCTGACCGACCAGCTGCGCGTGTTCCGCGCGCTGCAGTCGGCGCGCTGGCAATGGTGGATGACGATCGGCGTCGACTTGCTGGCGTTCGGCGCCATCCACTGGATCGATCCGACGTCCAGCCTGAACTACGCCGCGCTGCTGGTGCTGCCGGTACTGATGGCCGGCATCCTCACGCCGCGCCTGCCCGCGCTGGCGACGGCCGCGGGCGTCGCGCTGATGCTGCTGGCCGCTGCCGGTCGCGTCGCCGGCTCGGTGCCGGACTCGGCGGCGCTGATGTCGCAGGCCGGCCTGAGCGGCATCGGCCTGTTCGTGGTGGCCCTGCTCGCCGGCGAGCTGTCGATGCGCCTCGCGCACGAGGAACGCACGGCGCGCGACAGCCGCGAGCGCGCGCGCCAGCAGGCGCAGCTGAGCCGGCTGGTGATCGAGGACATGGCCGACGGCGTGCTGGTGATCGACCGCCAGCTGCGCGTGCGCGCCGCCAATCCGTCGGCGCGCCGGCTGCTGGTGGCGCAGGCGTCGCGCTGCCCGTCGCCGCCGTTCTCGCTGCGCCTGCATCCCGGCTGGCTGGTGCTGGCCGATGCCGTGGAGCAGGCGGTCGGGCTCGGCACGTGGCCGGCCGCGCCGATCGATCTCAACATCCTGCTGGAAGACGGCACGCGCCGCGCGCTGCACATCCGGGGGCGTTTCACGCGCAGCCGCTCCGACGGCAACGACACCGCGCCCGCCGACGAGCCGCTGTGCGTGCTGTTCATCGAGGAGCTGCGCGCGGTGCAGGCGCGCCTGCGCCAGGAGCGGCTGGCCGCGATGGGCCGCATCTCGGCCGGCGTCGCGCACGAGATCCGCAATCCGCTGGCCGCGATCTCGCAGGCCAACGCGCTGCTGGAAGAAGACGAGCTGCGGCCCGACCAGCGGCGCCTGATCCGCATCATGACGGACAACATCGATCGCCTGCGCCGCATCGTCGACGACGTGATGGAGGCGGCGCCGGGCTCGCTCGCGCCGTCGCGCACGCTGGATGCGAGCGCCGAGATCGCCAGCATCTGCAGCGAGTGGGCGCGCACGGAAGGCCTGATCCTGGGCAGCGCGAGCCGGCTGCAGGTGCTGTTGCCGAGCGCGCAGGTGGGCGTGGTCTTCGACTCGGATCACCTGCGACGCGTGCTCGTGAACCTGCTGGACAACGCCATCCGCCACGCCAGCCCGGCGCCGGGCGGCGTGCGCGTCTCGCTGGAACCCGGCGCGGACCCCGCCTGGGCGCGGCTGTCGGTGGCCAGCGACGGCGATGCGATCCCGCTGGAAGTCGAACCCTACCTGTTCGAGCCCTTCCATTCCACGCGCAGCCGCGGAACCGGCCTCGGGTTGTACATTTGTCGTGAGCTTTGCGAGCGTCACGGCGCCCGGATCGATTTCCGGCGCCACGACGAGCGCCATTGCAATGTGTTCGAGGTGATGATGCCGCGCGAATCGCTGACATCGGCCGAAGGCCGGTTGGTGCTATGACTGCCGTGAATGCCGCCGGCCAGGCCGGGACGAGTGCCGTGCACGCCAGCAGCGTGCTGGTGGTCGACGACGAGCCGGACCTGCTGACGCTGTACGAGCTGACGCTGCTGCGCGAGGGCCTGGAGGTCGAGACCGCGGCCACCGTCGCCCAGGCGCGCGAGATCCTGCAGACGCGCGTGTTCCGCGCCGTCATCAGCGACATGCGCCTGCCCGACGGCACCGGCCTGGATCTGCTGCGCTGGCTGGAGGAGAGCGGCCGGCCCGAGAAGGTGATCGTCGTCACCGCCTACGGCTCGCCCGAGAACGCCGTCACGGCGCTGAAGGCCGGCGCGTTCGACTACCTCACCAAGCCGGTGGACCTGCGCCAGTTCCGCGCGGTCGTCGCGTCGGCGATGGGACGCACGCGCGCCACGCCGCCTCCGCCGCCCATCGATGCGGCGCCGGCCGACGGCCGCGGCGATCCGTTGCGCCGCCTCGTCGGCAACTCCGAGGCGATGGCGCACGTGCGCAGCCTGGTCGAGAAGGTGGCGCGTAGCATGGCGCCCGTGCTCGTGCAGGGCGAGTCCGGCACCGGCAAGGAACTGGTCGCGCGCGCGATCCACGACGTCAGCGCCCGCGCAGGCCAGCCTTTCGTGGCGGTGAACTGCGGCGCCATCCCCGAAACCTTGCTCGAGGCCGAGTTCTTCGGCGTGCGCAAGGGTGCGTTCACGGGCGCGAACGCCGACCGCGACGGCTTCTTCCAGGCCGCCAACGGCGGCACGCTGTTCCTCGACGAGATCGGCGACCTGCCGTTCGCGATGCAGTCCAAGCTGCTGCGGGCCATCCAGGAGCGCGCGGTGCGCGCCGTCGGCGGGACGACGGAGCTGACGATGAACGTGCGCATCGTCAGCGCGACGCACAAGGATCTCGCGGCCGAGGTGCAGGCCGGCCGCTTCCGCCAGGATCTGTTCTATCGGCTGAACGTGATCGACATCAAGGTGCCGCCGCTGCGCGAGCGCCTCGTCGACCTGCCGGCGATCGCCGACGCGCTGCTGGCGCGCCTGGCGCGCGAGGCCGGCGTGTCGCCGCCGCCGCGGCTGGCCCCCGACGCGCGCGCGCTGCTCGCGCGCTACGCGTTCCCGGGCAACGTGCGCGAGCTCGAGAACCTCCTGCACCGCGCGGTGGCGCTCAGCGGCGGCGAGGCGATCACCGGTGTCGACCTGGCGCTGCCCGAGGCCTTGCTGGCCGGCGCCGCGACCCGCAGCGTGCCGCCCGATCCCGAAGCCAGCGTGATCGCGGCGGTGGTCGTCGATCACGTCGCGGGCGACCGGACGGTGGCCGAGGCGATGGGCGCCGGCGCGATGGCGCACGGGTACCCGGCAGCGCCCGCCGCGCAGGAGCCGGTGCCCGCCGACCTGGTGCGCTACCTCGACGAGGTGGAGCGCGTGATCCTGGTGCGCGCGCTCGAGCGCCAGAACTTCAACCGCACCGCCGCCGGCGCCAGCCTCGGACTGTCGCTGCGGCAGATGCGCTACCGGATGGCGCGCCTCGGCATCACCGAGTCCGAGACGTCCGACCCGATCTGAGGCCCGGTGCGCGCCATGAGTGACGAGTCGAACGGCGAGTGGCACGACGGCTGGTGGCGCGGCGCCACGCACGTGCCGTCGCCCAACTTCAGCGCCCGGCCGGCCGGTGCGCGCGTCGATACCGTCGTGCTGCATTCGATCAGCCTGCCGCCTGGCGAGTACGGCGGCGACGGCATCCGGCAACTGTTCACCAACACGCTGGACTGGTCGGACCATCCTTATTACCAGACGATCCGCGGGCTCGAGGTGTCGGCGCATTTCGTGGTGCGGCGCGACGGGAAGGTCCTGCAGTTCGTGTCGACAGCCGAGCGTGCGTGGCATGCGGGCCGATCGCACTGGGACGGCCGCGATGCGGCCAACGACTGGTCGATCGGCATCGAGCTCGAAGGCCTGGAAGGCGACTCGTTCGAGCCCGCGCAATATGCGGCGCTCGAAGAATTGCTGCCCGCGATCGACCGCGATCGCGCGATACGCCACGTGGTCGGGCACGAGCATGTGGCGCCGGGCCGCAAGATCGATCCCGGCCCGGGCTTCGATTGGCCCGGCCTGGCGGCGCGGCTGCATTGGGATGCCGAGCGCATCCCGCCCGCGAAGCCGCGCCAGGACTGATCGCCCATGCGGGAAGCACGGCCCTTTGCGGTGTTTCGACACGCGATGTCCCGCCGAGCTAGCGTTCATGCGGGGTGCGCCGATTTATCCGCGCAACGGCGCGGGTTTGCGGCGTATCGCTGCGTCCGGCGCGCCCTCGGAACACGCCCGGAACGCGGCCTCCAAAACGATTTTCGCGGCAGTCATCAAGATTTCGTCAACCTGTGTGTGGCACTACGGGTAGTGCCTAAGGGGTTTTTTTACGCTACGTATAGCGTTGCGGGGCGCTTACCTGCTAAAGTAAAACATCGGTCAACCGATCTGCAAAAAGCTCAATGACCCCCTCATTTGACGCACTCTGCGAGGACGCCGCCGGCACTGGCCGGCACACGTCGCAATCCGGAGTGATGTCCTCGGCAACACCGAGCGGGTAGTCCAACCTCACGTCGTCGCACGCACTCGCTTCGCAGCGAGTCGGGCCGCGGCTTTGTGTGTTGGAAATTGAGGTTTTGCACACGGTACGCACAAGTCATCCACAGGTTTTCGTTTCAGACAATTCAGCAAGAGGGGTCGCCATGCAGGGAATCGCATCCGCCATCAATGAGTCCAGCGCCGCAGCGCGCGTCGCGCCTGCCCAGACGGTCGCGGGCTCCAATTCCGCCTACCAGGGCTACCAGATCCTGCGCCGCAACGGCGCGGTCGTGTCGTTCGAGCCGAGCAAGATCGCGGTCGCGCTGATGAAGGCTTTCCTGGCCGTTCACGGCACGCAGGGCGCGGCCTCGGCCAGCGTGCGCGAGACCGTCGACGGCTTGACCGAGAGCGTCGTGCGTGCGCTGCTGCGTTCGCGTCCGGCCGGCGGCACCTTCCACATCGAAGACATCCAGGACCAGGTCGAGCTGGGCCTGATGCGCGGCAGCCATCATGAGGTCGCCCGTGCCTACGTGCTCTATCGCGAGCGCCGCGCGCAGGATCGCCTGAAGTCCGGCCAGGTCGATGTCAAGGTGCCCGAGCCCGAGCTGTTCGTCATCGACAAGGGCGAGCGCGTGCCGCTCGACGTCAAGCACCTGCACTCGCTGATGGTGTCGGCGTGTGCCGACCTCGGCCCCGACGTCACGCCGGATCCGGTGTTCGCCGAGACGCGTCGCAACCTGTACGACGGCGTGCCGATCGACGAGGTCTACAAGGCCGCCATCCTGGCCTCGCGCACGCTGATCGAGAAGGAGCCGGGCTACACGCGCGCCGCCGCCCGCCTGCTGCTGCACACGATCCGCCGCGAGATCCTCGGCGGCGAAGTGCTGCAGGAAGAGATGAGCACGCGCTACGCCGAGTACTTCCCCACGTTCATCAAGCGTGGCGTCAAGGCCGAGCTGCTGGACGAGAAGCTGCAGCAGTTCGACCTGGCCAAGCTGGGCGCCGCGCTCGACGCGTCGCGCGACCTGCAGTTCGACTACCTCGGCCTGCAGACGCTGTACGACCGCTACTTCCTGCACGACAACGACATCCGCATCGAGATGCCGCAGGCCTTCTTCATGCGCGTGGCCATGGGCCTGGCGCTCGGCGAGGTCGACCGCGAAGCGCGTGCGATCGAGTTCTACAACGTGCTGTCGACGTTCGACTTCATGTCCAGCACCCCCACGCTGTTCAACGCCGGCACGCGTCGCTCGCAGCTGTCCAGCTGCTACCTGACGACCGTGGCCGACGACCTCGACGGCATCTACGAGGCGCTGAAGGAAAACGCGCTGCTGTCCAAGTTCGCCGGCGGCCTCGGCAACGACTGGACCAACGTGCGCGCGCTCGGCTCCTATATCAAGGGGACCAACGGCAAGAGCCAGGGCGTCGTGCCCTTCCTCAAGGTCGTCAACGACACCGCCGTCGCCGTCAACCAGGGCGGCAAGCGCAAGGGCGCGGTCTGCGCGTACCTGGAAACCTGGCACCTGGACATCGAGGAGTTCCTCGAGCTGCGCAAGAACACCGGCGACGATCGCCGCCGCACGCACGACATGAACACGGCGAACTGGATCCCCGACCTGTTCATGCGCCGCGTGATGGAAGGCGCCGACTGGACGCTGTTCTCGCCGTCGACCTGCCCCGACCTGCACGACCTGGTGGGCCTGAAGTTCGAAGAGGCCTATACCGCCTACGAAGCCAAGGCCGACCGCGGCGAGATCAAGCTGTTCAAGCGCGTGCCGGCCAAGGACATGTGGCGCCGCATGCTGTCGATGCTGTTCGAGACCGGCCATCCCTGGATCACGTTCAAGGACGCCTGCAACGTGCGTTCGCCGCAGCAGCACGTCGGCGTCGTGCACTCGTCCAACCTGTGCACCGAGATCACGCTCAACACCAGCGAGACGGAGATCGCCGTCTGCAACCTCGGCTCGGTCAACCTGGCCCAGCATCTGGTGGCCACCGCCGACGGCGTGATGACCATCGATCACACCAAGCTGCAGAAGACCGTGCGCACCGCGATGCGCATGCTCGACAACGTGATCGACATCAACTACTACGCGGTCAAGAAGGCGCGTGACTCGAACCTGCGTCACCGTCCGGTGGGCCTGGGCATCATGGGCTTCCAGGATTGCCTGTACCAGCTGCGCACGCCGTACGCGAGCCAGGCTGCCGTCGAATTTGCCGATCGCTCGATGGAGGCTGTCTGCTTCTACGCGTACTCGGCCTCGACCGAGCTCGCCGCCGAACGCGGCCGCTACTCGACGTTCAAGGGTTCGCTGTGGGACAAGGGCATCCTGCCGCTGGACTCGATCGACCTGCTGGTCAAGAACCGCGGCGGCTACGTCGAGGTGGATCGTTCGGCTACGCTGGACTGGGATTCGCTGCGCGCCAAGATCGCCCAGCACGGCATGCGCAATTCCAACTGCGTCGCCATCGCCCCCACGGCCACGATCTCCAACATCATCGGCGTGGACGCCTCGATCGAGCCGTGCTTCGGCAACCTGTCGGTCAAGTCCAACCTGTCTGGCGAGTTCACGGTCGTCAACGAGTACCTCGTGCGCGACCTGAAGCGCCTGGGCCTATGGGACTCCGTGATGCTGATGGACCTGAAGCACTACAACGGCTCGCTGCGCGCCGTCGATCGCGTGCCGGAAGAACTGAAGGCGCTCTACGCCACCGCGTTCGAAGTCGATGCGACGTGGCTGGTCGAGGCCGGCGCGCGGCGCCAGAAGTGGATCGACCAGGCGCAGTCGCTCAACATCTATCTGTCGGGCGCGTCGGGCAAGAAGCTCGACGAGACCTACAAGCTGGCGTGGCTGCGTGGCCTGAAGACCACGTACTACCTGCGCACGATGGGCGCGACGCACGCCGAGAAGAGCACCGTCGACCGCAAGCAGCTCAACTCGGTGCCGTCGTCGCAGGGCGGTGGACTGTCCGCGATGGACGCCGTCGCGGCGCAGGCACAAGCCATGCTCAGTTCAACTCCGGCCACCGACATCAAGTTCTGCGGTGTCGATGATCCGACCTGCGAAGCTTGCCAGTAATTGAAACGAGACGACGCCGTCATCGCCTGCGATGCACGTGATGACGGCGTCGAAGCGCATACCCCTCGCCGCACATGAATCGCAACTCACGCACAAGCGCTGCGCACTCGACGACGAGTGCATCGTGATTGCGAAGCGAACGTGACGAGAAGCGATGAAGCTCATGCAGCGATGCGTGCTTCTTCGATGCGAAGCCGCAACAACGAGAGCGGCGCGAAGTCAATAAGTGCTTGGTGTTTCAACACAACACTCCGATAATTCAGAGCCATAGGAAGCACACACATGCTGGTCTGGGAAGACGACCTCCGGTCTCCACAAAGTTCTCTGCCGCCCACCTCCGCCGCGTTCGATCGCGATGGACGGATGGCCTCCCCGTCGCTCCGTGAAGTGCAGTCTGCACCGGTGTTGACGCAAGCCGTCGACGCGCGCGCCGTGCCGCATTCCGAGCCGCAGGTGTCGCCCGCAATCTCCGTCGCGTCTACGCATGCCGTGAAGTCCGCACGCCGTGTCACGGCGGCCGAGAAGCGCATCATCAACGGCCAGACCGACGTCAACCAACTGGTGCCGTTCAAGTACAAGTGGGCGTGGGAGAAGTATCTCGCCACGTGCGCGAACCACTGGATGCCGCAAGAGGTGAACATGTCGCGCGACATCGCGCTTTGGAAGGACCCGAACGGTCTGACCGAAGACGAGCGCCGCATCGTCAAGCGCAACCTCGGCTTCTTCGTGACGGCCGATTCGCTCGCCGCGAACAACATCGTCCTCGGCACGTATCGCCACATCACCGCTCCCGAGTGCCGCCAGTTCCTGCTGCGCCAGGCGTTCGAAGAAGCGATCCACACGCACGCGTACCAGTACATCGTCGAGTCCCTCGGGCTCGACGAGAGCGAGATCTTCAACGCGTACAACGAAGTCACTTCGATCCGCGACAAGGACCAGTTCCTGATCCCGTTCATCGAAGCGATCATGGATCCGAACTTCCACACCGGCACGCCGCAAAACGACCAGACGCTGCTGCGCAGCCTGATCGTGTTCGCGTGCCTGATGGAAGGCCTGTTCTTCTACGTCGGCTTCACGCAGATCCTGTCGCTCGGTCGCCAGAACAAGATGACCGGCGCCGCGGAGCAGTACCAGTACATCCTGCGCGACGAGTCGATGCACTGCAACTTCGGCATCGACCTGATCAACCAGGTCAAGCTCGAGAATCCGCATCTGTGGACGGCCGAGTTCAAGGAAGAGATCAAGGGCCTGTTCATGAAGGCCGTCGAGCTCGAATACCGCTACGCGGAAGACACCATGCCGCGTGGCGTGCTCGGTCTCAACGCGTCGATGTTCAAGGGCTACCTGCGCTACATCGCCAACCGGCGCGCGCAGCAGATCGGCCTGGAAGCGCTGTTCCCGAACGAGGAAAACCCGTTCCCGTGGATGAGCGAAATGATCGACTTGAAGAAGGAACGCAACTTTTTTGAAACCCGCGTCATCGAGTACCAATCCGGTGGCGCACTGTCCTGGGACTGATCGTCCTCGTCCGCACGAGGCGGACGCGATCGGTTCACGGGCGCTGTAGAGAGATCAAGATTCGCGGAGCCAGAAGAATCGCCGTCAGATGCGATTCGCTGGCACCGCAACCCAGTTCATCGTCATGCAAACCACCTGCTGCCTTCGTGCGGTGGGCAAGGCAAGCGGGCGATGAATGCCGCACCGGTTTTTTGGGGCGGCGTTTCATGCAACTTGATCAAGGAGATTGAAATGGCAACTGCAAAGAAACCGGTCGCGAAGAAGGCGGCTCCGGCAAAGAAGGCTCCGGCCAAGAAGGCAGCACCGGCGAAGAAGGCCGCTGCGAAGAAGGCTCCGGCCAAGAAGGCGGCACCGGCCAAGAAGGCGGCTCCGGCCAAGAAGGCTGTCGCCAAGAAGGCTCCGGCCAAGAAGGCGCCGGCGAAGAAGGCAGCACCGGCCAAGAAGGCCGCTGCGAAGAAGGCGCCGGCCAAGAAGGCGGCACCGGCCAAGAAGGCTGCGGCGAAGAAGGCTGCGCCTGCGAAGAAGGCCGCCGCCAAGGCGCCTGCGAAGAAGGCTGCTGCCAAGGCGCCTGCGAAGAAGGCCGCTGCCAAGGCGCCTGCGAAGAAGGCTGCTGCCAAGGCGCCTGCGAAGAAGGCCGCTGCGAAAAAGGCGGCGCCCGCGGCGCCCGCTGCGCCTGCCCCGGCTCCTGCGCCGGCTGCGAAGACCGCTCTGAGCCCGGCAGCTGCCTGGCCCTTCCCCACGGGCAACAAGCCCTAAGGAACGCGTTCTCTTCGAACTGGAAGCCCGGCCTCGGCCGGGCTTTTTCTTTGTGTCGCGCCTTTCGCGTCACGGCCTTTCCGAAGATCCGCGATGACGTCTCCCGATTCCCTGCCTTGCCTGTCCTTGCGCGGCGACGGCGTGCTGCTTCAGTTGAGCGTCATGCCCAACGCCAGGCGCACCGAAGTCGACGGCCTGCACGACGGCGCATTGCGCGTGCGGCTCGCCGCGCCGCCGATCGACGGACGCGCGAACGAGGCGCTGGTCGCGTGGCTGGCGAAGTCGCTGGGCGTGCCCAGGCGCGATGTCGAAGTCTTGCGCGGCGAATCGAGCCGGCGCAAGCAGGTGGCGATTGCGGTCTCGCCCGATGTCGCCGTCGCGTGGCTCAGCGGTGTGCTGAACCACGCCGACTGATCAACAGCGCGCTCTCAGAGACCCAGCGCGGCGCGATCCACCGGATGGTTCTGGCCGCCGCGGTACGCGATCTTCACGGCGCCGATCTTGTTGCCGAGCTTGACGCAATCGACCAGCGGCCAACCCAGCTCGAGACCGTACAGCAGCGCGCCGCGGAACGCGTCGCCGCAGCCGGTCGGGTCGAGCACTTCGACGGCAGCCACGCCAGGCACGTGCGTGCGCACGCCTTGCTCCCACACCTCGCAGCCCTGGTCGCCGAGCGTCACGATCACGCCCTTGAGGTGCGACGTGGACAGCTCCGCGAGGCTCAGGCCGGTGCGGTCGCTGAGCATCTTCGCCTCGTAGTCGTTGACGGTGACCCAGCTCGCCTGGGCGATGAACGCGCGCAGGTCGGCGCCGTCGAACATCGGCAGGCCCTGGCCCGGATCGAACACGAACGGAATCTTCGCGGCGGCGAGATCGGCGGCGCGCCGGATCATTGCGTCGCGGCCGTCGGGGCCGATGATGGCCAGCTTGATGTCGGCGCGCGCGGGCAGCCCGGCCTCGTGCGCCTGCATCATCGCGCCCGGGTGGAAGGCGGTGATCTGGTTGTTGGCGGCATCGGTGATGATGATCGCCTGCGCGGTGTAGTTGTCCGGCGCCACGTAGACGCTGTCGGCGGAGATGCCCAGCTTCTTCAGGTGCGTCAGGTACTCCGACCCGTCGTTGCCGAGCGCCGCCAGCACCACCGGCTCGCCGCCGAGCAACTTCAGCGTGTAGGCGATGTTGCCGGCGCAGCCGCCGAATTCGCGGCGCAGCGTGGGCACCAGGAACGACACGTTCAGGATGTGCAGTTGCTCGGGCAGGATCTGGTCGGCGAAGCGCCCCGGGAAGACGGTGATGGTGTCGAACGCTAGGGAACCGCAGACAAGGCTGGCCATGGGGACGCTTTCGGATTTGGGATGAAGGGCAGGGTATCGGGTGCGCAGCGCGCCCGCGTCGCCTCAGGGATAGAAGAGATCGGCCTGGAAGCCGCTGGCCGCCAGCGTGCCGACCTGTAGCCTGGCATGCACGTGCAGTTCGCCCTCGGCCGGCAGCGCGCCCTGGTGAATGCCGATCTGCTCCGGCGTGAGGACCTTGCGGGCCACGATCTCGCCGTTCAGATCCATGAACGTCACGTCGAACGAAGGCACGCGCACCTCGTGGTCGGAGCGGTTGTGCAGGTCGGCGGAAAACAGCAGCACGTGATCGGTGTCGGTGCGTGTGAGCGAGCTGCCGTCGAGCGCGAGGCTGGCGATGGCGCGCGGCGCCTCGATCCGGCAGTCGGCCTGCTCGCACAGCCAGTCCCACGCGGGCCGCGTGGCGGGCCAGCGGGCGGCGAGGGTGTCGCGCTGCGGCCAGGCCACCTGGCCGACGGCGGTCGCGATCAACAGCAGCAGCGCGACGCTCAGCACCGCCCGCACCCAGGGCCTGCGCCAGCGCGCGCCGCTCCTGGCCTCGCGCAGGAAGCGCGGATCCTTGCTCCGGTCCACCAGCGCCACCTCGGTCGACGCAGTCGTCGCCGCGGGGGCGCGCCGCTTCCTGCGGCTGGGCGGCCATTCGCCGGCGTCTTCCGGAAGCATCGACGCGAGCGTGGGCGGGCCGGCGCGGGCCTCGTCGACGGCATCGTCGGTCGGCAGGCTGGGCATCATCGGGCCGTCGATGTCGGGCGTCGGCTCGTGCGCGATCGCGGAGGCAGGTTCGGGCTCAGGCGCTGCCGTGGCCGCGGGCACCGCCGCGAAGGCTGCAGCCAATTCGCTCGCGCCGGGGGAGGCCTCGACCGGCGCAGCAAGCGGCGTGTCCACGCGCACCGGCGCGGGTGCGTACGCCATCGGCACATCGGCGACAGGGGCGGACACGGCAACGAATGGCGGCGCCGCAAAAGCCCCGGGTGTCGGTACCGGCACCGGAGCCGGCGGCGCCTGCCAGGTCGGCGCCATGTGTTCAGCCAGCGCGCTGCCGAACGGCGCCCGCGCGGGCGACGACGGCACGGGGTCGATCGCAGGCGGATAGGCCGAAGGAATCGGACTGGGTGCCGCGGCGTGCGCGCGTGCCGATTCCTCGGCCAGCCGTGCAGCGAAGCGCGGTGCGATCGTTCCCCGCGTCACCACCGGCGAGACCGGACTGGGTGGTGGCGCCAGCGGACGTGTGGCCGGCGTGAAGCCGGTGTAGCCCGGCCGTACGGCGGGTGCTGCGGGCGGATAGTCCGGCGAGCCGAAGGCCGACGGCGTGGCCGGCACGGATTGCCGAGCCGGCGTGCTCGGCGGCGGCGCGGGCGGCCGCGCGGGAATGGCAATCGGAGACGGCGCGGGCGCAGGGGCCGTCGGCATGGGAATCGGTGCGCTCGCGCGCGCGTCCGCGAAGACGCGCGTGGGCGGTGGTGCGAGGGGCGGGCGCGTGGCCGCGCGGCGGGCGGCGATCGCCGGATCGCTGTCGAGGTCGAACAGCGCCTCGATGCCGTGGAACACCTCATGGCACTGGCCGCAGCGGACCCAGCCTTCGGAAACCTTGAGCTGATCCTGCACGACACGAAAGATCGTGCCGCAGGCGGGACAGCGGGTGGCGAGGCTCATGGCCGAATCATACGATGCGAAGAGGGTGATTCCGCAGCGGGCGAACCACGGTCAAATACCCCATGGGGTACAAGAAATTCGCGGGATCAGGCCGGCTTGCGTCCCGTCATCAGGATCCAGCCGTCCACCGTGTTGCTGACTTCCAGCGCGATCCACGGCGCGTACGCCGCCTTCAGCTCGTCGGCCTGGCGGTCGAGGATGCCGGCGAGCACCAGGTGGCCGCCGGGCGCGACGTGTCCGCACAGCAGCGGCGCGAGCATCTTCAGCGGCGTCGCGAGGATGTTGGCGAGCACCAGCGGGTACTGGCCCGTCGCCATGTCCGGCGCGCCGGAGCGCAGCGTCACGTCGTTGTCGGCCGCGTTCTGCGCGGTGGTGCTGATGGCCGCGGGGTCGATGTCCACGGCGTCGATGGGCACGCCGCCGTGCAGCGCGGCGCCGATCGCCAGGATGCCCGAGCCGCAGCCGTAGTCCAGCACGCGCCGTCCGCTGATCTCCGCTTCGTGCGCCGCGATCCAGCCCAGGCACATGCGCGTGGTCGGATGCGTGCCGGTGCCGAACGCCATGCCGGGATCGAGCCGGATCACGCGGGTCGCGGCTTCCGGCGGCTGATGCCAGGTGGGCACGATCCAGAACTCGGGCGTGATCTCCACCGGATCGAACTGCGATTGCGTCAGGCGCACCCAGTCCTGCTCGGCCACTTCGTGCAATGCCGTGATGCTGACGCTGGAGCCGGGCACGGTGGCCCATTCCTGCGCGAGCAGCAGCGTCGCCGCCTCGCTCGCCGCATCCTCGGTCTCGAACAACACCTTCAGCGTCGAGCGCTGCCAGCCCGCGCTCGGCGGTGGCATGCCCGGCTCGCCGAACAGCGCGTGCTCGGCGTCGGTATCGGCGTCGGAGTCTTCCACCGACACGGACAGTGCGTCCAGCTCTTCCATCAACGCGTCGGACACCGAGTCGACCAGCGACTCGGGGGCTTGCAGCACCAGCTCGTACATCAGCGGGTGTGCTGGGCCAGCCAGCCTTCGAGGTAATGGATGCTGGTGCCGCCTTCGATGAACTTGGCGTCCACCATCAGCTCGCGGTGCAGCGGGATGTTGGTCTGGATGCCCTCGACCACCGTCTCCTGCAGCGCCACGCGCATGCGCGCCAGCGCCTGGTCGCGCGTGTCGCCGTGCACGATGATCTTGCCGATCATCGAGTCGTAGTTCGGCGGCACGTAGTAGTTCGTGTAGATGTGCGAGTCGACGCGCACGCCCGGGCCGCCCGGCGGGTGCCACATCGTGATGCGGCCCGGCGACGGCGTGAACTTGTACGGATCCTCGGCGTTGATGCGCACCTCGATCGAATGGCCGCGCATCTGGATCTGGCGTTG
>FTKD01408622.1_pt1 | contig 28960 bp, 32 predicted proteins | sample 1658191 | NCBI WGS metagenome assembly FTKD01 (sample SAMEA3914808, study PRJEB12502) | metagenome | biome: forest; material: soil | place: Canada | collected 2011-08-03 | depth 0.3 m
CCGCGATGGCCGCCTATGCCGCCGTCCGCAACGGCCTGAGCAGCACGCTGCACGGCGCCGAGGACGCTGCCTCCGCCGGCTGGGACCTGGTCAAGGCGGGCGCCGAGGACCTCGCAAGCGTCGCCGGCAACGTGGTGCATGCCGCCGAAGCCGGTGCGGAAGCGGTCGGCGACGTCGCGGTCGATGCCTGGCACGGCGTCGAGCAGCTCGCCTCGGGCACCTTGCACGCCGTCGAGAACGGCACCAACGAACTCGAGAACCTGGGCAGCGAAGCCTGGACCGCCGTCGAGAACGGCACCCAGCACGCCCGCGTGTTCGCCGGCAATGTCGGCGACGGCATCCACACCGCGGCCTCGTACGCGGGCGACGCCATCGGCAATGTGGCGGACGGCATCGGCAACGTCGCCGGCCGGGTCGCGAGCTACGCCACGCTGGCGGCCGCCGCCGGCGAAAAGGCGTTCAGCGCCGTCGTCTGAACGCCCGTATACGCCCCTGCACGCCTCGGAAGCCACCGACATGCCGTCCTTCAAGTTTCTTGCGCTGACCGCGATCGCCGTCGTGCTTCCGGGCTGCTCCGTCATCAGTCCCGACCCCGTGATCGAACTCGTCAAGGCGACCGGCGCCGTCGCCGTGAGCGCGATCTCCACCGGCCCGAGCAGCGCCAAGAACACGGTCTATCACGAGCACAAGTCGATCGACTCCGTCTGCGTGGAATACAACCCGCTGACGCCCGATCCCGACATCGCGCCGGCCCTGCAAGCCGAACTGCGCAACCACGAGATCGACAGCCGCATCTACGAGCAGGGCGGGGCGCCGACATCGTGCCACTTCCGCGTGACCTACACGGCCGACATCGAGTGGGGCACGCCGCCGTTCGCCAGCGGCTACAAGTCCTACATCCGCGACGCCACGCTCACGCTGCGCGACGAGAACGGCACCGTGCTCTCGAGCAGCGCCTACTCGCTCGACGGCGTGTTCCAGATGGGCAAGTGGGCCACCAGCCGCAGCAAGCTGGCCCCCGTCGTCACCGCGCTGGTCACCGGCTTCGACCGTTGACCCGCGCCCTCCGCAACGACCGAGGATCGCCCGTGAGCCTGTCCGCCACCTCCATCCACCGCGTCATGGGCGCCTGCACGCTGACGCTCGCTGGCACGCTGGCGGGCTGCAGCACGCCGCAGCCGCTCGTGCAGGGGCCCGTCTCGGTGCGTCCGGTGGCGCCGCCCACGTATGCGGAGCGCACCGTCACCGGCGGCATCTACCGCGCCAACCTCGGCAACGTGTCGCTGTTCTCCGACCAGCGCAAGCCGCAGGCCATCGGCGACACGATCAAGATCGACATCTCGGAAACCCTGAGCGCCAGCAGCGTCGTCAACAGCGTCAACAGCCGCGACAACGCCGTGTCGTCCAAGGGCCCGGGCACCAGCTCCGACAGCCTGGGCTCGCTGCTGAAGGGCCTGGCCAACATGAACGCCACGGCCTCCGGCAGCGATTCGTTCACCGGCAAGGGCAACTCGCAGAACACCGCGCAGTTCAACGCCCGCCTGGCCGCCTACGTGGTCAACGTGCTGTCCAACGGCAACCTGGTGGTGGCCGGCGAGCGCAGCATGTCGTTCAACGGCGGCGTCAACACGCTGCGCTTCTCGGGCGTGGTCAATCCGCTGGACATCAAGGCCGGCGGCATCGTCGCCTCCGGCGACGTGGTCGACGCGAAGACCGAGCTCCTGGGATCGGGCGGCACCGCCGACACGGCCTCGCGCAGCTGGCTGCAGAAGCTGCTGACGGACGGTCTGTCGGTCTGGTGATCCGACGCCGACCTCGTCGACGTTTCCCGAGTATTTACGCGGCTTCGCCAGTTGGGCGAGGCCGCTGTCGTTTGTGTCAGGACTGCAATGAACGTCGGCCCTGTAGCGGCATGACATGCGAGGCCCGGAGCGCTATGCTGCAGCGCGTCACTTCCAGTCACCGACTACCGAACCGCTGAATGATCACCTGCCTCATCGTCGATGACGACCCTGCGTTGCGCGAACTCGTCGGCGACCACCTCACGCGCTACGGCCTCACGGCGCGGCTGGCCGACAGTGCGGCCGCGATGCGGCGCGAGCTGCAGCGCGGCGGCGTCGACATCGTGCTGCTCGACCTGATGCTGCCCGACGGCGACGGCATCGAGCTGTGCCGCGACTTGCGCATGCATTCGAAGATGCCCGTCATCATGCTCACGGCGCAGGGCGACCCGATCAGCCGCGTGCTGGGCCTGGAGATGGGCGCCGACGACTACGTCGCCAAGCCGTTCGAGCCGCGCGAGCTGCTCGCCCGCATCCACGCGCTGATGCGGCGCAGCTCGGGCACGCTGGCCCCCGCCAGCAACGGCGAGGATGCGTCGGCTGCACCGCGTTTCGAGCCGGCCGGCACGCCCGTGCCGCGCGACTTCGGCGGCTGGCAGATCGACTGGCGCAACCGCATGCTGATCAGCCCCGAGGGCGTCGGGCTGTCGCTGTCCAACGTCGAGTACCGCCTGCTGGCGGCCTTCGCCGACCATCCCGGCGAGGTGCTCAGCCGCGGCCAGCTGGTGGAGATGACGCGCAGCGCCGCCAGCGAGAGCAACGAACGCAGCATCGACCTGGCGGTGTCGCGCCTGCGCGCCAAGTTGCGCGAGTCTCTTGAGAATCCGCAATTCATCCGCACGGTAAGAGGGCGCGGCTACCAGTTCACGGCCGAACTGGCGCGCTGATCCTGGCACGCCGTTCGCCGCCGGCACCGGGTCATCCTGCCTGCGCGAACCGGAAAACCGACCATGCTGCTCGTCTGCCCCCATTGCGCCACCACCAACCGCATTCCCGACGAGCGCCTGCGTGACGAGCCGGTGTGCGGCAACTGCGGCACGGCGCTGATGGACGCGAAGCCGGTCGACGTCTCCGAGGCCGTCCTGCCGAAGTTCATCCGCGCCACCGAGGCGCCGATCCTGGTCGACTTCTGGGCCGCCTGGTGCGGGCCGTGCCGCCAGATGGCGCCGCACTTCGCCGCCGCGGCGCAGTCGCTGCCCGAGGTACGCTTCGTGAAGGTGGACAGCGACGCCGCGAAGCAGGCCAGTGCCGCCCATGGCATCCGCAGCATCCCGACGCTGATCCTGTTCAAGGGCGGGGTCGAGGTCGCGCGGCGCTCGGGGGCCTCGTCGGCAGCCGACATCGCCGCCTGGACGAAGACGCAGCTCGCGCGCGCCGCCGCCTGAACGCACGCACCGGAATGGCGATTGCCCGGGATTGGGGATCTGCTTCCAGCCGGAGTCGCCGTCATGTCGTCCACGCTCGTTTCGCCCACCGTCGCGCCGCTGCGCTATCTGCCGTCGTACGAGCATCCCGCGCCGGACGAGGCCGCGACGCAGGCGTCCATCGACGAGACGATGCGCAGGATCCAGGAGAAGACCTTTGCCGACGGCGGCAAGGCGATCCGCAGCGTGCACGCGAAGAGCCATGGCCTGCTCGTGGGCGAGTTCAGGATCCCGGTCGGGCTGCCGCCCGAACTGGCCCAGGGCATCTTCGCGCGCCCCGGCACCTTGCCGCTGGTGATGCGGCTGTCGACGGTGCCCGGCGACCTGCTGCCCGACGACATCTCGACGCCGCGCGGCATGGCGATCAAGATCATCGGCGTCGACGGCCCGCGGTTGCCGGGATCGGAGTCCGATGTCACGCAGGACTTCGTGCTGGTCAACGGCCCGTCGTTCGGCCGGCCCGACGCGAAGTCGTTCGCGCGCAGCCTGAAGCTGGTCGCCGCCACCACCGACAAGGCGCTGGGCGCCAAGCAGGTGCTGGCGGCGGCGTTTCGCGGCCTCGAGCAGGCCGTCGAAGCCATCGGCGGACACAGCGCCACGCTGACCGCGCTGGGCGGCCATCCCGAGACGAATCCGCTCGGCGAGACGTACTACTCGCAGGTGCCGGTGCTGTTCGGCGACTACTTCGGCAAGATCTGCGTCCGCCCGCTGTCGCCGTCGCTGAAGGCGCTGTACAAGGAGCCCGTGGACCTGAAGGACAGCCCCGACGGGCTGCGCGACGCCGTCGCGGCCTATTTCGAGGAGCAGGGCGCCGAGTGGGCGCTGTGCGTGCAGCTGTGCACCGACATCGGGGAGATGCCCATCGAGGACGCCAGCGTGGTGTGGGACGAGGCGCTCAGCCCCTACGTGGCGGTGGCGCGCATCGTTGCCGGCGCCCAGGCGTCCTGGAGCGACACGCGCGCCCATGCGATCGACGAGGGCCTGGCGTTCAGCCCGTGGCACGGCGTGGCGGCACACCGCCCGCTGGGCTCCGTGATGCGGCTGCGCCGCGAGGCCTACGCGGCCGCCCAGCGCTTTCGCGCGGAGAAGAATCAGCGCACGCTCTCGGAGCCGAAGGCGATCGGCGACGTCGGCATCTGATCCAGCGGCGACGCGGCCTGCCCGAGCGGCGACTGGGCCTCGATCTCCAGCCACGCGTCGAGCCCGCCGTGCAGCGCACGGGCGCGGTGATGGCCCAGATCGGCCAGGATGCGCACGCCGCGCAGCGCCGACACCTCGTTGGGGCAGTTGCAGTACAGCACGACCTCGCGGTCGCGCGGCAGCTCCAGCGCCGTCGTGGGCAACTGCGCCAGCGTGGCGACGATCGCGCCCGGCAGGCGGCGGTTGTCCTGCATCATCGCCACCGACGAGCGCACGTCGATCACGATGGGCGACTCGCCGCGGCGGATCAGTTCGCGCAGTTCGTTGACGGCGATGCGCGGCGCGTAGCGGTCGCTGAGCATCCAGCGGCGGCGCAGGTAGCGGTAGATGAGCATCGTCGCCAGCACGATGACGATCGCGACGGCGGCGATGGTGCCGAACTCGGTCATGAAGTCCAGCACGACGACGATCTGGCCGGAGAACACGACGCCGATGGCCAGGAACACGACCGTCCAGATCAGCGCGGCGCCGACGTCGTAGCCGATGAAGCGCTTCCACGACATGCCCAGGGCGCCGGCCATCGGCGCGGCCACCACCGAAATGCCGGGCAGGAACTTGGCCGCGATCAGCGAGCTGCCGCCCCAGCGGGAAAGAATGCCTTCGCTCTGGCGCACGCAGGTGTCGGGCGACAGCGAGATCTTGCACAACAGCTTCATCACGCGGTGCCCGCGCCAGCGCCCGGCCTGGTACCAGACGGCGTCGCCCAGCACGTTGGCGACCACGGAGGCCGCCAGGCACACGATCAGCGACAGCTGCCCGGCCATGGCGATGCCGCCGGCCACCACCAGCAACGGCGCCGCCGGCACGGGTGCGCCGACGCGGGCGGCCAGCGTGATCACGAAGACGATGAGCGCGCCGTGGGCGATGAGGAGCGGGATCAGGTCGCGCATGACGGGGCAGGGCACACGATGGGGAAGGCGATGCCCGGAGGATACAGGGCCGCGCCGGGCACTTTCGGCGCAGGGCCGTAACCCCCTTCCGCGCCCGGCGACAATCACCGGATGTCAGACGAGAACCAGATCGAGATCCCGCCGTCGTTCATCGCGCTGTTCGTCGAGCCCGGACGCACCAGGCCGAACGCCACGCGCCAGACGATCACCGAGCGCTACGAGTTCTGCGAGGCGCTGGCCACGCTGCTGGTCGAGCGGGCGCAGACGCTGCAGTGGCAGCTGAGCGTCCCCGAGGCCGATGTGCTGGACAAGCTGCACGCCGGCCTGAAAGGCCCGGACGCGCCGGTGCCGCCGCAAGAGGGCGAATGGATCATCAAGCGGCTCGCCGAACTGCTCGAATGGGATCGCCCCAAATGGAAAGATTGAAAACCGGGCCCTGAAAAAGACAATGCCCGCAACCATCGCTGGAGGCGGGCAACATCTTCCGGGCGTCAGGACTCAGGATCGAGACGACGGTTTCCTGCGAGTACTGGGTGACGGGTTCCCATCGTTCCGCCCAATTTGCGGCCGGTTTCGTACTTCGGATGCTTTGTATTCTGCCGCCGTTCGCAGACGCCGTTTGTAGGAGAAGCGGCGGATTTCAGGCCAGTTCCGACCGTCGGGGTTCACCCTGATGATCGGCCGGCACGCCCTTGCTGACGCTCTCGCCATCGTTCTTGCGCAACCACCAGAACGCCAGCGACGACACCAGCGTGAGGCCGGACATCGTCAGGTAGCCGTGGTGCAGCGCGCGCGTGACCGCCAGGTGATCCGACTGGGGCAGGTCGGCGAGAAAGAACACGGTGATCAACGACGCCGCGGCCAGGCCGAAGCTGAGCGACATCTGTTGCAGGGTGCTCGCGATCGTGCTGGCCATCGAGGCGTCGGCGCCCTCGATGTCCGCATAGGCCATCGTGTTGAGGCTGGAGAACTGCAGCGAGTTGAACAGGCCCAACGCCAGCCCCAGGGCCACGATCGCCCAGATCGGCGCGCCTGGCCCGATCAGCGAGTAGCACGCGATGCCGCCTGCGATCAGCACCGTGTTGACGATCAGCACCTGGCGGTAGCCGAATCGGCGCAGCAGCGACGACGACATCACCTTCATGAACATCGCCGCCGCCGCCGCCGGCATCATCAGCAGGCCCGACTCCCAGGCCGGCAATCCCAGGCCGAGCTGGTACAGCAGCGGCAGCAGGAAGGGCAGGCCGCCGATGCCCAGCCGCGTGACGAAGCCGCCCAGCACCGAGATGCGGAAGGTGCGCACCTTGAACACGCCCAGCCGTAACAGCGGGAACGGCACCTGCGTCGCGTGCCATCCGTAGGCCAGCAGCAGCGCCACGGACAGCAGGAACAGCACGGTCATCTGCAATGCGGGCACGCTGTGCTCGCCGAAGACCTCCAGCAGCCACGACAGCAGCGCCACGCCGGAGCCGAACAGCACCATGCCGACGATGTCCAGCGGCTGCGGCGTCTCGTTGCGGTAGTCGGGCATGAACTTGTGGCCCAGCCACAGCGCGACGAGGCCCACCGGCACGTTGACGAAGAAGATGTCGCGCCACGTCAGCCAGTGCACGATCAGGCCGCCCACCGTCGGACCCAGCAGCGGGCCGATCAGCGCCGGGATGATGATGAAGTTCATCACGCGCAGCAGGTCGGATTTCGGGAACGAGCGCACGACGGCGCTGCGCCCGACCGGCATCATCATCGCGGCCGCCACGCCCTGCGGCACGCGCGCCGCCACCAGCAGGCTGGCGTTCGGCGCCAGGCCGCACAGCACGGACGACACCGTGAACAGCCCCAGCGCGAACAGGAAGATGCGCCGGCTGCCGAAGCGCTCGGCCAGCCAGCCGCTGACAGGAATGGAGACGGCCAGCGCCAGGATGTAGCTGGTCACCACGGCCTTCAGGCTCAGCGGCGTGACGCCCAGGCTCGCCGCCATCGAGGGGATGCCGGTGTTGACGATCGTCGAGTCGAGCTGCTCCATGAACAGCGCGGTGGCGACGATCCAGGGCAGGTAGCGCCGGGTGCGGGTGAGATCCATCGCGGGCCATTCTGTCTCGTCGCGGGCGTTTGCGCCGTTCGCGCCGCCCAATGCCGCACTGGCGCGCAGGGCGTGCATGGTTTCCCTGCAGCGGAATTACCCCCGTACGGGTCCGCTGATCAGCGGGCCTTGCGTATAGTGCTCGCTCCATTCCGATTTGCACGGCGATCCATACCTCCATGAATTCGCTTCGCCCGCCACCCGCCGCCCCGGACGTCTCCGCCACGGCGATCAGCCAGGACATCGCGGCCATCGCCCGCATCGAGGCGGTACCGCGCCTGCTCAAAGTCCTCTGCGAATCGACGGGCATGGGCTTCGCGGCCGTGGCACGCGTCACCGACGACCGCTGGGTGGCCTGTGCGGTCGAGGATCGCGTGTCGTTCGGCCTGACGCCCGGCGGCGAACTGCCGGTGCAGACCACCCTGTGCAACCAGGTGCGCCGCGCCCATGCGGCGATCTTCATCGATCACGCGAGCGAGGACGCCGTCTACCGCACGCACCACACGCCGCGCATCTACGCGATCGAGAGCTATGCCTCGGTGCCGATCAGGCTGGCGACCGGCGAATATTTCGGCAACCTGTGCGCGATCGACGCCAAGCCCCACAAGGTGAGCGAGCCGCGCATCATGGCCATGTTCGAGCTGTTCGCGCAGCTGATCGCGCTGCAGCTGGAGAGCGACCGCCGCCGCGAGCGCGTCGAATCGATGCTGATCGACGAGCGCGCGGCCGGCGAGCTGCGCGAGCAGTTCATCGCCGTGCTGGGGCACGACCTGCGCAACCCGCTGGCGGCCATCGCGATGGGCGCGACGCTGCTGCAGCGCAAGGCCGGCGACCCGGCGGCGGTCGCCACCACGGCGCAGCGCATCGAGCGCAGCGCCAGGCGGATGTCCGGGCTCATCGACGACGTGCTCGATTTCGCGCGTGGACGGCTCGGCGGTGGCATCGGGGTCGAGTTCGAGCAGACGTCCACGCTCGGCGCCAGCCTCGAGGCCGTGGTCACGGAACTCAGCACCGTGCACCCGGATCGCGCCATCCAGGCCGACCTCGACGTGGCCGCGACGCTGCGCTGCGACCCGGCGCGCATCCAGCAGCTGCTGTCCAACCTGCTGGCCAATGCGCTGGCGCACGGATCGCCGGCCAGCCCGGTGATCGTCTCGGCCAAGGTGGCTGGCGACGATCTGGTCATCGACGTCTGGAACGACGGCGACCCGATCCCGGCCAATCGGCTCGACATGGTGTTCGCGCCGTTCTGGCGCCGCACCGCGTCGCGCGAGGGCCTCGGGCTCGGGCTCTACATCTGCGCGCAGATCGTCGGGTCGCACGAGGGCACGCTGGCGGCGACCTCGACGGCGGCAAACGGCACGCGCTTCATGGCGAGGCTGCCGGTCGTGGTTCGCCGCCCGCCCGCCTGAACCCCCGGCCGGGGCAGCGCCGGGCTCAGAGCAACGCTGCGTACGTCGCGTTGTCGGCCGCGTAGCAGTCGCACGCCGCCAGCTCCAGTGCGCCGCGATCCAGCACCGTGAGCTCGCCGCGGTGGTATTCGATCAGGCCGGCACGCTGCAGTCTGCCGGCGGCCACGGTCACGCCCACTCGCCGCACGCCCAGCATGTAGGCCAGGAACTCCTGGGTCACGTGGAAGCTTGTTGCGCGAGCGCGGTCCTGCGACATCAGCAACCAGCGGGCGAGGCGCCGGTCGATCTGGTGGAACCGCAGGCAGGCGGCCGACGTGGCCTGCTGCGACATCAGCACGTAGACATACTGGTTCATCACGTCGCGCAGCGCCGCGCTGCCCGCGAGCTGGCGCGCGAGATCGTCGGCCGCGACCCGCCAGGCGGGGCCGGCGCCCTGCACCAGGGCGCGCAACGGCGATGTCGGGACGCCGAGAGCGAGTTGCGCACCGACCATCCCCTCGGAGCCGACCATGCCGACTTCGACGCCGCCGTGTCCGCCGACCAGCGAGACGAGCGAGATGAACGAGCCGGTCGGAAACCAGGCCCAGGCCGTGCTCTCGCCGCGTTCGCACAACACGGTCGACAGGGCCAGTTCGACGGGTTCGCACACGGCCAGCAGGCGGTCGCGATCGCCGTCCGGCAGCCGGGCGATCAGGTGATTCACTGCGGTCGCCAAGGCGCTCTCCGATGCATCGCATGCCCGTTCAAGCGTCGCCGGATGCGCACCGGCTGGCACGTGGATCCGCGACGCGTGGATCAGTGCGTGCGCTGCAGTATGGGGCGCGCAGCCCCGTTGTGCGGCCGCAAGCGAAAATTCAGCGTGGCGAAGTTCGGTGCCAGGGCGCTCAGGTGGCGACGCGCGGTGGCAGCAGGCGGTCGTATTCCCGCTTGACGACGCCGTAGCACTCGCACGAGCGCGCTTCGAGCCCGGCGCGGTCCAGCACGGTGATGCGTCCGCGGGAATACTGGATCAGGCCCGCCTTCTGGAGCTTCGTCGCGCTCTCCGTGACGCCTTCGCGACGCACGCCCAGCATGTTGGCGATGAGTTCCTGCGTCATCACCAACTCGCTGCCGCTGAGGCGGTCGAGGCTCAGCAGCAGCCAGCGGCACAGTTGCTGGTCGAGCGAGTGATGGCGGTTGCAGACGGCCGTCTGGGCCATCTGCGTGATCAGCGCCTGGGTGTAGCGCAGCAGCAGGTGCAGCACGGGGGCGCGCTTGAAATGCTCCTGGATGTGCTGCGCGGAGAGGCGAAAACCCTTGCCGGCACTCTGCACCACCGCGCGGCTGGGCGTGGACTCTCCGCCCATGAACAGCGAGATGCCGACGATCCCTTCGTGCCCGACGACCGCGATCTCCGCGGAGGCGCCGTTCTCCATCACGTAGAGCAACGAGACGATGGCTGTGGTCGGAAAATAGACGTGCGTCATCGTGCTGCCCGACTCGTAGAGCACGTCGCCCAGCTTCATGTCGACGGGTTCGAGTTCGGGCTGCCAACGCTCCCACTCGTCAGCGGGCAGCGCGGCCAGCAATTGGTTCTGTTTTTCAGTGTGCTGCAGCATCAGGCGCTCAAGGGCCTCTCGAAACGGGCGCGAACACCCCGGTAACGAGTTAGTTTACGGAGACATTGGCCTTTCGTACGTGCGCTACCGCACAGAGCGGTCGAACAGTCTGGAAAAACTCGTTTTTCCTGCCGACTAAGTTGCCTGGCGCACAGAAGCCCGGTAGGACACGTCCTACATTCAATAGCGCCATGTCCAGCCAACTCAGCGTCGCCAACGCCTTCGCCGGCCATCCAGAATTCTTTCGCTCGTCGCGCGAGGAGGCGTTGCAGGCGGAGAACGACGCGTTGGTGCTGGCGACGCTGGCGGCCTGCAACGGGCAACTGCTGGCCGAGGAGGCCCTGCGCCGGCAGACCCAGGCGCTTGCCCAGGCCGCCCACGAGCTGCGCAGCCCCCTGATGCCCATTTGCACGGTGGCCAGTCTCCTGGCGTATGGGGTGAACCCGGACGAATTGCCGCGCATGGGCGCCGTCGTCGCGCGCCAGGTGGAGCACCTGTCGCGGCTGATCGACGATCTGCGCGACGCGTCCCGGGTCGGCACCGGCAAGCTGCACCTGCACCGTGGCCGGGTCGAACTGCACGACGTGCTCGATCAGGCGATCGACACCTGTCGCACCGCCATCGACGCCCGGCGCCAGCACTTCGTGACCGATATTCCCGGAGCGGCCATCGCGCTCGAGGGCGATGCCGTCCGCCTGGTCCAGGTCTTCACCAACCTGCTGCAGAACGCCTCCAAGTACACGCCGGCCGGCGGCGGGCTCGTGCTCACCTGCGTCCTGGAGGCCAGCACGGGGAGGGCGCCGACGGCCGTCGTCACGATCTCCGACAACGGCATCGGGATCTCCGCCGAGACCTTGCCGCTGGTCTTCGAGCCCTTCGTCCAGGATGCCCATGCGGTCGGCTTCAGCAAGGGCGGCATGGGCATCGGATTGACGCTCGTGCGCGAGATCGTCCTGGCCCACGCCGGCAGCGTGACGGCGGAGAGCCCGGGCGCCGGCATGGGCAGCCGCTTCACGGTGACCTTGCCGCTGGCCTGAATACCGGCGTCGGGCGGGGCTGGACTACCATTCCAGCCTTTCCTGCCTGACCTTGCCGCCGTCTCATGAGCTTCGAAGCCGCCGCCACCCTCGACATGTCCACGCCCGACGCGAAGCGCGCGTCCTACGACCTGCTGGTGGCACAGCTGCGCTCCGTGCTCGAAGGCGAACGCGACTGGCTGGCCAACCTGGCGCAGTTCGCGGCGCTGGTCTACCAATCGGTGCCCGACCTGAACTGGGCCGGCTTCTACATGGCCCGCGGCCAGGAGCTGGTGGTCGGCCCGTTCCAGGGCAATGTGGCCTGCGTGCGCATCCCGTTCGCGCGCGGCGTGTGAGGCGCCTGCGCCAGCACGCGCGAGGTCCAGCTGGTGCAGGACGTGCACGCGTTCCCGGGACATATCGCCTGCGACTCGGCCTCCAACTCGGAGCTGGTGCTGCCGGTGCTGGTCGGCGACCGCCTGGTGGCCGTGTTCGACCTCGACAGCCCGAGCATCGCCCGCTTCGACGCCGAGGACGCGCGCGGCTTCGCCGCGGCCGTGGCCGTGCTGGCCGCCGGCACCGACTGGCCCTGAGAGCGGCGCCGATCAGGGTTTATGCCCATCGGCGGAACCGCCGGGCCGTCGTTGATCCGGAGACAGGCCGACGGCAGCACGCTGCAGGCCGCGAAAAATGCAAAAAGCTCACATCCTTTCAGTGCTTCAAGGGATTTGACCCCGCGTTTGCAGAAAAGATCGCCATGGACGGTCGATTGTCTGCATATCATGGCTGCATGATTTCCATGCAGGGTGTTCCGTCATCACTGATCGCGCGCCATGAATCGTGGGTGCGCAAACAAGCCAGCGCGCTGTCGCGGCGGCTGCCCGCCAACGTCGAGAAAGCCGACCTGATCCAGGCCGGGCTGATCGGCGTCGCCCAGGCCGCCATCAACTTCCAGTGGGAAGGCGACCCGGACAGCGAGGAGGGCCGCGAGGCCTTCCTGCGCTACGCCCAGTTGCGCGTCAAGGGCGCGATGCTGGACGAACTGCGCCAGATGGACCAGCTGAGCCGCTCGCAGCGGCGCAAGTTCAAGGTGATCCAGATCGCCCGCGAACGCTGGATGCAGGGCCACGACAAGCCGCCCAGCCTCAGCGAACTGAGCGAGGTGTGCGGCATCGAGGTCAAGGAGATCGCCGAACTGGAACAGGCGGCGTCCACCGCGCAGACCCAGAGCCTCAGCGACGAGGACGACGACGGCGACCATTACACGCCGCAAGGCCACGCCGCCACGCCCAACGACGAGGTGGAGGCGCGGGTCGACACCGCGATCCTGCTGCGCCGGCTCGAGAAATTCTTCGCCACGCTGCCCGAGCGCGAGCGCCAGGTCATCGACGCCTACATGGGCATCGGCATGAGCACGGAAGAAGTGGCCGAGTCGCTGGGGGTCAGCACGTCGCGCGTCTCGCAGATCTACCAGGCCACGGTCAAGCGCATCACGCTGCATTTCGCGCACAAGGACCAGCGCGCGCTGGACCGCTTCCCGGCCCGCTCCGGCCCGGCGTTCGACGAGCTGATCGCCACCCGCGAGGCCCAGGCGCCCTGGGGCACGCTGCTCGAACAGGCGCTCACGGCGCCGGCCGGCCGCTTCGGCGACCGCGGCCGTCGCAAGCCGGCGGCCGCCGGCGCGCCCAACGGCGTCGAGGGCGGCGAGACGGCCTGACGGTCGGACCAGCGGCGATGTAAAGCGCGGCGCTCGCGCACGCCGATTGCCGCCTCGCCCGGGTTGCAACGACGGCTTCGCCAGCGCTCGCCATGTCCGATGCCCCTGCTCCCGCGGGCGCCACGCGCCGCGGCTTCCTGCAGTCCGCCGGGGCGTTGGCGGGCACGCCGTTGCTCGCCGGCCAGGCGCTGGCGGCCCCGGCCGGCGTGCCGGCCACTGCTCCCGCGGCGCCGCCTGTCGGCCTGACGTTGCGCGTCAATGGCCAGGATCACGCGTTGCACGTCGAGCCGCGCACCACGCTGCTCGACGCGTTGCGGGACAACCTGGGCCTGACCGGCACCAAGAAGGGCTGCGACCGCGGCCAATGCGGCGCGTGCACGGTGATCGTCGGCGGACGCCGCATCAATTCCTGCCTGGCGCTGGCACTGGCTCACGACGGGGACGACATCGTCACGATCGAAGGCATCGGACAGCCCGGCCATCTCCATCCGCTGCAGGCGGCGTTCGTCGCCGCGGACGCATTCCAGTGCGGCTATTGCACGCCGGGGCAGGTCTGTTCGGCCGTGGCCCTGATGGACGAGGCCCGTCGCGGCGACTGCAGCACGGCCACGGCCGACGTGCGCCGGCAAGGGGCGATCGCGTTGAGCGACGCCGAGATCCGCGAGCGCATGAGCGGCAACCTGTGCCGCTGCGGCGCCTACGCCAACATCGTGCACGCCGTGCGAATCGTCGCCGGCCGGGAGGGCCTGGCATGACGCCGTTCGCATACCGGCGCGCGCAAAGCGTGGACGACGCCGTGCGTCTGGGGCAGGCGCCCGGGGTGCATTTCCTGGGCGGCGGCACCAACCTGATCGACCTCGCCAAGGGCGGCGTCGTGCAACCCGTACTGCTGGTGGATGTCAGCCGCCTGCCGCTGGCCGACGTGGCGCCGGCGCCGGACGGCGGCGTGCGCATCGGCGCCATGGCGCGCAACAGCGACGTCGCCAACCATGCCTTGATCCGCGCGCGCTATCCGCTGTTGAGCCAGGCGCTGCTGGCCGGCGCCTCGGCGCAACTGCGCAACATGGCCACCGTGGGCGGCAACCTGCTGCAACGCACGCGCTGCCCGTATTTCTACGACACCGGCTTCGAGCATTGCAACAAGCGGGCACCGGGCAGCGGCTGCGGCGCGATCGCCGGCATCAACCGCAACCACGCGATCCTGGGCGCGAGCAGCGCCTGCATCGCCACCCATCCGTCCGACATGTGCGTGGCGCTCGCCGCCTTGCGCGCTCGCGTGCGCGTGCACGGCACGCACGGGGAACGCACGATCGCGCTGGCCGATTTCCATCGGCTCCCCGGCGACGCGCCGCAACGCGACACCACCTTGGCCGAGGGCGAACTGATCGTCGGCGTCGACCTGCCGCCGTCGGGCTTCGCCGATCACGCGCACTACCTCAAGCTGCGCGACCGCGCGAGCTATGCGTTCGCGCTGGTGTCCGTGGCCGCCGCGCTGGACGTGCGCGACGGCGTCGTGCAGGACGCGGCGATCGCGCTCGGCGGCGTGGCGCACAAGCCGTGGCGCGTGCCGCAGGCCGAGGCGCGACTGGTCGGACGAGCCGCCACCGACGCCGCCTTCCGCGAGGCCGCCGAGCTGACCCTGCAGGGCGCCGCGCCCGCGTCGCAGAACGGCTTCAAGGTGGAACTGGCGCGCCGCGCCATCGTGCGGGCGCTGCAGACCGCGGGAGCACAGGCGTGAACAGCATCGGCGCCCCGCTGGACCGGGTCGACGGCCCGTTGAAGGTCTGCGGCCAGGCCCACTACACCGGCGACCTTGCGTTGCCGCGCATGGCCCACGCCGTCCTCGTCACGAGCACCATCGCCAGCGGCCGCGTGCTGCGGATCGATGCCGGCGCCGCGGAGCGCGCGCCGGGTGTCGTGATGGTGCTGACCCACCTGAACGCCATGCGGCTGCCCGAGGGCGGCCGGGCCGCGGTCCAGCCGCCGGCCGGGCGCGTGCTGGCGCTGCTGCAGGACGACCAGGTGGCCTACAGCAACCAACCCATCGCCGTCGTCGTCGCCGAGACCATCGAACAGGCCAACGGCGCCGCGGCACTGGTGCGCGCTAGCTACGAGCGCACGGCGGCGCGCCTGGATTTCGAAGCGGAGCGGCGCAACGAGTATCCGCCCGGGAAGGTCAACGACGGGCCACCCGACACGCGGCGCGGCGATCTCGAGGCCGGACTGCAGGCCGCGGCCTATCGGCTGGACGCGGCCTACACGACGCCGATGCAGCACCACAATCCGATGGAGCCGCATGCGACGCTGGCGAGCTGGGACGGCGAGCGGCTCAGCATCGAGGACTCGACCCAGTACGTCGCCGGCGTGCGCAGGACGGTGGCGAAGACCCTGGGCATCGCGCCGGAGCTGGTCCATGTGCGGTCGTCGTTCGTCGGCGGCGCGTTCGGCGGCAAGGGCTCGGCGTGGTCGCACGTGGTGCTGGCCGCGATGGCGGCGCGCCAGGTGGGACGCCCGGTGCGGCTGGTGCTGCAGCGGCCGCAGCTGTTCGGCCCGGTGGGCGGCCGGCCGTGCACCGCACAGGCGATTCGCGCGGGTGCCGATGCGCAGGGCCGCCTGACCGCGCTGGAGCACCGGTCGACCTCCAGCACCTCGGTGATCGAGGACTGGGTCGAGGCCAGCGCGGTCGTCACGCGCATGCTCTACGCCAGTCCGGCGGTCGTCACGGCGCACCGGCTGGTCAGGCTCAACGTGGGGACGCCGACGTTCCAGCGCGCGCCCGGCGAATCCACCGGCATGTTCGCGCTCGAGAGCGCGATGGACGAGATGGCGATCGCCGCGGGGCTCGATCCGATCGAGTTCCGGCTGCGCAACGACGCGCAGCGCGACGAGCAGAAGAACGCGCCGTATTCCAGCAAGGCCTTGAGCGAGTGCTACCGGGTCGGCGCGGAGCGCATGGCCTGGTCGCGCCGCAGCGCCACGCCCGGCGCGCTGCGCGACGGCCACTGGCTCGTCGGCCTCGGCTGCGCCAGCGCCACGCGCCCTGCCAAGCGCAGCCCGTGCGCGGCGCGCGTGCGCATCACGGCGGACGGCCGCGCGCTCGTGCAATCGAGCACGGCCGAACTCGGCACCGGTACCTACACCGTGATGGCCCAGGTGGCGGCCGACGCGCTCGGGCTGCCGGTGGAGCGCGTGCGCTTCGAGCTCGGCGACACCAGTCTGCCCGAGGCGCCGATCTCGGCCGGCTCGATGACGATGGAGAGCGTGGGCTCAGCCATCGCGGCCGCCTGCGCCGATGCGCGCGAGCGCCTCGTCGCGCTGGCGATCGCCGACGCCGATTCGCCGCTGCACGGCGCCACGCCGGCCGACGTCGCGATCGAGGACGGCTGGCTGCATTCCAGCGCGGACCCGGCGCGCCGCGACAACGTCGCCGTGCTGCTGAGCCGGCAGGGCGGCGTGCCGCTGGTCGCCGACGGCGACAGCAGGCCCGGCGCCGAGGACAGGCAGTATTCGATGAACTCGTTCGGCGCGGTCTTCGCCGAGGTGCACGTCGACCGCGATCTTGGCTTGATCCGCGTGCCGCGCATCGTCGGCCGCTTCGGCGCGGGCCGCATCGTCAACGTCAAGACGGCGCGCAGCCAACTGCTGGGCGGCGTGGTGTGGGGGCTGGGCATGGCGCTCACCGAGGAGTCGGTGCTCGATCCGCGCAGCGGCCGCTTCGTCAACGCGAACCTGGCGGAGTACCACGTGATGGTCAATGCGGACATCGGCGACATCGACGTCGATTTCGTGCCCGAGGCCGACCCGCACGTGAACTCGCTCGGGGCCAAGGGCCTGGGCGAGGTCTCGATGACGGGCGTGGCGGGTGCGGTGGCCAACGCCGTGTTCAACGCCACCGGCCGGCGCGTGCGCGACCTCCCGATCACGCTCGACAAGCTGATCTGAGAGCGCCTCAGAGAGTCTTCAGCACCTCGGCGCCCGGTGCCGTCATGCTGGGCGCGAACTCCACGACGTCGCAGCGGGCGGCGCCGTGGATCACGAACGGGTCGCGCGCGAGCGTGTCGCGCAGCGCCTGCTCGTCGCCCGAGCGCGCCAGGATCACGCCGCCGGTGCGCGGCACGCGCCGTCCCGAGGCGACGAACAGGCCGCTGTCGTAGCCGCCCTTGAGCCAGTCGATGTGGCCGGGCATCAGGGCGTCGATCTCTTCGACGGGCTTCAGGTAGGTGAGCGTGACGATGAACATGGTGCGAGGGCAGGGCCGCGGTATCCGACCTGCCAATGTACCCGCGACCAGGCCTCGCACGCGAAGGCATGGCGCTTGCTCCGCCGATCTGCATGACTGCACCCATTCCGGCGGCGCTGCGCCGCTCGCTGCGCGACACCTTTGGCCTGGCCGAGCTGCGCTCCGGCCAGCACGAGGTGATCTCGCGCGTGCTGGCCGGCCGCCACACGCTGGCCATCATGCCCACCGGAGCCGGCAAGTCGCTGTGCTACCAGCTGCCGGCGCTGCACCTGGTGGGCACCACCGTCGTCGTGTCGCCGCTGATCTCGTTGATGAAGGACCAGGCCGGCAAGCTGGAGGAGGCCGGCGTGGCCGCCGAACAGCTCAACAGCGCGCAGAAGGCCAGCGAGCAGGACGCCTCGATGGAGCGCATCGCCGATGCCCGCAGCGAGATCGTGTTCGCCACGCCCGAGCGCCTGGCCGACCCCGGGTTCCGCGCGGCGCTGGCGGCCCAGGGCGTCGCGTTGCTGGTGATCGACGAGGCGCACTGCATCTCGCAATGGGGCCACGACTTCCGTCCGGCCTATCTCGAGATCGGCGCCGCGATCGAGGCGCTGGGGCATCCGACGGTGCTGGCCCTGACGGCGACCGCCACCGACGAAGTCGTGCACGACATCCGCCACCAGCTGGGCCTGCCCGACCTCGAGGTGGTCAACACCGGCATGTACCGGCCCAACCTGCACCTGCAGGCCGTGCAGGTCACGAGCGACGCGGAGAAGGTCGACCGGCTGCTCGAGACGCTGCGCGCCACGCCCGGCGACGGCATCGTCTACACCTCGACGGTGAAGGTGTGCACCGACGTCTTCGAGCGCCTGCGCGACGCCGGCGAGTCGGTGACGATCTATCACGGCAGGCTGCCCGCCGCCGAGCGCAATGCGAACCAGGACGCGTTCATGCGCGGCCAGCGGCGCGTGATGGTGGCGACGAATGCCTTCGGCATGGGCATCGACAAGGCCGACATCCGCTTCGTGATCCACTTCCAGATGCCCGGCAGCCTGCTGGCGTACTACCAGGAGGCCGGACGTGCCGGCCGCGACGGCGCGCCCGCGCGCTGCGTGCTGATCTTTCATCGCAAGGATCGCCAGGTGCAGCAGTTCTTCCTGGTGCGCCGCTATCCGAACGTCATCGACCTGGTGCAGGCGATCGAGGCCCTGGAGCTGGCGCCGCAGGGCTCGACGCTGGCCGAGCTGGTGCAGCGCGTTCCCGGCATGCCCAAGAACCGCTTGTCGGTCACGCTGAGCCTGCTGCGTGACGGCGGCCTGGCCACGTGCAGCGCCGGCCACGGCTGGCGCCGCACCGCGCGCCGCGCGGCGACCGCGGACAAGCTCGGCGCGCTTGCCGGCGACTACGCGAAGAAGAGCGAGCGCGACGCCGACGCGCTGGAGCGCATGGTGTTCTTCGCGCAGACCGGCTTCTGCCGCTGGCGCGTGCTGCTCGAGAGCTTCGACGAGTCGCTGCCCGAAGGAGACCGTTGCGGGCGGTGCGACAACTGCGTGAGGCTGGCGACGCAGGTGCTCGAGGTGCTGCCACAGGCGACGACGGCGGCGATCGCGGCGCCGGTGGACGACGGTCCGATGTTCGCGGTCGGCGATCCCGTCAAGGTCGCTCGCCATGGCCAGGGCGAGGTGGCCGGAGTCAAGGGCGACGAGGTGCTCGTCAGGTTTCCGGACGGCGCGCGGCGCACGTTCCTGTCGTCCTTTCTCAAGCGGTCGCGCCTGCGCAGGAAAACGGCGGCACGCGCTGAAGCCGTGGCCTGAGCGCTGGAGGAGGCCTGTCGCCGTGACGTTGTCGAGACATGATTGCGGGCGTCCAGAGCAATGGACATGCCCGTTGGCACGCACCGAGCCTCGTGGAAAACGAGCATCGCTGCGCGGTCGTTCTGCGCGATTTTTGTTCTCGTGCGAGCCAGAACGCGGCACCTCGGAGATACAGTCGGGCCGACCGAATTTCCACACCGCTTCCACGCGCCGCCGCGCCGCCAGCAAGTCACCGTGAGCCACGATCCCGTGCTACCCCCGCTGCCCGTGCACCAAGAGCGCAGGCGCACCGACGCCGCCGAGCTTGCGAGCCTGAAGCGCGAGATCGCGTTGCGCGACGACATCCTGTCGCTGGCCGCGCACGAGCTGCGCAACCCGCTGCATGCGCTGTCGCTGCATCTCGCGCTGGCGCGCGCGACCGCGCAAGGGGGCAATGCGACCGAGGCCGCCGAGCGGGTCCGCCGCGCGGAACTCACGCTCAAGCGCTATTCGGAGCGCGTCACGGTGCTGATGGAGTTGCTCGCGTCGCCGGGCGCCACCTATCCGTTGGCACGGCACCGCGTCGATGTGCCCGCGCTGCTGGCGACGCTGGTCGACAGCCTGGAACAGGAAGCCCGCTCGCGGGCGATCGCCGTCGGCATCGTCGGCGACGACGCCGCGTTCGGCCCGTTGCGGGCCGTCGATCCGGTCGCCTTCGAGCAGGTCGTCGACAACCTGCTGCTCAACGCGTTCAAGCATTCCGGCGCCACCGAGGTCACGATCCGGCTGGCGGCCGACGAGCGTTCGTGGAGCGTGCAAGTCGAAGACAATGGCGGCGGCATCGCGCTCGTGGATCAACCGACGATCTTCGAGAAGTTCGCGGTGGCGACCCATTCGTCCCGCGGCGCAGGCACGGGGCTGGGTCTCTGGATCGTCACTCGCCTGGTGCAGGCGATGGGCGGAGAGATCACCTTGAAGAGCGCGCCCGGCAAGGGCTGCGTCTTCACGGTGCGAATTCCCGAAGGGGATGACATGAGCACGAACCGATGACTGTTTCCACCAACGACAACGTCACCCCGATCGAGCGCCTGCGCAGCGCCGTTCCGGGCCTCGACCAGATCCTGGGCGGCGGGTTGTTCCGCACCGGCGTCTACATCATCCAGGGGCTGCCGGGCTGCGGCAAGACGATCCTGGCCAACCAGATCTGCTACGGCCATGTGGCCGAAGGCGGGGCGGCCGTCTACGTGACCCTGCTGGCCGAATCGCACTCGCGCATGATCCAGCACCTGTCCACGCTGTCGTTCTTCGACGTCAAGGCGTTTCCCGACAAGCTGGCCTACATCAGCGCCTTCCACGACCTGGAAAGCGCCGGCCTCAAGGGCCTGATGGGCGTGCTGCGACGCGAGATGCGCACCCGCAAGGTGGGGGTGCTGGTGCTCGACGGCCTGGTCGCCGCGTCCGAGAGCGCCAGCGACCTCGACCTGAAGAAATTCGTCCACGAACTGCAAAGCATCGCCGTGCTGCAGGACTGCACGGTGCTGCTGCTGACCAGCGGCAACATCCACCGCATGGCCGCCGAGCACACGATGGTGGACGGCCTGATCGAGGTCGAGGACAAGCTGTTCGATGCCCGCTCCGAGCGCTCGATCCAGATCCGCAAGTTCCGCGGTGCCGGGCCGCTGCGCGGCAAGCACTCGATGCGCATCGACAACGACGGCATCAGCGTCTTTCCCCGCATCGAGTCGGTGTACCGCAGCGCGGCGTCGGAGACGATGCGCGAGGAAGTCACCACCAGCGGCATCGCATCGCTGGACGCGCTGGTGGCCGTCAAGGGCATCCCGATGGCCAGTTCGACGGTGGTCATCGGCTCCACCGGCACCGGCAAGACGACCATGGGCCTGCAGTTCCTGCATGCCAGCACGGCGGAGGAGCCGGGCCTGCACCTGAGTTTCTTCGAAGGTCCGGATCGGCTGCGCACCAAGGCGCGCTCGCTCGGGCTGGGGCTAGAGGCGAGCGAGGCTTCCGGCGCTGTCGAGCTGATGTGGCAGTCGCCCGGCGAGGCCTTGCTGGACGAGATCGCCGATCGGCTGCTCGCGGCGGTCGCGCGCCGCAACGTCCGCCGGCTCGTCATCGACGGCCTCTCGGGCTTCCTCGAATCGGCGGTCTACCAGGAACGGCTGAACCGCTTCTTCTCGTGCCTGGTCAACGAACTGCGCAGCCGCCGGGTGACGGTGATGATGACGCTCGAGACGCGCGACGTCGTCAGCAGCGTGATCTCCATGCCCTGGGGGGTATCCGGGATCGTCGACAACCTGTTCTTCCTGCGTTTCGTCCATGACGAGGGGTACATCGAACGGCTGCTGACGATCATCAAGATGCGCGACACCGACTACCAGGCCGGCCTGCGCCGGCTCCATATCGACTCGCAAGGAATGCACATTGCCGGAACCTATCGGGCGGACGGTGATGTGATTCCCTCGGCGCAACCCGTCGCCAGCACCGAAGGCCCCGCGCCTTCTTCGTCGCAGTGACGGCGTGGGGATAGAAGGCGTCGCGTGAAGACCATTCTTGTCGTTGACGACGAACTGGGCAGTGCGGAAGTCCTGAGCCTGATCCTCGAGGAGGAAGGCTATCGGACGTTCTGCGCGGTCAACGGGCAGCTGGCGCTCGTCCAGGCGCGCGCGGCCGTGCCTGACCTCGTCATCGTCGATTACATGATGCCGTTGATGAACGGCGCCGAGTTCGCGCGGGCGTTGCATGCGGACCCGCAATTCGCGCACACGAAGATCATCCTCAACAGCGGCCTGCCCGAGATCGCGATCCGCGATCATTTCGACGGCTACGACGCGTTCCTGCGCAAGCCGTTCACGGTCGAGACGCTGCTGACACTGGTCGAGCAGTTCATCGGCCGTTCGTGAGCGCGGGTCGCAAGCCCATCCGTTTCAGGATCAGCGCGTCGAGCGAGATCTTGCCGGGGCCGAACACCGACAACGCCAGCAGGATCGAACCCCAGTAGAAGTGCGCGTCGATGCCGGCCGGGCAGTCGAAGCCGAACAGCTGCGGGTACGAGATCACCGCCATCGCGTTCACCACGAACAGGCCGGCGGCGCCGAAGCGGCCGAGCAGGCCCAACGTGATCAGCACCGGGAACGTGAGCTCGCCGAACGCGCCGACGCAGGCCGCCAGGTCCGGCGGCAGCAGCGGCACCTTGTACTCGTCGTGGAACAAGGCGAGCGTGGCGCTCCAGTCCGAGATCTTGACCAGCCCCGAGCGGAAGAAGACCGAGGACACGTACAGGCGCAGCGCCAGCAGCACGACGGGTTGCAGGCGGTCGACCAGGCCGGTGACGACGAGGGCGCGTTGGATCAGGTTTCGCATGGAGTTGCTCAAAGTGTGAAGCCGCAGATCAACCGTGCCGCGAGGGCGCGGGCGAGCAGGGCGCCGAGATCGAAATCGGGATGGTTCTGCAGTGCCGCGGCGGCCGCGTCGACCAGCGGTGCGCCGGCCAGCGAGGCGGCCAGGAAGGCGGCGTCGCCTGCGCCGCACTCGCCGACGGTGACGACGAAGCCGTCGCGCGCGACGAGCGCCGTGTCGGCATGATCCCAGGCGACGCTGAATTCGCCGGCGTAGCCGGGTTGATGGATCGTCCAGATGCGCACGATCGGATAGCCCGATCCGATCACGGCCAGCCCCGGCGACCATTGGAACCGGATCGCCGCCTGCCGGTCGGGGTCGACGGCCGCGAGCGCGCCTGCGGCGTCCCGGTGGGGCGCGTCGGCCGCGCCGTACGCGCGGTGCACGGCCCATTCGAGCCGGGCCAGGTCGGGCAGATAGGGCAGGGATTGCGTGTGCTCGAACGCGGCGAGGAAGGCGTCGAAGCGGGCGCCGAACTCGGTCAGGTCGCCGCTGGTGGACGGCGTGCCACGCTGGAATTCGCGCGCCAGGCCGTGAAAGAACTCCGCGCCGACCACCTGGCGGATCACCGGGTAGGCGGCGGACAGCGCCTTGTCGGCCGCGGCCACCATGTTGGCGCGGTAGATCGCCACGCGACTGTCCACGTGGCCGGCGTCGCCGGCGAGCCAGCGTTCGACGGCCGCTGTCCGGCCGCTGTCGCGCAGCGCGGCGGCGAAGTCGGCCTGCAGCGCGAGCAGCTCAGTCATGGGCGGCCTCGGTCTCGCGTTGCACGATCGCGCCGGCGTGTGCGGCTTCGGACAGCAGCACGTCGAGCGCGGGCAGGTCGGTGTCCCACTCGATCAGCGTCGGCTTGGGGCCGAAGCGGCGGCAGGCCTCTTCGTAGAGCGACCACACCGCGTCGCAGACGAGCGAGCCGTGCGTGTCGATCAGGCAGTCGTCCACCACCGTGTGGCCGGCGAGGTGGATCTCGCCAATGGTCGCGGAGTCGAGTTCGGCCAGGCGCTCGACGACGTCGAAGCCGAAATTGACTGCGTTGACGTAGAGATTGTTGATGTCGAGCAGCAGGCCGCAACCGGTGCGCCGGGCCAGCTCCGCCAGGAACGCGGTCTCGCTCATGTCGTTGTCGCGGAACGCGACGTAGGCCGACAGGTTCTCGACCAGGATGCGGCGCTTGAGCGTGGCCTGCACGCGGTCGATGCGGGCCGCCAGCAGGTCCAGCGTCGCGCGTGTGTGCGGCAACGGCAGCAGGTCGTTGAAGTGCACGCCGCCGACGGCGCCCCAGCACAGGTGTTCGGAGACCAGCGTCGGCTCGACGCGGTCGACCAGGCGCTTGAGCTTGGCCAGGTGGTCGTCGGCCAGGCGGTCGGCCGAGCCGAGCGAGAGCCCGACGCCGTGCAGGCTGATCGGGTACGCGGCGCGCGCGCGCTCGAGGGCGTGCATCGAGGCCCCGCCGTCGAGGAAGAAATTCTCGCTGTGGACTTCGAGGAATGCCAGCGCCGGCAGTCGCTCGAAGACCTCGCGGTAGTGCGGTTGGCGAAGGCCGATGCCGGTGCCCGGGAGGGGGTGGATCGCGGTCATGACCAGGCCTTCGTTGCGGGGGCGCCGATTACTTCTTCGGCGCCATCGTCGAGCCGCCCATCTTGTCGCAGGTGCCCTTGTCGACGTACTTCCAGTCGCCCTTGTCGTTGTCCTTGGTGGCGGTGCCGGCGCACGAATGCGAGCCCGTCGCGCTGGCGCAGTCGTTCGCGCCCGCCTTGGCGATGCCGAAGCACTTTTCCTTGGACGAATCGGCGGGAACCGGTGCGGCGTGGGCAGCCGAGATGGCGCCGATGGCGAGGACGGAGGCGAGGGCGGTGCGGATGAAGAGTTGCTTGTCCATGGGGGACTCCTTGAGTTGATGAAGCGCGCCGATGTGCGGCACTTCCGTCTGTCGCCTGGTCCCGCGAAACCTTACTCCCTCGGCAGAAATAATTTCATTCAGCGCGCGAGCCAGTTCCGCACGAGGGGGATGACCCGGGTCGGCGCATCGCGCAGCACGAAGTGGCCGACGTGCGGCAGCGTGACCACCGTCAGCTCGTTGTCCACCCATTGCCAGGTGCCGTCCAGTGCGCCGGGCAGCAGGAACGGGTCGTCCAGGCCGTGGATCATCAGCACGGGGGCCTGCACCTTCACGACCGGCGAGGTGTCGGGCGTGTAGGGCTCGCGCGGATAGTTCTGGCGGTAGTAGTCCGTCATCGCCTCCAGGCTGGAGCGCTGCATCGCCTGCGCCTGCTTGTCGCGCGTGTCGACGTCGGCCTTGTCCGGCACGGCGATGTCGACCAGCTGCGCCACGCTCAGCTTCTTCCACGCGCCGTCCTGCTGGAAGAAGCGCGCATAGGCGCTGTTCTTCTGCTGCTGCGGGTTGGTTGCCAGCTCGCGCCTGAGTCCGCGCAGGTGCGGCAGGTTCAGGATCACCAGCCGATCGACCAGCTCGGGCCTGTCGATCGCCACCTGCCACGCCACCACGCCGCCCCAGTCGTGCCCGACGAGGGTCGCCTTCGCCAGTCCGAGCTGCTCGAGGACGGCGGCGACGTCGCCGACCATGTATTTCAGCTGGTAGTTCTGCTCGCCTTCCGGTTTGCCGGACAGGTTGTAGCCGCGCTGGTCGATCGCGATCGTGTAGTGGTCGCGCGCGAGGTCGGCCATCAGCGCGCGCCACGAGTACCAGTAGTCCGGGAAGCCGTGGATCATCAGCACCGGCGGATCCTTGGGATTGCCCAGCGTCGCGTAGTGGATGCGCACGCCGCCCGAGTCGGCGTAGCCGTTCTCGACGCGCGCGGCGATGTCCTGCGCGTGAACGGCCGACGGCAGGAGGAAAAGCAGGGCGAGGCGAAAGAGCTTCATGGGACGCGGCTCGGGTGTTGGCGTGGCAGGCTTTGTACCACCGGGGGCATTCATGCCGGGCGCCCATAAGTCCTATGCGGCCGCGCCGGCTACCGCCCGCGGGCCGGCGTTCCTACATTGGAATCAGGCCGGAACGTCTTCGGCTCCCTCCAAGGAAAGTACACGTCATGAACAAGCTCGCCAACAAGATCGCCGTCGTCACCGGTGCCTCCAAGGGCATCGGCGCCGCCATCGCCCGCCAGTTCGCCGCCGAAGGCGCGACCGTGGTCGTCAACTACGCCACCAGCCGCGAAGGCGCCGACAAGGTGGTGGCCGACATCGTGGGCGCCGGCGGCAAGGCCGTGGCGATCGGCGCCAACATCGCGGTCGAGGCCGAGGTCCAGAAGCTGTTCCAGGCCGTCAAGGAATTGTTCGGCCGCGTCGACCTGCTCGTCAACAACGCGGGCCGCTACAGCTTCGCGCCGCTGGGCGAAGTCACACCGGCCAGCTTCCACGCGATGTACGACACCAACGTCCTGGGCACGCTGCTGGCCAGCCGCGAAGCCACCGCGTTGATGCCGGCCGCGGGCGGGGCGATCGTCAACATCGGTTCGGTGGCCAGCGGCATGGCGCCGCCGACCGGGGCCGTGTACGCGAGTTCCAAAGGCGCCGTCGACGTCATCACGAAGACGCTCGCCAAGGAGTTGGCCCCGCGCGGCATCCGCGTCAACGCGATCAGTCCCGGGATGACGCTCACCGAGGGGTTGCACACGGCCGGCATCGCCAACTCGGACTTCGAGCGCCAGATGATCGCCCTGACGCCGCTGGGCCGCGCCGGCCAGCCGATCGACATCGCGCTGCCGGCGGTGTTCCTGGCCTCGGACGACGCGCGCTTCGTCACCGGCGAAACGCTGTACGTGGGTGGCGGCGCCGGCATGTGAGCGCATGGCGCCGTGTGCCATAGTGGTCGCTCCCATGAGCGATCAACTTGCCGCCCTGCGCCTGTTCGTGCGCGTCGCCCGCACCGGCAGCTTCTCGCGCGCCGCGCGCGAGCTGGCGATGGCGCAGCCCACCGCGTCGCGCACGATCGCCGCGCTGGAAGCCGAGGTCGGCGTCGCGCTGTTCACGCGCAGCACGCGCGCGCTGACGCTCACGGAGGCCGGCGCGCGCTACCTCGAACGCATCGAGCCGATTCTGGATGCGCTGGCCGAGGCCGACCACGAGCTGCTGGGCACCGGCGAGCTGCGCGGCCTGTTGCGCGTGGGCCTGTCCTCGTCGCTGGCCGTGCGCGCGGTCATCCCGGCGCTGCCGCTTTTCGCCGGCCGCCATCCCGCGCTGCGCATCGAATTGCTGATCGACGACAAGCGGCAGGACCTGATCGTCGAGGGTGTCGACGTCGCGCTGCGCTTCGGCACGATGGCCGACTCGAACGCCGTGGCGCGCAAGATCATGTCCACGCCGCGCGTCATCGCCGCGTCGCCGGCCTACCTCGAGCGCGCCGGCGTGCCGCGCACGCCCGCCGAACTGTCGTCGCATCGCGCCATCATCGGAGTGACCGGCATCGGCTCGGGCTGGGCCTTCAGCCGGCCCGGGCACGACGACGTCACCGTGCGCATCGACGGCCAGGTGATGGCCAACCAGAACGAGGCTGCCGTCGCGGCGGCCGTGGCCGGCCTGGGCATCGTCGCCACCACCCGCGCGGGCTGCGGCGACGAGCTTCGATCCGGCGCGCTCGTCGAATTGCTGCCCGAGTGGAATCGCGGCGCGATCGACGTGCATGCGGTGCTCGCGAGCGGACGCGCGGCGAAGCCGGCGGCGAAGGCGTTCGCGGAGTTCCTGATCGGCGAATTGAACCAGGCCGACAACGCCTGAAGAGGCGGAGCCGGCCAGGTGTCTGGTTCAGGCCGGCAGCGGCTTGAGCACGGCCCGATTGAGCGCGCCATCGATGTCGTCTTCCCACTGCGCCCGCGGCAACTCGAAGACCAGCTCCACCGCGATCCCGTTCGGATCGGTCAGGTGGATGCTGTGCGTGGCGCCGCGCTCGATCAGCCGATGCAGCGCCACGCCGCGGTCGGCGAGGAAGCGGATCTGCGCGCGCCAGGCCTCTTCGCTGGCGTACTCGATGGCGATGTGATCTAGCGACTGCGGTCGCGCGGCGTCGCCCGGCTGCTGGTGCAGGGCGATGTCGTGGTGGTGCAGCTTGCCGTCCTTCAGGCCGCTGTAGAAGCGCGTCGGCGGGCCGCCGTCGTCGCGCGCGCGGCGCGCGGTGCCGACGTGGCGGAAGCCGAGCAGTTCGGTCCAGAAGCGGTGCGACTCGTCGATGTCGCGGACGTTGACGACGAGGTGGTTCACGCCGCGGGGCACCTGCGGCGCGGCGGCCGTCGTATCGGGTTCGTTCATGGGGGTTCCAATCGGGTGTGGGCCGCCGTCATGACTTGTCCACCGCCAGGGCGGCGGCGTCGATCGCGGCGGCGATCAGTTCGATCTGCGCGTCGCCGGCGCCGCGCGCGAGGCGGCTCTTCAGCGCGTGCTGCAGGTTCTCCAGGGCCGACGCGATGCGGGGCGTCGTGGCGCCCGTGCTCGCGCCCTGGAGCGGTCGGATGCGGGCCAGGAGGGCGTCCAGCGTGGGGCGATAGACGTCCAGGTGCGCGCGTCCTTCGGCGGTGATGGCGTGGAGCTTCTTCGTGCCCTCGCTCACCGCGATGCTGACGTGGCCCAGTTCCTCCAGCCAGGTCAGCGTCGGGTAGATCACGCCGGGGCTCGGGCTGTACGAGCCGCCGGTGAGCTCCTCGATCTCCTTGATGATTTCGTAGCCGTGCCGGGGCCGCGCGCCGATGAGGTGCAGCGCCAGCAGGCGCAGGTCCCCGTGGGCGAACAGCCGGCGGCGTGATGAACGCTCTCCGCGCTCATGGTCATGCTCGCGATCATGGCCGTGGTCACGCTCGGGGTGCCGGCCACCCTCCCTGCGGTGCGCGCAACGGCCGCGACGATGGCTGTCCGAGTGAGGGCGAAGGGCGTGGTGGCGAGACATTGGACGACTCAATTTAGATATATCTTATTTACGATATATCGAAAAATTGAACGAGACAAGCCCTCTCCCTGAAGCGCGGATGGCTTTCAGTTTCCGTCGCCTGCAGTCATCGTGAAACCGCTTTCAAAACCGCGTTAACATGCCGCATCCGAACGACCGCGCACCACGAGAGCCGGCCTGGTTCGGGCGCATCCCCGCCTCCGGAGACTTCATGAACCCCGTCATTCCCGCCGCCGTCGCCTGCGCGATCGGCCTCGCACAGGCCTCCGCCGCCGGAGCCACGCTGGACGTCCACACCACGGCCTCCGGTACGTCCGAGCGCCTGGCGCTCACCCGCAGCACGCGGCTGGCGCCCGGCAGGCAACCGGTGGAAGGCGAGATCTCGGTTTTCGTCGATCCGGACAAGACCTACCAGACGCTGCTGGGAATCGGCGGCGCCATCACCGACGCCAGCGCCGAG
>FTKD01002544.1_pt1 | contig 28699 bp, 19 predicted proteins | sample 1658191 | NCBI WGS metagenome assembly FTKD01 (sample SAMEA3914808, study PRJEB12502) | metagenome | biome: forest; material: soil | place: Canada | collected 2011-08-03 | depth 0.3 m
GCGGCGTGGCCCATGCGGCCGTGCACGGTCACCTCCATCTGCAGGCAGCCGCTGTGCGCCGTCACCACCTGGTAGCTGAAGCCGGCGGCGATCAGCAGGTCGCAACGCGCGAGGCCCTGCTCCAGCAGCCAGCCCGGGCCCAGCGTGCCGCCGAACTCCTCGTCGTAGGTGAAGTACAGCTCGACGCCACCGGTCAGCTTGTCGCGCAGGGTCTCGATCGCGCGCGTGGCGAACACGTAGGTCGCGAAATCGCTCTTGCTGACGGCCGCGGCGCGGCCGTAGAGCTGGCCGTCGACAATCGCGCCGCCGTAGGGATCGTGCGTCCACCCTTCCCCGGGCGGCACGACGTCGCCGTGCGCGTTCAGGCCGATCACGCGGCCGGCGTCGCCGTAGCTTCGGCGCACGACAAGATTGGTGAGCGACTGCAGGCCGTATTCGCGCACCCGGGCTTCGGGAACCGCGTGCGACTCGGGATCGAAGCCGAACGCGGCCAGGAGCTCCGCGGTTCGGTGCGCATGCGGTGCGTTGAGTCCCGGGGGCGTGTCGGTGGGCACGCGCACGAGCGCCTGCAGGAAGCGCACTTCCTCGTCGAAATGCGCGTCGATCCACGCGTCCAGTTGCGCGCAGGCCGCGTCGTTGGGCATCGTCATGTCGGCAGGCTCGCGATGGGTCAGAAAAACGTGCGAATGCCGGACAGCACCCGATAGCCGTCGTCCACGGTGTAGAGCAACGGCCACTTGTCGAAGGTCGTGCAGGGATGCCCCACGCCGAACCCGACGAGGTCACCCACGCACCAGGGGATGTCGCCATCCGCGCTGTCGACGAAGGTGTGCTGATCGTTGAGCGCGGTCACCCGCAACGTGGGGGAGACATTCTGCGGCGCATCGTGCAGGCCGGGCCGGAACCACCACAGCGGCTGGGGCAGTTCAAGGTCGTGCGAGAGATCGCGCTTGCCGAGCGCGCAGATCGCGCGGCCGGGTTCCGGCAGCGACTGCACATGGGCCCAGACCTCGAGCGCGCTGCGCAGGCCGGGGCCGCTGCCCCAAAGAGTTCCGGATCGCTGGCGGATGCGCGACTGCATGCGCGCATAGTGCAGGCTGTCGTGCGACAGGTAGCATCCGCTGCGCAGCACCACCCGCATGCGGCGCTCGTCCGATACCGCACCCAGTACGCTCGCGGCCATGTCGAAGAACGCCGAGCCACCCGCGCTCAGGATGACGTCGCCCGGTGCGAACCAGGATTCGTCGCAGCCCGCTCGAGCCAGTTCGGCGACCGTGTCCATCATCGCCAGGACCGCGATCTCGACCCGCGCATGATCGTCGCCACCGTGCACGCCCTCGAAGGTCTCCACGCCGCGCAATGCGATGGCGGGTCCCGCGGCGCGCAGTGCCCGGCCGAGCTCCAGCCCCTGCGCGACGGTTCGCACGCCGGTTCGGCCCCCGGCGGCCCCGACTTCGAGCAGCACCTGCAGTGGACGCGACAAGGGACGCTCCGCCAATGCGGCCTGCAGGGTCGCCAACGCGGCGAGGGAGTCGACCAGAAGGTAGAAGTCGAAATCGGGATCGGCGTCGATCTCGTCGAAGACGAGCTCGATGTTGGCGCGCCCGACCAGCTGGTTCGCCAGGATGATTCGCGGCACGCCGAATTGCCGATAGGTGCGCACGTGGCTCGCCGTCGCGGCCGTGATACCCCAGGCGCCATCGTCGAATTGCCGTTGAAAGAGCTGCGGGGCCATCGTCGTCTTGCCGTGCGGACACAGGCTCACGTCGGCGCGGGCGACGAAGTCGCGCATCCACCGGCCGTTGTGCTCGAGCGCGGTCTGCTTGAGCACGGCAACGGGGAGCGGCAAGTCGCCGCCCAGCAACGACAGGCGCATGGCACCCAGCGCGTCGAGGTCCCGGCCCACGGCGCGGGTGGGCAGTCCCTTGAGGGTTGCGGGCAGTGCTTGCCGGCGAAGCGCCGTCAGGTCGAGCTGGAGGGGTGTCACGGTCATCAGCGATTCCATGGTGCCTGGACGCCTGCATTTTCAGCAGGAGCGCGTTGGTCCGTGAAGACGACATCGCCGGGTGCCCGGCTGCGGGCAAGCACTTCCAGCGCCGCAAGGACGATGCTCGGGGCATCGACCTCGAAGAAACTGCGCAGTCGCTGGCGCGAATCGCTGCGCCCGAAGCCGTCGGTCCCCAGCGTGACGTAGGGCGCGGCGACGTATTCGGCGATCAGCTGAGGCCACGCCCGCACGTAGTCCGTTGCGGCAACCACAGGCGCCGCACCCGGCAGCAGCCGGTTCACATGGCTGGTGCGCGGCACGGCCTGCGGACTCGTTCGATCGAGCCGCTGCAACTCGCGCGCCTCCCGCGCCAGCTCGCTGAAACTGGTCACGCTGTAGACCTCGCTCGAGACGCCGTGTTGCTCGGCGAGCACCCTGGACGCGGCAAGCACCTCGCGAAGAATGGTGCCCGATCCGAGCAGGCGGACGTGGGCACGCGCCTCCGGAAGCTCGCTGAACGCGACGCGGTACATGCCCTTGATCAAGTCGTCCTCCACGCCCGTTTCCAGGCTGGGCATCGCATAGTTCTCGTTCATCAACGTGAGGTAGTGGAACTCGTCGCGTTGCTCGACCATCATGCGATGCATGGCATGCGCCATGATCACCGCGACCTCGCAGGCGAACGCCGGATCCCACGCGCGGCAGTTCGGCACCGTGGACGCCACCAGCAGGCTCGATCCGTCCTGGTGCTGCAAGCCCTCGCCGCTGAGCGTCGTGCGCCCCGCGGTGGCGCCGAACAGGAAGCCGCGCGAGCGTTGATCGGCGGCGGCCCAGATCAGGTCGCCGACTCGCTGGAATCCGAACATCGAGTAGTAGATGTAGATCGGCAGCATGGGCAGGCCGTGCACGCTGTAGCTGGTGGCGGCCGCGATCCACGAGCTCAGCGCGCCGGCTTCGTGGATGCCCTCCTCGAGCAGTTGCCCGTCGGCAATCTCGCGGTAGTACAACATCGACTTCGAGTCTTCGGGGACATAGCGCTGACCTTCGGGCGCGTAGATGCCGACCTGGCGGAACATGCTGGCCATCCCGAACGTGCGCGCCTCGTCGGCCACGATGGGCACCAGGCGCGGGCCGATCGCGGCATCCTTGAGCAGGTTGCCCATCATCCGGACGGCGGCCATCGTCGTGGACATCTCCTTGCCTTCGGCCCGCAGCGCGAAGTCGGCCCATGTCGCCACGGGCGGCACCGGCACCACCGGACTCGCGGCATTTCTCAGCGGCAGCGGGCCGCCCAGCGCCGCGCGCTGCTGGCGCAGGTAGCGCATCTCGACGCTGTCCTCGGGCGGCTTGTAGAAGCGCAGGTTCTCCACGTCCTCGTCCGACAACGGCAACGCGAAGCGGTCGCGCAGCTTTCGCAACGCGTCCGCGTCCAGCTTCTTGGCCTGGTGGGCGGTCATTCGCGACTCGCCCACGCCGCCCATGCCGTATCCCTTCTTGGTCTTGGCCAGGATCACGGTCGGCTGCCCCTCGTGCGACCTGGCGGCGGCGAAGGCCGCATGCAGCTTCCGGAAGTCGTGCCCCCCGCGGCGGAGTCCGTCGATCTCGGCTTCGCTCATGTGGGCGACCAGCTTCTGGACCTCCGGATCGCGGCGGAAGAAATGTTCGATGTTGTAGGCCCCGTCGTTGGCGCCGAGCGTCTGGTACTCGCCGTCGACCGTGCGGCTGAGCGCGCGCAGGAGGACGTGCTGCGTGTCGCGCGCGAAGAGGGCGTCCCACTCGCTGCCCCACAACACCTTGATCACGCGCCAGCCCGCGCCGCTGAAAAGCGATTCGAGTTCCTGGATGATCTGGCCGTTGCCACGCACCGGCCCATCGAGGCGCTGCAGGTTGCAATTGACGATGAAGGTGACGTTGTCGAGCTTTTCGCGCGCCGCCAGCGTCAATCCGGAAATGGACTCCGGCTCGTCCATCTCGCCGTCGCCGAAGACGCCCCAGACGTGACGATCGGACGTCCTGGCCAGGCCGCGCGCATCCAGGTAGCGCATGAATCGCGCCTGGTAGATCGCGTTCAGGGGCCCGAGGCCCATCGAGCCGGTCGGGAACTGCCAGAAATCCGGCATCAGCCACGGATGCGGATAGCTGCAAAGCCCCTGGCCGCCGACCTCCTGGCGGTAGTTGGCCAGCCGTTCTTCGCCCAGGCGTCCTTCGAGGAAAGCCCGCGAGTAGACGCCCGGCGCGGAATGCGGCTGGAAGTAGACGAGATCGCTGCCCTGCCCGTCGGCGCTGCCGCGAAAGAAGTGGTTGAACCCGACTTCGAAGATCTCCGCCGCCGAGGCGTAGCTGGCGATGTGTCCGCCGAGCTCACCGTGCGCCTCGTTCGCGCGCATGACCATCGCCAGCGCGTTCCATCGCATGATCGCCGTGAGACGCTCCTCGATGGCGAGATTGCCCGGATACGGGCCCTGGTGCTCGACCGCCACGGAATTGCGGTAGGCGGAAAACGGCTGCTGGTGCGGCGCGATGCCGATCTCCTGCGCACGGGCGAGCAACCGCTCGATCAGGAACAGGGCGCGCGTCGGCCCGGCGGCGGCGACGACCGACTGGAGCGACTCGATCCATTCATCGGTCTCCAGCGGATCGGCGTCCGCCGACGCCGCGCGAAGGTCATCGCCGCTCATGACGCCACCTGCTCGAGATCCGGCGACTGCAGCGGATCCAGCGGCCAGATCGGCCGTCGGATATGCGCGTAGGGCAGCCGCGTGAGATCGAGGTTGAGGCTGCCCGGCGCGTTGCAATAGACCGTCGCCGCGGCGATCGGATCGAATCCGGTCCGGAAGTGCTGGGAGGATTTGACGACGACCAGGCTTTTTGTCGCAAGGTCGATTCCGAGATCGGTGAAGCAGTTCGGAGAGAAGGTCTGTTGGCGGATCGAGTTCAGGACGATCTCGATGCCGTCGACCCGAATGGAGACGGTCAATCCCATGGGCTCGCCGCCCTGCCCCCCGACGCCGACCTGGCAGACGTCGCTGCGCACCGCGATGACGTCGGCGACCACGTCCACGGGATCTCCGGACTGCGGCCCGACCTTGCCGCCGACGCGAAGCGGGATGCGGGCACCGGCGCCGGCATCGGCCGCGATGAGGGCGGCCTGCGGATCCCAGATCATTCCCAGCGCGACGTTCGCGACGCGGCGGTCCAGCAACGCGCGAAGGATGAACGTGCTGTCGCACGCGGAGCCGCCGCCGGGGTTGTCCGAGCTGTCCGCGAGAACCACCGGGCCCCGGTCGCTGCATGCAGCCAATGCCGCGGCGATCGCCTCGGCCAGAGGCAGGCGATTCGCGCTGCCGCTCGCGCGGATCTCGAAAAGCTCGGCGGCGAGCTGGCCCGCCAGCGCTTCGGCGTTCGCCGCGGCGGCGCCGTCGGCGCCTTCGTGCACGACCAGGATCGAAGCGCCCATGTCCGCGGTGTCCGACCAGGCGAAACCGTGCATGGCAGAGACGGACAGGACGCCGCCCGCGCCTTCGCACGCTTCCAGCCGACGCACGAAATCATGCATCGGATTCTCCGTGGTCCCCAGCGGCGCGATCATCGGCACGCGTCTCCTGAGCGTGACCGGCATGACGCCGCCGCGCGCCGCGGCGGCCACCATCGAATGGAGTTCGCGTGCCCGCGGCAGGTAGTCGGTATGCGGGTATTCCTTGCAGGCGACCAGGATCGCACCGCTGTCGACCATGGCCGCGCTGACGTTGCCGTGCAGGTCGAGCAGCACGCCGACCGGAAGCTCGCGCCCGACCGCTTCTCTCACGCGATTCAGGAGATCGCCTTCGCAATCGGGATAGCCGTCCGCGACCATCGCGCCGTGCAGGAAGAGCACGACGGCGTCGACCTGGCCCGCCGCCCGCAGCCCTGCCAGCAATTCGTCCCGCAAGGACTCATAGGCCGGGCGCGACACCACGCCCGAGGGCATGGCCCAGGCGCACAGGCCCGCGACGACCCGATCCCCACGTTCCGCCAGGACCGTCAGCATGTCGCCGTAGGCCTGCGTCTGGCGCGCGCGTTCGGCGGTCGCGAGATCGCCCGGCCGATGCAGCAGGCCGTTCTCGACGAACGACCTGACCGTGGTCGGAAGAGGCGAAAAACTGTTGGTCTCGTGTACCAAGGCCGCCAGGAACACGGTGATCGGTGGGTTGCTCATGTCGTTTGCCTGGAAAAATGAATTATCAACATCGGATATCTGATTTGGCAACGCAGGATGCAGGTCGCCGCGTTTGGAAAATGCTAGAGTTCTCACCTATGGAAAATCACAGCGCCTCGCCAGCTGCCGCATCTGCCAACCCTGGAGAAAAAATTCGCGCCCTGCGAAAGCGAAGCGGCATGACGCTGAGCGATGTGAGCGCGCGGACGGGCCTGGCCATTTCGACGATCTCCAAGCTGGAAAAGGGCCAACTGTCCCTGACGTACGACAAGCTGATGCTTCTCAGCAAAGGGCTGGCCGTCGACATGGCCGAATTGCTGGATCCGAAGCCGCGCGCCCAGGCCTCCGGTGGCGGCACGACCGGCGCGACGGCCGCCGGCGGCAGCGCGGCTGGCCGCGGCGGCCGTCGCGTGGTCCACCGCGCCGGCGAAGGCCAGTTGATCGAGACGCACAGCTACCGACATCTCTACCTCGCAACCGAGCTGCTCAACAAGCATTTCACCCCGCTCGTCAGCGAAGCCAGGGCCCGCACCATCCAGGAATACCTGGCGGAATTCGGCGACTTCATCCGCCATCCGGGCGAGGAGTTCGCGCTGGTTCTGGAAGGCGAGATCGAGTTCCACACCGAGCTGTACACGCCCCTGCGGCTCAAGACAGGAGACTCGGTGTATTTCGACAGCGAAATGGGCCATGCGTACCTGAAAGGTACCGAGGGAGCGTGTCGGATCGTCTCGGTCTCCTCGCCCGGCGGAGCCAACGGCGAGATCATCGAGACCCTCGTGAACGCATCGGAGCGCCACGCCAGCAGTCTCGCTCGAAGCCCCGCCGCGCCGCCGCGCGTCGTACGCCGCAAGCCGCGCACGGCGAAATAGCGGGACGCCTCGTTGTCCACGATGCACCGGCGGGGCGATTCGATGGCCGGGCAAGGGCGGCTCCGACGCTAGGTCGGTGCCGCTGCGGCGGTACCGAGCGACGCACCCGCGGTCGTGCTGCGGGTCGCCCGCATGGCCAGGATGAACGCCACGCTGCCGATCACGCTCGTGGCGCAACCGACGATCGTCAGGGGGATGCCCACGTCGTTTCCCAGGCCCATGGCACCGGCGAGCATGCTGACGAGCAAGGGAGCGAGGCCACTCGCCACGAGCCCCGAGATCGCGGCGAACACGCCGGATACCACCCCGCGTATCTCGTTGGGGATCAGAACCGTCGCGGCGGCCACCGCGGCAGCGCCGTTGCAGGAGCCGCTGACGAGGAACAGGGTCAGAAGTGCGGCGAACGCATGGACGTTCGGCATGATCGGGTAGAAGGCGCCCGGGATCGACAACACCGCGCCCAGTATGGCGCCCAGCAGGATGCCTCCGCGACCCGCCAGGCGCTGCCCGAAATCGGACAGGAATCCGCCCGCGACGGCACCGCCCACGCCGGCGACCAGGGCGACCAGTCCCATCCAGCCGCCGAAGTCGGCCGGCGTCTGATGGTACGAGCGCGTGAGCACGGGAACCGCCCAGATTTCCGAGGCGGTGTCGGCCATGTTGATCGTGGCGAGGCCCACCAGCAAGGGCACCAGCACCCGCCGATACGCCCAGAACTCGCTGAACACGGCGCGCAGGTTGCCGCCAGACGCATGCCCCACTTCGCGCCGCTCCGGCTCGCGCAAGAAGAGAAGCAGCAAGGCGCCGCCGAAGATGACGGCGGCGAAGACGATGGCAACGAGCCGCCACGGCGCCAATGAAGAGATGCCCAGCCCATGCGAGAACACGGGCGGAAGCTTGTCGACCAGCGCGCCGACAACCGCGAAGCTCGCAGAACGTCCGAAGACCTGCCCGAGGAAGAGCAGCATGACCAGCCGGCCCCGACTTCCCGGATCGGAGACGTCGGCGACGAGCGACAGCGCGGAGAGGAATATCGCCAGCCACGAAACCCCCACCACCATGCGCGCGGCGAACATCACCGCGTAGCTGTGGGTGAACGCCGTGACCGCGCTGGCGAGCGCGCAGCAGACGGCGAATCCGAACACGACCCGGCAGCGGTTGGCGCGATCGACGAGCCTGCCGATGGGAAACGAGAGGAGCACGACCGGCAGCGCGAGCGCGAGTCCCTGGAGCAGCGCGATCTGGTTGTCGCTGATGCCCAGGTCCAGCCGGACCAGCTCCTGCAGAGGGCTCAGGACGACGCGGGCCGACGTGGCGAGGACGATCGCCATCACGACCAGGCCGACCAGCACCTTGGCCGGCGGCGCCGCGGCGAGCTTCGACAGGGAGAGGTCGCTCATGGCTATGCTTTTCTCGATGGGGCGCATCGGCTGCGCCTAGAACTTCGCCGTCAGGCTCGTTCCGACAGTGAACGGCCGCGCTTCGTTGACCAGCACCGGCCCGCCGACTCCCGCAGCGACCAGATTGGTTTCCGCACCGAGCTGCGCCCGCTTGTCGAACACGTTTCGCACGAACAGCGCCACCTGGAAGCGTTGCAGGTCGATGCCGGCCTGCAGGTCGGTCAGGCTGTAGCGCGGGAGCCTGTAATTCGGCAACGCGTCGCTTCCATTGAATCCTGCATTGCGTTCGCCCACGATATGTTCCGACATTCCGATATAGGCCGCACGCCCCGCCAACGCGAAGCCATAGTTGGCCGAGAAGTTGGCGGAGAAGCGCGCATTGTTCGGCAGCGGCGCCCCGCTCGCGGCAAGACCCGGGGCGTCTTCCGACAGGCGGGCGTCGTTGTAGGCCAGCCCGCCGACCAGGCTCAGATCCGCGGTCGGGCGGTAGGTTGCCGAAAGCTCGACGCCCTGGATGGTCGCACGCCCGCCGTTGGCGATGACGTTCACGCCGTTGACGGCCGTGTACTGCTGGATGTCCTTCCAGCGGATGTCGTAGACCGCCGTCTCCAGCGACAGGGTCTTGTCGAACAGGTCGGCCTTGTAGCCCGCTTCGTAGCTCCACAGCGTGTCCGGCTTGAAGCTGGCCGGCGCGACGGGCACGCCCTCGGCATCCTTCAGCACGGCATTCGGGCCGCCGGGGCGGTAGCCGCTCGCGATGCGCACGTACACGTTGCTGGTGGGCGTGAGAACGTATTTGGCGGTCGCCAGATAGGTCTTGCTCGAGTCTGCCGACGTACCGGGAAGATCTTCGTTGCCGCCGATCAGGAGACCGCCTCCGATGGCTTCGAAGGTCTGGTTGTTCCGCGCGATCCGGATGCCGCCGGTCAGCGAGATGCGACTCGTCGCGTTCCACGTCAGGTCGCCGTAGATGGCCTTCTCCTGATAGGTGCTGGGCAGGCTCGCGCTGAGCAGGTCGCCCCGGGATTCAGCGGTGTCGTACTGATGGTTCGACGCCGTCTCGCGGTCGTAGTAGAGCCCTGCCAGCCACTCGAACTCGGTGCCCGCCTTCGAGGTCAATCGAAATTCCTGGGTGGTCTTCCTGACGTGGGCGTTCAAGTCGGCCACCACGGTGTCCGCCCCGACGGCAGGTCCGTAGACGTACGACAGGTCGGACGTCTGGACGAATCGCGTGCCCTGCGTCGACGTGATCGAATTGAGTCGCGCCCATCCGAAGTCGTACTCGATGTCCGCGGCGGCCACGCCCACCTTCACGTAGTAGGGTTCGCGCACGGCCAGCTTGCGCGTCGCCGCGCCTTCCACGGGCTTGCCGGTGTTGATGTCGTAGTCCACATAGTCCGTGCCGTCGCGCTGCGTGTCCTGGCCGGTGGCCGTCAGCCTGACCTTCCAGCGATTCGACGGCTCGATCAGCACCGACAGGCGGGCGCCCGTGCTGTCGCCGCTGTCGATGTGCGAACCGGCGGCCGGTCCGACGGCATTCACGTAGCCGCCCTCGTGATCCCTGAATGCCGAAACTCGCAGGCCCGCCACGTCTTCCTTCAAGGGAACGTTGACGATGGCCGCCTGCGTGTTTCCGGATCCGCCTCGCGCCGTGAGCGACCCGCCGAGCATGACCTGCCCGGACCACTGGTACGTGTCGGGCTCGTTCGTCACGTACTTGAGAAGCCCGCCCATGGCGCCGGCACCGTAGAGCGTGCCCTGCGGCCCGCGCAGCAGTTCGATGTGATTCAGGTCGAGCAAGGCCATGTCCAGTGCCGTGGTCGCACCCGCGCCGTAGGCATTGCTCGATCCCACGGCGACGTCGTCGATGTAGGTGCTGACGGTCGATATCGTCTGGTCGCCCGTGGAGACGCCGCGGATGTTGATCGCGCCCGTACCGGCGCCTCCGGTTGTCTTCACGTCCACGCCCGGCTGGTCGGCCAGGTAGTCGGTCAAGGTCTTGGCGCCGGCCTGCTGTAGCTGGTCGGTGGACAGCAGGTTGACCTGCATCGGAACTTCACGCGCGGGCTCCCTGCGGCGTGTCGCACTGACGAAGACCTGCTGCACGGCGGGCGGATTCGCCAACGGGTTCGCCGGGGGACTCGCGACCTTCGCCGAGGGATCGACCACATCCTGGGGCGACGCCTGGACCGCCTGCGCATTCGCACCCACCGACAGCCAGCTTCCACCGAGCGCGAGCGCCAGCGACAGCAGCGGCTTTCGGATGCAGAAAGGCGAACCCTCGTTGCCAGGAAATGAGTCGAATTCCGTCATGTGTCTCTTCCAGTAGGAGTTGTCGGCAAACGTCGAAAGCGACGCCGCCATCGGCAGCCTGGTTCGCAGCGAGACCGCAACAGGCCGATGAAGATTAGCGACGCATGACAGTCGTGTCAAATTCTTTTTCCATATTGGAGAACTTTTTTTATCGTAAGCACCTTGAATTTTTCCAAATCATTGGACTTTTTTATACGACAGGTATAAATTTGCGCCCTCCGCACAAGAAGGGTGTCATTGATGGGAAACGTTTTTTCCGCCGAGTTCCTGGTCATCGGAGCAGGCATTGCCGGCGCCTCGGCAGCCGCATCCCTCTCGGAACTGGCCCGCGTCGCCGTCCTCGATACCGAGCAGCATGCCGGGTATCACTCCACCGGACGGTCCGCCGCCATCTTTTCGGAGATCTACGGCAGCCCGGTGATCCGCGGGCTGACGCGCGCGAGCCGCGAGTTCATGTTCGAACCGCCGGCGGGATTCGCATCCTCGCCTCTGGCATCGCCGCGCGAGGCGGTCTATTTCGCGCGGCCGGACCAGCTCGATGCGCTGCGCCGGTTTCGCGCGGATCCGGAGGTGCTCGCCGCAACGAGCGAACTCTCGGCGGCGCAGGTACTGGAACGGATCCCGCTGTTTCGCGACGGCTACCTGGCCGGCGGCGTGCTGGAGCACAGTTGCGCCGACCTCGATGTCGATGCGATCCACCAAGGCTTCCTGCGCCGGATCAAGGCCCGGAAGTCGGAGATCCATCTCGACTGCCAGGTGCGTGCACTCGCGCGCCAAGACGGGCTGTGGGTCGCGACGACGTCGAAGGGTGTCTTCCAGGCGCCCGTCGTGGTGAACGCGGCGGGGGCCTGGGGAGATGAACTGGCGGCACTCGCAGGCGTCGCGCCGGTCGGGCTCGCGCCCAAGCGCCGCACCGCGCTCCTGATCCCGACGCCGCGCGATCTCGCGGCCGCGTCCTGGCCGGCCGCGGTCGACATCTCGGAGGACTTCTACTTCAAGCCGGATGCGGGCCTGTTGCTGCTCTCGCCTGCGGACGAACACCCCAGCCCGCCCTGCGACGTGCAGCCCGAGGAGCTCGACATCGCGATCGCCATCGACCGCTTCGAACGCGCCACCGGCGCCGAGGTGCGCCAGGTGCGCCGCAGCTGGGCCGGCCTGCGCGTCTTCTCTCCCGACCGCAGTCCCGTGGTCGGATTCGATCCGGTCGCGGACGGCTTCTTCTGGCTGGTCGGACAGGGTGGCTACGGCATCCAGACTTCGCCGGCGCTGGGGCGCGTCGCAGCGGCGTTGGCCACCGGCCAGCCCCTGCCCGCCGACATCGCGAGCCAGGGCGTGACGGCCGCGATGCTGTCGACAACGCGCTTCGCGGCGCCGGCGCAATGAACCCGCGCGATCCGTCGCTGCCGGTGCAGCCGCACGAAGCCCGCGCCATCGCGGATTTCGCCGACCACGCGTGGGACGACGAGATCGTCCCCTTGCTCGAGGCCTACATCGAGGTTCCGGCGAAGAGCCCGCTGTTCGATCCCCATTGGCAGAAGAACGGCTACATCGAGAAGGTGGTCCGCGATGCGGCGACCTGGGTCGAGAGCAAGGCCATCCCGGGACTGCGGCTCGAGGTCGTCCGCATCGAAGGGCGCACGCCGGTGATCTTCTTCGAGGTGCCCGCGACCCGGGCCGGCGGCAATGCGGCGGGCGCGGACACGATCTGCCTCTACGGCCACCTGGACAAGCAGCCCGAATTCACCGGTTGGCGCAACGGGCTCGGGCCGTGGACGCCGAAGTACGTCGACGGCCTGCTCTACGGCCGGGGCGGAGCGGACGACGGCTACGCGATCTACGCGGCCATCACCGCCATCATGGCGCTCGACAAGCAAGGCATCCCGCGACCGCGCTGCGTCGGCCTCATCGAAAGCTGCGAGGAAAGCGGCTCCGTCGACCTGCCGGCCTACATCGACGTCCTGCGGCCCAGGCTGGGCAACGTCAGCCTGGTCGTCTGCCTCGACAGCGGCGCGGGCAACTACGACCAGCTGTGGCTCACCACGAGCCTGCGCGGCATGGTCACCGGCGTGCTGAGGGTCGAGATCCTCACGGAAGGCATCCACTCCGGCGACTCCAGCGGTCTCGTGCCGTCCAGCTTTCGCATCCTTCGCCATGTGCTGGATCGACTCGAAGACAGCAAGACCGGGGAACTGCTGCCACAAAGCTTTCACTGCCGGATTCCGGCCGATCGCGTCGAGGAAGCGCGCGCCACCGCGAAGATCCTCGGCGATCTCGTCTGGAAGCGGCTGCCCTGGGCCTGCGGCGCCGACGGTGCCGCGTCGCTGCCCACGACCACCGAACCTCTGAAGGCCTTGCTGAATCGAACCTGGAAGCCGGTGCTCAGCGTCACCGGCGCGGACGGATTCCCGGAGCTCGGCAACGCGGGCAACGTGCTGCGCCCCTACACGGCCTTCAAGCTGAGCCTGCGCCTGCCGCCGCTGGTGGACGGCAACGAGGCGGCGGCCACGCTGAAGACGCTGCTCGAGGACAACGCGCCCTACAACGCGAAGGTGACGTTCGTCGCCGACGGCCAGGCCGGCGCGATGGGCACGACCGGCTGGAGCGCGCCCAGCCTCGCCCCGTGGCTGGCGGACGCACTCGACGCCGCATCGCAAGCGCACTACGGCGCACCGTGCGGCTACATCGGCCAAGGCGGCACGATCCCCCTGATGAGCATGCTGAAGGCGAGCTTTCCCGAGGCCCAGACGATGATCTGCGGCGTGCTCGGGCCGAAGAGCAACGCCCACGGACCGAACGAATTCCTGCACGTCCCGTACGGCAAGAAACTCACCGCGGCGGTGGCGCAGGTCATGGCGGCCTGTCGATGACCGCGCGCATTGCCCACCGACAGTTCCCAACCTTCATCCCTTCAGGAAGCACACCCATGAAAATCGCGCTCGCAGCCTGCCTGAGCCTTCTCATCCTCCTTCCGGCGACATCCCGCTCCGAGAGCAAGACGCCCACGACCGGCACCACCCGGATGATCGCCAGCGGCGGACACCGGATCGCGTTCCACGTCACGCCGGGCCACTTGCCGGTCATCGTCCTGGATGCCGGCGGCGGGCTGGACTCGACGTACTGGGACACCCTGGTGCCGGAAATCGCGAAGCGCACCGGCTCCATGGTCATCACCTACGACCGCTCGGGCTTCGGCGCCAGCGACGAGGTCAAGGGGCCCTGGAACGTCCAGCGCGCCACCGACGATCTGGCAACAGGCCTGGTCAAGCTCGGCGCGACTCGCGACGTGATCCTGGTCTCGCACTCGCTCGCCGGCGAGATCGCGACCTACCTGACGCAACGACATCCCCAGTGGTTCGCGGGCGCGGTGCTGGTCGACGCCAACGTTGCGGACTACTTCACGGACGCCACGATCGCCGCAACGGCCGCCGAATACGCCCCGGCCATCGCGGCGGCCAGGGCGGCGCCGTCGAGTCCCGAAGGACGCCAGTTGCTGGCCCTGTCCGATTCGTTCGTCGAGACGTCCCGTGCATTCCATTCGGCGAGCTGGCCGACATCGGTGCCCGTGGTCGTGATCGTCTCCGAGAAGACGCCGGCCAACACGCCGGCCGCGGCCCAATGGTGGCGGGATGCCCATGCGCAGTTCGCCAAGGGTGCCCCCAACCGGCACCTGGTCGTCGCGGAGCGAAGCTCGCACGACGTCGCGCACGATCGTCCGGACGTCATCCTTCAGGCCATCGCCGACGTCGCGGCGAAACGTCGCTGAACAGACTTCGGAAGCGAGCCGCTTCCTGCCGCAATCCGGCCGAATCGCCCCTGTGCAGAATCCGCATCGAACGTCGGCGAACAATGCGTTGGACGCAGATTCGGAAGGCACGGACAGTTCATTTTCCATCCGACTCCTGCGCCCCACGATGACACAACCGTCCCGCCTTGAAACAAAGCTCGAAGACAAGTACACGAGCACCGAGGGCTGGCTGTACATGACGGGCATCCAGGCGCTCGTCCGGCTTCCGATCCAGCAACGCCTGCGCGACCAGGCGGCCGGCCTCGACACCGGCGGATACATCTCCGGGTATCGCGGCTCCCCCATGGGCCGCTACGACATGGAGCTCTGGGCCGCGGACGATGTCCTGAAGCAGCACAACATCCAGTTTCGCGCCGGGCTGAACGAAGACCTCGCGGCAACCGCGATCTGGGGTTCGCAATACGTGGGCTCGTTTCCCGGCGCCAAGGTGGAGGGCGTCTTCGGCATCTGGTACGGCAAAGGCCCGGGCGTCGATCGATCCGGCGACGCGCTGCGCCACGCGAACCTGGCCGGCACGTCGCCGCACGGGGGCGTCGTGGCGATCGCCGGCGACGATCACGGCGCGAAGTCGTCGACGGTCGCCAATTTCTCGGATCAGATATTCAGCGCCGTCGGCATGCCGGTGCTGTACCCGTCCAACACGCAGGAGCTGCTCGATTTCGGACTCCACGGCATCGCGATTTCGCGGTTTTCCGGTTGCTGGGTGGGCCTGAAGGTGGTGACCGACGTGGTCGAGGGCGGCGGCTCCATTCGAGTCGGGAGCGACAGTCCGCCGATTCGCGTGCCGGCCGCGGCCGACGCGCTGCAGGGCGGCCTGCACATCCGGCCGGTCGACGGCGCACTGCCTCAGGAAGACCGTCTCTACCACCACAAGCTGCACGCTGCGCTGGCCTATGCGCGCGCCAACGAATTGAACCAGCTGGCCGTCGATTCCCCCCATGCCCGCATCGGCATCGTCTCGGCCGGCAAGGCCTGGCAGGACGTGCTGCAGGCCGTCGGTGGCCTGGGCCTGACCGACGCGCGCCTCTCCGAGCTCGGCGTGCGCATGCTCAAGATCGGGATGACCTGGCCGCTCGACCCGGTGATCGTGCGCGAGTTCGCCAAGGGCCTGGAGGTCGTCATCGTCGTGGAAGAGAAACGGCCGGTGCTCGAGGACCAGCTTCGCGCCCTGCTCTACGGCGGCCCCGATGCGCCCCGCATCGTCGGCAAGCACGTGAGCGGCAGCGTCTTCGATCCCGAGAACGGCGCCGCCGCATTTCCGAATGCGGGCGAGCTGACCCCCGCGCTCGTCGGCCGGGTCATCGCGCAGGTGATCGGCCAGGCGCTGCCGGGTTGCGCGTTGCTGGCGCAGCAGCCTTCGGCGTCGGGGCCGACGGCGGCGCCGGCGCCCATGCGCATGCCCGGCTTCTGCTCCGGCTGCCCGCACAACCGCTCCACCAAGGTCATCGAAGGCAGCCGCGCGCTGGCGGGCATCGGTTGCCACACCATGGCGATGCTGGTCAATCCGCTGCAGACCACCACGGTGTCGCACATGGGCGCAGAAGGCGTGATGTGGCTCGGGCAGCAGGCGTTCACGACGGAGAAGCACGTGTTCGCCAATCTCGGCGACGGCACGTTCGCCCACTCGGGCTTTCTCGCGGTCAGGCAGGCTGTCGCCGCCCACGTGCCGATCACCTACAAGCTCCTCTACAACGGCTTCGTCGCGATGACCGGCGGCCAGGCGGTCGAGACGGGACTCACGCCCGCACAGATCCTTCATGGACTGGCCGCCGAGGGCGTCCGCAAGATGGTGGTCGTGACCGACGAGCCGGCGCGCTATGAAGGCGTGACGCTGCCCGCCGGCGTCGAGGTGCTCCACCGCAGCCGCATGGAGGCCGTGCAGCGCGAGTTCCGCACGTATCCCGACGTGTCGGTCATCCTCTACGACCAGCCCTGCGCGACCGAGCGCCGCCGGCTGCGCAAGCGCGGCAAATGGGCCGATCCGCCGAAGCGCACGTTCATCAATGCGGCCGTGTGCGAAGGCTGCGGCGACTGCGGCAAGGCGTCGAACTGCATGTCGATCGAGCCGCTGGAAACCGACCTGGGCCGCAAGCGCCGCATCAACCAGGACAGCTGCAACAAGGACTACACCTGCGTCGAAGGCTTCTGCCCCAGCTTCGTCACCGTCCACGGCGGAGCCGTGCGCAAGAAGAAGGCCGCGTCCGCCACCAGCGCTGCGGCATGGACGATCGCGCTGCCGGAGCCGGTCATCGCGCCGCTGGAGACGCCTTTCAACGTGCTGATCGGCGGCATCGGCGGAACGGGCGTCGTGACGATCGGGCAGACGCTGGCGATGGCCGCGCACCTGCAGGGCTACTACAGCTCCAATCTCGACGTGACCGGCCTGTCCCAGAAATACGGCGCGGTGAACTCGCACGTGCGTCTCGCGCCGGCGCCGCAGATGCTGCACGCGACCCGCATCGGCGCCGGCGAAGCGCACACGCTGATCGGCTGCGACCTGGTCGTCGCGGCCGGCGCCGAGGCGATGTCCAGGCTGGCGCCGCAGACCAGCTTCGCGGCCGTGTGCACCGACGTCGTCCCCACGGCCGATTTCGCCCGCAATCCGGACTGGACGCTCGACGCGCAGTCCTTGACGGAGCGCCTGCGCACGGTCCTCGGCGAGCGCGTCCTCCTGATCGAAGGACTGCGCCTGTCGCGCGCGCTGCTCGGAGACGCGATCGCCTCCAACATGATGATGCTCGGGGCGGCCTGGCAGCGCGGCCAGGTGCCGCTGCCGCTGTCGGCAATCGAACGCGCCATCGAGCTCAACGGTGTGGCCGTTCGCATGAACCTCGACGCATTCACCTGGGGCCGTCGCGTGGCTTTCGACCCGGAAGCCGTCGAGCGTTTCGTCGCCGAGGCATCGGGGCCGCGCGCGCAGCCGATCCGCATCGTGCCGCGCGCCACGAAAAACACGGCGGAGATCGTGCAACATCGCAGCACGCACCTGGTCGCTCATACCGGCCGCTCGCTGGCCAGGCGCTACGAGGAGCTCGTGGCCCGCGTTCGATCCGCGGAGACGACGCTCGCGTTGGGCGACGGGTTCAGCCGCGCGGTGGCGGACAACTATCACAAGCTGCTGGCCGTCAAGGACGAATGGGAAGTCGCCCGCCTGTATGCCCACCCGGATTTTCGAGAACAGCTGGCCCGCGAATTCGAAGGCGACTTCAAGCTTCACTTCCACGTCGGTGCGTGGCCGTTCGCGCGGCGCGATACGGCCACGGGTGTCGTCACCAAGGCCGAACTCGGACCTTGGCTGCTGCATGTCTTTCGCCTCATGGCGTCCTTGCGCGGCTTGCGTGGCAGCTGGCTCGATCCGTTCCGCGACAACGCCGAACGCCGTCTCGAACGCGCGCTGATCGACGAATACGAACGTGACGTCGATGAGCTCCTGCAAGGCCTGAGCGCCCGCACCGCGCCGATCGCCGCGCGCATCGCCGCCCTGCCCGGGAAGATCCGCGGCTACGGCCACGTCAAGGAAGCGAATGCGCGGTCGGCTCAGGCAGAGAGGGCGGCGCTGCTCGCCGACTGGCGCCAGGCCAAGGTTGTCGCAACGCCAGCCCGCAATGCTTGAGGACGCGCTCGCCGGGCAGCCCGGTTCGCGTCGATGCCAATCCCTGCCCGCGCCAGGAATCTCCATGCTTCTTCTCGATCAAAAGACGGGTCCGGACGGATCGCGCTCAGCCTCGTCCGCGGACTCCGGCATTCATGCTGGCGACCCCCTTGCCGCGTCGCTGCACGCACAGCTCGGCGAGCGGCCGCCCGAGGAGGTCCTGCAGATCGTGAAGCCCGAGAGCGGCTTGCGCTGCATCATCGCCATCGACAGCACCGCGCGCGGCGCGGCGCTCGGGGGTTGCCGCCTCCTGCCTTACGGGAGCGATCAGGAAGCGCTGCGGGACGCACTTCGCCTGGCACGGGCCATGAGCATGAAGAACGCACTCGCCGACCTGCCTTTCGGCGGCGGACAGGCCGTGATCTGCCGCCCGGCGGGCGATTTCGATCGATCCGAACTCTTTTCGGCTTTCGGCCGTACCGTCGCCTCGGTCGGGGGCTGCTATGTCGCGACCGCGGATGCGGGCACGACGGCCCTGGACATGCTCGCCGTCCAGCGGCAGACGACGTACGTCAGCGCCATGCCTCGCCATCGCGCAGGAGAGCACTCGTCGATGACGGCCTTCGGCGTGTTCATCGCGATCGAGGAAGGGCTGCAGCGCATGAGGCGGCGGTTGCGCGGCGCCACCGTCGCCGTCCAGGGGCTGGGAGCCGCGGGCATGGACCTGTGCGAACGCCTGCAGGACTCGGGCGCAAGACTGCTCGTCGCCGACGTGGACCCCGCGCGGGCACGGGAAGCCGCGGCGCGCTTCGACGCGCGCATCGTCGAGCCCGACAGGATCCTCGCCGAACCGTGCGATGTCCTGGCGCCCTGCGCACTCGGGGACGTGCTCGACGCGGCGTCCGTCGCGACCGTTCGGGCTGCGATCGTCTGCGGAACGGCGGCCAATCAACTGGCCGATCCGCAGGCGGGCGACGCGCTGCATGCCCGTGGCGTGCTGTACCTGCCCGACTACCTGGTGAATGTTGGAGGAACCATCAGCGTCGCCCGCGCCTACCTCGGGCAAGTCAGCGCGGCCGAGGTCGTGCGGGAAGTCGCGCTGATCGGGCAGCGCGTGAACGAGCTGCTGGAACGCAGCGGATCCAGCGCGCCTGTTCGAGCGGCCGATGACTGGGCACGGGAGAAGCTGGCCACTGCGATCGGGCACGACCCGGCGTTCGCCGGGGCTGGAGTACCGGCAAGCCGATAGTGCTGAAGGTCGCCGGGGCGACCCGCCGCACGCCCGGCTCGCGGCGCCGCGACGGCTTCAGAGAACCTGTGCGATCAGCTCGATCTCGACGCAGGCCCCCATCGGAATCTGGGCCACGCCGAAGGCGCTGCGCGCATGCGTGCCCCGGTCGCCGAAGACCTCCGCCAACAACTCGGAGCAGCCGTTGGTCACCAGGTGCTGCTCGATGAAATCCGGCGCACTGTTGACGAGGCTCATCACCTTGACGACGCGCACGATCCGGTTCAGGTCGCCGGTCGCGGCGTGCAGGGTCGCCAGCAGGTCGATCGCGATCGAACGCGCCGCATCCCGGCCCTCGCTCGTCGTCATGCCCTGTCCCAGCCGGCCTGTCCAGGGCTTGCCGTCGCGCTTGGCGATGTGACCGGACACGAAGACGAGATCACCGGTTCGCACGAACGGCACGAAGGCCGCCGCCGGGGCCGTCATCGCCGGCAATTCGATACCGAGTCGGGAGAGACGGGCGTAGACATCGGGGGTGAGTTCAGTGGGCATGGGATGTAGCGGGCGCTGTTGAAAGGGATGGAAACAATTTGCAGAGGCGTTTTCCGCAAGCTCTCCATTATGTATATTTATTTTTCCATTGCAGGACATTCGACCACCAATTGCCCATGCATTGTTTGCCTTCTTTCAATGCCTTTCCCGCAGGCACCCACAGTGCGTCTGGTGCACCAGGCCGCACCTGACGGCAAGGTCCGCGTGCTCGTCACGAACCTCGTAGTCCGAGATGTTCCCGGCCGGATTGTTCAATGACAACGACCACCAGCGTCGGCGTATCGAAGAGGCGTTCAAGCGGTTCAAGCATCGACTTCATCTCGAAGCGGTTCCGGGCGTGTAGCAGCAGGCGTTGACCATCGACGCGGCGGCCAAGATACCTGCGCGCACCAGGGATGGGGCTTGAGTCCGGGTGGATTGGGGGCCGCCCGCCCTCCGAATTGGCATCAAGCTGGGGGGCGAAGTTGCGTGCTACGTCCCAAGGTCGTTGAGGCGCACGGTATCGGGGTAGCTGCTCCACTTTTTGCAATTCTCAATGCGCAAATTTTCTACAAGAGCTTGCTCTTCTGCACTGAGCCTACGGAACAAGTGAAGCCCGAGGAGTACGGCAAGCGCGCTGTCGAACCGCCGGCGACGTATCGGATGCCAGAATGAGCTGGGGCGCGTTAGTGTCTTGAGCATGCGAGACCTCGTAAAGAGGGGCTCCGCGAACTGTGACGAAGAAAGATACATCGGCGGCTCAGCGTACGTTCGGATTCGTCGACCAGGTGTATGGCTGAGTTGTTCAAGGTCTGGCCGGTCGCCCGAAAGCTGCCCCATGCCACCGGTTGTGGCCGGTCAGCGACGTTCTTGGGTTGGCCGATGGACAGGGTCGTGCACAGACCCATGCTTCGCTCAAAAGCCTTCGGGCGGCGGCATGCCCTTTGTATGCCAGGTCACCTTGCACCCCGCGCGCTTCTGAATTTCCTCAGCAAGGAATTTCTCGCATGGCAAGCCTTCGCCCATCGTGATTCGTTGTCCAGATTTCAAGACAAGGTAGATGTCGGCGCCCTTGCCGAAATGGACTCTCAGCAATTCCGCGATCTCGGAATATGCAACACGCTTGCGCCCCAACATCCCGAACCGAACATCGGCTTGCTCAAGGCGAACCGTGAACAGTGTCAGGAAGCAGGCACAAAGCATGCCCAACGTACCGATCAACGCCAAGCCCCACGTTCGATCACCCCTGCCATGATCTACAACAAACGCCATCAGACTGATCAACAGCGCGAAGACCAAAAGAACAACCGGGAGCCCGCGGTCTGCCTTCAGTTGTCCATCGATCTTGAACTGCGCGAGATTTTGCGTCTGAGTGCGTGAGTTGCCAAAGGCGACGCATCCCAGCACTAGCGTAACGAGTGTCACGCCTGCGATTTCCACTTGGTTCGGAGTCATGAACATGATTCCTCGATGCCGATGGATGCCGACGCTGGCGCTACCCGGAAGCGGACATGTTCATACGCCAGCTTGTGGCCGGCATCAGAATTGCCGAGGCCGCGCACGCCGCCGTCGGGCACTGACTCATGGAGCGGGAACCAGGTTTCGAAACTGCGCCTCAGCCTTGGGGGGCTGCGCTCTACCAACCAAGCTATTCCCGCGCGTGAGCCAGTCTATCAACTAGCTGACGATCGCCGGCGGCGGCTCTTGGTCGGCATGCGTCCTCCAGTTCCAAGGGCAGGCAGATCGGCGACCCTATCGAACGAGGTCGTATCCGAGCAGCGTTTCCATCTGGCCGACGCCATCGCAGTCGGGCCGATTCGCCGCGAAATGCGAGTGCTCGGTGTCGGCGTAGCACTGATAGAGCGGCTGCGTGTCCGGCTCTCGCGTCGCGAAGACCCACCCCGCCGTGCGCAGGCGTCGATAGGCGCGCGCCTCGCAAAAGCCCTTCTTGGCCAATAGGTGGTCGGGGTGTCCGGGTCGATCGCTGACGCAGTCCTCCAACTCCTCCGACGGGTGCCCGAAGGGGGCTGCCGTCATGAGATAGCCCGATGTGGCCTCGAGCTTGTAGACCGCGTCGTTGCCGGGCACGGGCGCCGTCGTCGACCAGCGGTCGCGCAACGCGGCGTTGCGCCAGCGGGCCAGCAGCACGCCGACCTGCGAGGAGACGGGCGCCTGCGAGGTGGACACCGTCACCTCGCGGAACACGAGATATTTCTCGTCGCCTCCCTCATCGGGCTGGATGTACGCATGGACCATCATCCACGCGTTGCTCAGCTGATTGGTGCCCGTCCCGGCGTCGAGGATGACCGGATAGAAGACAAGTTCCGACGGCGCGGGCCGTTTCCATACGCCGGGATCGATGGCCAGCAACGGCGCGCGCAGCGGCGTGAACGTCGTGTGATCGCTGCTCAGGAACACGCCCAGGCCGCCGGGCACCCAACCGGTCAAGACGACCTGGCCGGTGGTCGTCCAGCGCGCCGCGCTGGCGCCCGATCCGGCCAGGAGCCGCGTCGCGTCGCCGCCCAATCCAGGCTGGCTCCATTTGCCCTGGAAGAATTTCATCCAGTGGCCCGCGCGCGGGTCGGCGACCGGCGCCCGCGCGGCGACCAGCGCGCCATCCCTCGGGCGAAAGCAGTACGCGTAGTAGTAGCCGTCCGCCCCGTTGATCGCGGTGCAATCGCCCTCGCCCGTGTTCCTGTTCGCAGTCGGGGTGTCGGTGCCGGTGATGATCTGGCCCAAGCCGGTCCACGTCAGGCCGTAGTCCGCCGAGACGGCGAGCGACATGGACTTGTGCGTCTGGCCGACCTGGTACTTACACGCGGTCTCATCATGGACGAAACCGAGGACGGAGGTGCCGTCCAGCTCGGCATGGTTCAGCCACTGGCCACACGAGTCGTAGGTGCCGGGCGCGCCCGGACGCAGCACGGTGCGCTCGGGGCCGCCCATGTCCGATGGACGTCGTCCATCGATGGCCCGCGTGTCGCCATGAGCATCGAAGCCGCGAAAGCCTCCGCCGGGCAGCGGGATCTCGGTGAAGCGGTTGTCGGCCATGTCACCCGCTGGCCCGCGCACGACGTGCGGCAGTCCGACGCGAATCTGGATGCACTCGATGCAGGGCGCGTCCTTGGCCGATACGGTTTCTGCCGCACCGCTCGTCGTCGCCCAGCTCAAGGCCAGGGCCGGCAAGATCAGCTTCATCGCGAGTCGATGATCAATCGCTCCTGCCATGTGTCTGCTCCTTGTCATCAGCGCCTTCCGGCGCACGCGAGGGTCGGTGCTTCCGACCTTCAGAATGGCGATGGCTTGTTGAAAATGATGAGCACGCTCGCGATCTGCCCGCTGGGCAGCCCAGTCCACACTCGACTGTCCGGTGCAGGGGATGGCGGGTAGCCTATCCGGAAGCGGACCTGTTCTTACGCCTGCTTCTGGCCGTCTGCCAAGGTTGATACCCCAGCTTTTGGCAATGACTGTCGCCGACTATTGGATCCTCCGGCCGCCCTGAGGGCTGGCCGGCACGAAGGTATCGCCGTCACGAACGTATCGCTTGACCGCTTTGCTGGACCTCAGGCGCTCTGGCGTTGGGCCGGTGCTCGTCGTGACGGTCTCCACGAGTATCGTCTGGGCCTGTCCTGAAGGGTGTTCGAACTTCCAGGTGACATCAACTTGCTTGCATCCGTGGTGACAGGCCCCCAGGTTGTCGCGGCTGACAGCCTGATGCATCACCACTGGATTGAATCCATCCAGCTGGAAGACGGATTGGACGCTCTCCGTGGTTCCGCCCCCGGATGCGACAGCGACGGACACCACTTCCGAAACTCCGTCCGCGTCGACGTCCTGTACAGAGCACTCGCTACCGACGGGCTCCGGCAGTTCACGCACCTCGCGCAGTTCGGGGCGCACCAGCGCGGTATGCCAGATGAAGTTGCGGCCCCGTTGATAGAAGCCCACAGGCACCAGGAACGCTGCCTCCTTGCTTCGGAGATGCACCTCCTGAAGTGGTCCTTCGAGCGTCATCTCCTCGGAAGACTTGGCTCTCCACCATTCCTGCACTTGTTCTGCGGCAGGTACTTCCGAGGCGCGGGTCGCCGAGACGAAAAGTAGCGAGGTGCAGACCGCGAGCACGAGACGAGGATGCATTGAGGGTTCGGTTGGTGTCTGTAGCCGATGCTGCCACATGGGTGCACGAGACGACGGCCTGTCGGACGTGCTGCATCCCGGGAGCTGACGTTCGCGAGCGGCCGCTCATGGCCGACATGTGCCTACGGAGCGTCAACACCAGCGCCGGCGGACGGTCATCGAGATGAGGCAGGAGGAGCTTCCAAGACGTCCCCTGCATATTGGCGCGGTACCAAATGCAGGGGGCGGCCTTTGACGTCAATGGTCTCCACGCTCTGCAGGACGAATTTCCTGGGTGTAGGCGTCCTGATTGGGCGAGGTCACGCCGGGATGGCCACGAAAGTCGGTCCAGGAAGGATGAAACACGCCGTCTCGTCCCATGGCAGCGCCCGTGTAGTCGCCGATGAACACGCCTTGCAGCACGGCTCCAGTGACGGCACCAATGCCCACAAATTGCGTTTGTGGATTGGCGGTCTGGGTAGTGATTCGCTTCAATTGAGCACCGCTGAGCCGGCCTCTTTCGTCAGCTTGGACGTAAGCGAAATCGAGACCAATACCTGCTGAGTCGTAGACCCGCGTGTAGAAGCTCACTGCTACATGATCATCGTGCGCTGCAATAGCAGGATAAACTTCATCGGCGGCGGTACCGACCGTCTGCACATTGCCCCAGTGACGCCCATCCCTCGATGCAACGACGAGCACATCGCCATTCGTCTTGATCGAATTGCCGCTGGCGTCGTACAGGCCATTGCGATCGTCGGCCCACGTCACGTAGAGCGCATCGGTCGAGCGGTCGATTGCCATCTGGGGAAAGCTGTTGATCCGGAAATTCTCACCTGTCAGCGTGGAGCGCCCTACGTCTGCGTTGTAGGGGAAATCGTAATCGACTGCCACGGCGGCGTTCGAAAAGGTCTGCCCGCCGTCGGCCGAGGTCGCGACGACTACTTCGTCGTGGTCGGTCGGCTGGTCACACGCAAGTGTTGCGCAGACAGCTGATTCGTAGGCAATGTAGAGTTTTCCGTCTCTGCCAACCTGAGGGTTCGACCCCGACGAGTAGGGGGTCACGCCACCCGGCGCGAACGAACTTGCCGGATTTACGTAGGCGGATGTCGACCAAGTTTGCCCACCGTCGTCAGAGCGCGAAACGGTGATTGGCGAAGTTCCGTCGGGAAGAAACGAAGTCCAGGTCACGTAGACGGCACCGCTGTGAGGGTCGACCGTAATCCATTCCTTGTCGTTGAAGACGCCGGTAGCAAGCGAGTTCCCACTGCTATCGACCCCGTCGGTGTGAACAATTGAGGGTTCGCTCCATGTCAATCCACCATCGTGTGAGACGTTGACGACAACCCCGCTGGCATTGTTCAGGCGGCTGAAGACGAGGTTTGCGTAATAGACGCTCCCGTCGCCTCCATAGGCGACCGCAGGATCGCCTGCAGAGTCCATGTCGGACAGAGCTCCGGTGGCGCCAGTCTGGTAGGTAAGGTGGGGTAGTTGAACGTCACGCCACGTATGGCCACCGTCAAAGGTGGCATAGGCCCATCCAGAGCCATCGTTCCGACCTTCGCGAGTGTTGAAGAGCCGATAGTCATTCGTGCCGCCGACAAGATTTGCCGGATTCCGCGGATTGACCGCGATCGTTGTTTCGTTCTGCGCGGCCCCGCAGCCGGTTTGGGTACCGGCGCTGACGACGGTGTCGCCGCTGATTTGATCTACGTTTCGCCCGGTAGGTTGGTAGCGGTTGAGCTGCCCAATGGTTGACTGGCAGAGGGCCGACAATGAGGGGTTCAGAGAGATTGCCGTATCGTCGTCACCCGGGTCGCCACTGGAGGTCAGCAAAGCGTTGTGACGCACTACTTGGTGAGCTAGCGGCTGGGCATGGAACATGCGTGCCGTGCGCTCTGGTCCGTCGCCCGCCCACACTTGAACGCTCGTGGTTCCTAACACGGCAAAGGCGATGCTCGAGAGAGCAAATCCGTTAACGCATTTCATTGAATCAACTCCTGTTGGGTTGGTGACGCCAGCGTCTTGGTGAGCCGCATCGCGAACAGGCTCTTTCGATTCAACGATCCTGCACGTTGTAAAGCGCCTGGGCGATGCACCGTGACTGGCTTGGCCATTCTCTGAGAATGCAATCCCTTCAACTCGCGATACCGCGTAGCGTTTCTAGGGGGCGAAATGACTGGGCTTTGGCTCAAATTTGCAATTGCTGCCGAGCGACGTGAGTTCGACGAACGCGCGACGAGTGACATCCTCGTCGAGAGCGTCCTCGCTGGCGGATTTGGTGCACTCGACGAAGAGACTGGCGGGTCTCCCGTTCGCACTTCGATGCCTCGGCATGCTTCGCGGTGCGGCAGCGATTCGGCTAGTCGGCCGGCCGCAGATGCACCGCCACAGAGTCTAGATGCTGACCAGCCGCATGGCAGGATCGCGTGGGAGTCGAGGCAATCAGACCTCGCCGCCAAGGGCGCCGTATGGCAAGCCGGCGGCTAGATGCAGGCTGCGATGCGCGACGCCAAGGCCAAGGCCAAGGCCGGCAGCGCGAAAGAGTCGACCGACCGTTGATCTCCGAGACGCGGCGCGGCGTCCAGCGACCATTCGGCGCGATCCGATTATCGGTTCGTACTAGCCTTCCTGATACCGGTCATTGGCGAAGGACTGGTACTGGCCCGCCATGAGGCGCCCAGGCGTGATCGCCTGGCGAGGGCCTGCAACTGCTCACCGACGATCCCTCCCGGTCGCTCACCGCGAGCCCATCAAGACGAAGTCAATGAACGCCTTCATCTTGGGCGACTGATTTCGCCTGCTGGGGTAGTACAGGTAGAACCCGGGAAAGGTCGGCGAGAACTTCGCCAGCACGCGTTTGAGCCGCTTTGCCTGGATATGGGGGAACGCCAGCTTGTCGAAAGTGTAGGCCAGGCCCACGCCTTCCAGCGCCGCGTCGACCGAGAACAGCGTATCGGTGATCGTCAGGCTGCCGCCGATCTCGTAGTCCACGGTGCGCTCATCGTCGGTGAACTCCCATTTGTAGATACCTCCGCCCGTAGAGAACCGGAACCTCACGCAGTTGTGGCACGCCAAGTCGGACGGGTGCTTGGGCGCAGGATGGCGCTTGAGGTAGTCCGGCGAACCGACCACGTACACCTCCAGTGGATCGCCCAACGGCACAGCGATCATGTCCTTCTGGACGCTCTCGCCCATGCGAACGCCGGCGTCGAACCCTTTTTCAACGATGTCGACGTAACCCTCATCGTTGGTCAGCTCGATCTGGATGTCCGGGTAGGCCCTCAGGAACCTGGCGATCAACGGCTGGAGCACCATGGCGATGGAAATCCGAGCAGCGTTGATGCGCAACACACCGGAGGGCCGCCCCTGCAGCGCGTTCAGCTGCTCACCGGCGTCCAGCACGTCGACCAGCGCCGGCCGTATCCGAGCCAGGTAAGCCTCGCCGGCCTCGGTGAGGCTGACGCTGCGGGTGGTGCGGTTGAGCAACTGCGCGCCGAGCCTCGCCTCCAACGTGCGAATGGCCTGACTGAGCGCTGAGGGCGAAACTTCCAGCTCACCGGCAGCAGAGGCGAAGCCTCGGTGCTCCGCGACCTTCCAGAAGGCCAGCAATCCGTCCAGTTGAGTGAGTCTCATGTCGTGAAGAATATCTTCATAAGGTATTCAGCGGTGGGTGGTTTTTCTTTCCAATGAAGGTTCTTACAGTCGACCACATCAACTCAAGGAGCGATCATGGTAAGCAAAAAGGTTTGGTTCATCACCGGTGCTGGGCGCGGGCTGGGCGTCGACATCGCCAAGGCGGCTCTCGCGGCAGGCCACTCGGTCGTAGCCACCGGCCGAGACCCCAAAAAGGTGACGGCCGCCCTTGGTGAAAGCGACAACCTGCTGGCGATCAAGCTCGACATCACCAGCGTGGAGGAGGCGCAGGCCGCAGTCGCCGCAGCCATCGCCAGATTCGGCTCGATCGACGTATTGGTGAACAACGCAGGAAACTTCTACGCAGGCTTCTTCGAGGAGCTGAGCCCCGCGCAGTTTCGTGACCAGATTGAAACGCTGATGTTCGGCCCGATGAACGTCACCCGCACTGTTTTGCCGACGATGCGCAAGCAACGCGCCGGCCTGGTGCTGACGATTTCCTCGACGGCCGGCCTGGTTGGTCAAACCTTCTGCTCGGCGTACGCCGCGGCGAAGTTTGGCATTGAGGGTTGGATGGAATCGATCGCCTTCGAACTCGAGCCCTTCGGCGTGAAGACGATGCTGGTCGAGCCCGGCTTCTTCCGCACGGAACTCCTCAGCCCCGACTCCACCAAGTGGGCAGAGCTGTCGATCGACGATTACGCTGCGAGCACGAAGGCTACCGTCGCCGCATGGAGCGGCATGAACGGCAAGCAAGGCGGCGATCCCGCGAACTGGCCGACGCGCTGGTGAAGCTGGGCGGCCTCGACATGCCACCGGCACGCTTCGTTGCCGGTGCGGACGCCGTCGAGGCCGCCGAGACCAAGGCAAAAACATTGTTGAGCCAGGCGGAAGCCTACCGCGACCTGTCATCGTTCCTCGACCACAGCCCAACTTGATACCTGGAAACGGTCGCTGCCATATGCCGTGGCAGGTTGGTGGACGTCCCGAAAGCAGTCCATCGCCGCTGTCGGCTCATGGCCGA
>FTKD01001563.1_pt1 | contig 28680 bp, 31 predicted proteins | sample 1658191 | NCBI WGS metagenome assembly FTKD01 (sample SAMEA3914808, study PRJEB12502) | metagenome | biome: forest; material: soil | place: Canada | collected 2011-08-03 | depth 0.3 m
ATGGCAGTTTACAGCATGACCGGCTTCGGCAACGCCTCGGCGACTGCGGCATCCGCAGCTTCGTCCGAGGGCTCCACCGCCACGGATTCCGCAGCGGTCACCGTCGAACTCCGGTCGGTGAACAGCCGGTTTCTCGACATCTCCTTCCGCATGCCCGACGAATTGCGCCAGCACGAGGGGGCGTTGCGCGACCTGATCACGGCCGGATGCCGGCGTGGCAAGGTCGACGTGCGCGTCAGCACGGCCAAGGGCAGCAGCGACGACTGGCCCCAACCCACGTCGGACCAGCTCAATCGATTGTCGCGCCTGGAAGGCACCGTGACGTCGTGGATGTCGAAAGCGCAACCGCTGACCGTGAACGAAGTCCTGCATTGGTGCCGTTCGGCGCCCGTGGCCGTCGGCCGCGTGGACGAGGCGCTGATGGAAGCCGGCCGCCGCGCCGTCGCCGCGCTCAAGGAAGCCCGGTCACGCGAAGGCGAGAAGCTGGTGGCGATCCTGATGGAACGCATCGTGCGCCTGCGCGAGCTCGCCGCCCAGGCCGAGCCGCTGGTGCCGGCGGTGGTCGAACGCCAGCAGCAGCGCTTCCTGGAGCGTTGGGCCGAGGCGCTGAAGGCCACCGGCGGACTCGACGCCACCAGTTCGGCCGGCAGCGTGCCCACCGAGGCGTTGCGCGAACGCGCGCTGAACGAGGCCGCCACGTTCGCGCTGCGCATCGACGTCGCCGAGGAACTGTCGCGCCTGCGCGCCCACCTCGAGGAAATCGCCCGCCTGCTCAAGGGCGGCGGCGAGCTCGGCAAGCGGCTGGACTTCCTGATCCAGGAACTGCACCGCGAGGCCAACACGCTGGGTTCGAAGTCGGCGGCGCTCGAACTGACCGGCGTCTCTGTGGAGATGAAGGTGTTGATCGAGCAGATGCGCGAGCAGGTGCAAAACGTCGAGTGATGTTTCGGGGGGTCTCGGGCCATCCGAGACCCTACGCCAAGTGATTGATTTATAAGGATTTCTGTCCCAGACGATCTCAGAGCGTCCCAGTGAAGCGCGTGCTTCGTGTGGGGTAAATCGTGGGGTAAATTGCGAACCCCACAGCGACCGGGCACCCGCCCGGAAATTTACCCCACAAACATCGCTGGAGGCCGCATGGATACTGGGTTTGCGCAAAACGCTACCGACCGGAATTTGAGGGCTTGGCTGAGCGCCGGGCCCGTCGACCGGAGCGTTGGGGATGGGCTAACTTTCGTTGCTTCTGCAGCGAGCGCCCAACAAGGCAAGGGATCGTGGATTCTGCGGTTTCGTTTCGGCGGACGGCAGCGCGAGAAGGTGCTCGGGCGCTACCCGGACTTGTCCCTCAAGGACGCACGAGCACTGGCGCGCCAGGATCGCGCCCTGCTCCAGCAGGGTACTGATGTTGCCGCAGCCAAACGGCTTGACAAGCTCAAAGCGAGCGACATTCACACTGTCGAAAGCCTGTCCAAAGCCTGGTACGAACGCCATATCCTCGGCAGCTACAAGCACCCGGAAGTCGTCGAACGGGTACTCCGACGCCACATCAAGCCGGTGATCGGCAAACTTCCAGTCGAGGAAATTCGCCCGGTTCACGTCGACCGAGTGCTGACGAAGATCGTGGACGCGGGCGCCCCCACCGTCGCGAACGATGCCCTGCGGTACATGGTCCGGATGTTCCATTTCGCTGTGAAGCGACGCTTGATCGAGACCAATCCTGCCTACGGATTCGACATGTCCGACGCGGGCGGCGCCGAATCGTCGCGCGTGCGCTGGCTGAAGAAGGATGAGCTCATGACGTTGGCGCACGACATGAAGTCGACACCGAACTTTGGCCGCCTCAACGAACTGGCCGTCTGGTTGCTCCTGGCTTTGTGTGTCAGAAAGATGGAGTTACTCTCGGCCAGATGGTCGGATTTCGATCTCGGGGCCGGTGTCTGGCACTTGCATTCCACGAGGACGAAAACGCAGGTTTCCATCGACATCCCGCTTGCAGTGCCCGTCATTGAGTGGCTCAAGGAGTTGCAGGTTTTCGCGTGCGGCGACGCACACCTGTTTCCGGCTCGAAGGCGAATCCACTTGAGAAATGGGGTCGCGCGAAAGAACAGGTTTCAGCACATCAGCCCGGACACCTTAAACGTCGCTCTCAAGAAATTGCCGCTCAAAGGGGTAGAACACTTCACCGTCCACGACATGCGACGCACGGCTCGGACCCAGATGGCTGCGCTCGGCATCAATCGGTTTGTGGCCGAACGCGCTCTGAACCACAAGATTCGAGACGTCGAAGGCATTTACGATCAGCACGACTACTTTTCAGAGCGAAAGATCGCTCTGACCAAATGGGCGGCCTTGCTAGTCGAGCTGTCCAAAGGCGCGACGCCACGCTGAGCGCTCTTGAGCACGGCGAACCCTCGGTTCGGGTTGGGGTCGGCTTCCGGAGGGTGATCTCTGACGCCACGCGGCAACGGTCGGGCAATGCAGTGACTCGCGGCTTCAGCCTTCCTGGAAAATAGGGACAAGTCGCTGCGAATGCCGTCGACTCTGCGTTCATGCAGACGTCAGCTCCCAACCATTGGGTCATTGACTTGCTGACGGCCAAGCAGCCTTGCTCTCAAAACGCCGCATCGCGGCTCGAACCGATCTCACCTGATGTCAAGAACTCTTCATTCCGCCGAGGACATCCGGGCGGAAGTCAGCCGCCTCGTTAACGAACATCGCGATGTACGCGCAAGCAGCGCGGTGATCCAGGTTCCTCTCCCCACGCCGCAGCATGCCGATGGCACCGGCCTGAACTGGTGGATGTCCGGTTTCGGCAACGCCTTCGGCTTTCAGGAGATCATTGGCGCAGCGGTGACCACCGTTGGCAAGCGTTGGAATCTTCGCGAAGAATGACCTCAACTCAATCACACGGCCGCAGACGCGTGTTCGAGACATGAAGCCGTCGAACCGGCCCGTGCGCTTATGCGTGCAATGGGCGACGGTCACAACCTCCGGATCGCTCCGACCATCGACAGTTTTTGGCGAAAAGTCATCGCCAACGCTCCTGGATTTCACGCGCAAAGTCAGGAGCACGAAATCAGATTGCGGAGCCGATGATGCAACGAGCGACCTTGGATGCCTACCCATCCGCGCCCGACCCGCAAGCCGCAACGTTCATGCGCCTGCCGAGCGTCATTCGTTGGACAGGTCTCGGTCGCTCCACCATCTACCGGCTTATCGCCGAGAACAAGTTTCCTCCGCCTGTGCTGCTTGCAGCACGCGCCGTCGCATGGCGTCGCGTGGATCTTGAGAAGTGGAGTGAGATGCGGACGACGGCGACGCATTAGTTGCTGTCATTCGGTGCCTGCGCGCGTTCCATCGGCACTGCCTACATCGTGAGCTTCAGTACCCAGCCCATCAGCAGCACCGCTGCGGCCACCTTTGCCCAGCGCCAGGTCGTGAACCAGTAGCGGTGGTTCATCCAGATCGCGCGCTGCAGTCTAGCAAGCGCGCTCAGTAACGCAATGCCATCGACCACCGGCCCAATCACCCCCGTTGGTGCGGGCGCATGCCGTAGCAACACGACCCAAAACAGCGGCCAGGCCGCCGCGTCGATCACAGCCAATCCCGTTCGGCCAGCCCAGTTCGGCGCATCCGCCCGCGGCGCTCGCGTCATCACGATCCACATAGTGCCCCCTGTTTCCTGCGAGGCGCAGAAGCCCCGCATCCTCAAACCATGCCAGCGCCAACCACAAGTTTGGTACGACACGGCAACTTTCGGTAAGCGACCAATGTCTACGCGCACGTTCGATGCAAAGCTGCAGTTCGCGTTTGAATCACCGATACGGATTACCGTATCGACCGCGCGAGGCGTACCTCACGCAATCGAACGTAGAGACGAACCACCCATTCGGTCCATCGCTTTGAATTCGAACGTCGTCATTCGAAAAATGCTGCGCAAGAGCACAACGAATTTACGCCCACTTACCAAATAGTTCTGTACCCCGTAGACAGAGCGGGACCGTTTGGTTTCTTCTACGACTTATGCAGATCGATGGGCACACAGGCACACGATGCCGCCATCGAAGAACGCGAGCCGATTTCCGAAAAGACACCGGGAGGCGATATGCGCCAGTTGTTCAAGGCGTGGCTGCGCTCCGTCATGGATGCCCGCGCGCCCGTTCCTGAATGCGGCCGTGCGCGCTTCCTGCGCGGCTCGACGCCGCTGCAGTCACGCTGATGGCCCGCCCCGGTCGTCCCAAAGCATCCCGAGAGATGCACCGCGTTACCACCGTGGCGCCCGGCGACGCTGTGTCGAATTTTCATCATCGGGCGCTCAGCGCCCGGGGCCATCGAGGTGAAGTGAAGTTCTTCCTTCAACGCGTTGCCGGAGGTCTCTATGTCGAACGCGAGGACATCCCCCGACTCGGACTGCAAAGCATTCAGTCCCTGCAGTTTGCCGACGCCGATGGCTTTCGACAGTGGTGCGACGACGACCCGGTCCGGTTCGAGCACCCGACGTTGCACATCGACCTCAAACGTCAGGGCGACGAGCTGTGGAGCCTGGCCGTCCCCTCCGGCGACAACACCGACGATTGCGCCGACGGCCCTATCAACGCCCCCTCAGACGATTGAGCTCGCTCCCTTGGCCGCCATCGTCGCCCAAGTGAACTATGTTGCCCGCGTCAACGCGGCCATCGAGCGCATCGCGTCCACGCGCGATCAGGCCACCGTGCTGGAGCTCTTGCAAACCTGCGCACGCATGCTCGGCGCCGAGAACGCGGCTTTTGTCAGCTTCGTGCGAGATGACACGGACGTCGCCTCTTGCCGTTTCATGCTGGCCTGCGCGCCGGGCTGGTGTCAGCGCTACCTGGATGCCAACTGCATCGCCCACGATCCCTGGCTCGCTTACGCCGCGCACCACGGCGAGCCGATCGTTGCCAGTGCCCTGCGCGTCGGCGACGTCCAGGCCCGGCGCGTGATCGATCTCGCCGCACAACATGGGTTCGCCTCGGCCGTTCTGGTTCCCGTGCATTCCGGCGCCGGCCACTCCCGGATCAGCCTCCTGTGTTTGGGCTCACCGCAGACGGCCTACTTCGAGGACGAGGGCTTTGGGCGGTTTCGCCTCGGCGCCCGGCTTCTCGCGGCCGAATTGCACGACTGGTGGATGGTGCGCATCCGCCGCGAGCTCATCGTCAAGGCACGCATCACGCCCTCGGATCTCGAATTGCTCAGGCACGAACACCTGGGACACAGCAGCAAACGCATTGCCGCATCCTTGCAGGTGAGTACCAGCTCGATCAACTCCCGATTCCAGCGCATGAACGCCAAGTTAGGTGTGCCCAACCGGCGCACCGCGGCGCGGCTCGCCGCAGAGTGCGGTTTACTGGATTAGCCTCGTACCGCTGGCACGGCCTGCGGCAGCCAAGTCCGGATCGCTTCCAGCAAGCCATCCGGCGCAAGCGTGTTCGTGACGAGCGCGGGCATTTGCGACGGATCCCCCGTACACGCAGCCTGACGCATGCGCGCACGCTCGTCCCGATCGACGAGGAGTCGGGCGAGCAACTGGCTGCCGTCGGTTTGACCACGGTAGGCCGCAATGACTTGCGGCTCGGGCGCCGGTGAGGCCGTCGCAACGGCCTCGACGACCGCCTCGACCGAGCCCTTGAGCACCGGCTCGTCGTCACGCCAGCACGCCAGGCGCTCGGCCAGCGGGCAAGCCAGCGCCGCCGTCGGGGCGCCGGCCAGCGCGTCCATCAACGCACCGGGCAGGATCACGCGTCCCAGTTGGCGCTCGGTGTCTGCCACCCACACGGGATGGCTCGGGTCGAACTGGCGCAACGCGTGCAGCAGCCGGCTCTCGAACGTCGCTTGTGTCGGTTGCGTCGCCTTGGGCGTCAAAGCCCCAGTTCGCCACCCGGCGCTGGTCGCCACATCGAGCACCTGTTGGCCTGCCCGGCCCAAGCCCGCCAGCACCCGGGCGGCCTCGCTGCCAAGTGCCGTCGCAACAACTCGAAAGTCGATTCGCCTCGGCAAGGTTTCCAGTCCGGCCTGCACCCAACGTCGATAGTTGGCCCAGCCCCCGGGCAGCACGTCCACCGTCCGGCCACGCCAACGCAAGGCCTTGGCCACTGGCAGGCTGTCGCGCCCGCCGCGACCGCAGTACACCAGGATCGCCTGATCCAGCCGGACTGACGCCACCAGCGACGCCAACGCAGGCGGCACGAGCAGCGAGTCCGCGGCGTCCCTGGGCGGCATGACCGCGGCTGGCCCATCGCCCTCAGCGGCCGCGCGCAGCACCTCTGGCGCGAGACGCATCGCACCCGGAATGTGATCGTCATCGAACTCCGCTGACGAGCGGACGTCGAGGATCAAGGCGTAGTACGAGAACTCCTGGATCTCGATGGCATGCGGATGGAACAAGCCCGCCAGCGACTCGACGTCGGCGACTGACGGGCGAGTCGAGACGGGTCTCGATGAATCTTGGCGCGAAGTCATCGCTCGCAATGGTGCATGGCGATTCTAGAGTTTGGACATCGGACGCCCAACGCGCCCGACCATGAAGCCCTTCGGTACTCACGACCTCAGGAACATCATGCAGACGTTCGTGACTCTAGACCCCGTCAGCGCCCCTGCCAAGCGGGCTGACCTCAGGCACGGGAACGCCCTGTCGTTCGCACTCGCGGCATTCGTGGCACTCACCGGCAGCTGCCCCGCCGCTCACGCCGTGGACGGCTGCACCGTCCTGCTGTGCCTGGCGGCGCCGAAGTGGAGCGCAATCCCGCAATGCGTCCCGCCAATCCGCCAGTTGTTCCACGACCTCGCCCGCGGGCGGTCGTTTCCGACTTGCCAGATGGCCAACGCTGGCAACAGCACGAGCGGCAATACCAACGCGAGCAATGCATGGGCCCAGGCGCCCATGCTCTGTCCGCCCCAGTACACCCACCTGCTGGACATCGACCCCGGGCCGACCTACAGCTGCGACTACACCGGCGCAGTCTCGGTGGTCATCAACGGTGCGTTGTTTGCACGCACGTGGTGGAACACCTCCGGCCAGACGGTGACGGAATTCACCCCCTCGGCCAAGACTCAGCTCGGCACTTGGGACCCGCAGTTCGACTCGGACTATGCGACCTGGCTGGCAGCCCAGCCGACGCCGGTTCCTGGCGGTCCCCGGTGAGGCCGCCATATGGACGCCGCCACCTTTCTCGCAATCGCGCTCGCCTGCGCGCCGCAGGTGCATGCCGACACGGCCCGTGCCCTGGTACAGGTCGAGAGCGACTTCAATCCATGGGCGATCGGCATCGTCGGTGGGACGCTCGAGCGCCAGCCGCAAGGCCGAGCCGAAGCGCTCGTGACTGCGCGGGCATTGCGCCAAGCAGGCTGGAACTTCAGCGTGGGCTTGAGCCAGATCAACGTCGTCAATATTGACCGCCTGGGCTTGACGCTCGAGAACGCGTTCGAGCCCTGCACCAATCTCGCTGCGATGCAGGCCGTTTTGCTGGACTGCTTCGATCGCGCGGAGACGGTCACTTACTCCGCCAAACCCCAGCAGGCGACGCTTCGACAGGCCCTCTCCTGCTACTACAGCGGGAATTTCACAACGGGCCTGCAACAAGGCTATGTGAACAAGATCGCCCAAGCGACTTTCCGCCAGCGTCACCCGACCTTCCCCGTCCCGCCCAAGGAGGCCCTATGACTCGCCGAGTCTCGCGTCGCCATGTCGCGACCCAGCGCCCGATCCAGCAGCCGCCGTTCTCGCGGCAACATCCGCTGCTCACGATCAGCTGCGCCCTGCTCCTGTTGTGCGGCGCCGCCAGCGCATCCGCCCAAGGCTTTGACAAGATCAATACGACGGTCACCAACGTCAACACCATTCTGGTCACGATCTCGGTGGCGGTCGTCACGATCGCGATCATCTGGGCCGGTTTCAAGATGATCTTCCAAGGCGCCCGCCTGGCCGACGTCGCCAACGTGCTGTTGGGCGGCACGCTGGTCGGCGGCGCCGCGGCGTTCGCCAGCTACATCGTCAGCTGACGCCCATCCGGAGCGCCGGTCATGCATGCCGAAGCGATCTACAAGGGTGCCACCCGCCCGGCCATGAAGCTGGGGATCCCGCTGGTGCCGCTCGTGGTGCTGTTCGGCACCGGGATGCTGCTGATCATGTGGGGCGGCGTGCTCGTGAGCTGGTGGATTGCGCTCGCGGTGGTCGTGGCCATCGTCCCAGCGCTTCTGTGGATGCGCTTCGCGACGGCCCAGGACGATCAACGCTTTCGCCAGATGTTTGTCGCACTGAAGCTGCGTCTGCACGATCGCAATCACCGCTTCTGGCAGGCACGCAGCTATGCACCCACTCTCTACCGGGGAACCCGCGATGCTCGGTACCTCTGATACGCGCCGCACGCCGCAGATGGCGTCGAAGTCCCCGCGCGATGCCCACACCGCGCGCGCAGCGCGGGCCAGTGCTCGCCTGCATCGGCCGCGCTACTGGGCCCAGGCACGCATCGAGAATCCGCTGGCTCAGTTCGTCCCGTTTTCATCGCTGGTCAGTCCGCATGACGTCATCACGCGCGGCGGCGACTACCTGCGCGTCTGGCGCCTGGATGGCATCGCCTTCGAGTGCGCCGATGAAGCGCAGATCGCCGAGCGGCACGAAGCGCTGTGCAGCCTGCTGCGCAACCTCGCCGGGGGCCAATGGGCAGTCTGGACGCATCGCTTGCACCGCGTGGTCACCGATACGCTGGAACATCCGACCGGGCCCGCCTTCGCGCACGACCTCTCGAGCGCCTACCAGGCCAAGCTCGCCCAGAACGCGATGATGAGCAATGAGCTCTATCTGACGCTCGTCTATCGGCCCACCGTTTCGCGCGTCAGCCGCGCCCTGCAGTCCACGCAGCGCTCGCGCGCTGCAATCGCCGAAGTCCAGGCGCAAGCGCTGCGCGTGATGGCCGAACGCTCGGCGCTCGTCGACCGCGTGCTCCGCGGCTTCGGGCCGCGGCTGCTGGGCCCGCGCCAGCAGCGCGGCCGCACCTACTCAGAAGTGGCCGAATTCCTCGGCTACCTCCTCAACGGAAGTTGGCGTGCCATCCCGATGACGGCCAGCGCGCTGTACCGCACGTTGCCAACGGCCCGTCTGTCTTTTGGCGGCGACAAGCTCGAACTGCGGCACGGCAACGCGCGCCGCTACGCCGCGCTGGTCGACATCAAGGAGTACGCCGATGCCGTGGAGCCGGGGGTGCTGAACGCCCTGCTCTATGAAGCCAGCGAATTCATCGAGACCCAGAGCTTCTCGATCTTGCCTCGGCGCGAGGCTATGCGAGCGCTCGAACTCCAGCGCGCCCAGCTCATCGCCAGCGACGACGTCGTCGCCACCCAGGTGGCCGAGATGGACGTCGCGCTCAACGAGCTCGGCGACGGCCAGTTCTGCATGGGCGAATATCACTACAGCCTGGTGGTATTCGGCGACGATGTGGCCGATGCGGGCCGCCGCGCCGCGCAAGCCATCGGCGCCGTCGGCGAATCCTCCAGCCTGCAGATGGCCCCGGTCGACCTGGTCGCTGACGCGGCCTGGTTCGCCCAGATGCCGGGCAATTGGCAGTGGCGCCCGCGTGACGCTAAGTTGTCCTCGCGCGCCTTCGCGGCGCTCGCCAGTGGCCACAACTTCGCACGCGGCAAGCGTGACGGCAATCCCTGGGGCGAAGCGCTCGCGCTACTGCGCACCCCCTCCGGCCAGCCGTTCTACCTAAACCTGCACCGCAGTCCCGATGAGGAGGACTCGGAGGACAAGAAGCTGCCGGGCAACACGCTGCTCATCGGCTCGACCGGGGTGGGCAAGACCACGCTGGAAATGTTCCTGCTCGCGCTCACTCGCAAGTGGACTCCGGCGCCCCGCTTGGTGCTGTTCGACCTCGACCGCGGTTGCGAAATAGCAGTACGGGCACTCGGCGGGCGCTATTTCACGCTCGAGGCGGGCAAGCCCACCGGCTGCAACCCGCTGCAGCGTGATCCAACGCCGGCGCGGCTCCAGTTCTGGGCCCAACTGATCCGCGTATGCATCGCCACGCCGGCGCTGCCGCTGCTGCCCGCCGATGAACGCGCTATCGCCGACGCCGTCAACGCCGTGGCCATGATGCCGACGCCGCTGCGTCGCTTCTCGACCGTGCGCCAGAACCTGCCCAAATCGGGTGAGAACAGCCTGTTCGAGCGCCTGGGCCGCTGGTGCCAGGGCGGCGCGCTCGGTTGGGTCTTCGACCAGGCCGACGACCGTCTACTCGACCTGCAGGCGGCGTCGGTGATCGGCTTCGACACGACCGAATTCCTCGACCTCCCCGAGGTTCGCACGCCGGTGATGATGTACCTGCTGCAGGTGATGCAGGAGCTCGTAACCGGTGAGCGGCTGATCTACGTCATCTCGGAGTTCTGGAAGGCCCTCGACCACGAGATCTTTAGTGAGTTCGCAAGGAAGAACCAGAAGACGATTCGCAAACAGAACGGACTGGGCATCTTCGACACCCAAAGTCCCTCGGAGGTACTGCTCCATCCAATTGGTCGCACCATGGTTGAGCAGAGTGTGACGAAGATCTTCCTCGCCAATCCCGAGGCGGTGCGCGACGAATACGTCGAAGGGTTCGGCTTGAGCGATGCCGAATTCCAAATCGTGCGCAGCCTCGACGCCCAGGGCGGACGACGCTTCCTCGTCAAGCAGGGCCACGAGAGCTCGATCTGCGAACTCGATCTGTCCGGCCTCGAGGACTTCATCACCGTTCTCTCGGCCACAACCGACAACATCGCCCTCCTCGACGACATCCGCGCACGCCATGGAAACGATCCGTTTCAGTGGCTTCCCGTTCTCCTGCGCGAGGTTCAGGATCGCAAGTTTCGAACCTCGAGGAGATCCGCATGAAGCCCGCTCAACGCATCCTGATGGCTACCCTGATCCTCGCCGGCACCACCGCCGCACACGCGCAGTTCGTCAAGGGCAACGAGGCCGTCCGCGTCCTGCCTGATGGAACTAAGAAGGTCGAGACGCCGCCGCTTCCCGGTACGGGGCTGGCGGCACCGTGCTTGGCCGACCGACCAGGTTGCGCAGGAGGCGGATGGCTGATGGTTGAAACGTCAGACGGCCTTCGTGAATGCACAGAAATCTATGCGCGTCCAGGTACTTGTCGCGCGTCGACCTATGGTGCACAGAAGCGCTCGCGCCTGTGGATCGTGAAGACGACCGGCCGGTGGCTGCAATGCCAGCGCCCGGACTTGGCCAGCAAGTGCGTGAGCACGAAGGATCTGCCCTACAGCGAAGTTCAGTAATCGGAGAAGCCGCATGTTCACCTGGGTCGGAGCGCAGTTCAGTAGCATCCTCGACACGTACACGCTGGGTGTGGTCTCGACGCTCATGGCCGCCATTGCGCCCGTTGCGCTGTCGGCGATGACGATCTGGGTCGGCCTTTACGGCTGGGCAGTACTGCGTGGCGAGGTCTCCGAGCCCCTTCCGACATTCATGTGGAAGGTCTTCAAGATCGGCCTGATCTTGGCCTTCGCACTGCAGGCCGGCCTCTACATCTCGAACGTGTCGGACACGGCCAACGCTCTTGCCATGGGCGTGGCTTCGACGTTTCTTCCTCCGACTGCGGACCCGACAACGATCTCATCGCCCTACGCGCTACTCGACGCCTTCAACGACAGCGCCAGCCAGCTCATTCTGGACTTGCTGAAAGACGCCGGAATCACGCGCCTCGACCTCGTGTTCGCGGCTGTAGTGACCTCGCTCGGAAACGTGATCTTTCTATGCATCGCGCTCTCTGTCGTCACTCTCGCCAAGGTGTTTCTCACCTTCGTCATCGCGATCGGACCAGTCTTCATTCTCTGCTTGGCGTGGCGGTCAACTGCCCGGTTTTTCGACAGCTGGCTTTCGATGCTCTTGAACTCAGTCGTCATAACTTGGTTCGCGTTCTTCGCTCTCGGAATCAGCGTCTACATGGGTAGCTCGATGGTTCGAGTTGTTCAAGATCACGGTGGATTCCTTGGCCCGAATTTCAACGTTATCGGTGAGAGTCTGCGTTACTGCGTCGTGATGATCCTCATGGCCATCATCTGCTTTCAGGCGCCGAGTCTCGCCTCCGCACTGACCGGTGGCGCGGCGATTCAACAAGGCGTCCAGATGCTGCAAAGCGCCATGATCGCCGGCGGCATGCGGTCGGCGTCAGCATCGCAAGCGGGAGCTGCAGCAGCCGGCGGCGCAATCCGTGCGAGCGCGGGCCTGCCCTTCGCCGCCGGCCGCGCCACGGGCATGGCAGCAGCGGCAACGGGCCGGGCTACGACCAACTTGGCTTCAGGCGCAGTCACGATCGCTCGCGCGGGCTATCAAGGCGCCCGTATCGCCGCCTACAAGCTCGCCGCGCTGCGCGGTCGATCGCAGTAGTCCTCAAATCAGGAGCGCCAAATGAACAAGCTCATCAAGTTCATTGCCACCACGTGCGTTCTCGCATTCTCTCTCGGCGCCGGCGGCGCACGAGCCCAGGGCATCCCGGTCATCGATGCCGCGAACCTGATCCAATCGATCCAGCAAGTCCTGGATGGGGTCACGTCGATCGAGAACCAAGTGCAGCAGATCCGCCAGTTGCAGAGCCAGTTGACCAGCATCAACGGCCTGCGCAATCTGGGCCAAGTCTTCAACAATCCGCTACTGCACAACTATGTGCCCGCCGGAGCCTACACGTTCGTCAATGCCGTAGACAGCGGCGGCTATGCCGGCCTGAATGGAACGGCCAAGGCCTTGCGGGATGCCAACATGGTCTACAACTGCCTCGACCGTACGGGCGATGACCGCACCAGTTGCCAGGCTTCGCTCGCGCAACCGTACCAGCAGAAGGGGTTGCTCCAGGACGCGATGAAGTCGGCGGCGGGCCGGCTCACGCAGATCAACGCCTTGATGGATCAGATCAATGCGACGCCGGACCAGAAGTCCGTACAAGAGATCCAGGCGCGCATCAGCGCTGAGAACGCGCTGCTGGCGCACGAGATGACTCAGATCCAGATGCTGCAAGGCATGGCCGATAGCGAAGAGCGCATCGCCCGATCCCAAGAGCGAGAGCGCCAGTACCAGATGCTCGATCGCACGGGCAAGGTCGCCGACTACCTGCCCTGAGCCCACCGCCCCACCGGAGCCTTCCCATGAACGCCGTCCTGATGCCAGGCGTCGCCGCCGCATTGCCCGATCGCAGTTCCGCCGCGCACCGCCCACACCTGCACGAGCCAGCGGACGCTGCCGACGCCGTGCTCGAGTCGAACACGACCTGGGAGATCGATCGCGCCTTGATGCTTCAACGCTCCGAGCGGCGGGCTTGGACGGTGGCCATCGCGGGGGCAATCCTGGGCCTGATCGGGATCGCCGCGGTCTTCGCCCAAGGCCCGCTGCGCCGCGTCGTCGAGATTCCCATCGTCGTCGATCGCATCACCGGCGAAGCCACGATCCAGCAGCGCCTGTCTGTCGAAACGATCCCGCCGATGGAGGCTCTGGACAAGCACAACTTGGCTGTCTTCGTCCGGGCCAGAGAGAGCTACAGCTGGATGTTCCTACAACGCGACTTCAACCAGGTCGCACGCATGTCCGTGCCAGCCGTGTTCGCCGACTACAACCGGCAGTTCGAGGGTGACGACGCGCTGCAGAAAAAGCTTGGCGCTACCGAGGACTGGCGCATCAAGATCGTGGGCGTGCGTCTGATGGCGGCCGGCCGTACGGGTAACCGGGGTGAGGCCACTGTGAGCTACGACAAGGTCGTCCATCTCACCGACCGCAACCTGCCGGACGTCACAACACGCCATGTGGCCAGCGTCGTCTTCCAATACGAACCCAGCGTGCTGACCAAAGAGGCAGATCGCATCGAGAACCCGTTCGGCTTCGTTGCAATCGCCTACCGATCCGACCCGGAGATCAACACAGTCCCCGTTGGAGCCAAGCCATGAGCTACCAGATCAGCGCCTTCGTCTGTCTGCTGTTCACCAGCGCTGTCATCGCCGCCCCGCCCAGCGTGGCGGCGGGACCATCCAACGGCGATCCCCGTCTGCGCGAGATCACTTACGACCCCCATGCCGTCGTGACAATCCCGACCAAGCGAGGGGTTTTAACCCTGGTTGTACTGGGGAGCGACGAAAGGATCACCGATGTTGCGGCAGGTCTGGGAGGCGACTGTACAAAGCTTGCGGAGCCCTGGTGCATCGTGGCACAAGCAGGCGGCCGCATACTGTTCGTCAAGGCCAAGAGCACTGCCAGCGCGCCCAACAACCTCGCAGTAATAACCGACCGCCGCACCCACTCGTTTCACTTTAATGTGCTGGCGCGCGACGATCCGAGACTGCCGCTCTATGGACTCGTCGTCAAAGCGCCAGCACAGACCACCCCACGCCCGCACGTCGGCCAGAGCCTTGCGTCCGCTGAGCCCTTGGCGCCCACGGTCACGCTGCCGCCACCAGAGCCTTCTCCACAAGCGGTCGTCGCCGAACGCCTGCAGGCGAAGCCGCAAATCCGCAACACACGGTACTCGCTCGCCGAGGGCGCAGACTCGACGGACATCGTCCCGACGCTCGTCTTCGATGATGGTCGCTTCACGTACCTGAGGTTTCCCGGCAACCGCGAAGTGCCCGCCGTCTTCCACGTGCTGGGCGACGGCACGGAGACCATCGTCAATACGCGCATGGAGGACGACCTGCTCGTCGTCGACCGCGTGAGCCGCCACTTGACACTGCGAGCGGGCTCGGCCGTGGTCGGCATCTGGAACGACGCCTTCGATCTGGACGGCGTGCCGCCCCAGGACGGCACAACGGCCCCAGGTGTCGTACGCACAGTGAAGACAGAAATCCTCTCGCCCGGGCAAACTATGGCGGTTCGGGAGGTCCATCATGAGTGATTGGGCGATGAATCCCGAGAGCCATGCCGCTGGCCGCGCGGCGCTCCCGGACCCTGGCGACACCGACACGGCAATTGACCGTGTCAACACGATCTCCCCGCTACCCGGTGAGCCGGGTATCCCCGACGTGAGCGTGCGCAGTCATCGCGCGCTATCCGGCAAAGGATTGATGGCGGTCGGCTTGCTGATGGCCGGACTGATTGGGGTCTCGGCATTCTCGATCGAGAAGTTCACGGCCAGTGGCAAAAAGTCCGACGATGGGACCAGCAAACGCGCGAGCGACCGACCCGCCGCCGTGACGACCGAACCACGCAAGCTGGAGATGCCGGCGCCCACGAGCTCGACCGCCGTTCCGGCCGCGGGCTCCACTGTGCCACGCATCCCGGCTCTTGTGCCCACCGCCGAAGAGTCCGCCGAGCCCATCGGCGTGCACCGCACGGGCCAGGGCGCGCCGGCAATGGGTCGCGCCAACGCCATCGCACCCGAAGATGCGCCGGTCGTTCTGGTCTCGATGCGACCGGGGGCAGCGGTCGGCGCCCCGGGATCCTCCGCTCGGGCGCATGACGACGGGGACAGCGATCCTGGCGCCGCCCCGCAGAACGCATCGAGCGAGGCCGATGCGCCACCATCGAACGATCCGCTGGCCACCACCGCTCGCAGCCTCCAGGGCTACCAACGCCAATTGCAAGGCATGCTGGACACCCTGAACCGGCGCACTGCAGCCACTGCGGGAATCACCACCGACAGCGCCGGCATCCCGGGCAGCGCGCTGGCGGCGGGGCTCGTCGCCGCCAACGGCAACGCCAACAACATCGGCGGCCCCGCGAACACTGCAGTGACGTCGCTCGCAAGCGCCACGCCCGCGCGTGTGACCGCGACGCTACTGGACAACCGCAGCCTGACCCTTCCCAAGGGCACCGCGTTCACCTGCGCTTTGAAGACGAGGGTGATCAGCGCCACGTCGGGCCCGGTCGGCTGCCAGGTGCAGCGCAATGTCTACGGGGACGACGGCCGCGTGTTGCTGATCGAGCGCGGCTCGCACCTGGACGGTGACTACCGCATCGCGTCCGTCAAGCCCGGCACTGTCCGCATCCCGGTGGTCTGGACGCGACTGCGCACGCCACAAGGCGTGGTCGTCGATATCGATTCGCCCGGCACTGGCCCACTGGGGGAAGCCGGCGTCGACGGCTACGTCGACAACCGCTGGGGCGAGCGCATCGGCGCCGCTTTACTGCTGTCCCTGATCGACGATTCAGTGCAGATGGTCATCCAGGAACAAGCCAGCAGCAATGGCAACAACGGCCAGGCCAACACAGTTGTCCTGCCGTCAACCACCGCCAACACCAACAAGCTGGCGGAAAAAGTGCTGGAGTCAACGATCAACATCCCGCCGCTGATCTACCAGAACCAGGGCGGCATCGTCGGCATCGTCGTCGCGCACGACGTCGATTTCTCGTCGGTGTATGCACTTTCGCCCTCCGCGACGGCCTCCACCGCTGAACTGCCGCGGGTGCCCGCCGCCGGCCCTACGAAGTGATGGCCGGCATGACTGCCAACCTGTCCGAGCAGCACAGCCTCCTTGACAGCGCACAAGACGGCTGGCGAGGCGATGCGACCTCGGTCATCGAGTTCTTGCGTCCGTTGCGCGAACAACTCGATGCCCCCGACGTACTCGAGGTGTGCGTCAACCGGCCAGGCGAGCTTTTCATCGAGACGACCAAGGGTTGGCATGTCGCCGACGAACCGGGCATGACCTACGAACGGTGCATGGCGCTCGCTACCGCCGTGGCCACCTACAGCGATCAGCAAGTCAACCAAGAGCGGCCGCTTCTCTCGGCGACGTTGCCCAGCGGCGAACGCGTCCAGTTTGTCATCCCACCCGCGGTATCGCGCGGCACCGTATCGATCACCGTACGCAAGCCCTCGCACCTGATCAAGCGTCTCGACGATTTCGAACAGGACGGTCTGTTCGAGCGCATTCCCGGCGCGAGCCACGCGTCCAGGAACGAATCCCCAAACTTCGTACAGCAGTTGCTCGCGTTGAAGAAGGCGGGACGCTATGCCGATTTCCTTCGCCTGGCGGTTCGGCAACACCAGACCATCGTCGTGAGTGGCAAGACGGGGTCTGGCAAGACGACGTTCATGAAGGGCCTGGTCGAAGAGGTTCCCCAACAACAGCGCCTGATCACAATTGAGGACACGGCTGAGCTGACCTTGCCGAACCATTGCAACGTCGTCCACCTGTTCTACAGCAAGGATGGTCAAGGGACGGCGCGCGTGACCGCCAAGTCGCTGCTCGAGGCCTGCCTTCGAATGCGACCCGATCGCATCTTCCTGGCCGAAGTACGCGGCGACGAGTGCGTCTACTTCGTTCGCCTCGCGGCGTCGGGCCACCCCGGCAGCATCACCAGCGTGCACGCCGGCAGCTGCGCGCTGGCGCTGGAACAGATGTCGCTGATGATCCGTGAGAGCGGCGCAGGTGGCGGCTTGCGTATGAATGAGATCAAGTATCTGCTCGGTGTCGTCGTCGATGTCGTGGTGCAGTTCGACCGCGACGAGCGCGGGCGCTTCATCTCTGAAATCTTCTATGAGCCGCACCGGCGTTGCGCCCAAGCTGGGCCTCGCGACTTCGCTGAAATCCCGGAGGCGGCATGAGCAACACCCCCTCGCTGCCGATGGCCGCATGGCCCCTCCATCGCAAAGTGGCGGCAAGCGTGTTTGCAATCGTCGGCGTTGCTGCGCTGACCGCAGCCGCTCTGTACCTCTCGGGCGCGCTGTTCCTGGTATTGAACAAGGCTGACCCTCGTCAAGCGCGACTCACCAGCATCGTCGACTACTGGCACTTCTATGCCGACGACGCACCACTTCGCAAGAAGCTCGTTGCCTCTATGGTCGCGCCCGGCTTCGCCCTGATGGTCGTGCTGCCCGGTGTGCTGTTCGCCGCTGCGCGCCCGCGTCGCGCGCTGCACGGGGACGCGCGCTTCGCGAACGCGGCCGAGATTGCACGTACGGGGCTCCTTAGTGGCAATGACCACGAGAATCAGCCGCGGATTCTCATCGGACGCTACCGCGGCAGATATCTCGGACTTGCTGGACAGCTTTCGGCGATGTTGTCAGCGCCCACACGCGCACGCAAGGGTGTCGCCTTCGTGATCCCGAACTTGTTGAACTGGCCTCACTCGGCCGTTATCAACGATGTCAAGAACGAACTCTACGAGATCACTGCTGGCTTCAGAGCTGAGTATGGCCAAGCGGTCTTTGCGTTCTCGCCGTTTGACGAGGCTGCGCGAAGTCATCGATGGAATCCGCTGTCAGCAGTGCGCACCAGCCCGCTGCACCGCGTGGGCGACCTATTGGCGATTGGACAAGTTCTTTACCCGAACGATGCCGCAGGGACGTCGTCGGAGGCGTTCTTCAACGACCAAGCACGCAACCTGTTCCTCGGCCTGGGTCTGCTGTTGCTGGAGACGCCCGTTTTGCCCCGGACGATCGGTGAGTTGCTGCGTCAATCTTCGGGCAAAGGGCGATCGCTCAAGGAGCACATCACTGCGCTGATCGCCGAACGTGGACAAGCCGACTCGCCGGCGTACGCCGACACCCCGGCGACGCAGCCGAGACGGGGTCCGCTCTCCGATGAATGCGTGGATGCGCTGCAACGGCTGCTCTCGAACTCCGACAACACACTCTCGAGCATCGTCGCCACCCTCAACGCGCCGCTGACGATTTTTGCGGATGCCATCGTTGATGCGGCTACCAGCGGCGACGACTTCCGGCTGGACGACGTGCGGCGCCGCCGGATGTCGATCTACGTACATATCCCGCCGAATCGCCTCGCTAGTGCCCGTCCACTGCTAAACCTGTTCTTCTCGCAACTGGTTGATCTCAATACTCGTCACCTGCCAGCGCAGGATTCGAGCCTGAAACTGCAGTGTCTGCTCGTAAACGACGAATTCGCAACGATGGGTCGCGTGAGCGTCCTCACGAACGCGGCCGCCTTCCTGGCGGGCTACAACCTGCGCTTGCTGACGGTGGTGCAGGCGATGTCCCAGTTGGACGCCGTCTACGGTGACAAGGATGCCCGCACATTCGCCACCAACCACGGACTGCAGATCTTGTTCGCACCGCGCGAACAACGTGACGCCGACGAATATAGCGCCATGCTCGGCCACTTCACCGAGCGTGCGACCTCGCACGGGCGCAGCCGCTCGCTATCGTCAGGCCTGCATGGCCACAGCTCGGTTAGCACGAATGACAGCCAGCAACGCCGCGCCCTCCTCCTGCCGCAGGAGTTTAAGGAACTCGGCAGCGAGCGACTGGTGGCCATCGTCGAGAACTGCAAGCCGATCCTCGCGGAGAAGATCTGCTACTACCGCGACAAAGTGTTCATGGCGCGCTTGCGCCGCCCACCGAACGTCCCGCTCATGGACGTTGACCTTCACTTGGCACGCGTCCAGCTGCGCTGGCGTTACGCGGAGGACGACCTGGAGCCCGGCCGCACGCTGCGCATCGAAGCGCTTGCACACGACTTCAGCACGCTACCGGACCTGTGGTGTACGCCGCCGGGCGAACTGGCCGACGCCTTCCTGAATCGGATGACGCCCGCGCCCCAGACTGCCGCAGCCGCGGGCGGTTGGATCGAATCTGCGGCAGACGACGACGGCGTCCTGATCGAGCCACTGGCTACCCGCGAGCCGACCACGCCCTGAAATGGAGAATCGCCATGCGCACGCCATTGCCGACTTCCTGGCTTCTACTGCTGACACTCCTGGGCTCCTGCAGCACGCCGCCCAAGCCGCCCACCATCGATGAGTCAATCAGGCGGCCCGCCAACACGGCTATCGCGCTAGAGCTGCAGGTCTGCAAGAACGACCTCGCCAATACCCGCATCCTGGCCACGGAGTCGGGTCGCTTGGCCGAATCCACCGCGGCAACGCTTGCGCGCCTCGCGGCGCGATCGACGACATCCACGGCGACGCCCGCCGTGCCGGCGCCACCGCTCGCCAACAGCGTCTACACCGTGCGTTTTGATTTCGCGAGTGCACAGGCCGTCATCCCAGCGGACAGCGCGACGGCGTTGATCGCGGAAGCCCGAGTAGCGCCGTTAATCGTGCTTCGCGGTCGCACGGACGGCAGCACCGACACGCTCGCCGAAAGCCGCATCGCGCGCGAACGCGCGGCCACCGTGCGCGACTACTTGATCAGCGCGGGGGTCGATCCAGCGCGCATCCGGGCGACCTACCAGCCGGTTGGTGACCGCGTCGCCGACAACACGGACCCGACGGGCCGGGCATTGAACCGGCGCGTCGAGATCGAGGTGTACCGCACGCTTCCGGTCGCGATGACCGCGCTGAATGCGGGCAGGCCCTGACGACGGGGCTCGAGTCGCCCCAACTGGAGACGATCATGGACGCCAACAACTCCCCGGCTCGCAACCCAACGAATCCCGACACCACGGCATCCAAGGCCCCCGTTCTGGGCGGCACCGTCGAGCCGGCCAATCGCGCCACAGTCGCGAAGGAACGGTCCCAGACCCCAATCGAACCTGCAACACCGCGCTACGAGTTGCGCGATCCGTTCGCGGAAGTGACGTATCGGACGAATAGCTTTCCGGAGATGGTGGCCAAGGCTAACCAGTTGGGCAGCAGCCGCTTCGTCGCCATCGACGAGCAAGGGCAGCGCAGCACCGTCCAGAAGACCAACGGACTGTGGCAGAAGGCGCCCGCCATGGGCCCGCAGCAGGCGCCAGCGCCCGAGCAACCGGCCAACGCCTCGCCCGCTCGCGACGACTCAGAAGCCAAGCGCAGCGGTGCGCGATCCGCACGCACCGAAACAACACGCGAGATGGCCCCACCACCTGCCATCGCCGCGCTCCCGGCCCTGGACGCGAAGGCGGAGCGCGCTGCCCTCGTCACGCGCATCGAGGCGGCGCTGGCCGAACGCTATGTCATCAAGCGCGCGCCGGTCACGCTCGGGGACGTCACCATTGGCCGCACCGAGTACCGCTTCCGCGGCGACACGGCCCGCGTCGCCTTCACGGAATCGACCTTCCGACTGGCGACCGACACGAACAATCCGTCGGTCGCCCGCTCCATGGTCGATGTCGCCCAGGCGCGCAACTGGAAAGCACTGCGGGTCTCCGGCAACGAGGATTTCAAGCGCCTGGTTTGGCTGGAAGCCAACACCCGCGGGGTCAAGACATTGGGCTACGAACCGACCCAGACCGACCTCGAGCTCTTGAAGCGCGAGCGCGAAGCGCGTCTAGTCAACCGCATCGAGCCCGAGCGCACGGTGACTGGCGTCGCAGACGACGGCAGTGCATCTCCCAAGGCAAAGGCCTCCGAGCGCGGTGCCGGCGGCCGAAAGACTGTCTTGGCCGCCATCGAAGCCGTATTGGTCGCCAAAGGCGTGCCCGAACGGCAACGCGACGCCGTGATGGTCGCGGCCGCAGAAAAGCTCGAGCAGCGCATCCGCGCCGGCGTGGGCCCCAAGGTCAAGGTCTATGACCAGGCCGCGCCGTCACAGCGACCGCCGATTACGCCCACCCCGGACAAACAACGCACTCGCGACCGCGCATCGCCCACGCGCTGAGGTGGGTCGATGTTGCCACCCGTCGTCAGACCCTCCGCGACCGTGTCGCCCTCGGCCTACCAGATCGCCGGGCGACGATTCGACGCGCCCTCGGATGCTCTGGCCGACGCGGTCGCCGAAGCCCATGCGGCGCACCACCGGCCGCGCTGCCTATGTCAGCCCGGCGGCATCGAGATGTACATCGCCCGACTTGGCGCGGGTTACATCGTCAAACGCATGCCTGAGACAGGCCACCACCACGCCGCCGAGTGTCCTTCCTACGACCCACCTGGGGAACTGTCCGGCCTAGGTCAGGCGCTGGGATCGGCCATCGTCGAAGACCCCGCGACGGGCGAGACCACTCTGAAGCTGGACTTCCCCCTCACGAAGCTTCCAGGCCGGGCGACCATGCCTCCCGCCGGGCTACTCGGCGATGGCGCGCGCATGAACGGTCAGCGGCTCTCCTTGCGCGGCCTGCTGCACTATCTCTGGGATCAGGCAGAGCTGACGCGCTGGCGATCGACGTTCGACGGCAAGCGCTCATGGTCGACGGTACGCAGCCGCCTGCTGCACGCCGCCGAAGGCAAGCTCGCCAGCGGCGCGCCGCTGAGGTCGCGTCTGTACATTCCGGAGGTGTTCTCGCTTGATCGACGCGAGGAACTGCAGGCTCGTCGTCAGGCGCAATGGGCGCATGCGTTGGCCCGCCCGGGCCATCCGCAGCGCTTGATGCTGATGATCGCGGAAATCAAGGAGATTGCCCCGACCCGTTACGGACACAAGGCGGTGATCAAACACGTGCCTGATCAGGCGCTCGCGATGGACGACCACCTCTATCGCAGCCTACAGCGCCGCTTCGCGAGCGAACTCGAGCTCTGGGGCAGCACCGAGAGCTTGCATTTGATCATGATGGGATTGTTGGGCGTCAATGCGAACGGCATCGCCACACTCGGGGAGATCGCGCTCATGCTCGTGACCCCCCAGTGGATCCCCGTCGCCGACGTCTTCGAGCTTCAGCTCGTGCAGCGGCTGATCCAGGAGGGGCGATCGTTTGCCAAGTCGGTGCGAGTCGCACATCGCGCCGTACACCAGCCGGTCAGCGCCGTGCTGCTCGACGCAGGCTCGCCGCCTGTGCCGCTGTGCATCGTGCTCCAAGGCGCAGACTCATGCGAGGTTCTCGCGACCTTCGAACGCTTCCCATCCTGCGACGCAGCGCCGGTGTGGATCTGGGATCCCGGTATCGGGGCACTGCCGAAGTTGCCCACTGCCCTCAACCCGCGGACGGTCGCAACAGGCAAATGACCTGGGCATTGCTACACGCCGACTCCATTCGAAGATCGCAAGGGAAACCCTCTCGACAGTTCCATTCGCGCTCGCCAGCCTGTTGGCACCGGGCGTGCATGCGCAAGGCGGTGTGGCGCCGGCTGCCGCGTCGCTGTCCGCATCCGGGCCGACGTCTGCACCAGGGCCGATCTCGGTCAACGTGACGGCTTACGCGTATGCAGGCGACCCGGCAAACCAGCGCCGGCGGTCGACGCACCCGCTGGCTGCGCCGGCGTCCGTGGCTCCCCCCGCGTCCGCGGTGGTCTTCCCGCTGCCAGCTCGAAGCTCTGTTCTCTAAGATCGCTGTCGACGATCAGCGGACAACAGGCTCCCTGGCGGGATGCAGTCGTCGAGAGTCGGCCACGCCCGTCGAGGCACACCGACATCGCAGCGTCCATCGTCTCGCGCGTCTCCGCCATCGCCTGGCGGACGTTCTCCTCATAGGCTTCGGCTACGTCCTCGCGAGCGAGCGCCATCAAGCGCCATCAGCCTCGGGTCGGCGTGCCGGTGCGGCCCGAGTGCCTTGAACGAGAACTCAGCCAGGCCCTCGGCCAGCGCACGCCGCTCCGCGACCTTCGCCGCGGCATCGGTCGACGAGAGCATCTCGCCGACGACCTCCGGCCCGAGCACGTCCGGCCCATGAAGCCGTCGCGCAGGTCGCTGGCCCAGCTACCCCTCCGCCGCTGGAGACACCACCGGCCTGCGCCGCGTCGGGGGATGGGCGCGCCGCGGGTGGCTCGCCCATCCCCCGACGCGGCGCCGCAGCCCTCGGGTCGTCGTCCCGAAAACGCTGGGCGCGGCCAACGCCGCGGCCTGGGGCTGGGCCCCGCCTTCGATCTCCTCCGCCATGTCTTCTCCCTGATTGGCTGGATTGGATCGGGAGATCCTGGGGCGGAGGGGAACCAGCCTAGGCGGGGTTTGCCCGAACCGTCAGCACCGTCAGCACTGTCAGCACCGTCAGCACTGCCTTGGGACGGGGCGGGTTCCAAAGCAGGCTCATCGGGTGAGCGGCTGCGCCGACACCATGGGTCGGAAGGGCAAGGAAGTCCAAATGTTGCCAACTGCAACAAAGCTCGGCAGCATTGCGTCTCACCTCAAAGGGAGCGAGATGTCAATTTCCAACATTTTCAGTTTCTTGACCTACCCCACGAAAAACGTCTCGGAGGATGCGGAAATGAGCGGCGCGGCGATCACGCCCGACGGCGGCAAGCTGAGCAAGATGCTCGGGGAGAACGCATGACACCGAACTTGAGGAGTGAGCCGTTCAACTTGTTTCGGATGACGTCACGCTGCCATGGCACGACGCACGCAAGCTCTCGAAGACGGAGAAGGACGCCGGCGCATTGGCCAGTATGCTCTGTCTTTTGAACGCGCAGGAGAGACGACATGTCCCACGCAACTCGGCGCGATTTCCTGATCGGCGCCAGCGCGGGGGTGCTGAGCTCCATGTCGAGCCGGGGGGAGGCGGCGGACGCTGCAGTGCTCGCGCCGTCTGATCCCGAGCGCTTGACGATGAGGAGCTTCGCCGAGCAATTCCGGGAGAAGTTCAAGATTCCCGGCCTGTCGGTGGCATTCTCGAAGCACGGTCGGATTGTCTATCGCGAAGCCTTCGGGCTGGCCGATGTGGAAGTCGGTGAGGCCGCGACGCCTTCGCATCTGTTCCGCATCGCCAGCGTCACCAAGCCGATGACGTCTACGGCCATATACGCGCTGATCGAGCGAGGCAAGGTCAGGTTGGATGACAGGGTGTTCGCACCAGGCGGCTGGCTTCGCTCCTACTGCGGCAACAACCCGTCTGCGTGGCTGCAGGAGGTCACGGTTCACCATCTGCTCACGCATACCAGCGGTGGCTGGCCGAACGACGCGACCGACCCGATGTTTCGCGACCCTTCGATCAGCCAGGACGATCTGATCTCGTGGGTGCTCGCGAACCAGCCGCTCGCCAATGCCCCGGGAACCCAGTGGGCTTATTCCAATTTCGGATATTGCCTCCTGGGACGCGTCATCGAGAAGGCGTCGGGACTGCCCTACGCGGAATGTGTGACCCAGCGCGTGCTGAGGCCTTCCGACGTCACGGACATGCGCATCGGCGGCAACACGCGAGCAGACCGGGCGAACGGGGAGGTGGTCTATTACGACGTACCCGACCGGCTCCCCTACGGAATGAACGTCGCTCGCATGGATTCGCATGGCGGCTGGATCGCCTCTGCAACCGACGTGGTGAAGTTCGTCATGCACGTGGACGGATTCAACGACGCCGAGAGCCTGTTGATGCCACGGACGATTCAAACCATGACATCGACGGTGACTGCCTCAGCCGGGTCCCGATACGCTTCCGGCTGGGCGGTGAACAGCGCGCCGAATTGGTGGCACATCGGCAGCCTGCCCGGAACGACGGCCATTGTGGTGAGAGCCGCGAGCGGACTGTGCTGGGCTGCACTCGCGAATGCGCGCAGCCCAGGAAGCGACCGCGCCATCGACGTCATGATGTGGGACCTGGCCAAAGCGGTGCCGGCTTGGCGGGCATAAGCTCGCGAGTGCCCTTGCGCGGCGCTGTGCCAACCGGTGCTTCGCCGAAAGCGGGCATCATCCATCGACCGCTCGTGGCCGACATGCGTCCCAACGCCCGCGCGCACCACACGGGCGTGCGCGTGATCGGCAGCACGCTGATGCCGATCGAGGGCACGACGGTACTGCCTGGCTACGACACGCCGGCCAAGGACCGCGTGCGCCAGCACGTAACGAGTGGATCCGCCACGGCGGAGTCATCGACTTCGACGAGATCCTGCGAGTCCCGGACCATCCCGCGCGCGTGTTGACTCGCCTGGCCAGCCCCGACCACATGCACCCCAACGACAGGGGCTATGCCGAGGTGCCGTTCGCGTGCCACTCGCACTGTTCGGCGGAGAGGACGGCCACACCGCGCCTTCCGGATCGCACAGCCCGACTCCCCCTAAGTCCGCTACAACCCGCGGCCAGGTGCAAGTGTTCCCGAGGGAGAATGCGCCGGCCTCCGTCGTGGAGGCGTACCGTCACAAGGATGCCGATTTGATCGCCTCAATCACTCGCACGATGATTCTCTCCGCCACCGCGGCGCTCGTCGCCATGGCCCTCTCGGGTTGCGCCATCTCGGGTGACGCGTTCACCACCGCGACCAGCGTGCCTGACGGCAAGGCACTGATCTACGTCTATCGCAACGGAGCGTTCGCCGGTGCCGCGTTTACGCCAACGATCACGCTGGGCAGCGACATCAAGTTCCCGCTCGGCCTCTCCGGCTACTACCCGTACGTGGCGCCGGCCGGCCCGATCCTGATCCGCATCACCGATGTCGGCACGCGCTCCTTCACGCTGGACGCCAAGGCCGGCCAGACGTACTACGTCCGCGGCGGCCTTGCCTTCATGGCAGCAGGCTTCCCAGCCCTGGGCCAGGTGCCCGCAGCCGAGGCGCTGGCCGAGCTGCAGAATTGCAAGCGCATCACGAAGTCCATGCCGGTCACCGCGGCCGACGTGACGCAGGCCGCGGCGTCCACGCCGGCGCAGTGACGAGCCCGCTGTCCCGTGCCAACAAAGGCGGAGACAGTTTGGTCCACGAATCTCGAATGGCCATTCACCGTTGCCGTAGCCACGGCAACGGCAGTAGCCCATGGGTCATACGGATCTACATCCCCACACCGGTCGTTCGCCAACGTCCGCACCTGGCCGATCAGAGACCTGCGTCGCATCTTATTGCCGCTTCGAGACGTGCATGCAGTGGAGCGCGAACAAGCCACCGACGGCGTGGCAGCCCCAATGGATTCTGAACAGGAACGACCAATGCCAAGCAGCATCGTGTGTGTCGCCGCTGTCGAATGAGACCAATCCCGCTCGCACGTCACGGTAGATGTCTAACAAGTCATCGCCAACGTCGCCCATGCAGGACTCGTCGGTCAGGTGCGGATGCGGATCAAAAAACTCGCGGTAGTACCAACCGAGGAACGGTGCGAGGTTAACCTTCGCACGGTCGGCCTGGGGCTGGGGCAGATCCGGCAGCCCGTCACTGTTCTCCGCATCTCGATCTGGGAGAACAAGCGCAGCCGCGTAGAGACCGGAGAGCCAGGCCGCCGCCTGGGATTCCGGGTCAGGGCCCAATGAGTCGCTCTCACACCAAGAACAGTAGCCACGGGCTACCTCAGCGAAACTGGCGATCGAAATGTCTGAGAGATGCTGCATGGTTGCGCATTCTCCGCTCGATTGAGCGTCCCGAAAGCCGCCGTCTGCGACCGACCGGTTCTGGCCGACATGCGTTCCCGAGGCCAGCGGTCTGGTCGGGTGGCCGCCGATCAGCGACAGTTGCTCCGAGTCTCGCACCGGGTACAAAGTAGCGAGCGGCTCCAGCGGAGCTAGGCTGCAAAGCCACTGAGTCCCTCGCTGAATTGAAGGTAGTTGAATCCGGCGTCATCAAGCCTTGCCTTGAGGGCCGGGCTGACGAAAACGTGCGAGTCCCCCATCGTCAGCAGCCGATTTCCATCCAGCGGCAAGGCGTGGATCTGATCTGGCGTGAAGAACTGGCCGACGCGAACCCGAACGAGCGATCTATCTTCTTCGTCGGTGCTCGGATCGAAGACGATGGCGGGCTCGAATCGCACTCTCTCGATCTCAGCCGCCTCCAGGAAGTCGGCAAGTGTCCGTTCGACCAGAAGATATCCGTACCCCTGGCACAAGGGCGCGAGCAGCCCTGCTTCGATCTTCTGGAACCGCCCATCAGATAGTTCAAAGAGGCCCGCGCCGAGTTGTCCGCACGAAACGTAAAAGGGTAGGTGCATCGCTTGAGACTCTGGCACGGGATGACGAATTCGAGCATTCTCGCCGGGAACATCCAGCCGGACGGCAGTCATCGGTGAACGGAATACGAAGGGACTTCCCGCAATCCCAAAACGGCGTCGAGGCGCCAAGATTGATGTGTTGAAGTCAATCTGCAACGGGAAAGGGGAAGTCCATGAGCGAGATTACACGAGGCTTTGTCGTTCGGGTAGGGGTCGACCTGGCCAAGCGCGTGATTCAGGTGCACGCGGTTGATGCGACCGGCCGTGTGGTGGTGGCCAAGGGTGAGCGTCCAGCGATCCCATCTTGAAACACCCAGCCTGACGTAAGAGCCTTGCGTCCATTAACTTCTCTTAATGGACACATGCACACTCATATGGTCGCCGCAGTCAATCGCGTTAGCGCATAGGGTTTGGCTTGAGATGGGCTTCAGGATCGATCGGGTGATGCGACACGAGCGTGTGCAGCGACGATGAATCAGACTCATATCCGCGGATTGGTTACCAGCACTTCATCGATTCGTCGCGGGCCTGCCTCGCTCTAGAGTCGGGGATCGGCCTTGCGGCGCCCTTGTAGTGTGACCGAGGGTTGCCCTGTCGGGGCCCGTGTCGCATCACCCAATCGATCCCTTCAGACTTCTCGTTCAGTTCTTTTGGGCTTTCTCCTGTTGGGCTTGCAGGCCGATCGCCCAGATGAAGCCCGCCAGTTCTCGGGCCACCGCCACGCACGCCTTGTTGATCTGCACGCCGCGCTCTCGCAGAGCCGCAAATCGTTGCGTCAACCTCAACTGAGCCTTCCACGCCGTCGTGCGGATCGGCTCGGACAGCGTCTCCTGGCGGGCCTGCGCTTCTCGTCCGATTCGAGCCTTGAAGCGATAGTTCCAGGCCGCCTCGGTCAACAGCCGACGTGCGTGTGCGTTGCCTGTCTTGGTGATGCTGCCGCGGCTCGTTCGTTCACCGCTCGAGCGCTCGGATGGAACCAGCCCGAGATAGCCCATGAGCTTGCGCGGATGCGAGAACCGCGAGAGGTCGCCGATCTCGGCGAGCAGGCCGATCGCCGTGATCGCGGCGACGCCTCGAAGTGCCTGCAATGCGCCCACCACCGACTCGAA
>FTKD01002479.1_pt1 | contig 27907 bp, 28 predicted proteins | sample 1658191 | NCBI WGS metagenome assembly FTKD01 (sample SAMEA3914808, study PRJEB12502) | metagenome | biome: forest; material: soil | place: Canada | collected 2011-08-03 | depth 0.3 m
GGTAGCTCGTTGGGCTCATAACCCAAAGGTCGTAGGTTCAAATCCTGCCCCCGCAACCACCGCATTACAGAGGTGAAAACCTCGAAAGCAACGCCCACCTCGCAGTGGGCGTTTTGCTTTGTGGCCCATCTGTGGCCCACATCTGGCCCATCCGTGGCCCGGCCAGATTTCAGCGCCTCGAAATTGACCGTTGGGCTCCTGGCCTTCCTGAGGAATTCGCGCCCGCCTTCTTAGCCGTTGCTGACGGCTTAGATTTTGTCAATGCGGCGAATCGAGAATTCTGATGTCGACGTTAGTCGTCACGAGTTCAGCTGCTTCGGCGCGCCGAGATACATCAACTTTTTCTCGCCTGGGAACTGAGGGAGCCACTCGATATCGGCTGCCTCAATCGCATGGTGGTATTCGGTCGCCGAAATCAGGATCTGACCTCCGAATTGGTCGCAGATCGCCTGCAAGGCGTTCAGAAACCTGGCCAGGTCGGCGCTGTCGAGTTCCTGTTGCTTGGGGGTGTCCAAGATGAGAAAGCGAAACGGCCTGTCCACGTCCTGCAGGTAGTGCTCGAAAAGAGCCGCATGAACGGCAAGGATCAGACGGCTGCGCGTGCTGCCGGTGAAGACGTCAATGGGCTCCCTGCCGAACCGGAACTTGAACTCGAGGTCGATGTCCACCTCGCGTGATGCGTTCGGCGTGTCGAGGATGTCCATCCACTTCACAGTCAACTCCCGCACCTGCAATCGCAATTTGTTGAACTCGAAGTCGGAGCGACCATGGTTGGACAACATCGCGATCCGATCCTGGGTCTTCGCCCGTTCTTCGTCGAATTGGATGTACTTCCGCTTCTCTTCGATTAACCGCTCAATAGCAACACGGCGTTGTTCTGTTTCGAGAAGCTCTCGAGTGATCGATTGCACGGCCGACACAAGCTGCCCAGTGACGCCTTGTCCGTCGCGGTGCTGCAGTTTCGAAGCGATCCCGCCACGCTCGGCCTCCTCATCGACCAGCCGTGCGTCAAGTGATGCTAGTTGCACTTCCGCTCGAGCGGCGTTCGCCTCCAGGTCCTTAATCTGATCCTTCAGGTACATCAGGTTCTTGGCGTAAGACGCCGAGCTCGATACGAACAGCCCGCAGTCGGCGCGACCGCAGACGTCGAAGAAAGACTCAAAGACGCGTTTGGACTCTTCGTTCAGCGACAGTGTCTTGATCTCGCCGTCGATTTCGCCACGGATAGACTCAATTCCTGCGAGCCGGGACTGCAGGTCGGGATGCTGCCGCCGCAGCGCTCGAATCCGTTCCTCCTTGGCGTGAAGGAGCTCGAGCAGTGCGTCGGTGGGCTTGTCGGCAGTGGGCTCCTTGCGCAGACGTAGGCCATCTCTCCGAAAGATGCGACGCACATGCTTGTCAGCGCAGTGCTCAGAGCAGAACCGGCCAAATTCGTAGCCTCCGCGATGCAGTTCAACAAGAACCAGGTGACCGCCTTCTGAGAAGCGGCGTATTTCCTTTGAACAGCTCATGACCAGGTAGCGTTTGCCGAGCGTTGCGTCGCAGCGAAAACAATGCTCATGTGCTATGTCGATAGAGGATTTCATGGCTCTTCTCGCGCCGCATCGCGCCTCAAGCATTTGACGGTACGCCGCAGTCGTGTTTGCATGCTGTTGAAGACATCCCGGGTCAAGCGGGGATCGGCGGCGAGCAGTTGCACGCGATCCCGCTCCAGGGCAACGGCACGTCGCTTGGTCGAGGGGCCGGGCGTCGCTGCCAGTGAAGCTGGACGGATCGACGCGCGGTGACCCTCAATCGAAGAACCCTTCGCCGGCCAATTCTTCAGCGAGGACCGAAGCTGGATCCATGGAGACAACGAATTCGATCAGCACCTGCAGCATCTGCGACCGGCCCATTTGATCCCATTCATCCTGATATGGGCTGTCAAATGCTTCGTCGTCCTCCCCTTCGTTGGCGATCTCGTTCAAGCTGAAGATGAAGCTGAGCAGAAAGGTGTGTCCGGGAGGACACTCGGCTGCGTTGACGAGTTCGCACTCCCGGTCGGTGTGCAAGAGGGAGACGCACGAGAGGTCAACAACGGCAGTTATGTCCAGTCGGGCACCGCTTGCCCGGCGCGCCGAGCCCGGGCACCCGGTGCGCATGGCCACGGTCGGCTCGGCTGGGCCGGCGGCCCGCACCTCTTGGCGGCCCTTACTGCTCTAAATAGAAGTTTTGAGTTCTATTTTAAAAGTAGAATGTAAAAGTTCTATTTGCAAATTACAAGCCTTGAATGCTAAACTGCGTCCATGGACTACGCGATCAAGTTTGGCGACCAACTCAAGCAGCAACTGCGCTCCCTGCGCAAGGCGCGCGGCCTGAACCAGACCGAACTCGGGGTGCGCCTGGGCGTGACCCAGCGGCGCATCGCCGAGATCGAAGCCAACCCCGGCGTCGTGGCCATCGACCAGATCATCAGGATCTTCTCCGCCCTCGGGGCGGAACTGGTGATGCGAGACTTGGCAACACCTGCGTTTTCGCCGCCGTCCGTGCCTTCGTCTGAGGCAGCCGCCGACGACGCCGGAGCGCCGCACGAATTCAGGTCCCCGCTCGTTGTCAGCGCGCGCGACCTGGTCGCGGACTTGCTGGGACATACGAGGCAGTTACCCGCGGCGTTGCTCGTCAACGACCACGAACTCGCCGAACTGAAAGGGCTGCAGCCACCCGACCAGGCCCGGCTCATCGATGCGCTCGCCAAGGTGTTGCTGGTCGCCCCCCACTTCCTCGCAGAGCATCTCGCCACGGCGGCGCCGTCCGGAAGCGAAGGTGCTGCGGCACCCGTTGCGCCGATCCACGACCAGTGGGCCCGGGCGCTCGCGGTCTCGCCTGAAACCCTGCGCCAGACCGTCAGCGCGGCCATCGCCAGCCGGCACGCCCCTGTCGGCCTGGGCACACCGCCCGCCCGAGGTATCTGGTGAGCGAGCTCCACATTTGGATGAACGCAGAGCTCGTGGGCGCGTGGGCGCGCACGCGCGGCGCGGACGCCCTGACCTACGCGCCGTCGTGGCTGGAGTCGCCGCATCGCCGACCTCTGTCGCTGTCGCTGCCGTTCACCACGACGCGCCGGATCGTCGGGGACGCGGTTGGCAACTATTTCGATAACCTGCTGCCCGACGCCAAGTCGATCCGCGATCGAGTGGGGCGACGTTTTGGGGTCAGGCCCACCGACGCCTTCGAACTGCTCTCGGCCATCGGCCGCGACTGCGTCGGGGCGGTTCAGTTGCTGCCGCCCGGCATGCTGCCCGAGGGCTTGCCCCCGCTGCGCTACAACGTCCTCGACGAGGCGCAGATCGAACAGATCCTGGTGGGTGCCGCAGGCGACAGCCCGTTCCAGTCGGACGCTTCCGACGGGGATGACACGTTTCGGATCTCGTTGGCCGGCGCCCAGGAAAAGACGGCGCTCCTTCGCGTTGGACAACAGTGGTGCCAGCCGCACGGCTCTACGCCGACCACCCACATCCTGAAGCTTCCGCTTGGCCTGGTCGGTGGCATGCGTGCCGACATGAGCGACTCCGTCGAGAACGAATGGCTCTGTTTGCGCCTTCTGAACCTGATGGGCTTGCCCGCGGCCAGGACGGAAATGCTGACCTTCGGCGACCAGAAAGTACTTGGCGTCGAACGCTTCGATCGCGCGTGGATGGACGACCAGTCTTGGATCGCCCGCTTGCCGCAGGAAGATTTCTGCCAGGCCACCGGCACGCCGCCGGGCAAGAAGTACGAGAAAGACGGTGGACCCGGCATCGGCAAATGCATGAGCCTGCTGGCCGGCAGCGCCGATCCTCTGGTTGACCGCTCGCGCTTCCTTCTGAGCCAACTTGCGTTCTGGATGCTCGGCGCGACGGACGGCCACGCGAAAAACTTCTCCGTTTTCCTGCAGGCCGGAGGAACGTACGCCCTGACGCCGCTGTACGACGTGCTATCCGCCTACCCGATCCTCGGCCGAGGCAAGGGCAAGCTGCCGCGGCAGAAGGCGCACCTGGCCATGTCGGTGCGCGGCAAGTCACCGCATTCGCAGCTGGACTACGTCAAGCCGCGGCACTGGATCGACGAAGCACGCAGAAGCGGCGTGCCCGACATGCTCAACGCGATGATCTGGCTAGCGACGTGTGTGCCCGACGCAATCAAGGCAGCGGCCGCAGACCTGCCGGGAGGCTTTCCCGAGCACGTGTGGGAGTCGATCACCGCGGGCCTGACTAAAGCGAGTCAGACTTTCCTGGACGGGCTCGACGGCGCTGGCTGAACAGGAAGCGCGAACGCACCACAACTCCTGCTCCAAGGCTGGCCAGCAGAACTGACCGACGGCGAAGAATTTGAGCGATCCTGCGAATCATTTCGAAGTCAGCGCCCTCTTAGCAAGGGAGGAATGTCCTCGACCCCGAATTCAAAGGAGATCAGCATGCTGTACGTCAAGAATGTCCCGACCTGGGAACGCGTCCTGCGCATCGCCATGGGCCTGATGGCCCTGGCCTTCGCTGCCATGAACTGGGGCGGCTCGAACCTCGCCGTCGGCGTGGGTGTCATGGGCACGATGTTGGCCGTCACGGGCCTGGTAGGCTTTTGCCCCATGTGCGCGATGGTCGGCCGCAGGCACGACAAGGGGCATTGAGCATGCAGGCGAGGGCGGATCGCTCAAACCTGATTCTGGCGGCCCAGACCGGCGATCCGGCCGCCATCTCGCGGCTGCTCGCCGTCTGCCAGGCCGACGCCTGCCGCTACGCACGCCGGCACTGCCAGGCCAGCGATGTCGATGACGCCGTTCAGGAGTCCTTGTTGACGATCTCGCGCAAGGTCAAGGGACTCAAGGCGGCAGTTGCCTTCTCGTCATGGCTATTCGTGATCATCAAGCGGGAGTGCAAGCGGCTCGAACGGATGATGTTCAGGAACGAGCCGCTCGATGAAGACGCCGCGGAACAACAACGCGCTTGCTGCTCCGACATTGCATTGCGCATCGACCTAGCCAACGCCCTGGAATCGTTGCCCGCCCACTACTTGGAGGTCGTGTTGTTGCGGGACTTCGAGGAACTCACCATCGCTGAGATTGCCATGAAGCTTGGAGAGAACGCTCCGGCGATCAAAAGTCGGCTACATCGAGCTCGAGAGTTCGTGCGCGAGTATCTGTTGAGCTCGGATTTGCCGACGCTGACGAAAAGGAAGAGTGAGGAGGCCTGAGACGCCCCCGAGGAGATCCGCCCAGAATATGCACTGCTTGCGATTGCGCAGACCAGCGCGGCGGTGCATGACCTTGGTTCGCTTGGATTCTGGAGGAATCAATGCAATGGCACCTTGGCCAAGCGAGTGTACGACCCGTTACGAGGCTGCAACTGAAACCCCCAAAAGCAGAACTAAGTAACGGACCGATATTGGCCCGACACTCGCCGCCCATGAGGGACGATGGTCAGTTCGCGCGAAAAGGCATCAGCGTTCGATAGGCGCGTACCGTGGTTCAAACGCCCTCATTTCGGCGCGCCGCCGACGATGTCAATGGGGCGCCTCCGCCGCGCAACACCCTAAGCCGGAGGTGCTCACATGGCTGACCGGCGCGAATCATGTCCATGATTTTGGAACCGCTCGTGCCGAGAATCGGGATGTCACATTTACTGATTCAACGTCATCCCCCACCAGCAGACCCGCCTGCTCTGCGGGCGCGCTGGGGGTGCCGGCAGGTCTTCACCTTCTTCAGCGTGGTGCTGAAGAAGCCATCGGTCTCTGCGGAGATCGGACTGGATTCAAGATCCCTTGATACGGGCCACCAGCGCACCCGAGAACTCACTCAATGAGGCGCGACCTCCCAAGTCGTCTGTTCGAACCATGTCGACGTTCAGCGTCGCGTCGATGGCCAGCCGCAGTCGCGTTGCCATGTCCGGCAGCTTGCAGTGATCCAGCATCAAGGCAGCTGCGAGAAGGAGCGCCGTCGGATTGGCGATGTCCTTGCCGGCGATGTCTGGCGCTGAACCGTGCACCGCCTCGAAGATTGCAGCGTCTGCCCCGATGTTTGCGCCTGGGGCCATGCCAAGGCCACCGACCAGGCCGGCCACCAAATCGGACAGGATGTCGCCGAAAAGGTTGGTCGTGACGAGCATGTCGAACTTCCAGGGGTTGAGCACGAGCTTCATTGCACATGCATCGACGATCATCGTCTCAAGCTCGAAGCGGCCCTTGTACTTTCGATCATAGAGTTCGACTCCAGTCTCCAGGAACAACCCGGTCAAGGCTTTCATGATGTTGGCCTTGTGCACGATCGTGACCTTCTTGCGCCCTGTCGCAACCGCGGTCTCAAATGCATATTCCAGCAAACGCCGACTTCCTTGACGAGTATTGACGCCGGTGGCCATAGCGACGGCGTGTGGATCGTCATCGATCGGAATGTAGAGCTCGTGTCCGATGTACAGGCCCTCGAGGTTTTCGCGCACCACGACGAGGTCAATGTTGTCGTAGCGGCCGCCGGGGACGATCGTACGAGCCGGGCGCAGGTTCGCATACAACTTGAACTCCTCGCGCAATCTGACGTTCGACGATCGATAGCCGCCTCCCGATGGAGTCTCCAGCGGACCCTTCAATGCTAGGCGTGTCCGACGGATGCTTTCGAGCGTCGCGGCGGGCAACGGGTCACCCGATGTCTTGACGCCACCCATGCCGGCAATCTGCCGATCCCATTCGAATGGAGCTCCGAGCGCATCAAGCGCCGTGAGCGTGGCATTGACGATTTCCGGGCCGATGCCGTCGCCAGGAATGAGTGTGACTTGAATTCGATCTGACATTTGAGTACTCAAAGGAGGGGAAGGTCTCGTGCTGACTGTTTGCCACGACGGTTGCATTCGGCTCGAAGTGCCAAGTTGAATGCAGCATTGATTTGCATCTTCCAAGGTTGAGCCTTCGGGAGGTGAGAAGCGTGCGTTGCAACTCCCATGCCTGTCGGCGACGGCGCGTGATCGTGGCATTGACGAAACCGAGGCCCGCGGTGGCGGCTGTCGGCCGCGCTTTGAAGGCAGTCTGTCGGTCGTCTCATTTGGGGATTCTGTTGAGAATCCGCGCATGGCGCAACACGGCGTGAGAAGTTTTTCGCAAGCCGTTCAACGCCTCGTGCGTGGGTTCAATCGCATTCGCGGCAGGCCGTTGCCTTCCTCGCCTACTGGATTTCCCCTCGTCTGGATCGCTGAAAGCAGTCAGAAGGGTCGCGTCCTACAGATTGAATAGCTTCGCTGCTGTCAGTCCGATGATTCCGGCCTTCTCGCGCTCGCTGAGTTCCTTCGTCTCGAGGATCGGGTCTGCCGGCCTCGAGGCCCACGGGAACGGATAGTCGCTTCCCAAGACAATCTGGCTAGCCCCGACTTGCGCGACGAGGTGTCGAACCGCTTCAGGGGTAAACACCAGCGAGTCAAACCAGATCTGCTTGAGGTACTCAGTCGGAGCCTTCTTCAGGGCGATCAAGGGTTTGCAGTTGCCGGGAGCGACGAGGCAACCATGGTCTGACCTGTCAGCGTAGGAGGGCAGGTAGCCGCCTCCGTGTGCCGCGAGCACCTTGAGCTTCGGGAAACGGTCGAACGTTCCTTCGAAGATGAGGTGGGACAGGGCGATTGTCGTCTCTAGCGGATAGCCAATGACGTTGCCCAGAAACCCGTTGCCCTTCAGCCTGTTCGTCAGCTCGGGCAAACCTTGGGGATGGATGAACAGCGTCACGCCCAACTCCTCGGCCTTCGCCCAGACTGGGTTGAATTTTGCGTTGGAGAATTCCTCGCCGTTGACGGCGCCTCCGATCGCAGCTCCCTTCAGGCCAAGGTTGCGAACGGCGGTCTCCAGCTCCTGCACCGCCAGCTCTGGCGCCTGCAGAGTCAGCGAGGCCATGCCCGCGAATCGGTCCGGATGCGCTGCGCACAGCTCTGCCATCCGTTCGTTCTGCAATTTCACGATTTTCGCAGCGAGCTCCCGGTCCTTTCCATACCAGAACGGATTGACCGAGAGCACCTCAAGGTCGACTCCTTGCGAGTCCATCGCCGCCAGCCGCTGAGGCACGTCGATAAATGTCTCGGCCGAGCCCGGCACAGGAAACATCATGGACGATGAGTCGCCGCCGAGCAACGCGATGACTTCCGTGAAATTGCAATGTGCGTGAACGTCGATCGTCCGCAGCCGCTTGCCGTCCAACATCACCGGGCGCACCATCCCCTCGGAGCGCGCAGGACGAGACGCCAGCAGGCCGCAGCTGCAAAACATCACTCCGCCGGCGAGCGATCCGCCCAAGAAATTTCTTCTCGTAGACATTTTCATCTCCTCGTTTTGGTTGGATGGGCGCGGTTTGCGCAAGAGAGGCGGGGCTCTGAGTGGGGAGCCCGTCGCGATTCCTGTTGCTGCCACAAGGCTCCAGCCGACGTGGGGTCGCTAGTCAGACCGCGCAATACTTCTCCTGTATGGCGGTGTCTGCCAGCATCGCCTCGGCCGTCCCGGTGTAGACCACCTGGCCCTGATCCAAGATGTAGGCGCGATCAGCGATGCGCAGCGCGAGTTCGACGTTCTGCTCAATCAGCAAGATGGTCGCGCCAGAGTTTTTGAGAGCCAAGAAGTACTCGAACATCTCGTCGACGAGCACCGGCATGATGCCCTCAGACGGTTCGTCCAGAAGGATCAGCTTCGGCTTGGACACAACCGCGCGAGCGATAGCAAGCATTTGCTGCTCGCCGCCCGACATCGTGATGGCCATCTGGTCGAGGCGCTCCTTGAGGCGCGGAAAGGTTTCAGCGATCTCCTCGATGACCTCCGACTCGCGCCTGCGCAGCGGCGATGCAAGCAGGCCAAGCCGGATGTTCTCCCTGACGGTCAGCCCGGGAACGATGCGGCGCTCCTCGGGGACGTATGTCAGGCCACGCTTGAAGCGTTCGTGAGCCGGGAGGCCGAGAAGTTCCTCGCCCTCGAAGCGGACGGAGCCCATCGCTCTCGAGATCAAGCCGGCGACGCTCTTGACCGTGGTCGTTTTCCCGGCGCCGTTTCGCCCGATGAGGCACACGAGTTCGCCCTTGGCAACCTGCAGGCTGATGCCTTGCAGAACATGACTGGGCCCGTACCAACTGTTCAGGTCAGCGATTTCGAGCATTGCGACTCCTTCAATGTTGGCCTTGACCGAGGTAGACGCGCTTGACCAGATCGTTCGCGTGGATGTCATCAGGGGAGCCTTCTGCAATCAGTTCACCGTGGTGGAGCACGACAATGCGCTCGCTGATGCCCATGACCATCTTCATCTTGTGTTCGACCAGCACAACGGTGCGTCTCTCTACGAGTTGTCGAATGAGCTCCATCATGACCTTGGTCTCTTCCGGACTCATGCCGGCGGTTGGCTCGTCCATCAGTAGCAAGGCCGGATTGCCCGCCAGCGCGACCGCGATTTCCAGCGCGCGTTGTTGGCCGTGGGCCAGCGACTTCGCTTGAGTCCTCGCCTTGTCCGCCAGGCCAACGGTGTCCAGCAACTCCATTGCCTGGTCAACCAGGCCATGCAGGTCCTCGCGACGTCGCCACAGGCTGTAGCGGGACACATGCGCCTGGAGCGCGATGCGTACGTTTTCGAGGGCGGTGAAGTTCGGGAAGAGATTCGTGATCTGGAAAGACTTCGCGATGCCTTGATGCGCAAACTTGTGCGATCGCATGCCGGTGATGTCCTTGCCCTGAAACAGGATCTGGCCGTCCGAAGGCGCGAAGGCGCCTGACAACAGGTTGAAGTACGTGCTCTTGCCCGCCCCGTTCGGTCCGATGATGGAGGTGAGGGCGCCCGGTGGGATCTTGACGCTCACGTCCTTCAGGGCGGTGAATCCCGAGAATCGCTTGGTGACTGCACGGGTCTCGATGATGGCTTCAGTGGACATGCTTCATCCTTTCGAGAAGAGTTCCCCAGACGCCCTTCGGAAAGAAGAGGACGAAGAAGACGAAGACAGCGCCCACGATGAGCTGCCAGTGCTCGGTCCAGCCGGACGCGTAGTCTTGAATGAGCAGGAATAGCGCAGCGCCAACGAAGGGCCCGAAGTACGTTCCCATGCCACCGAGCAGGCAGAGCATGACCACCATCCCGGACGTTGAGTAGTCGAGCGACTCGATGGGAACGGTGGACAGGTGGATGGCGTTCAACGCTCCCGCAAGCGAGCAGAACATCGCCGACAGAACGAACGACAGCAGCTTGATGCGCTCGATATCGAATCCGCAGGCTCGGGCTCGTGCTTCGTTCTCGCGTATCGCCTCGATGGCGCCACCAAACGGTGATCGCAGGATGCGAGAGAGGATAAGCATCGCTGCAGCCACGAAGGCGAGCATGAAGTAGTACTTTTGCGTCGGATCAAGGAGGTTTATCTTCAGCCCCGGCAAGCTGGCCTCCGTCACGTTGACGCCGCGCAATCCGTTCTCCCCGCCGGAGGCAGGCAACTGGTAGACGAGGAAGTAGACGCACTGGGCCAGCGCGAGCGTCACCATCGCGAAGTAGATCCCCCGCGTGCGGATCGCAAGCAGTCCCATCACGAGTGCTAGCACCGCGCCAAGCGCGATTGCCGCAAGGCATGCGAGCCACCAAGAGGTACCGTGCTGAGCGATGAGAATGCCGGCAGCGTACGCCCCGACGCCGAAGAACGCGGCATGGCCGAACGACAGAAGCCCGGTGTAGCCGAACAGTAGGTTGAAGCCCACGGCGAACAGGCCGTAGATGAGGATGTTGATAGCCAAGGACTGGTAGGGGACCAACCATGGGAGAAGTGCGAAGAACGCAATGGCGAGTAGACCCTGGTGCTTGGCCGCGGTTCGCATGAGGCCCATGCCTCCAACTGATGCGATTGGCACGGAGGTGAGGTTCATCTTGAGCTCCTTCATGACATCAACCCTGCGCGACCGAAGAGACCTTGCGGTCGCACCAAAAGCACCGCAGCCATGATGACGAACATGGAAACCTTGGCAGCCTCCGGAAAGAACAGCACGGACAAGCTCTCGACGACGCCGATCAGCAGTCCTGCGGTCACGGCGCCGACGAGCGACCCCATTCCTCCGACGACAGTCACGACGAACGCGACCGTTAGGACAGAGGTGCCCATCTCTGGCGATACCCCTTGCATCGGCGCCGAGAGCACGCCCGCGAGCGCTGCGATGCCCGTGCCCAGCCCAAAGACGATGAGCCACACGCGCGACACGTTGACCCCCAGAACGCGGACGATGACGGGATCGCGAGCGCCAGCACGCACGATGAGGCCGAAGGAAGTCTTCTCGATGAGAAGCCAGAGAGCGACCACGAGGGCAATCACGACGCCGATGACGAAGAGCCGATACGTCGGGAAGTCCGCGAATCCGAGGCTTGTCGCGCCCTGCAGCGCAGCAGGCGTATCGAACGGCAACCCCTCCTTGCCGAAGACGATGCGCACGCCCTCGACCATGATGTACGCCAGGCCGAAGGTCAAAAGCAGCGGATAGTCGATGCCTCGCCCATAGAGCGGACGTATGAGCCAGCGTTCGCAGAGCATTCCAAATCCCGCCACCGCGATGGGTGCAATCACGAGCGCGAGCCAGAAGCTTCCGGTCTTCTCTGCCGCATAGAGACCGACATAGGCACCCAGCATGAAGAACGCACCGTGCGAGAAATTCACCACGGTCAGCATCCCGAAAATGAGGGAAAGACCGACCGCGAGCAGCACATAGATCGCGCCCAGCGCCAGCCCGGTGAAGAGTTGAAGTGCAAGAAGATTGGGGGTGATGTCCACGATGGGCTCCTTGGCGTATTCGACCGGCGGCGAGGATCAGCCCTTGAGGCCGAGTTCGCTACAAGAACGCAGGAGCTTTTCATCGGCGGGTTCGACGTGAAGGACCCTGAAGACATCTGACGGCTCGGACGCTGCCGGTACGTGTGACTCGATGATGAGCACCGATTGAACGGCTTGGTTGTCGCACGATCGGTAGTACTCAGGGCCCTTGTACGTGTCGTACTTCAGCGATCGCAGGGCCGAGGCCACTTTGTCGCTGTCTGTCGTTCCAGCAGCCTTGACCGCCATCAGGAGCGACTGGACGGCGGAGTAGGCCATGGCGCCGTAGTCCGACGGGTAGAGGCCATTGTTGACGGCCTTGAAAGCAGCGTTGAACGACTTGGCGGACGCCGTCGTGTCCTGCAGCCCCCAGAAGTACTGCGTGCCTCCAATGACACCGTCATACGTGGAGGGGCCGCCGGCGACGCGTGCGGTGTACGTCAGGATCGGCGTGACGAACTTGACGCTCTTCTTCATGCCGAAGTCGCTCGCCTGCTTGATGGAGATTCGGTTGTCGTTGCCAAAGTTGTTGAAGATGAGAACGTCGGGCTTCATCGCCTGGATGCGCGGAAGGAAGGTCGAGTAGTCCTGTGCGCCGAGCGGGTGCTTGACTTCACCCACGACTGTCGCCCCCATGTCCTTTGCAACCCGGGTGAACCCGCGCGTCATCTCCTGGCCGTATGCGTAGTCGGCCGTCAGGAAGGCGACGCGCATGCCTTTCTTGAAGACGTATTTGCCAACGGCTTGTGTTGTCAAGTGCGGATTGAGGGCCTCGTGGAACGTGTACGGGCTTGCATCGGTCGCCTCGTTGATGATGTCCGACTGGCTGATGGAGACGTAAATGACCTTGCGCTGCTTGGTCACGTTGTTGATTGACAGCTGCGTCGCAGCCGACAGGCCGCCGACGATGAAGTCGGCGTGGTCTTTCTCGAGCAGTTCGAGCGTTCGGGTCGCCGCTTCGCCGGCATTGAGCTTGTCGTCACGCACAAACAGCACCGCCTTGCGCCCGTTCAGGCCGCCCGCGTCGTTGAACTGCTTGACCGCAAGTTCCGCGTTGCGCACCTGATCCTTTGCCTCGCCTCCATACGGCCCTGTCAGCGGGACGGGCAGGCCGATCTTGATGTCTTGTGCTCCAGCGGCTTGCGTTACCCCGAGAAGGGCGGCGGTCACTGCGAGCAGCAAGGAGGGCAAAGGTGTCCGGAATCGCTTGCTCATGAAAGGTCTCCTTTTTCGACAGCATGGTCGAGTGCTATGCTGTTTATCGAGTGATAACTTTGAAGCGTGTTTCGTTAGTTGTCAACTGATAAATTAAATGGGGTTAACCCGAGGTGTCGAATGGCCACGAAGACCAGCGCAGACTCAGCAACGCCTGCCGAGAACGAGCGAGCCCCACGGCGCCGCCTCGCACCGGAGGACCGGGAGCACCAGATCGTCCAAGCCGCAGTGACCTTCTTCGCGCGCCATGGATTCGACGCGAGCACGCGTGACCTGGCGAAGGAGTTGGGGGTCACTCAGCCGCTCTTGTATCGCTACTTCCCAACCAAGGAGGCGCTCGTCGACCGGGTCTACGACGAGGTCTTCGTCAGGCGCTGGAACCCGGAATGGGAAGAGTGGCTGGCCGACAGGTCTACCCCCCTGGCCGACCGCCTCAAGCGATACTTCAAGGACTACGCCCGCTTTGTGCTGCGCAGCGAGTGGGTGCGCATCTTCATCTATGCGGGCCTCAGCAAGGGTGGCATCAACCAGAAGTACCTGGCGCGCCTACGTGAACGACACTTCCTGGTCATTGCCCGGGAGCTTCGTCATGAATACAAGATCCCGGCACCGGCGGTGCCGAGTGACGAAGACGATGAAGTCGAGCTCGTCTGGGCCATGCACTCGAGCGTGTTCTACATCGGCGTCAGGAAGTGGGTCTACGAGTTGCCGACCCCGAAGAACCTGGAACGCTTGATTGACCTTCGTGTCGACTCGTTCATCGCCGGAGTGCCCCATGTGCTGAAGGCCGGCAGGGCGTAGCGCCACCCCTGCGACCAACTCGATTTGAGTGCCACCAGAAAACGCTTGCAAGGTGACTTCGCCTGATCTACTATTTATCTAACGATAAGTAGTTGCAACCAGGAGCTCACCTATGCCGATCAGCAAACTTGCGCATTTCTCGGTTCGAACGACCACCTTGGATGAGTCCCGACGCTTCTACTGCGAGGTGCTCGGGTTCCGTGAAGGGTTCCGGCCGCCGTTCAAGTTTCCAGGGATCTGGCTGTACCGAGGCGGTGATGAGGCTGACTTCGGGGTCGTGCACATCATCGGTATCGATCCGAACGACCCTGAGGGCCTGAAGGCCTACCTCGGCGACAAGTCTGAGGACTCGCTGCACGGGAGTGCGGCCGTCGACCATCTGGCCTTCCTGGCCACAGAACTGCTGGACATGCGTCAGCGATTGACCCGGTTCGGGCTTGCATTCCGAGAGCGCACGGTGCCGAGCCTGGGGCTACATCAAGTCTTCGTCGAGGATCCGTCTGGGGTCACGATCGAGCTGAACTTCCCTGCGAGCGAGGCTGAAGTGCTCGCTCAATCTGCGACGCATTGACCAACCACCAGAGGTGGACACATGGCAAATACAAAGAAGGCGATCATCGTCGGTGGTTCGCTCGGCGGACTGTTTGCGGCGAACCTGCTGCTGCGCGCAGGCTGGGACGTACACGTCTACGAGCGCGTGGCAGAGGAACTCGAGGGACGGGGTGCCGGCATCGTCACCCACCCGGAGTTGTTGGCCGCGCTCGAACTGGCAGGCATTCCAGTGGATGAGTCGATTGGGGTGAGCGTCGACGAGCGGGTGACGCTGGCAAGCAATGGCGAGCGGATCGGTACCAAAGCGCAGCCGCAGATCCTCACTGCGTGGGGACGAATGTACAGCGTGCTCAGGTCGGCGTTCCCCAACGACCGCTATCACAATGGGAAGCAACTGGTTTCGTTCTCCCAGAACGAAAGCGGTGTCGAGGCGACATTCTCGGATGGGACTTCGGTGCAGGGCGACGTGATGGTGGCGGCCGATGGCCTTCGCTCGCTGGTCCGGCAGATCCTGCTGCCGTCTGCGAAGCCGCAATACGCGGGCTACATCGCCTGGCGAGGCTTGGTGGAGGAGTCCGAACTCTCGCCTCAGGTGATGCAGGATCTGTTTCCGTACTTCGCGTTCGGATTGCCACCTCGGGAGCAGATGATTGCGTACCCGGTCGCTGGTAAGAACAACGACGTGTCGGTGGGCAAGCGCCGATATAACTTCGTCTGGTACCGGCCGGCGGACGAGGCGAGCACACTTCGGGATATGGTGACGGACGCTACCGGCAAGGTGTGGATGGATGGCATTCCTCCGCCGCTAATCCGCCCGGAGATACTCGTGGAGGCAAAGCGTGCGGCCCGTTCCGTTTTGGCGCCGCAGTTCGCGGAGGTCGTGGAGAAGACGCAGGGGCTTTTCTTTCAGCCGATCTTCGACCTGGAGAGCCCGCAGATCGCCTTCGGGCGCATCGCACTGTTGGGTGACTGCGCGTTCGTCGCTCGTCCGCACTGTGGCATGGGTGTGACCAAGGCGGCGGGGGATGCGGTCGAACTTGTCCGAGCGCTCACGCTCCACGAAGACCCCGAGGCCGCACTGAAGGCCTATGAGGCTCTGCGCGTCAAATGCGGTGAATTCATTGTTGAGCATGCTCGGGCGCTCGGTGCCTATATGCAAGCCCAGATCAAGACGCCCCAGGAGCAGGAGATGGCGGAGCGCTATCGGACGCCAGATGCGGTCATGCGTGAAACGGCTGTTCCCTTGGCTGTGCGCTAACTCGGCTCGCAGCGGCGCGTGAGGTCGTCGGTCAACCGTGCATGGCAGTCGCAATGTGCAACTGCAAGAAGTCCAGAAAGGCATGAACCTTGCGTGAGTGGCGTCGATTCGGAAGATACGCCGCGTATACGCAAATGGTCTGGTCTCGCGGATTGACGTCAAACTCCTCGAAGAGGCGCCTTAGTCTTCCGGCGCGCACGTCGTCGTTGACAAGCCACTGTGGCAGCAGCGCGATTCCCAAGCCGCCTAGAACGGTCTCGCGCAGCACGTCCGAGTTGTTGACGGCAAGCCGACCGTTCACCTCGATATGTTCGATTGAATCGTTCTTGCTGAACGACCATCGCTGCGGCCCGGTCTGGTAGGCAAAGCGCAGACACTCATGCGCGACCAACTCTTCGGGCGTGATCGGCACGCCACGCTGGCCCAGGTACTCGTGGCTGCCCACCACGAAGCGGTGATGTTCAGCGAGTTGCCTCACGATGAGCTGAGGCTGGCTAGCTGGCGTGCCAATGCGTACCGCGACGTCTATGCGCTCAGAGGCCAAGTCGACGTAAGAATCTGACAAGACGAGGTCCAGCGACAAGCGCGGATGTTGCTTGAGGAAGCTGGCGATGTGTGGCCCCAGACACAGTCGGCCGAACGTCACGGGTAGCGACACTTTTAGCGGCCCTACTACTTCAGTGCCCGTGTCCGAGACGCTCCCGTCTGCCTCGTCTAGGTCTGCCAGGATCCGCGTGACCTGTTCAAGGTAGGCGGAGCCTGCATCGGTCAGTGTGACCTGGCGCGTCGTACGTGTGAGCAGTGCGCTCCCCAGCGATTCCTCCAACCCGTCCAGCAACCGGGTGACTGACGAAGTGGCGACGCCGAGCCGTCGGGCTGCTTTCGAGAACCCGCCCGTCTCCGCGACATCCACGAACGCCCTCAGAGCCTGTAATTTGTCCATGTCCTAGGCTTTGCATAGATCGCAACACTGATTTGCGTGCGCGAAGTATTCAGTATTTTTGACGCAAAGCCTAACCTTGTCGCATCGTCAACGCAAGGAGCACTCTGTGAATCCCGTCGAAATTCAAGTCACCTACGACTTCATTTGCCCGTGGTGCTGGATTGGCCACGAACAGCTCAAGGCAGCCGTTGGCTCGGCTGAGCTCGATGTAGCTCCGACGGTCAGGTACGTCCCATACGAGCTGAACCCGACCATGCCGAAAGAAGGTGCCAATCGCAAGGTCTACCGCAGCGCCAAGTTTGGAAGCTGGGCGCGATCGCAAGCCATGGACGCCGACGTGACGCTCGCCGGTAGGCGCGCCGGCATCGAATTCAACTACGACCGAGTCGAAGTGACACCGAACACGCGTCTTGCTCACCGGCTCATGTTCTTCGCCGAAGGCAAGGGCGACGGCGGCAAGACAGAGGCGCTGTTCGAATTCATATTCTCTGCATACTTCTCTGAAGGGCAAGATATTGGCAAGGCGGACGTACTCGTCGCGTTGGCCGCCAAGGCCGGCTTCGATGTTGACGAAGTCCGTAGCTTCCTGGCAGCAACCGTTGGCGAACGCGACGTCGTCGCCGCAGAGCTTCAAGCGCAGCTCGACGGTGTCCGTTCGGTCCCGACGATTCGCATCGGAGGCACGCCCATCAGTGGCGCGCAGCCGGCAACCGTTCTCGCCGAAGTCCTGAAGCAAACCGCTGCAGTCGCGGCGGAAAAGCCGACGGCGTAATGCCCCGCTTCCAAGAAACGAGGCGTTTCGCAGACTGCTTCAACGTCGCCTATCGAACGCAGCTACATGCCGCAAACGCAGACGTCGTGGAACATGCTCTACGGCGCTATGAGGCGCAAGCTGCCCGCAGAAGTCTTTCATACCGGCGAGCAGTTCGTTCGCTTCGAGCAAGAGGGCGAGCGCATTCACGCCCATTTTGAGAGCGGCCGTGTCGAAACCGGTGATTTGCTGATTGGCGCTGACGGTGCTCGCTCGGCGGTGCGCCAGCAAGTCATTCCCGGCCTCGACCCGAACTACGCCGGCTATGTTGCGTGGCGAGGCCTCGTTGCCGAGCGCGAGCTGCCGAAAAAGGCTGCCGGCATCCTGTCGGGAACGTTTGCTTTCCAGCAAGGCCCGGGCCACCTGATGCTCGAGTACATGGTTCCGGGCGAAGACGAGTCGATTCAGAAAGATCAACGTCGCTGGAATTGGGTGTGGTACCAGAAGGTCGCATTCGGCGACGAACTCGCGAATCTTCTGACCGACCGCAATGGCGTGCGTCACGCCTTCTCGCTACCGCCTGGCACGCCGAAAGACGAAGACATCGCGCGGTTGATGCAGACCTCGAACGACTCTCTTGCCCCGACCTTTCAGGATTTGATTTCGGCAACAAAGGAGCCATTCGTGCAGGCTATCTTGGACCTTCAGGTGCCTCGGATGGTGTTCGGGCGGGCCATTCTGATCGGTGACGCGGCGTTTGTTCCCAGGCCCCATACCGCTGGCAGCACAGCCAAGGCCGCTGCCAACGCGTTGGCATTGGCCAGGGCACTGCATCCGGTGGGCTCCGACATCGACGAGGCGCTCGCCGATTGGCAGGGATGGCAACTGCGCGAGGGCATGGGGATGACCGAGTGGGGCATGACGATCGGTGACCGCATCATGGGATTGAAGCGCAGCACGGCGATGCTGCAAGCGGTCTGAGGAGCTCGGGATCACGTTCATTGCTCACGCGCGGGCGGCCCGCCTGAGGATTCCGCGTCGCATCATGAAATCCCGCAGCGGTGGTGGCGTGCCACCCGTTTGAGCGCGTGCCTATCTGGCGGAAAGCATGTAAAACGCGGATGCGAACTCCTTGGCGGCGGCGTCGATATGGGCCACTCCGGAATCGAACGACCAACGTCGAATCGACGGAGTCTCCGAGAAGCCTGCTTCGGCCAGGAACGTCGCGGTCGTGAGTGCGTTGAAAACTCCTGTCAGCATCGAAGAGGCGATGTGCATGCCTGCGATGTTGGCTAGCCCTGCGTCGAGAAGGTTCGGCGCAAAGGCGACCGTCTGTACCTTGAGTCGAATGGCCTCTGCGATCGCCATCCCGGTTGCACGCTCAAGAAGATCCCCTGTGAGCGCCTCTGGGTTGCCGAGGCCGATGACCATGATCGACTTCGGAGCCAGGCGATCAGGCAGAGAGGCCAGATGAAGCGTCTCGAGTTGCTGTGCCTTGAAGGCGCCACGCGTGCGCATCCGGGTCAGGAGCCTGTCCAGCGATTCGTCGAGGCTGAGCATGCCGCCACCGAGAGATGCGCCTGCGGCTTCGTGTTCGAACATGCACGCAAAAGAGAGGTCGACCTCGGCCTCTCGCGGGCCCCAGGCAACCACATCGAACTCTACGCCGTGAAAGCTACCGAGCGCGTACCGTGGCGCTCGTGGACTTACTTCGCGCTCGCCGGAATCACCAGATGTTTGCAATGTCTTCAGTCCGCCGGATGTGATCGTTCGATTCTGCGAGATCAAGAATCATTCCTCGAATCGGGCATCAGCACGGGGATCAGGGCGACTATCGGGGGCACGACGAAGCACCACGTTCCGAATCGAGCGAATACGATTGCGCCTGCCGCACAGCCGAGTGCGAAGCCAATTACGTTGGCCGACATCTTCCTCAGACGCGCTTGGGCGGCGATTTTTCCTTCGTCCGTCGTGCCGCGGATGAGATCCGCGATGTCGATCATGATCTGAGTCGTCGTCCCGGTCATGAGCGTCGTCGGCGGGGCTGTGCCCAGATGAATGCGGGACGCGGCGTTCTGAATGGCCATCGCGGAGACCAGCACCATGCCGGTGATGAGCATCCCGAACTCGCCTCCCTGCTTGAACGGCCCAAGTTGGACAGCCAGTACGGCGCCGATCACAAGCAGAGCCAATTCGATCGACAGCATCGTTCGCAGGATAGGTAGTCCCATCCTTGGCAGCAAGAAACTGAACATGCGCGTTGAGACAATGACGGCGCAGAACACAGGCAGGGCGGCCAGCTTGGCTGCGGCTCCGGCTGTTCCGAGCACGAGAGAGGCACCTAGCGTCACGAAATTTCCGGTGACATGGGCCGTGAAAAGTCCTTGTAGCGCAAGAAAGCCCGCGGTATCCACGTAGCCCGCGTTGACGCTCATGAAGACAGGAACGGTGAGTTTCATGTTCTGGGTCTTTTATGACTCAAACGACAAGTCTGAGGAGAAGACGAGCAGCGAACGTCAAAAGGAACAGGGCTGCCACCGAGGCGAGATACAAGCCAAGAAACCACGCGACACGCCGGGTTCGGGTCGTCATGATTCCCACCCCTCTTCGGGAGTCCTGCCGCGGAAGACTCGATAGGCGAAGGCGGAGTACCCTAGAACGACAGGAGTAACGATCGCGGCCCCGGTAAGAAGGAAGACGTGACTGCGGGTCGCCGACGCAGCCTGCCAGATGGACAGCCGAAACGGCACGATGTCCGGATAGACGGCGGTGACGAGCCCCACCAGCGCTACGGAAAACATTGTCAGACCCAATGCGAAGGGAACCAAAGCGAGCGCGCCGTCGACGGCGCGAAACAATCCGATGCCGGCGAACAGGAAGGTCGCGCTCAGGCAACCGAGCGCGATGGCGTGTTGGTGCCATGCCGTGACCAGTGCGGGCTGCACGCAAGGGGCGGTGGCGCATACCGCCACCGCGAGCACGACGAACGCGACAACGGAGACGCGAAGGGTGCGTGCCACGAATTCTTGCAGCGACGCGCTGCCTTTCAAATGCAGCCAACCGCCTCCCAGCACAAGGTAGCCCATGAGAACGGAAAGTGCGGTCAGCACGGCGAATGGGCGAAACACATCGAAAACGTTCCCGGAGAAGGCTGTGCCGTCGACGGCGACTCCCTGCACGAGACCACCCACAATGAGCCCCTGCATCAACGCGGCGATGATGGAGCCGACACTGAAGGCGATGTCCCAGAGTCCGCGTCCTTGCGACGTCTGGTAGCGAAATTCAAAGGAAACGCCCCGCAGGCCAAGGGCCAGCAGCATTGCGATGAGAGGCAGATAGAAGGCGGGAAGCAACAAGCCGTACGCGATGGGAAATGCTGCCAGCAGCGCAACGCCAGCCATGATCAACCAGGTCTCATTGCCGTCCCAGGTCGGCAAGATGGAATCGATCATCCGATCTCTCAATTTCTCATCGGGTTGCAGCAGGAGCAACGCGCCGACCCCCAGGTCGAATCCGTCGAGCAACGTATAGACGGTCAGTGCGAAAACCGTGAAGAATGCGGAGAGGAGCGGCAAGTCCATCTATGACCTCGCCAAGGGCGCAGAGCGACCGATCGACTCTTGCGCAACTGCGGCCGCGAAGCCCGGTTTGAGCGACCCGCTCGCCCCGGCTATTTCAGGAGCGGCCTTCGGACCGCGCCTCACCATGCGAAGAGAAAATGTCAGGAAGGCTGTCATGAACAAGGTGTAGACGCAGAAGAATGCGATCAGCGTCGTCAGAAGCACGTTGGCGGGTACCGGTGAAACGGCGTCCGCCGTACGGAGCAGGCCCCAAATGACCCAAGGCTGACGACCCGTCTCGGCGAGGTACCAGCCACCCAACGTGGCAATCACACCTGATGGTGTCATGAACACCAGCGCGCGCAGGAACCATCGCGTTGTGTAGAGACGCCCTTGCCATCGCAGCCACAAGGAGGCGGCGCAAAGGCCGAACATCACGATGGCCAGAACATACATGACGCGGAAGCCATAGAAAACCATTCCCATCGTCGGTTGATCTTCGCGGGGAGTGTTTTTGAGGCCCGCGACCTTGCCGTCCAGGCTGTGGGTCAGCCAGATACTGCCTAGGTAGGGGGTGCCTATCGCGAACCGATTTCGCTGATTCGCCTGGTCGGGAACGATGAACCAGTAGTAAGGTGCTGGTGAGACGGATTCCTTCTCCCAGAATCCTTCCGCTGCCTGCATCTTTGATGGCTGGTGCTGGATCATTTGACCGTAGAGGATGTCTCCCAGGAACACTTGCAGCGCGATGAGCACGGTTGCGAATGCGGTGCCCATGCCCACGGTCTTGCGCGCGAACGCCACGTGTTCGCCCTTGAGGAGATACCAGGCTCCAATGCCTGCGACAAGGAATGATCCGGTGATGTATGCGGCGACCAGCATGTGCGGCAATCGGTACAACCACGATGGGTTGACTATCACGCGCATCCAGTCCTGGACGATCAGGTGGCCGCTTTCGACGGTGACGCCATCGGGGGTCTGCATCCAGCTATTGGCCGACAGGATCCACGAAGCCGACATCAATGTGCCAAGTGCAACCATGCATGTCGCAAAATAGTGCAGCCTGGGGCCCACCCGGTTGAGGCCGAACAACATGATTCCCAGGAAGCCTGCCTCGAGGAAGAACGAAGTGAGTACCTCGAGCGCAATCATGGGACCGATGGCAGGACCGGCCAGTTGGCCGAACTTGGCGAAGCTCAAGCCGAACTCGAAGGACAGGACGATTCCTGTGACAACTCCCACGCCGAACGCCATCGCGAAGATGCCGAGCCAGAAGCGGTAGATTTCGAGATAGAGCGCTTCTCGCGTTCTCAGCCATAGTCCTTCAATGATGGCCAGGAACATGGCCAGCCCGATGGATATCGTCGGGAAGATGATGTGAAAGCTCACCGTGAAGGCGAACTGAACGCGAGCGAGGATGGCTGGATCGAGAGTCACTGGTGCCTCCCTTCCTGAGGCCGTCTGAAAATCGCAATGGCGATGACGACGAATGCGCCGAGGCCGCCGAGGGATGCCGGCATTCCGAACACACCGATGATGATGAAGAAGAAGGCAGCACCAAGGAGCATGGTCAACAAAGACCCGAGCCAGCGCCTGGTTTGACCGTAGAAGACTTTCACCGGTGATCCTGAATGTGAATGTTCGAGTTGCGAGATGCCTCAACTGCCCGCGACCCAAGCTCGTGCGGCGAGCGAGTCGATGTTCCTAGCTGAGCATGGTTCGGGCCGTCCGCAGAATTTGCTGTGACCTCGATGAGCGCGACCCCCAGTGCGACGAGCGCGGCGTTCAAGAACGTTGTGGGTTGCCTCGCGAACAGGCCAGTTTCGACGTTTTCATCGGGGCACGGCGAGGTCGGTCATCTGCGTCGATCATCACCCAGGTCCGCTGCATCTTGGATCGACATGTGTACAGACAGATCGATCGTCCAAAGGACATAGAAGGTGGGCAGCCATATCATCGACTTCGGCGACGAAGGATCGCTGTACGGTGAGCTTGCCATGGGGCGCCAGTCGGCAAGCCGTCAATCGCCACATGCGCTCAGGTGAAATGTTAGGACGACACGATCACTCGCAACAGACCCCGGTGGGCCGATCCGTGCTCGGCCATTGGAGAGATCCCTCGTATAGCCTCGCCGGATAGAGAATCTCCACTATCCATTTTTGCTACTTTTGGCTACGACCAAAGTCGATGACTGTGCGGTATCCCAATGACGTGGTGACTTGACGGTGCGATCCGTACGATGTGAACCCTACGAGCACTTGCGGCAAGTAGCCACATGGGCGGCGACCTATCAAGTCAGCCGCCTGTGGAATCAGAGCGCGTCCATTTTTCCGGAGACACCCGCCTTGCGGGCTTCTGATCCGTTCGACGCGCTAACCGTTCTCTTCCTCAATCTACGGAATTCCAAATGACCAAGATTCACCTCATCGCGATCATCCTGTCCGTCTCCGCTGTCACGTCGTTCGCGCAGGCTTCGGCGCCTGCCGATTCGGCATCCGCACCGGTGAAGCACAGGTTCCTCAAGAAGCTCAAGAATCACAAGCCGGCGACTCCTGCAACGAACCCGGAGGCTTCGGTGGACAAGAAGGGTGGCCAGTAGAAGGCGCAGGCAGACCTTGACGTAATAACCGCGACGATGGAACCCTTGGCTCATTGCCAAGAGAATTGATCGCGCATTCGTTTTCGCCTGTTCTGCGGAGATCGAAAGGGTCAAACACATCAGGGATGTCCCAGTACGTGCCTTGCACTCGCTGGGATCTGTCCGGGGCTTCCGAGAATCGGCGCCCCTATTGCAATCGCCAATAGCCTCGGTCGAATGGCGGGGCGAACGAGATCCCGGCCGTGCCTCGGTCGGCCCATGCGTTCGCCCCGGTTACCCGACCCCGTCGCCGGTCACCAAGTGGCACGAAGCCCCACGGCGATCACCGACGGACTCGAGCCGGTGGCCGGTGTCGTGTCGTTGATCGCGAAGTCCATGAAGGCGTTGGCCTCGTTGTGGATCTTGGAGTAGTACGCCCACGCTGCGAAGTTCTTGTTGAACTGGTGCTCGGGTCCAAAGGTGAGCTGCTGCGAACCGCTCTTCGGGCCGGCGCGCAAGTAGCCCACAATGACGTGCGAGCTGCCCTGTACCTGACCGCCCGCCGAGATGCCGAGCTTGAGGCTGTCCTTTTCGTCGAGCTTCTGGACGGCGGAGAAGTAGGCCTGGTTCTGGCGCAGGTCTCCGTCGAACACCTTGTAGTTCAGGCGCTGGACAACGGCTGTCAAGCGAGTCGACGGCTGGGGCGTGTACGCCACCCCGAGCTTCATGCCGCTGTCCGTGCCGTCCGAATTGAACCCGATGTGTGCCTCATAGGCCGCCACCATGAGCAAGGGCCCTTGCTCGTAGGTGGCCTCTGAGGAAACGAGATGTGGATTACGTCCGGTGCAACGGGTGTACGTCTGCCCCGCGTCCAGGATGCCTGGGCCTGCCGGATTCGGGCCGATGTAGCCGGCCCCGCCGTAGCCCGAACTGGAAGCGGTCGTCAGGTTCGGGCACGACGCGATCGTGGCACCGTTGTTGCCGTTGCCCCCCGGGTAGTTGAAGCTGCCGCTGCCCGTTTTGACCTCGCCGGCCTCGTAGGCGAGGCGAAAGCGCAGGCCGTTCAGGTCGGGTGACCAGTACTGCACGAGGTTGTGTTCCCGCCGATCGAACGTGGCGTTGTCCGAGAGCGCGTCCATGGAGGCCCCGGAGCCGTTGCCCATGATGCTCATGTACGCACCCGTGTTCGTGTAATACGGATCGAACCCCATCGTCGAATAGGTGTAGGGCGTCGACCAACTGCCCAGCATGACACGACCCCAACGCTTGCTGTCCAGACCGACACCCGAGTCGCGATTAGCCCAGGTCTGATCGGGAACATGCAAGCCACCCCCACCGTCGGCGGCAGCGCTGCTCTCCAGCTGCCAGACGCCCTTCAAGTCGGAGTCGATCCGGATGTCGCCACGGAATCCCAGCACGGACCGCTGGTTTCTCAACCGGTCATGGGCAGGTTGGCCCTGCGAGATGAATGGCGAATTCCACCCGGCTGAGAGCGTCGCGACGCCGCCGCCGTTGAGGGGCAGGGTTGAATTGCAGGTCGAGCACGAATCGCCACTGCCGCCTTCCGTGGCATAGGTCGGCCCGGTCCTGAGAAACTCATAGGCCAGCTGGACGCGGCCGTAGATCTCGACCTTGTTGCCGTCTCCCCAAGTGATGGCATCGACGGCGTGGGCGGGTGCCTCCAGCGCGAGCAACAGCACCAGTCCCTTTGCCGCGATGCCGCCATGGCGCGCGGCAACTCCGGACAGTCGAAGGAGTTGCTTCTTGTCGCCCATCCAATTCGAATCTGAGTTCAAGACTTTTTCCACAGGGTCTCCTGGTAGTTGAAACATGGGCGATGGCCAAGCACATCTGACCAAGCGCACAGTCGCCCGAGTACTGGCGCGGGTCTGCCCACGGCCGGCGCCCTGGTGAGGGCGTCGTACGCGAACGAATGCAATTCAAGGAGGGCAGCAGGTGCCCGTGCGAACGCCTCGCGGCGGCGCGATCCAATCCGCGAGGCGCGCTAGTTCTTCACCGACTTCTTCAGCACGCTCAACTTCTCGACGTCGAGCTCGTTTTCCCAACGGGCCATGACGACCGTCGCGACGCCGTTGCCGATCATGTTGACCAAGGCGCGGGCCTCGCTCATGAAGCGATCGATGCCGAGGATCAAGGCCATGCCGGCGACAGGGATCGAGGGAACCACCGTCAGCGTTCCCACCAGTGCAACGAACGACGCGCCCTGGACGCCGCTGGCACCCTTCGACGTCAGCATGGCGACGGCGAAGATGCCCAGTTGCTGAGTGAGCGTCAGGTCGGTGTTCGTGGTCTGGGCGACGAAGAGCGCGGCCATCGTCATGTAGATGCTGGTGCCGTCGGTGTTGAAGGTGTAGCCCGTGGGAACGACCAGGCCGACCAGGCTTTTCGAGCAGCCGAGCCGTTCGAGCTTTTCCATGAGGGTGGGCAACGCCGGATCGGACGAGCTGGTGCCGAGAACGATCAGGATCTCTTCCTTGATGTAGACCAGGAAGCGGAAGATGCTGAACCCCGCCAGCCGCGCGATGACGCCCAGCACGACGAACACGAAGATGAAGGACGTGAGGTAGAACGTGCCGATCAGCTTGGCCAGCGGCCCGAGGGCCGCGATGCCGTACTTGCCGACCGTGAACGCCATGGCGCCGAAGGCACCGATGGGGGCGAACTTCATGATCAGCGAGACCACGCTGAAGACGGCCTTGGAGAAGGCATCCATGAGCTTCGTCACCGGCTCCGCCTGCGCTCCTCCCATCGACAGCGCCAGCCCGAACAGCACCGCCACCAGCAGCACCGGCAGGATGTCGCCCTTGGCGAAGGCATCGACGAAGGTGTTGGGGATGATGTTGAGCAGGAAGTCGGTTGCTGACATCTGCTTGGCCTGGCCCGCGTAGGCGACCACGGCCTTCGCGTCCAGCGTCTTGGCGTCCACATTGAAGCCGCTGCCGGGGCGCAGCCAGTTGGCCACGGCCATGCCGATGGCGAGCGCCAGCGTCGAGACGACCTCGAAATAGAGCAGTGCCTTGCCGCCGATGCGACCGACCTTCTTGATGTTCTGCATTCCGGCGATGCCGGAAACGACGGTGCAGAACACGACCAGCGTGATGACCATCTTGATCAGCTTGATGAAGCCGTCGCCGAAGGGCTTCATCTCGATCGCGGTCGCGGGCCAGAGATAGCCCACGAGCGCGCCGATGGTGATCGCCGCGAGCACCTGGACGTATAGGATCCGGTACCAACGTTTGGTCTCGTGCGCGGCTGGGGCCGGCCGGGTGGGAATCGATGCAATGCTTGTGTTCATCTTGAGTCTCCATCCAGGTTGGAAGTTGATTTGAGGCAATCGATTGCCCTCTTGGTCGTACTGAGAATCTGCGGACGCATCGGGCTTGGTCCGTCTGCGCCGCTACAGCGAGTTGGGCATGACCAGCAGCAGCGTGCAGGAGCGCGTGCTGCGATTGGTCAGGCGGCGAGCTTCGCCAGGCTCGAAACGGACGCTGTCGAGAGGGCCGAGCTCGGTGACATGCGTGCCTTTGGCGCCGATGGACTCGACTTCGATCACGCCTTCGAGCACCACATAGAACTTCTCGACCGAGGCCGCCGACGAAGTCGTTCCACCGCCTGGTTCGATGACGGACAAGCCCAGCCAGGCCGTATCGCTGGTTCCGGCTTCCCGGCCCTGAAGGCGACGCATCTGCATGCGGTCGTGTCCGGGTGCCGAGTAGGGCGGCGCTGCCGCCGCGCGCACGATGTTCATGGCCGGCTCACGGCACCAGCACCACGCGCTCGATCGAGCCGGCGAGTACGTTGCGATAGGCGTCGCCCGCCTGCTCGAGTCCGTAGAGGCGGGTTCCCTCGACGCTGAAGGCCTGCAGCGAGCCATCGACGAACCCCGGTCGAAGTTCGTCGAGCACCTGGGCGCAATGCGTCGCGGTGAGCTTCAGGCTGTCGACGCCCAGCATCTGCAGGTTTCGCCGGTAGAACGACAGGATGTCGAAGGGAACCGTCTTCTCGATGGTCGAGATGAGGACCTGGGTGCCGCCAGTGGCCAGAGCGTCGAGCGCGGCCTGGAAGTACGGCGAGCCCACGGTGTTGTAGGCGATGTCCGCGCCTTTGCCCGCTGTGGCCTCCTGGATGGCTTGTACCAGCCCGGGATCTTCTCCGTCGAGCATGCGGACAGCGCTGCTGGCGTGGCCGAGGTACGCGGCGTTGCCGCGATCCACGCCAATGACCGTGGCGCCGGCACGCGTGGCCAGTTGGACGGCGGCCTGACCGACCTTGCCGTTGGCTCCGAAGACGACCACTTGTTGGCCTGCACGCAGGCCCGCGCGGCGCAGGCCCTCGCCAGCGGTGATGAACGGTACGCCAACCGTCGCGGCCGCAATGGTGGGCACGCTGTCGGGCTTGCGGCTCAGGGCGGACACCGGCAGCACGAGGTGCGTGGCGTG
>FTKD01000211.1_pt2 | contig 27903 bp, 26 predicted proteins | sample 1658191 | NCBI WGS metagenome assembly FTKD01 (sample SAMEA3914808, study PRJEB12502) | metagenome | biome: forest; material: soil | place: Canada | collected 2011-08-03 | depth 0.3 m
CCGTCCACGCTGATGCGGCCGGCGCCGTAGGCGACGAACTGCAGCAGGCCACCGGCCATGGCGAAGTTCTTCAGGAAATGGATCATCTGGTTCTGGTCAGCCAGCGCGTGGTGGAAGATGAACGCGGTGACGATGCTGAACAGCGCCAGCCCAGCGGCGATCAACTTGGTGCGGTAGCCGGCCAGCAGCAGCAGGCCGCCGCCGAGTTCGATGGCGATGGAGGCGATGTAGGCCAGCACCGGCGCAGGCAGGCCCATCGCGGCGATGTAGCCTTGCGTCGCAGCCGGCGCAGCGATCTTGCCGAAGCCGCTCAGGATGAAGATGGCCGCGACGAGGATGCGGCCGACGAAGGGCACGACGCCCGAGTTGCTGTTCGAAGTGGTGTTGCTCATGGTGATTGCTCCTAGGGTTGGTTGACGGACTCGATGGATACGGAACGATCAGTCACCCTTAAGCCAGTCATCACGCAGGCGGCGCTGGGTTGACAGCGTCGACGAACGGCGAACGGATCTGGGTAGCTGCAGTTCCCGGATCCGCCGCTGCCTCGGAGCGCATCGCACTCGTCGGCAGAGACCGGATCCGGTGAAGACAACTTTAGGCATCCGGTTCGGGCCGAACAACGTGCCGGCGTGCAACGGATCTTTCCACCGCGCAGAAAGGTGGACGACGGTCGCGGACGGCGATCGACGCTGATCAAGACATGCAATGGCACGCGGCACACGCCGCATCGATACGGATAGCCGCCACATCTTTGCAGCCATAGGAAAGTGCTTTGCCTGCACCCTGCTAGGCACGAATCGCTCTGCGCCCTACCTTTGCAGCGTGGCCCAACACCGGACCACGCCCATACCCAGATCGCAGGTAGACACCATGGAACTGTCAGTCGTTCGAATCCACAAGACCACCTCGGCCGGCAGCCAGCCATGGGTGCAGGCCCGCTCGGTCGTTCACCCGGACAAGTACCTGAGCCAGTGCCCGTTCATTCTCCTGAACGAGGAGTTCTACCCGCCGCTCAGCGAGTTCCCGATTCGCTCACACGACGGCGTCATCGCCATGACCCTGGTGCTGGAGGGAAGCGTGGAGCAGACCGACGGCTCCGGGCGACAATGGCGCTTGGAGCAAGGCGACGCTGACTTCTCGACAGGTCGAGGCGGCGTGCTCCGGGCCGAGACGTCCGGCGAAGAAGGCGTCCGGTTCCTGCATCTGTGGGTCAACATGCCGCCTTCGTTGAAGCCGAACATGACGCAACGTCAGATCGTTCGTCAAGCGAACACGTACGCCGCGTCCTTCGGCGACGCAAGCGCCCTGCTCTATGCCGGTTCGCTGGGCGCGGCGTCTGCACCGCAGAGGTCGCCGTGGCCGATCACGATCGTCGACCTCGCTCTCAAGGCCGGTGCTCAGGCTTCCCTTCCGATCGCATCGACCGAGCGCAGCTTCGCGTACATCCTATCCGGCGCGGTCGAACTGGGACGCAACCAGGTTCGGCTCAATCGCGGCAGCGTCGCATGGATGGAGAGAACCGTCACACCAGGCGACATCAACTCGCTCAAGGCACACGCCTTGACGGACACGAGGATGTTGTTCATTTCCAGTCCCGTGATCGGAGAACACGTGTCTGCTGTCGAGGAAGACGCAGCCGAATGCGCAGCGCCACCCGCAAGGGAACTGCTTGCGATCGGCGGGCTTCCATACGGACGCTAAGCGCTCTGAAAATCGGTAGCGCCAAGTCTGACACCGCTGGCTGCACGCTTGGCAAGCACGTCACGCTCAACGACGGGCGAGACGCCGACCGCGAGCCGATGTCCTGCGGTCAGGCAGTGTGACCCGCCAGCCGCCTGGCCAGTCGCCGACGCCGGAACTCATCGACAATGAATTCGACGAACGCACGCGTCTTGGGCGCCAGCAACGCGCGACTCGCGTAATACAGCGAGATCGATCCCAGATCCGCGTACCACTGCGGCAGCAGGCGCACGAGCGCCCCGCTTTCGAGATGCGGCAGCGCCTCGGGCACTGCGACGAGCGCCACCCCGAGTCCCAGCTGCGCCGCCCGGCACATGGCCGCAGGATCGTTCAGAACGATCGTCTCCTTCAATGCGACCGGCACCTGTTCACCCGCGGCGTTGACCATCATCCATTGCCTCACCCTGCCGGTGCGCTCGGAGCGCATGACGATGCCATCGAACGGTGCGAGCCCGGCCGGATCCTTCGGCCGCCGTTTGTGGAGCAAGTATGCCGGCGATGCAACGGCGATGATGTGCGCGGGCGCCAGGTCGCGTGACACCACGCCCGGTGCGAGCTCGAAGCCGCCGCCGATCGCCGCGTCGAAGCCCTCGCCGATGAGATCGACCGGTCGATTCTCGAAGTGCCAGTCGGGACGGATGTTGGGATAGCGCTCCAGGAACAGCGGAAGCAGCGGCAGGACGTAGTCGAGTCCGAAAGTGAGTGCGACACTCAGCTTCAGCACGCCCGACGGCTCGCCGCCCTGCGTGGACACGCCGGCGATGGCCGCCTGCACGTCCCCCAGCGGCGCCTTGATCGTACTCAGCAGCAGTTCACCTGCCTCGGTGAGCGTCAGGCGCCGCGTGTTGCGATGAAACAAGCGCTGGCCCAGATTGCGTTCGAGCATGGCGACATTGCGGCTGACTGCAGCTGGCGTCCAACCGAGTTGCCGCGCAGCCGCGGAGAAGCCGCCACTCTCTGCGGATCGCACGAAGGATTCCAGGTTTGCCAGCGTCTCCATGCTCCGACTCCTTCAACGAATGCTTGAAGCTGATTCCGATCATTCTCCACTAATCAATCGCTAATCGGACACCTAGTATTGGTCTCACCACAACCCTTTTTGGAGCTGAACATGAGTACCTCTACGCAATCTGCCGCTCAAGGCAACAACGTCATTCCGAGCATCGGGATCATCGGCGCCGGCGCGATCGGCTCGGCCATCGCCCGCGCGCTCGCGCGAAAGAACATCCCCGCGATCCTGGCGAACAGCCGCGGGCCGGAATCGCTCGCGCCGCTGGTGCGCGAACTCGGCGGCGCGATCACCGCGGGCTCGCGCGAGCAGGCCGCGCGTGCGGACGTGGTCTTCGTCGCCGTCAACTGGTCGAACCTGCCCAGCGCGCTCGCAGGCCTTCCCGACTGGAAGGGACGCGTCGTCATCGATACCAACAACCCGATCGAGCCGCCCGACTTCAAGCCGGCGGACCTGGACGGCCGGCTCTCGAGCGAGGTGGTCGCAGGACTGGTGCCGGGTGCGAAGGTCGTGAAGGCCTTCGGCCACCTGCCGGCGAAACTGCTGTCCGACGAGCCCGCCGGCAACGACAGCCGCCGCGTCCTGTTCTATTCCGGCGACGACGCGCACGCCAAGGCCACCGTCGCTGCGCTGATCGACAAGCTCGGCTTCTTCGGTGTGGATCTCGGCACGCTCAAGGTGGGCGGCGCCCTCACCCAGATTCCGGGCGGCCCGCTGTCGATTCATCACTTCGCGAAGCTTGGCTGAAGCGACAAGCCGGGCGATGGCGACCTTCAGTCAAAGCCCATCGCCCGACCACCCGCGGCACCCGCCGTCCATACCTGCTCAGAAGACCGCCACGAGGCGCAGCACGGCCTCGTAGCCCTCCGGCCTGTTCCGGGCGGCGAACTCCTTGTAGAGATTGCTGACGACCGACCAGTGCCCATCCGACCAGAGGAAGCCGGGCCCCGCGCCCCAGAGACGCTGATTCAGGCCGGGAAGCGGTTGGCCATCGATCTTCGCGTCGGTCAACTGCTGCAGGCGATAGGCCGCAACTCCCGCCCGCCAGCCCGGTGCCACCGCATACGACGTGCCCAGGTTCAGGGAGGCCTGCTGTCCCGCCTGCGTCGATCGAGCCTCAAGCGCAGCGGCGGGCGTGTCGTTCACGGCGTTCCAGTTGTAACTGAGCCGGCCGCTGATCTCCCATTTCTCGGACACATGCCACGTCGCTGTGACGTAGGGCGCGAGTTCCCACACATTGAAGCCGGCATTCAGCGGCCTGTAGGCGGAGTACTGCCCGGTCGGCGCGATGAGCACGAAATCAGCGCGCGCGGCGAACCGATCGCCTCCAACGGTGAAATCCGACCACTGCAGAAAGGCGCCGAGGATCAGGTCACCGACTCCGAATCGGGAAGCGTCCAGGCCTGGTGCATCGACGTCCACGTTGGTGAACGGAACGAGCGCTTCAAAGCCAACGTATCCGCCCGCCAGCTTGTACGGCGTTGTGTATGCGACGTGCAGCAAGCTCGTCTCCGCCTCCTGCCGAAAAAGGCCGGGCACGCGATCGCCGGCCGCGTCGAGCGTCCGCGTCGCCTTGTAGGCGGTGTTCTGTGATTGGACGAGCATGCCGGGCCCGCCCTCGGCATCCATGAAGCTCGCCAGGCCGAGATTGATCGGCGGCTGCGGCACGGGGGACTGCGCGTGCGCAGCACACGCAGCCAACAGTGGGCCGAGGATCGCCCGACGTAAACGCAGTGGCACGGCGCCGCCCTTTCATGCTTGCGGACGACTATGCTCGGCCCGGAGCGCCTCTGTCTTTCCCGGGCTTGCGCGGCTTTTGACCACGCCTGCGCAAGCCAGCCTCAGCGATCCTGCGCCACGACGACCTTGCCGATGGTGCGACCGGCTTCCACGATATCGTGCGCCTTGCGCAGGTTCTCGGCATTGATCGGGCCGTTCACCACGGTCGTGAGCGTGCTCTTGATCTCGCCGCAATCGAGCAGCGCCGAGACATCGCCGAGCAACTCGCGCTGGGCGTCCATGTCTGCCGTCTGGAACAGCGAGCGGGTGAACATCATCTCCCACGAGATCGTGATGCTCTTCTCCTTGAACACCGAGATGCTCTCGTCGAAGTTGTCGATGAACGTGATGTGCCCCTGCGGGTTCATCGCGCGCGCGAGACTGGGAGCGCTTCCCGGGGTCGAGGTGATCACGGCCATGTAGTCCACGCCTTCGAAGCCGATCTCGCGGATGGCCTGGTCGATCGGCTTGCTGTGATCGGCCACATGCGAGGCTCCGAGCTTGCGAACCCACTCGGCGGATTCCGGACGCGATGCTGTGGCGATGACCGTCAGGCCGGTGAGCCGGCTCGCCAGCTGGATCAACATGGATCCGACGCCGCCTGCGCCATTCACGATGAGCAGCGTGCCCCTGGACTTGCGCCCATCGCGCGGCACCTTCATGCGGTCGAAGAGAATCTCCCACGCGGTGATCGCGGTCAGCGGCACGGCGGCCGCTTCGGCAAACGACAACGTCTTCGGCTTCTTGCCGACGATACGTTCATCGACGAGATGGAACTGCGAGTTCGTGCCGGGTCGATCCACCGCGCCGGCGTAGTAGACCTCGTCGCCGACGGCGAAGTGAGTGACCTGGCTGCCCACGTCGATGACGATACCCGCCGCGTCGTAGCCGAGCACCCGGTGACCTTCAGCCTCGGTCGGATCCTGGAATCGACGAACCTTGACGTCGGCAGGATTCACCGAGACGGCCCGGACCTCGACCAGCAAGTCGCGCGGGCCGGGTTCAGGACGCGGAAGATCGATGTCGACGAGCACCTGCGGCTCGCCCTTGGCGCGATAGGCGACTGCCTTCATGATCTGCTCCTTGCCTTTACAGCAGCGTGCCGCCGGAGACTTCGATGCGCTGGCCAGTGACCCAGCCGTTGCCTCCGGACAGCAGCGCCGCCACGGCGCCGCCGACGTCGTCCGGCACGCCCACGCGGCCGAACGCGGACAGGCTTGCCAGGTGCGCGTTGAGCTGGGCGTTGTCGCGCACCGCTCCGCCGTTGAAATCGGTCTCGATCGGCCCCGGCGCGATCGCGTTGACCGTGATGCCGCGCGACGCGAGTTCCTTGGCCATGTAGCGCGTCAACACCTCGACGCCGCCTTTCATGACGGCGTACGCCGAATACCCCGGGACGGTGAAGCGCGCGAGGCCGCTGGAGACATTGACGATCTGGCCGCCATCGTTGATCAGCGGCAAGAGCTTCTGCGTGAGGAAGAAGACCCCCTTGAGGTGCACCGCGACGAGTTCGTCGAACTGGGCTTCCGTCGTCTCTGCGAAGTTCGCGTAGACGCCGGTGCCCGCGTTGCTGACGAGCTTGTCGAAGCGATCGCGCTGCCACGTGTTGGAGAGCGCCTCGCTCACCTTGCGAACGAACGCGGGATACGCGGCCGTGTCGCCGGCGTCGAGCTGCAAGGCGACAGCGCGGCGGCCCTGCGCCTGCACGAGCTTGACGACTTCCTCCGCCGAGCGCTCATCACTCTTGTAGGTGAGGATGATGTCGGTGCCTTGCTCGGCCAGCTTCAGCGCGATGTTGCGGCCGAGGCCCCGGCTGCCCCCGGTGATGAGGGCGATGGCGGTTGCGGTGGATTTCATGTCGATTTTCCTTGCGAGGGTGTTCGCGATCGCCTCAGGCGGTCACGGCAGCCGTGGAGGCGACGCGGCCGTCCACGCTGATGCGGCCTGCGCCATAGGCGACGAACTGCAGCAGGCCACCGGCCATCGCGAAGTTCTTCAGGAAATGGATCATCTGGTTCTGGTCAGCCAGCGCGTGGTGGAAGATGAACGCGGTGACGATGCTGAACAGCGCCAGCCCAGCGGCGACCAGCTTGGTGCGATAGCCGGCCAGCAGCAGCAGGCCGCCACCGAGTTCGATGGCGATGGAGGCGATGTAGGCCAGCACCGGCGCAGGCAGGCCCATCGCGGCGATGTAGCCTTGCGTCGCAGCCGGCGCAGCAATCTTGCCGAAGCCGCTCAGGATGAAGATGGCCGCGACGAGGATGCGGCCGACGAAGGGCACGACGCCCGAGTTGCTGTTCGAAGTGGTGTTGCTCATGGTGATTTCTCCTAGGGTTGATTGACGGACCCGTTGGCGAAGGCCTGATCCGGTAGAAGCAACTCTAGGTACGCGCTCTCGACCGAACAACGTGCCGGCGTGCAACGCATCTTTCCACCGTGCAGAAAGGTGGATGGCATTCGAGGCGCGTGATCGACTCGTCCGAACTCGACGCCACGCCGGGGCACTCCGCTCCCACGCCGCCTGCGCTGCGGTCGCCGGCAAGGTACACGTCTGGATCGTTGCACGCATGCAAAGGTGATTTGCCGCCAGGCGCCTAGGCGACCCGGACACCTCGCAATACCTTTCAGGTCAGACGACGTCAGCGTTCAAGACGGCCTGACCGCGATCCGGCTGTCCCGGCGCGTCGCCGAGGCAACTTCCATCACTCACTCACGACCTACAAGGCAAGAACATGATCGATCACCGCCCCTTCTCCGAGCTCCCCAGCGCCAACGTCGGCTGGCTGTCCGCACGCCATCACTTTCCCGTGGATGGCCGGCCGGACCCGAAGCACACGCCGGTGAAGTCGCTCTATGTGTGGAACGACGACACCTTCGCGCCGCGACACGGCTTCCCGCTGCATTATCACCAGAATGTGGAGATCATCACCTACGTCCGACGCGGCGCGGTGACGCACACGGACACGCTCGGCAATTCCTACGAGGTCGCGGCCGGCGACATCCAGGTGATGAGCACGGGCTCGGGACTGCGACACGCCGAGTTCAATGCCGGCAGCGAGCCGCTCAAGCTCTTCCAGATCTGGCTGCGTCCGAACGAGATCGGCAAGGGACCCAGCTACGCTGCCAGGCGTTTTCCGGGCACGGAGCGGGCCAACGAGCTCGTGATGCTCGCCAGTGGATTGCCGCAGGACGCCGGCAGCGATGCGCTGCCGTTGCGCGCGAGTGCTCGTCTGCTCGTCGCTCGCCTTGAGGCCGGCCGATCGGTCAGGCACGAGATCCGCGCGGGCCACGACCTGTATCTCGTGCCCTCCACCGGAAAGGTCTGCGTCGACGGCGTCGAGGTCGAGGCGGGCGACGGCGTCGCGGTCGTCGACCAGGCAAGCGTCGAAGTCACGGCCGTGCAAGACACGGAGCTCGTCATGGTGGAACTCGCCTAGGACGCGTGGGTTCTCCACGGATCCGCAGCAAGCCGCTTTCCTGCATTCCTGCGATCCGTGGACGACTGAGATACGCGCGCGCCGACTACCCGCTTGTTCGCCCTTCCCCTAGATTGACGTCATGAACACACTCAACACCACCCTTCCCCGTCAAGACGCCGCCACGGCGCGCGCCATCGTCCACCGCACCCGAGGCCATGCACATGGACCCGTGACGCGCCTCATGAGTCCGCCCGATCTGGGCGAAGTCCTGAAGCCGTTCGTGTTCCTCGACGGCATCGACCTGACCATACAGCCGAACAAGAAGATCGACGGCTTCGGGTTGCATCCGCACTCGGGCATCGCGACACTGACCTGGCTGTTCGAAGGCACCGCCAACTACGAAGACAACATGGGTAGGCGAGGCAAGCTGAACCATGGCTGGATCGAATGGATGCAAGCCGGCCACGGCGCCTGGCACGGCGGCGGCTTCGGCGACTCCGGTCGACTGCGCGGATTCCAGCTGTGGGTCGCGCTGCCCGCCGCTTCCGAACTGGGCGCCGCGTACAGCTCGTACATCGGTCCGGACGATCTGTCCACCGACGGCCCGGTGACCGTGCTCCTAGGCCAGCACGGGTCCGCCAAGAGCCCGATCGAAGCGCCCGCTCCGATCAACTATTTCTCGATCAGCCTCGAGGCTGGCGAAAGCTGGACCTACAAGCCGGCTCCGGGCCACACGGTGGCCTGGGCAGCCGTCAGCTCCGGCAGGCTTCTCGTCCCCCAGGCCATCGAGGCCGGCGAGCTTGTGGCCTTCGAAGAGGGCACGAAGCCCATCCACTTCATTGCGGACGAAGACACCGATTTCGTGCTCGGCTCCGCAGCCAAGCATCCGCATGACCTGAGGCTGGGCTACTACTCCGTCCACACCACCGACGAAGCCCTGGAAAAGGGCGAGGCTCGAATCCGCGAACTCGGACGCGCACTTCGCGCCGAGGGCCGGGCTTGAGCCTGGAAGGAAAACAGATATGTCGAAGAAACTGACCGGCAAGGTCGTCATCATCACGGGCACGGGCGGCAGCATCGGCCGCGAAGCGGCCCTGCTGTTTGCGCGCGAAGGTGCGCTGATCGTGGGCGCGGGGCTCGGCGTCGCGGATGCGCTCGCGACCGTCGACGCCGTTCGCGCCGAGGGCGGGACGATGGTCTCCATGCAGCCCTGCGACCTCAGCAAGGCCGCGGACTGCCAGGCACTCGTCGACCTCGCAGTGAAGACGTTCGGCCGCGTCGACATTCTCTTCAACAACGCGGCGATGGCGTATTTCAACTGGATCGAGGACATCTCGGACGAGGAGTGGGATCGCAATCGCCGCGAGGAGGTCGATCTCGTGTTCTACCTCACCCGTGCGGCGTGGCCCCATCTCAAGGCCAGCCACGGCGTGATCGTGAACACGGCATCGCTGACCGCGTTGATGAGCTTCGAGAACCTCGGCTCGCTGGCCCACACCACCGCCAAGGCCGGCATCATCGGCATGACGCGGCAACTCGCGATGGAAGGTCGTCACCACGGCATCCGCGCGAATTCCATCTCGCCGGGCGTCATCGAGACCAACCAGACGCGCGAGCAGCTGAAGGACCCCGAGTGGGCTGAATACATGCTCGGCAAGACCCTGCTGGGTCGCCTTGGCCGTCCCCAGGAAATCGCGCAGGTCGCCCTGTTCCTGGCCTCCGACGACAGCTCCTACGTCACTGGCACGGACATCGTCGTCGACGGCGGAATGCATGTCTGGTAACGCGGACCGGGGCCACCCGGCTTCGAAGCCGGTCGACTCCCGGCCTCGCGTCATCGAACCTCACACTTTTGACAAGGAATCGAATCATGGGCCAACTGCTCGCCCCGGTCCACGTTGGCCGTCACTTTCTCTCAAACCGACTGGTCATGGCCCCGATGACACGCAGCCGGGCCGCCCCTGACGGCACGCCCGGGCCGATGGCCGCGGAGTACTACGCGCAGCGCGCGAGCATCGGCCTGATCGTGACCGAAGGCACCCAGCCCTCCGAAGACGGTCAGGGATATCTCGCAACGCCGGGCATCCACTCGGACGCGCACGTCGCGGGCTGGAAGAAGGTCACCTCTGCGGTGCATGCACGGGGCGGCCACGTCTTCATCCAGTTGATGCATGCGGGGCGCATGTCCCGCCCCGACAACACGCCGCATCATCGGCCGGCCGTCGCGCCGTCGGCCATCGCCCCCGGCACGCAAATGTTCACGGCCAAGGGCATGCAGGACATTCCCGTCCCGCGCGCACTGACCGTCCCAGAGATCCGCCGGGCGGTGGAAGACTTTCGCCAGGCTGCCCGACGGGCGATTGCTGCAGGTGCCGACGGCGTCGAGATTCACGGCGCGAACACCTATCTGATCCACCAGTTCCTGGCGACGAGCGCCAACGTGCGCACCGACGAATATGGCGGCTCCATCGAGAACCGCGCTCGCTTCGCGATCGAGGTGGTCACCGCCATCGCGCAGGAAATCGGTGCCGACAGGACGGCCCTCCGGTTGTCGCCCAGCCTGAAGATGTGGGGTATCGACGAAGGACCGGAAGGACCAGCGCTGTATCGCCATCTGGTCGCGAAGCTCGACGAACTTGGACTGGCGTACCTCCACATCGGGCACCAGGGCGACGAAGAATTTCTCGCGGAGATCCGCGGGCTGTGGAGCGGCAGGCTGGTGTTGAATCGACCCGGTCGTCCGCGCAGGGACATCGGCACCGATGTCGCCTCCGCTCTTGCCGACCTCGAGGCCTACGGCCAGATGGTGCTGGCCAATCCGGATTTCGTGGCGCGTGTGCGCACCGGAGCTCCCATGAATCCGTCGAAGCCGAACTCCTTCTTCGGCGGAGACAGCCGCGGCTATATCGACTATCCCGAATTGGCCGAGGTCGCTGAATATTGAACCCGTCTGCCGGGGAATGCCCGGCAAGATGGTTTCGGTTGTCACTGCAAGTGACCGCCAGGGTGCCGGGTCACGCCCGCGCGCCCTGACGCGGACGGTCGATGATCCTCCCGTCCAGTCGCTCGACCGCGATCGGAAGAATGGCCTTCGATCACGTCGTCGCGACGCGCATCAGCCCAGCAACAGGCTGACCCCGTAGGCCAATCCTGCGATCGCCAGCCCGAGCAGCGTCACAGGAAGGACGAACAGCGCGACCCCGAAATCCTCGTGGTTTTCTTTCACGTAAGTGCAGATCTTCATGATGGCCTCCGCGGTTGTCGTTACCGGCCGCTTGCCGGCGTCGGTCAAGTCCGACGAGTCCAATGTCCGCCGCGTGTGCCGCGCCATCAATCGTGCGCCGCGCAAAGCATCGTTCTCGCGGCTGCAAAGGAATGGCCTGCGCTCTGACACGCGCGGCTAGCCCAAGTCCACGGAGACATCCCGCTTCGCGAGCCAGCGAGAGTCTTCCAGCAGTTGCAAAGGTGCTTTGCCTCCGGTCCTGTTTTTGCGGCGCGCTTCCGGTACTACCTTTGATGCACGTGATCAACGAACGCATTCAAAGGAGTCAACATGCCACGCACTTCACTCAATCGCCGGTTCCTCGCAACGGGTAGCGGCTCGAGCTTCGGGGACGACCAGATCTTCGCCAGGCTCCATACCGTCGGAATCCAGGCGGCCCTGTCGATACTGCTCTCCGTGTTCGGTCTTGGTTCCGCGATGGCACAGACCATCGATCAGGACATGACGCTCGGTGCGAACACGCAGGCGACGCGCGATCGCGTCATCTCCGAGCTCCGACAGGCCCGCGACGACGGCACGATCAAGCACTGGTCTCCGATCCTCGTCGAGGTGCCCTTCAAGGCCCCGCTGAAGGGCAGCCGCTTCGAGCCGTTCACGACGCATGAAGCCGATGGCAACCGCGATCGCTTCGGCCCCGCGGACACCGCCGTGCGTTCGACCCCCATCACCTTCGTCGCTACGCACGCTGCGCAGTGATCGATCCCGACCGACATCAACCAGAGGACAGCCATGACACACCCGACACGCCCCCTCATCGGTCCGAAGCCGATGCGCTATGTCAACTCGGTGCGCACCGACATCCGACGGACGTTCCGCCGCTTTCGCCTGCTCGACTACCTGCGACGACGCGGCGCGGCCAGCGTCGCGTCAAACGGCCTCGCGACTGCGTAGCAGACGCCAGCCCGATCCAGATTCAACTTTCACGAGCGAATCGCTCTATCCAACCAGGAGTTCACATGGCCCGGATTCTGAAGCTCATCAAGATGACGCGCGAAGACTCACCCGTCGCGTCCGTCATCTTCCCCATCGCAACCATTGCGTTTCTCGCGTCGTCGTTCGGCTATGTCGCGCTGACGATCGTCAACCACTGACTGCATCGACGGACCGCCAAGAAGAGCCCGAAATGACCGCCCAGCTCGAAGCCATGGAAAGCATTCGCCAACGCAAGGCAAAATACTGCCGCTACCTCGACACCAAGCAGTTCGACGCATGGGAGGCGCTGTTCACGCCCGACGCGAAGATCGCGTTCTACAAGCCGGACAAGTCCGTGATCGCGAGCTTCGATTCCATCGCCGACATGTCGCGGATGACCCGAGACCTCTTCGCGACGAACCGCACCGTCCACCAGACCCACAACTCGGAAATCGACTTCACGTCGGAAACCGAGGCCGTTGCCATCTGGTCGATGGAAGACTGGCACGTCTTCGCGCCGCTGGACGGCAATCCGGGCAGCACCATGCACGGTTACGGCTTCTATCACGAGACGTGGAAGCTCATCGACGGCCAGTGGCGCATCGCACGCCTCGAGCTGCACCGCGTCCTCGTCGACCACACCTGAATTCGGTACACGGTCGCCATCGGCGACAGTTCGCTTGGCGCGCTGGGAGGCGCGCACTGCCGGCGCATCGCCAGACGCGGCCGCTCCACGACGGTCGTCCCACGCGACTTCCGATTGCGTGCCTCGCGCACGACCTCTCCATCCGGCCAGCGCAGCCCGCCTGGCCGGCTTCGCTTGCGCGCCGCCCGCGCGGGCGCACGTCGTCCAGATCGAGCGCCCCGCCCGCCTCGATGACCGCGCGCCGATTGCTTCTCCTCGTGGATGAATGAAACCCGTTTGGACGGGCTACCGGCGCGATGGTTCGGATCCTAGATTTGTCACGTCAAACCCAGGAACCGAGATGAAGACTCCACGAGCCACCACTGGTGCACCGGGCATGGGCAATACCGCGAACGCATGAGTTCGCACTGCTCACGCGACATGTGAAAAAGAAGCCAGAGCGGTGATGCATCGAATACCCAAGCATGTATCGGTCACCACCAACCCCAAATCCTCAACCTTTGGAGAATCAACATGAGCAACATTCGTGGCGTGACCACCGTGAACGGGGTCCCCGAATATCGCTATTTCGCCGGTGGCGAATGGCGCGCGGCCGAGAGCAACAAGCTGTTCGACGTCTACCGGCCGTATGACCGCAGTCTCTATGCACGCGTTGCCGCTGGCGGCCGCGCGGAGGCGCAGGCCGCCGTGGAAGCGGCTGCCAAGGCGTTCCCCGCCTGGTCGCAGACGACCCCGGCCGAACGTGCGCGCCTGTTCAACAAGGCCGCCGAGATCGTCAAGCGTCGGCGTGCCGAGATCGCCGAGATCCTGGCCGTCGAGACCGGCAGCACCATCTCGTTCGCGACCTTCCAGCAGGACCTGGTGGCGGCGACCATCGAACAGGCCGCGGGCTGGATGTACCAGCCCAAGGGCGAAGTCCTCGAGACCAACCAGCCCGGCCTCCATTCCATCAGCGTGCGCCGCCCGCTGGGCGTAGTGGCCAGTTTCACGCCGTGGAACGGCGCCAACATCCTGTCGTGGCGCGCCGTCATCTCGCCGGTCGCCGCCGGCAACACGGTGGTCGTCAAGCCGTCCGAACTGGCGCCGATCTCGGCCGGGCTGATCCTGGCGCAGATCGTGGAGGAAGCCGGGTTCCCACCCGGCGTCATCAACGTGGTGACGCATGCGCCCGGCGCCGCATCTGAGATCGCCGACGTCTTCTTCGAGAGCCCGGACGTACGCGTGATCAACCTCATCGGCGGCGTCAAGACCGCACGCATGCTCGCCAAACGCGCCGGCGAGACGCTCAAGCGCACGACGATGGAGCTCGGCGGCTACAACCCGATGATCATCCTCGACGACGTGGATGTGGACTACGCGGTGCGCACGGCGACGTTCGGCTCCTTCTTCCACCAGGGCCAGATCTGTCTGAACACGCGCCGGATCATCGTCCAGCGCAAGATCGCCGACGAGTTCATCGCGAAGTTCGCAGCGCGGACGAAGACACTGGTGTCCGGTGACCCGCAGGATCCGAAGACCGTCATCGGGCCGCTGATCACCCCCGCGGCCGTCAGGCTGGTCGACCAGCGCGTGAAGGAAGCCGTGGCCAAGGGCGCGAAGCTCCACACCGGCGGCGCGTTCGATGGCCAGATCTACCAGCCGACGATCCTCAGCAACGTGCCGCTCGACGCGGAAGTCGCCAATGAGGAAACCTTCGGCCCGGTCGTGGTGGTCGAGGTCGTCGACACGGCGGAACAGGCCGTGGAAGCGGCGAACCGCACGATGTACGGCCTGTCGTCGTCCATCCTCTCGGGCGACACCTACAAGGCGTTCGAACTGGCGCCGCGCATCCTCGCCGGCATCGTCAACGTCAACTCCCCGACGGTCAACGACGAAATCCATGCCCCCATGGGTGGCGTGCGTGACAGCGGCTGGGGCCGCACGGGCCCCGACAGCCTGAAGGAGTTCCAGGACGTCATCTGGATCAACTCCCACAGCGGCCAACGCCACTACCCGATCTGAAGTCAGGTGGCCGGTGCCTGGCGCTCCGGCCCATTCAACGAACCAACGAAGGAATCGACATGAGCAACCCCAAAGAAACGATGCAGAAGCTGCTGGACCAGGTGTCGAGCGGCCGACTGAGCCGCCGCAACTTCCTGACGATGGCCGGTGCGGCCGGCATTGCAACCAGTCTCTCGATGACGACGGTACAGCAGGCGTTCGCCGCCGGCGACAACCAGGCGATCAATCAGGCCAAGCTCGAAGGCGCCTATGACTACATCGTCGTCGGTGCCGGCGTGTCCGGCTCCGTCGTGGCCGGCGAACTGTCCCGGACCGGTGCATCGGTGCTGGTCGTGGAATCCGGCGGCCCTGACAGTTCGCCCACCATCAGCAATCCGAGCATCTGGTTCTACAACCTCGGCAGTCCGATGAACTGGAACCTGCCGATCGCACCGGTTCCGCAACTGAACAATCGCCAGTTCAACATGGCGCTCGGCCGCGTGCTGGGCGGCGGCAGTTCCATCAACGCGCTCGTGTGGTCACGTGGCATGGCTCGTGACTACGACGGGTGGGAGATGGGTGGCGCCAAGGGCTGGGCGTTCAAGGACGTCCTTCCGATGTTCAAGGCCCAGGAGGACTGGGAAGCTGGCGCCAACGAGTGGCGCGGCGTCGGCGGCCCCGTGCACATTCGCAGGCCCGGCAGTCCGCACGCGACGGCGCCCGCCTTCATCGAGGCCGCGCGCCAGATGGGCATCCCCGTACACGAGGACGCCAACGGGCCGATGCGTGCCGGCGCCGGATACATCAACATGAACATCGCGGCGGACGGGACACGCGTGAGCGCTGCCCGAGCCTTCCTGCGTCCGAACCTCAGCCGCTCCAATCTCACGCTGCTGCTGAACGCCAACGTCACCAAGGTGGTGGTCAACGGCGATCGCGCGAGCGGCGTGGAACTCGTCGGCGCCGATGGCACTCCCTCGACGATCCGCGCCAATCGCGAGGTGATCGTCGCTTCCGGCACGATCAACACGGCCAAGCTTCTGATGCTCTCCGGCATCGGCGACGCGAATCAACTTCAAGCGCTCGGCATCAAGCCTGTCGCCAACCTGCGGGGCGTCGGCCGCAATCTTCAGGATCACGTCATCGTCTCTGGCATCGTCTACCAGTACAACGGCAAGATGCCGGAGCGCCCGGCCGACAGCAACGCCGTCGACGCCGAGGTCTACCTGTCCAGCGGCGTGGACAATCACGAAGCCGACATCAACCTCGTGCTGGAACAACTGCCGATCGCAACGCCCGAGGCGGCGGCACGCTTCGGCGCACCGCCCAAGGAAGGCTTCACGATCGCCCCGGCGCTCGTCCAGCCGACGAGCCGCGGACAGGTGCGCCTGGCCAGCGCGAACTGGCGTGACGCGCCCATCATCGAGGGCAACCACCTCGGCACTGATCGCGACCTCGCCGCCATCGTGCGAGCCGTCGAGGCGGCGCGCGAGCTGGGTAGCAAGTCGGCCTTCGACAGCGTGCGGCAGCAAGAAGTCGTCCCGGGCGCGATGGCCAGCAGCAAGCAGGACGTGCTCGACTTCGTGCGCACGGCAGCCGCGAGCTTCGGCCACCCTGTCGGCACCGCGAAGATGGGCAACGACGCCGATGCCGTCGTGGACGGCCAGCTTCGTGTCCGCGGCATTCGCGGCCTGCGCGTGGCGGATGCCTCGGTGATGCCAACGATCCCGTCGGGCCCGACCAACGCGCCCAGCTTCATGATCGGCGGCCGCGCGGCCCAGTTCATCAAGTCCACCAAGTCGGTGTGAAGGAGCAAACATGTCTTTCACCATCGACGTGCACCACCACATCCTGCCGGATGTCTTCTATCGCGCGACCAACGACGTGCACAACCCAGTGGGCGGCATCAAGCCACCGCCGTGGACCAAGGAGTCCATGCTGTCCTACATGGACGATGCGGGCATCGACGTCGCGATCACCTCGATCAGCACACCCGGGGCCCACATGGGTGACGACACGAAGGCGCGCGACCTGGCGCGGCGCGTCAACGAGCTCTCTGCGGACCTGATCAAGGAGCGGCCCGACCGCCTCGGCGGCTTCGCCGCCCTTCCCTTGCCGGATGTCGATGGTGCGTTGCGCGAGCTGGAATACGCCATGGACGTCCTCAAGATGGATGGCGTCGTGCTGTTCTCCAACGCGCGCGGCATCTACCTGGGCGACGCGCGGTTCAAGCCCTTGTTCGACGAACTCGAGTGGCGCAAGGCGGTGGTGTTCGTGCACCCGACCGCGTCCTTCGACGCGTCGTCGCGCGGCCTCGACCTGCCTGACACCCTGATCGACTTCACCGCCGACACGACCCGGGCCATCGCGCAGATGCATTACAAGAACGTCTTCGCACGCACCCCCAACGTGAAGTACATCTTCTCGCACGCGGGCGGCACGGCGCCGTTCCTGGCGAAACGCCTGGCGATCATCGACGAGATGAACGTCATGCCCGGCGCCGAGGAACGCGGCACGGCCGCGGATACTTTCCGCAGGCTGTACTGGGATACCGCCCTGTCGTGGTCGCCCGCCAACATGGAGTTGCTGCGCAGCGTGGCGGGGATGGGTCAGGTGCTGTTTGGTTCGGATTTCCCTTACCTGCGCCGCGACCTCGCGGTCAACTGCCGCAGCGAGGTCGAGGCGAGCCCGGTGCTCTCGCCAGTGGAGAGCCGCTCGGTCATGTCGGGCAACGCCTTGAAGCTGTTTCCGAGGTTCTCGAGCAGCGCGGCGCGCCGGGCATCCGCGGCGTGAGATCTTCGACAGGACTCGACGCACGGCTCTGAACGAGCACGGATCGCGCAGACAGCGCGCGCGATCCCGATCGTGCCTATACTGGGGATTGGCCCCTTCACGGCAAGGATTCCCATGGCCCGAGCGCTGTCACGCGAACAGGAACTCCAGCGGACCAGCCGTGCCTTGCGCACACTGAGTGGCAGCAATCATGCGCTGCTACGGCTTGTCGACAGGGAGGCGCTCCTGAAGGAGATCTGCCGCGTCGTCGTGGAGGAAGCTGGTTACGGCGCCGCCATCGTCATCCGTGTCGAGGGCGAAGGCCAGGAAGTGTTCACGCCGCTGGCCATGCTCGGCCATGAGGCTGCCTTCCAGGAACTCAGCGACGCTCATTGGTTCGGCGCGGAGGCCGATCAGAGCGCGACAAGCGTCGCCGTTCGAACGGGCAGTTCTTGCTTGGTCAACAACATCCCGGACAACCCGAACGTTCCTGTCGGTTGGCGCGAATTCAACCAGCGCCACGGATTCGGTTCAGTCCTCTCGCTTCCGCTGCGTGTAGACGGCCAGATCTACGGCGCGCTCACTATCGTCGCGCCCGAGCCAGACGCCTTCGATGAGTTCGAGAGGGCTCCTCTGGAGGAGGCCGCGGCGGACTTGGCGTTCGGCCTCGAGACTCTGCAGGCGCGCGAACGTCACACCGCGACCGAGCTGGCCATGCAGAGGCTCATGCTGTTCGATCCCGTGAGCGGTCTTCCGAACAAGGCGAATTTCCGACGCATGCTTGGCGACGCGATTCGCACTGCAAGCGAAGCCACGCAGCCCTTGGCGGTGATTCGACTCGCCATCGACCGACTTCAAGACGTGGACGTGATCCTTGGATCATCCATCGCAGACCGAGTGGTCGAGCAGGTCGCGCGTCGGCTCGAAGCGGCACTCACATCGAACGAGACGCTCGCCCAGCTTGCGGACACTGAGTTTGCGGTGATCGTCGCCGCGACCGGCGCAGAAATGGGGCGGCTCGTGGCGAAGCGCCTGGCTGATGCCATGGCGGAACCGTTCGAGATGGAAGGCATCCAGCTGGATGTGCGACTGGTCTGCGGGCTGGCTGTCTTTCCAGGTCACGGAAACAATGCGGATGTCCTGGTTCGCCGCGCTGGAATCGCGCTGGTCAGCGCCCGGCATCAAGCCACCAACATCGCTGTGTTCAACAACACCCTGGACATAGGGGGCGTGCGCAACATTTCACTGATGGCCGACCTTCGGCGAGCCATTTCAAACGGTGAACTTCGCCTGTATTGCCAGCCGAAGCTCGAGATCGGACCGCGACTGCCCTGCGGTCTCGAGGCGCTCGTCAGGTGGGAACATCCCAGCAAGGGGCTTCTCAATCCGAACGAATTCATCCACGTGGCCGAGAGCACGGGACTCATCACGCCGCTCACCTACTGGGTTCTCGAGGACACGTTGCGCCAAGCCTATGCCTGGCGCGCGGCAGGGATCGAGCAGGCAATCTCGGTGAACATGTCAGCACACGACCTGCACGACGATCGCTTCCTCGAACGGGTATCGGACAAGCTCACGACCTGGGGAGCTCCACCGGGTGCGATCGAGTTCGAGTTGACCGAAAGCGCGCTGATGAAGGATCCGGCAAAGGCGCTCGAAGTCCTCAATGGCCTCAAGCGGCTGGACGTCAGGTTGTCCATCGACGATTTCGGCACCGGTTACTCATCGCTGTCGTACCTGTCCAGGCTACCGGTCGATACCATCAAGATCGACCAGTCCTTCGTGCGCGGCATGATCGCGGATGCCGGCTGCGCCGCCATCGTGAAGTCCACCATCGACCTGGCCCACAACCTGAAGTTGCATGTCATCGCAGAAGGCGTCGAGGACGATGCGACTTTCGATGCCCTCGGGAATCTGGGATGCGATGCAGCGCAGGGCTTCTCGATCGGGCGGCCGATGCCTGTTTCGGAGTTTGGTGCGTGGCTGAACCGTCGTCCCTGTCCCTAGGCTGATGCGACTTTGCCAGGCCGTGTACGCTGCGGGCAGCCGGCAAGAATGGTTCAATTTTCGCGATGGCGGCTTTGGTTTCCAAACGCTCGAATGGCGATGAGGTTGCTTGTTACAACGAACTTGCTTTCCGCGAGTCGGTCAGTTCGGATGAGGCGCGTCCAGAGAATGCATGAAGCCGATGGACGGCTTTGTGAGTGATAGCAGCCCGCCTAAGCTTTTCCGGTGAGGACAGCCATCGCTGCTTAGCGGTCAGCGGTCACCGAGTCGCTCACGAGAAGTCGTTTGCAGACCACTCGCCTTAGTCCGACGCTCTACTCGGGCCGGCTATCGTGGACGCCCCCTTCGACACCGCCAGGCGAACGCTAGGCGCCCGGAACCGGTCAGGCCTAAGATTTAGAACGGAATATCCTTGTCCATGTCGTCGAAGCCGGTAGAAGGTGGCGGTGACTTCCTCCTGACCGAACGGCCTGTCGACTCAGTGAGCTCGATGATCCTGTCCTCATGCCTCAGGAACGCATCAGTGCCGTCGTCGGTAGCAGAGAACGCGAAGTACTCCCATCCCTGGTCATCCTGGGTCACAGTCTTCTCGATGTAGCCAAGCTTCGCGAGCTTGATTGCACTCAATGCAAGGACAGGGTCTCGCGCCTGAAGCTGGTTGGCGATTTGGTGAAACGCGATACCCACGACGTCTGATACTGCGCTCCTGACGCACACCCCGAGAAAGAGGAGATCGTTGTCTTGCAGCTTGTACTCGGGGGGATTGGCGACGTGCCTAGACGGGGCCGACTGCCTTGAAAACGGCGACCGATCGACGGGCCCCTTCTCCTTGATCCTGTCCTTAATCAGCTTGCACGCCAAGTTCAACGCTGACGAGACATCGCCGTCTGGCCGGTCGATCGCGTAGTCGGCAGCGTTCATACCCAGCAGATCGGACGGCAAGTGCATTTCAACGCCGCGGGGCTTGACTATGTAGCACCGCTCCTTGCCAATCGCGCCAATGAACAGCCCCAGCTCGAAAATGACGTTGTCGCGCGCTGTCACGTGCTCCTTTTCTCGAATCGTCACTAGGTCATCTGGCGTGAAGACGAACACTGCAAAATCAACTGTGGACGACTTTTTGACGAGGTCGTCGATCGTTTGCGAGCTGAGCTTGAAGGTGCCGGCCCGCCATAGGGTGCAGTGCACGTCGTGATCAAGGTTTTCGTTGATCGCATCGGCCACGGCAAGGCCTTCAACCGAAGAGGCGATAAACAGCGCTGGCTTAGTCATTCGAGTTGATCCTGAACAGAGGCGGCGGGTGACCGGCTACTCGAATGTAACGCCCCTATGGCGCGGTCATGAAGGGGTCGCGCAGTTCTTTCGACTGGACGGACGCGTATTCAGCAGCGCGTTGCTGCATCAGACGGTGGGCACTGTGGTCGCGGGGTCGGCCACTGGTCTACATGCACGACGCCGTGTACGCGGCGCGCCTGGGCATCCGCAGCGGCGAAATCAAGGATTCACGCCTGCATGGCCGCTACCTGGGCCGGTTCCGCATGTTGCTGGTCGCCGCACCCGAGTATCTGGCGCGGCGCGGCGTACCGAAGACACCCGCCGACCTCGCCCAGCACGACTGCATCCAGTTCAGGATGGCCAATACCGGAAAGATGCAAACATGGCGACTGCGCCGTAGCGAAGGGGAACCTGACCTGCATCTGCCGACAGGGATCACCTGCAATACCAACGAAGCGCGGCTCGTGTTCGCGCTCAGGGGCCTCGGAATCGCCTACATGTCGGACTTCGCGGTCGACGCGGCACTCGCTGACGGAACATTGCGGTGCGTCCTGGAGGAGTACACGGCCGAAGGAAACACCTTTCAGTTGCTCTGGCCCTCCGGCAAACAGACTACCGCCAAGCTCCGCGCTTTCATTGATTTCGTGAGCGACAACGTGCCGTTGAACAAGACTCAAGCCTGACGTTCGCGAAGGCACCCACACGCGCCAAGCGACGAGACCCGAGGCCACTGCCCCACCGGCATCAAGGGCCGATGGACGACGAAGACGGACATAAGCGGTATAAGGCCTTCATCGTTCATCTGATTGGACGAAGGCGGCCACATGATCGATCTCAACGACTTTCGCTATTTCGTCCGCATCGTGGACTGCGGCGGCCTCACCGCCGCGAGCCGCAACATGGACGTGCCCAAATCGACGGTGAGCCATCGCCTCCAGCAGCTCGAGACTTCGCTCGGCGTGCGGCTCATCAACCGGACGTCGCGCAGCCTGAGCACGACCGATGCGGGCGCACTTTTCTATCGCCATGCGGTGGAAGCGCTGGAGCGCGCGGACTTCGCCGAAAACGCAGTACGAGAACGCCTGCTGGAACCCAGCGGGACGATCCGTTTCACGACCGCAGTCGCGACATCGCTCTTTGCGATCCGGCCCATCCTGCCCGAGTTCATCCGGCGCTATCCCAAGGTCAACGTGATCCAGCACACGAGCGACGAGCAGGTCGATATCGTCGGCGGAAGCTTCGATCTTGCGATACGCGCCCACACCGGGCCGCTGTCCGATTCGACGCTGGTGCAACGGACGCTTGCACCGGCACCCTGGTTCCTCTTCGCTGCATCGGACTACCTTGATCGCCGCGGCCTGCCTCTGGCCCCTGAAGACCTGGCAGGGCATGACACTCTGATGATGCTCAGGCCTGGCCACCCGCCGGCATGGAAACTCAAGCATCCGACGCGAGGGGAAGTCGCGGTGCCCGGTGAACCACGGATCGCGACCAACGACATCGTGATGCTGAAGCAAGTGGCCCGTGAAGGGCTTGGAATCGTGGCGCTTCCGGGCTATGTCTGCCGCGACGACGTCGAATCGGGTGCCCTCAGGCAAATCATGCCGGACTGGCTGGCGGGCGAGGCCAACATCACGGCTGTAACGCCATTTCGCCACGGGGTTCTTCCTTCCGTCCGCGCTTTCCTCGATTTCCTGATCGAGAGGATTCCGAACGTCGTGTCCTGAAAACGATCGTCCAACCAGTTGGACATAGCTTCCGATTGAGCCATCTTGTTGGCTCCTGGATCCAGAACTACCTTCGACGCAAGGTTGATCAACCGATCGACCGTCAACGGCGCGCCAGGCGGCGCCCGCAACGTTCAGAAGGAAGTGGATCATGACTATGTCCAGACGCGATGTCCTGGTCGCAGGTACGACATCTGCATTGTTGGCCATTGCCGGGCCCGGACCCACGGCATCAGCCAAGTCCCGCACCAGCGGAACAAATCAAAAGTTCGACGTGATCATCGTCGGCGGTGGTTCGGCCGGTGCAGTTCTCGCAATGCGATTGAGTGCCGATCCGCGACGGCGGGTGCTGCTGCTCGAGGCCGGCCCGAATTTCGCGCCCGGTAGCTATCCGCCGGTACTCAAGGACGCGAATATCGTCGCGGGTTCGCCCGCCTTCGATTGGAACTATCACACCGAGGATTCCGACCATCACGGCCACGACATTCCCGTGCCGCGCGGTCGTGTCGTCGGCGGCAGCTCGGCAGTCAACGGCACGGTCGCAATGCGCGCGCGGCCGGCCGACTTTGCGCGCTGGAGCAAGCGCGGCATCGAGGGATGGGGCTGGCCGGATGTGCTCGCCACGTACAAGTCCATGGAGAACACCCCGACAGGCGCCGATGCCTGGCACGGCCGCAGCGGTCCCTTTCCGATCCGCCAGCGCACCGCGCAGGAGAACACTCCGTCGATGCGCGCCTTCGTCGACGCCTCCGAAACGCTCGGCCTGACTCATGTTTCGGACTTCAATGACGCGACCCAGGCCGGCGTGGGTCCCTACCCGCTCAACGTCGTGGACGGTGTTCGCATCAACACGGGGATGGCCTATCTCACGGAGGCCGTCCGCAACCGTCACAACCTCCAGATCCGTGGCGACTACGAAGTGGACGGCGTTGTCATCAAGGGCAAGCGTGCCGTTGGCGTGAAGCTCATCGACGGTTCGGTTCTATCGGCGGGTGAGGTCATCCTGTCCGCAGGTACCTTCGGCAGCCCCTCGATCTTGATGCGGTCCGGCATCGGTCCGGCCGGCCATCTATCGGAATTGGGCATCACGGCCATCGCCGACTTGCCGGTAGGCGATCGATTGCAAGATCACCCCTTCTTCTACAACGTCTATGCGCTGAAGCGCGATGCCAGCGCGATGAAGCCCGCAGCGGGTGCCATCGTCTGGACGCGTTCGCAGACTGCGGCGCCGGGCGACCTCGACTTGCAGATCTCGGGCACGCACTTCATCGACCCCAATGCCAGCCCGACTGGCGGTGCCATCGTCCTTGCCTGCGCTTTGACACTGCCGAAGTCGATCGGACGGCTGCGCCTCGCGAGCCGAGACCCTCGCGTGGCGCCCCACATTCACTACAACTTCTTCGATGATCCGAGCGATCTCGACCGCATGGTGGAAGCGGTGCTGCTATCGCGCAAGATCGGTCGGAGCGCGCCGTTCTCGGAGCTCATCGATCACGAAATGGCGCCAGGCAATGCCGTGGATGATGGGCCGGCTCTGCGGGCGACCATCGTCGCGAGCATCGCCGCCTACCTGCATCCGACATCCACTGTACCGATGGGCTCGGATGCAGATCCCACCGCGGTCGTCGACGCCTGGGGCCAGGTGCGCGGCATCGAGGGCCTGCGAGTCGTGGATGCATCGATCCTGCCCGACATCCCGTCGGTGCCGACGAACGTCACCACCATCATGGTGGCAGAACACATCGCCGCCAAGCTGTCCGCCTGAGCCAACTCGCTCGCTCTGAATCGTCTCGGGCGGCAAAGGGTGCGTCCCACCCATTGCCGTCCGTATCAACGCGCGCCAGCACTCGTGCGCGCACTGATTTCGTTGGTCCAGTGAATTCAACGAAATCGATCTGCAATCAATGGAGAAATTGAAATGACCACGACCGCACTACTCACACCGAAGGAAGCGTGGAATTCGAAGATCTACAGCAATGGCTGGAAAGATCCGGGGCTCGGCACCGCAGCCGTGACGGAGAAGGCAACGGGTGCTCCTCTCGGCGAAATCGGGATCGCCTCGACCGAAGACATTGCTGCAGCCGCCGCCGTTGCCCGCAAGGCACAGAAGGAATGGGCCAAGCTGACAGGGCCGGCGCGCGGCGACGTTCTCAGGGAGTTCGCGCGCCTGGTGCTCGTACATGCGAAGGAGATCGCCGAACAACTCGTCCGGGAAACGGGCTCGATCCTGGGCAAGGCGCACTGGGAGGTACAGATGACCGCCCGAGAGTTTCTCGAAGCGGCGGCCCTCGGCAGCCTGCCGCAGGGTATCCAGACCGCATCCCTGGAAGCTGAGCGCCGGAGTGTCGCGCGACGCGTTCCACTCGGCGTGATCGGCATCATCACGCCGTGGAATTCGCCGCTGATCCTGGGCTCGCGCGCGATCGGCCCCGCACTCGCCATGGGCAACGCCGTCCTCCTGAAGCCGGATGTTCAGTCGCCCATCATCGGTGGCGTCGTCTTCGCACGACTGTTCGAGGAAGCCGGCTTGCCCGAGGGGCTGTTCCACGTCCTGCCGGGCGCTGCGGAAACGGGAGCAGCCCTGGTGAAAGAACCGCTCGTCGACATGATCAGCTTCACGGGATCGACGCGGGTCGGTCGCGAGGTCGGTTCCGTCGCCAGCGGGCAGCTCAAGCGCGTCTCGCTCGAACTCGGCGGGAACAATCCCTACGTCGTCCTCGACGATGCGGACGTCGAGGCCGCGGCCAGCGCAGGCGCATGGGGCGCCTTCTTCCACCAAGGGCAGATCTGTCTGACAACGGGTCGCCATCTTGTCCACGAGAGCATTGCGGCGGCCTACATCGAAGCCCTCGTGAGAAAAGCCAAGGCGCTCGTCGTGGGCAATCCCCTTGACGAGAAAGTTCAGATCGGGCCCATCATCAACGAGCGCCAGGCAGCCAACGTCGACCGCATCGTCGCCGAGACAGTCGCCAAGGGCGCGAAAGTTCTCGCAGGAGGCTTCCGCAACGGACTCTTCTTCGCGCCCACGGTCATCACCGGCGTGACGCCTGGCATGGCGGCCTTCGACGAGGAAATCTTCGGCCCCATCGCGCCAATCACGACCTTCCGCACCGATGACGAGGCGATCGCACTTGCCAACGCGACCGCGTACGGCCTCTCGGCCGCCGTGGTCTCGAAGGATCTGGCTCGCGCGCAACGCATCGCCGACGGCCTGCACTCGGGCGTTGTCCACATCAACGATCAGACGGTGCTGCACGGCATCTATGGGCCGATCGGCGGCGTCGGAATCTCGGGCAACGGCTTTGGTCATGGAACGGTGAGCAACGCTGATCAATTCAGCGAGTGGCAGTGGATCACCACGCGGTCGCAACTGCCGACCTACCCGTTCTGATTCACCTGGCGGGGCAGTCGCGTGGCGCACGACCCCGCCATCTCTTGATACATGCTCAAACCTCAGGAAAGACCATGAGTTCTGCACATCGCATTGACGTCCATCAGCACGTCGTTCCGCCCTTCTACGCAAAGGCACTTCCCTCTCACGGCGGAGACCCATCCGGCACCGTCACACCACAATGGTCGACCGAGAACGCAATCGCCTTCATGGACTCCCAGGAGATCGCGACCGGGATCCTCTCGCTGACCGCCCCGAGCGTCGTGCGGTGGTACAAGACTCAGCGGCGCGAAATGGCACGCCGCGTCAACGAGTACACCGCGAATCTTGTCGCCATGCATCCTGATCGCTTCGGACATTTCGCGACACTGCCACTACCCGAAGTCGACGGAGCGTTACGGGAAATCGAATATGTGTTCGACACGCTCCACGCCGACGGCGTGATTCTTCTCGCCAACTATTCGGGCAAGTACCTCGGTGACCCCGCTTTCGAGGCGATCTGGGCGGAGCTCGATCGCCGTCAAGCCGTCGTGTTCGTGCATCCAGGACAACCCCCGCTTTCGACCGCGGCAGGCGTCGCGGGTCCGCTCGTGGACTACCCGTTCGACACCACCCGAACGGCGGCCCAGCTTGTCCTGAATGGCATCATGGATCGGTATCCGCGCGCCCGCGTCATCCTCGCGCATGCGGGCGGCTTCCTGCCCTATGCCTCGCATCGCATCGCCGAACTCGCGCGCGTATTCCGCCCCGAGGTGGCGGATGCGACCAGCATTCTGGCGACCATGCAGCGGTTCTACTTCGACACGGCGCTCTCATCCAGTCCGGCAGCGTTGCCGAGCCTCAATGCCTTTGCCGCCAGTGACCGCATTCTTTTCGGAAGCGACTTCCCCTACGCGCCCGCCAGCGTCGCCGAAACTTTCGTCGCGAAGCTGGACGCGTACGAGGAACTGACGGCAAAGGAGCACGGCGCTATCAGTCATGAAAACGCCTGGAACCTGTTTCCCCGTTTGGACCCGGCGGCTGCGCTCGGCGCGTCGTCGCGAGCGCGCAGTCGGCTTTGAAGCGGAAACCCGAAGTCCGCGGTGGGTGCCTGGACTTCGGCTCTCGCTGCATAACTGTCCCTGACGACGCGTCCTCGAGGGCTGGCCGGTTGCCTTCGCCGAACGCAGATTTCTGGCCCGGCTAGGGCCGGCACCCTGCGCGTGAGTGGCCGCTTCACTGACCGGTTTAGGACGGCGGATTCAACTGGTCGATGCAACACACTGATAACTGCGTGAGCAGACGGAGTGTTGCAGATGAAGTACCGGAAACGAAACTACTACACCGACAGCCAGAAGGCTTTGATGTGGACGCGCTGGAAGGAAGGCTGGACGCTTCACCAGATCGGGCAACTGTTTGACCGGCCGCACACTTCGATCCAAAACATCTTTGTGAAAACGGGCGGCATTCGGCCGCCGGAGCGATGCCGGTCAGCGACTGCGTTGACCTTGGCTGATAGAGAAGAGATATCGCGCGCCATCGTTGCGGGCGCATCGATCCGGTCGATCGCTGCACGACTCGGCAGGGCGCCGTCGACAGTCAGTCGTGAGTTGAAGCGCAATGGCGGCCAAGAGAGTTATCGAGCTGCGCAGGCCGACGGCGAAGCGTGGAATCGGGCGCTTCGGCCCAAGCGTTGCAAGCTCACGGCGAACCGCAGCTTGGCACGTGTCGTCGCGGGCAAGCTCAGAATGCTCTGGTCGCCTGAGCAAATCGCGGGCTGGCTAAAGCATACTTATCCGTGCGACGAGAGCCTTCACGTGTCACACGAGACCATCTACCGCAGTCTGTTCATTCAAGCGCGTGGCGCCTTGAAGAAGGAACTGTTGGAGCATCTGAGACGAACTCGCGGCATGCGCCGCTCTCGTCACTACACGCAGAAAACGCCAGGGCATGGCCAGATCGTTGACGCTGTTTCCATCAGGGA
>FTKD01001018.1_pt4 | contig 27551 bp, 21 predicted proteins | sample 1658191 | NCBI WGS metagenome assembly FTKD01 (sample SAMEA3914808, study PRJEB12502) | metagenome | biome: forest; material: soil | place: Canada | collected 2011-08-03 | depth 0.3 m
GTGCTGACGCTCTGCATCGTCTTCGTGCTCTTGAACATCAGGTGTTCGAGCAGGTGCGCCATGCCCGTCTCGCCGTAGCCCTCGAAGCGGCTGCCGACGCGGTAGGTCACGTTGACGGTGACCGTCGGCTTGGACGCATCGGGAATCAGCAGCACCTGCAGGCCGTTGGGCAGCCGGTATTCGTGCACGCCCTCCACCTCGCGCACCTGCGCGGGCAGCCCCGCGGCCTGGGCCTGGAAAGCAGTCGCCGCGGCGGCGATCGAGGCGCACAGCGCCAGCAAGCGGAACGGAAGTGTTTTTTGCATGGGGCGCATCTTGGCATGGCTCGGCTTCCTCAGAGCTTGCGCGAGGCTGGATGGTTCCCTGCCGCTCGACAGTCAGTGGGGCGCCGAGGCCGCCGTGCGATAGTCGGCCCTGCCCGGGCGCGCGTCACGAGCGCGGCGCCTGCGGCTTTCTTCGGCCCACCCTCAGTCAGACGCGAGAGCCTCCCCATGACCATCCTCGTCCTCGGCAGCGGCGTGATCGGCACCTCGATCGCCTATTACCTGGCCCGTGCGGGCCACGACGTCACCGTCGTCGACCGCCAGAGCGCACCGGCGCTGGAAACCAGCTTCGCCAACGCCGGCGAGGTTTCGCCAGGCTACGCGTCGCCCTGGGCCGGGCCGGGCGTTCCGGTGAAGGCGATCAAGTGGCTGCTGATGAACCACAGCCCGCTGATCATCAAGCCCATGCTGGAGGCGTCGATGTGGCGCTGGGGCTTCGCGATGCTGCGCAACTGCACCGAGGCGCGCTACCGCGTCAACAAGAGCCGCATGGTGCGCGTGGCCGAATACAGCCGCGATTGCCTGAAGGAGCTGCGCGCCGAGACTGGCATCGCCTACGACGACCGCGCCCAGGGCACGCTGCAGCTGTTTCGCACGCAAAAGCAGCTCGATGGCGTGCACAAGGACACCGAGATCCTCGATCAATACGGCGTGCCGTATCAGGTGCTGGACACCGCCGGCTACCTGCAATACGAGCCCGCGCTCGCCGGCGTGAGGCACAAGTTCGTCGGCGCGCTGCGCCTGCCCGGCGACGAGACGGGCGACTGCTTCCTGTTCACCCAGCGGCTGGCGAAGATGGCCGAGGCGCTAGGCGCGAAGTTCCGCTTCGGCGTCAATATCCAGGGCCTGGCCAGCGACGGCAAACGCGTCACCGGCGTCGATACCGATGCCGGCCGGCTGACGGCAGACCACGTGGTCCTGGCGCTGGGCAGCTACTCGCCGCGGTGGCTCAAGCCGCTGGGCATCGACCTTCCGATCTACCCGGTCAAGGGCTTCTCGATCACGGTGCCGATCAAGGACGCCGCCGCGGCGCCGGAATCCACCATCATGGACGAGAGCCACAAGGTGGCCGTCACGCGCCTGGGCGACCGCATCCGGGTGGGCGGCATGGCGCAGCTCTCGGGCTACGACCTGCAGTTGACCGATGCGCGCCGCAAGACGCTCGAGTTCGTGCTCACCGACCTGTTCCCTGACGCCGGCGACCTGGGCCAGACCACGTTCTGGACCGGCCTGCGCCCGATGACTCCCGACGGCACGCCCGTGATGGGCGGCACGAAGCTCGAGAACCTGACGCTGGCCACGGGCCACGGCACGCTGGGCTGGACGATGGCGCCCGGCACGGGACGCGCGATCGCCGACCTGATCAGCGGCAGGAAGCCGGAGATCGACTTCGACGGCCTGACGGCGGCACGGTACGGCGCCTGATGTCATCGAAGTGCGTCGTGAAGGCGCCGGAATCCCTTTGCGCCAGGACGACTTGCCCGAAATGGGCCTTGTAGACTGGACGATCACTTCATCTGGCGAACTTCCCATGCATTTCAAATGGCTTGTTCTTGTCGCCGTCCTGCTGGCACTGTCCGTGGACGGCCTCGTCCTGTGGCCGAACTTCGCGCGCCGGGTCGCGGTCGATGCCAGGAAAGCCAGGCGAACACTCTGGTCACAATGGATGCTGATGCTGTGGGGTTGCTCGGCGCTCGTGATGGCCCTGTGGATCGCCCAGAACGTGTCGATGTCCGAGGTCGGCCTCGATGTTCCGCGCGGATGGCGGCTCTGGGCGCCCATCGTCCTGATCGTGGCCGTCGTCTGCGCCCAGATCCCTGTCGCGGTCAAGATCGGCCGCCTTCCGGGGCCGAAGCCCAAGCTTCGCGCTCAGCTCGGAAGTACGGGACTCGTCATGCCTCACACGGCCTCGGAGCTGCCTGCGTTGCTCGGCCTGTCCGTGAGCGCCGGATTCTGCGAGGAACTGCTGTTCAGAGGATTCCTGATCTGGATCCTCCAGCCCATGGCCGGCTGGTGGGCCGCGGCGGTCGTCTCGCTCGCCTTGTTCGCGGCGGTGCACGCCTATCAAGGTGCGGCAGGGATGGTTCGCAGCGCGACGATCGGCGCCGCCCTGACGGCCATGGTGGCCCTGACACACTCTCTCTGGCCGGCGATCGTCCTGCATGCGGCGCTGGACTGGATGGGCGGGCTGACCGCCTGGCTCATCTTGCGCGACCCCGTGGCATCGGCGCAGGAAACGCAGGCGTTGAACCCGCGTTGACCGGTTCCTCGACGCCTGCGAAGCCCCCCATCAGGGGGAGCCCCGTTGGCTGAATCACCCCGCTTCGCAGCCCGGCATGAGTCTATGATCCGCCTTGAATGCAACTAGCAGCCAAGTGGAGGCAGCCATGGCACTGATGGGATTTCTCAAGAAACAGTTCATCGACGTCATCGAGTGGCAGGAGCCCGCCGACGGCATCCTCGCGTGGCGCTACCCGATGCAGGACAACGAGATCCAGAACGGCGGCAGGCTGACCGTGCGCGAATCGCAGGCTGCGCTGTTCGTCAACGAAGGCAAGGCGGCGGACGCCTTCGGGCCGGGCCTGTACACGCTGAACACGCACACGCTGCCGCTGCTCACGAACCTGATGAACTGGGACAAGCTGTTTCAGTCCCCGTTCAAGAGCGACGTCTACTTCTTCAGCACGCGCCTGCAGGTGGACCAGCGCTGGGGCACGCCGCAACCCGTCACGCTGCGCGACAAGGACTTCGGCGCGATCCGCATCCGCGCGTTCGGCAACTACTCGTGGCGCGTGGCCGATCCGCTCAAGTTCCAGCAGCAGGTGTCGGGCACGCGGGGCACCTACACCGTCGAGGAGATCGACGGCCAGCTGCGCGGGCTGATGCTGCAGCACCTGTCGGACGCGGTCGCGCAAAGCGGCATCCCGTTCCTAGACCTCGCCGCCAACCAGGTCGAGTTCGCCACTCAGATCAAGACGGCCGTCGCGCCGGCGTTCGCCAACCTGGGCCTCGCGCTGGACAACGTCACGGTGCAGAACGTGTCGCTGCCCGACGAACTGCAGAAGATCCTCGACCAGAAGATCGGCATGGGCATGGTCGGCCAGAACATGGGCGCGTTCATGCAGTACCAGACCGCGCAATCGATCCCGAAGTTCGCCGAGAGCGCGGGCGAAGGCGGCGGCGGCATCGCCGGCAGCGCGATGGGCCTGGGCGCGGGCGTCGCCCTCGGCCAGGTGCTGGCCGGCAACATCGCGCAAGGCCTGGGCACCGGCATCGCCACCGCCGCGGCGGCCAGCGGCGAGCACCCACCGGTGCAGGACGTGATGGCGCTGCTCGAGAAGCTGGGCGACCTCAAGGCGAAGGGCATCCTCACCGAGGACGAATTCGCGGCCAAGAAGACCGAGCTGCTGAAGAAGCTGTGATGGTGCGTGTCACCACCCTCGGCGCTCGCGATGGGCGTCGCGCGTGAAGGCGCACGCGCCTGAGCAGCACGGCGAGGCGGGCGCCTGATGGCCACCGCGCCGCAACGCGCCTGGCGCGCGCCCTGCCCGAACTGCGGCGCGCCGGTCGAGTTCCTGTCCGCGGCTTCCGCGAGCGCCGTCTGCAGCTTCTGCCGCAGCACGCTGGTGCGCGACGGCGAATCCCTGCGCAAGATCGGCACCAGCGCCGAGATCTTCGACGACTTCACGCCGCTGACGATAGGCGCCAGCGGCAGCTTCCAGGGCACGAGCTTCATGCTCGTCGGCCGGCTGCAGTTCGGCACCGACGACGGCCCGTGGAACGAGTGGCACGCGCTGTTCGACAACGGCCGCAGCGGCTGGCTGTCGGAAGACAACGGCCGCTACGTGTTCGCGTTCGACGCGCCCGCGCCGGCGGACGCGCCGCGTCCCGAGCGCCTGCAGGCGGGCGCGCGCGTCACCGTCGACGGACGCCCCTGGAGCGTCGGATCGGTCGTGCAGGCCAGGCTGCTGGCCGCCCAGGGCGAGCTGGTGCAGCCGCCGCCCGCCGACCGCGCCATTGTCATCGCCGACCTGCGCAACACCGCCGACGAGGTCGGCACGCTGGAGGCCAGGGACAGCGCCACGCTGGCCTGGTCGATCGGCCGCTCGGTACGGCTGGCCGACCTGAAGATGGCGGGACTGCGCGAGACCGGCATCGGCGGCGCCGGCGAGAAGACGATCAAGGCGCAGTCGCCGCCCTGCCCCAATTGCGGCGCGCCGCTGAAGATCACGCTGGCCACCACGCAGTCGGTGGTGTGCGACAGCTGCAAGTCGGTGGTCGACCTGTCCAAGGGCATCGGCCCGGACATGGCGCACTACGCGCAGGTCAATCGCATGGAGCCGGGCATCCCGCTGGGGCGCACCGGCACGCTGCCGATCCCGAGCGGCGCGGCGGCGCTGCCGTGGCAGGTCGTCGGCTACATGGAGCGCATGGAGCTGATGGGCGCGGGCGGCGACGAGGCCGAGGCCTGGCGCGAGTACCTGCTGTACAACACCACCGAAGGCTTCGCCTTCCTGGTCGACACCAACGAGGGCTGGAGCGTCGTGCGCGTGCTCACCGGCGTGCCCGAGGTGAGCGGCGACCAGGCCACCTGGTACGGCACCCGGTATCAACGGCGCTGGACGTACACCTCGGAGAACACCTACGTCCTGGGCGAGTTCTACTGGAAGGTCGAGGCCAACCAGCGCACCCAGCACCAGGACTACGAAGGCTCCGCCAGCGGTCATCGCGCCTTCCTGAGCCTGGAGCACACGCCCAACGAGACCACGTGGTCGGCGGGCGAATCGATTCCGGCCGCGATGGTGGCCAGCACCTTCGGCCTGGCGCCGCAACAGGCCTCGCAACTGGAGCGCGCCGGGCCGCCGGACATGGCCTCGCTGGTCGGGCCCGGCGGCCTGATCACGTGGCCGCGACTGCTGATCCTGCTGGTCGTGGTGATCCTGCTGCTGGCCTGGTGCAGCCAGGATCCGTGCCGCAACGAACGCCGCGCGTTCGGCCAGTACAGCCAGGAGTACCAGCAATGCAAGGCCCGCTCTGCGGCGGGAACGGCCGCGTATTACGGTACCGGTGGCGCGTGGGGCGGTTATTCGTCCGGCGGCGGCGGGCACAAGTAGCAACATCGGGCACGATGTCGACATTCAATCGAAGGAGCACGCAATGACCCTACCCGAATGGCTCAGGCCCGATGTGATCGGCGGCACGATCCTCTACGCGGTGATCGGCGTGGCGGTGCTGTGGTTCGCCTTCATCGCGATCGACAAGCTCACGCCGTACCACCTGTGGGATCAGCTGGTGAAGGAGAAGAACATTGCGCTGGCCATCGTCGTCGGCGCCCTGTTCATCGCGCTGGGCATGATCATCGCCGCCGCGATCCACGGTTGATGGGTCTGGTTTCCGGAGAAGGCCCGCACGCGGCCGCGGTGCCGCGCGTCGGCCCGGGCGAGCTCGCCCTGCTCGCCTCGGTGTTCGTGGTGGCCGCCTGCGGCCTCGTCTACGAGCTGTGCGCCGGTGCGCTCGCCAGCTACCTGCTCGGCGACTCGGTGCTGCAGTTCTCCACCGTGATCGGCACCTACCTGTTCGCGATGGGCCTGGGCTCGTGGGCGTCGCGCCATGTGCGCGAGCACCTGGCCACGATGTTCGTGCGCGTCGAGCTGATCGTCGGCGTGATCGGCGGCCTGATGCCGGCCGCGCTGTTCGCGGCGCACGCCACGCTGCCGGCGGCCAGCCTGATCTCGTTCAAGGTGCTGCTGTACGGACTGGTGACGCTGGTGGGCATCGGCGTGGGCCTGGAGATCCCGATCGTGCTGCGCCTGCTCGACAAGCACCTGAAAGGCCGCGACAGCCTGTCCACGCTGGTCTCGCAGGTGCTCACGTTCGACTATCTCGGCTCGCTGGTGGTGTCCGTCGCGTTCCCGCTGCTGCTGGTCCCTCACCTGGGTATCGTGCGCTCCGGCATCTTCTTCGGACTGCTCAACACGCTGGTGGCGATCTGGTCGCTGTGGCTGTTTCGCGGCGACATCCCGCGCTGGCGCTCCCTGGGCGTGCAATGCGGCGCGATCTTCGTGCTGCTGGTGGCCGCGATGGGGGCCGGCGACCTGCTCACCACCTGGTCCGAGGACAAGTTCTACGGGCCCGGCGTGGTGCTGCACGAGTCCACGCCCTACCAGCGCATCGTCGTCACCTCGCAGGGCGGCACGCTGCGGCTGTTCCTCAACGGCAACCTGCAGTTCAATTCGAAGGACGAGTACCGCTATCACGAAGCCCTGGTGCATCCCGCGATGGCCGGCTACGGCGCGCCGCGGCGCGTGCTGGTACTGGGCGGCGGCGACGGCCTGGCGATCCGCGAGATCCTCAAGTACCCGTCGGTGGAACAGGTCACGCAGGTCGAGCTCGATCCCGAGATGACGCGCTTGTTCTCCAGCGAGCCGACGCTCGCCGCGCTGAACCAGGCGTCGCTGCGTTCGCCCAAGGTCCACATCGTCAACGCCGACGCGTTCACGTGGCTGGAGCAGCACGACGACCAGTACGACGTCATCGTGGTCGACTTCCCCGACCCCAGCAACTACGCGCTCGGCAAGCTGTACTCCACCAGCTTCTACGAACTCGTCGACCTGCACCTGGCCGCGAGCGGCTACGCAGTGGTGCAGACCACGTCGCCGCTGGTCGCGCGGCGCAGCTTCTGGACCGTGGCCACCACGCTGGAGACCGTGGGCCTGCACATCGTGCCGTACCACGTGCACGTGCCCAGCTTCGGCGAATGGGGCTTCATCATCGCCAGCCACCGGCCGTGGGTGATGCCGCGCGCGCTGCCGGCCGGGATGCGCTTTCTCACGTTGCCCGGCATGCAGGCGCTGCTCGACTTCCCGCCCGACATGTCGCGCGTGCCGGCCGAGCCGAATCGCCTCTCGAACCAGACGCTGGTGCGCACGTTCGAAGAGGAGTGGGGCAAGGTCCATGACTGAGGACACGCGTCGCGCGTTCCTCGGCCACCTGGCCCAGGGCGCGACGGCGCTGGCTGCTCCGGCCATCCTGAGCGGCTGCGCGAAGCCCGACGACTGGCGCACGCGCGTAGCCGGCCGCTGGGTCGGCGACAACGCCGCGCTGGGGCATCGCGTGCGAGACGTGGCAAGTGCGGCGGCCGCGCACCCGCCCGCCGGCGCGCGCGCGCGCCGGTGCGACGTGCTGGTCGTGGGCAGCGGCATTGCCGGCCTGTCCGCGGCCCGCAGCCTGCAGCGTGCCGGCATCACCGACTTCGCGGTGCTGGAGTTGGAGGAACAACCCGGCGGCAACAGCCGCGGCCACGCGATGCACGGCCTGCGCTGCCCGCTCGGCGCGCACTACCTGCCGCTGCCGGGCCCCGGCACGCCCGACATCCAGGACTGGCTGGTGGAGATCGGCCTCGCCCGCCAGACCGCCGCAGGCCTGAAATGGGACGAACGCCAGCTGTGCCACAGCCCGCAGGAGCGCCTGTACATCGACGGCCACTGGCAGGACGGCCTGCTGCCCAACGTGGCGCGCGACTCGCCCACGCAGGCGCAGTACCGCCTGCTTGCCAAGGCCATCACGCAAGCCGGCAGGATCGGCTTCGCGCTGCCCACCGCGCGCGCGCCGTGGACGCCCGCGCACAGCGCGCTCGACGCCGTCACCTGCGCGCAGTGGCTGCGCGCGCAAGGCATCACCGACCCACTGGTGCTGACCTATCTCGACTACTGCTGCCGCGACGACTACGGCGCCGGCAGCGACACCGTCTCCGCCTGGGCGGCCGTGCATTACTTCGCGAGCCGCCACGGTTTTTCCGCCCCCGGCGACGACACCAACGACCGCGACCCGGTGCTCACCTGGCCCGACGGCAACGCGCCGCTCGCGGCGGCGCTGCGGCAGCCTTTCGCCGATCGCGTGCGGACCGGCCGCGCGGTGTTCCGCATCGACGAGGGCCTGCAAGACGTCACGGCCTGGGCCTTCGCCGGCGCCGAGATCGAACACTGGACGGCGAAGCACGTGATCGTCGCCACGCCGCTGTTCATCGCCGCCCACGTCCTCACCGCACCGCCGGCCGCGCTCGTTGCCGCCGCGAAGCAGCAGCGTCGCGCCCCCTGGATGGTGGCCAACCTGCGGCTGGACGCGCTGCCGCTGGACCGCGTCGGCGCGCCGCTGTCGTGGGACAACGTGATCCACGGCAGTCCTTCGCTGGGCTATGTCGACGCGCAGCACCAGAGCCTCGCGCGCGTGGTCGGCGAACGCCTGCTGACCGCGTACTGGGCGTTCCCGGACACGCAACGCCGGCGCCTGCTGGAGATGAGCTGGCGAGACGCGACGCAGATGATCCTGGCGGACCTGCACGTCGTGCATCCCGACCTGTCCGAGCGGCTGCTGCAGGTGGACATCGTGCGCCACGGCCACGCGATGTCCATTCCGACGCCGGGACTGCGTTCGAGCGCCGCCCTGGCCGCGGTTCCCGACAGCGCGGCCCGCATCAGCTTCGCGCACGCCGACCTGTCGGGCTATTCGGTGTTCGAGGAAGCCTTCACGCGCGGCGGCACGGCCGGCCGCCGCGCCGCGCGCGCGTTGGGCCGCGCCGCCGCCTGACGCGCTGAAGACTTTACTCGACAGCAATTCAACGCGACAGTATTGCCGAACTTCCGACTGAATCGGGCACCCCGCCGCTGTCACGTACTGTTACGGGACGTGATGGAAGAAACGTCGGGTCGCCGTCGTTTTCCCAGGAGGAACGACCCTTGAACCCAGCGCGACGGCGTTTCCCGGCGCGTTCGACACAAGTCGTGACTCGGCGTGGCGAAAGGTAACGGGAATGCTGCTTGCCTTATGCCACACCATGCCCGGTCAATCGTTGTTGCCCAGCCCCAATCGGAGGAACTCTTCCGCGCGGGTCAGTGATCATTCAACCACGCCGGATTCGGGCGACGTATGGTCGTGTTTCCTAACGAGTACGCCCAGCGCACGGGTGCTCGTCGGGACTCGTGACATCTTCATAAAACTTCTCAAGGAGTGAGTCAATGACTCGACAAAAATCGCTCGCGATCAACGCGCTGGCAGCTGCCGCCGCACTCGCCTGCATCGGCAGCGCCTCAGCGCAGAGCAACGAGACCTACAACCCCTCGGACTACATCCTGCTCAACGGCAGCGCCATCAAGCCCGACTCCAAGTTCCCCGAGGACAAGACCGGCTACGGCGGCGGCATCAAGTTCGGCATCCCGCTGTCGCCCAGCTGGGATCTGCAGGTCGGCGGCAACTATGCCGGCTCCAAGAACAACGGCATCAAGATGCACGAATACTTGGCCGGCGTCGACGCGCTGTACCTGTTCACGCCGGGCGGCTTCCGCCCGTTCGTGCTGGTGGGCGGCGGCGTATCGCGCGACGGCGTCGCCGGCATCCGCAGGACCTCGCCGTACATCAACGCAGGCCTTGGCTTCCAGTACAAGTTCACACCGACGTTGGGCATGCAGGCCGACGTCCGCGAGACGGACTCGTTCTATCACGACCGCACTCCGTACGACATGAAGCACGCGGCCAACACGTACGTCAACGTGGGCCTGACCTGGGCCTTCGGCGGCCCGCCGTCGCCCCCGCCGACGCCGATCGTCGAGACGACGCACAACACCGAGACGACCGTCACCACGACGCCTCCCGCCCCGGTCGTCGAGCCGCCGCCCCCGCCGCCGCCGCCGGTCATGAAGAAGTACACGCTGTCGGCCAGCGAGCTGTTCGCGTTCAACAGCGCCAAGCTGGGCCCGAACCAGCCCAAGCTGGATGAAGTGGCCTCCACGATGAACGCCAACTCCGACATCGCGAGCGTGACCATCGTCGGCTACACCGACCGCATCGGCAGCAAGGCCTACAACCAGAAGCTGTCGGAGGCGCGTGCCAACTCCGTCAAGGCCTATCTGGAGAACAAGGGCGTTTCCAGCAGCCGCCTGACCGCCGTCGGCAAGGGCGAGAGCGACCCGGTCGTCGAGTGCAAGGACGAGAAGAAGCGCCCCGCGCTGATCAAGTGCCTCGAGCCGAATCGCCGCGTCGAGATCGAACCGGTGACGTTCACGAAGCAAGTGAACTGACCTGACTTCGCATTGATCCGAAGGGCCCGCCGGCGTTTGCCGACGGGCCCTTTCGCTTTGCGCTGCGACCGTTGCCGGCAAGCATTGCGGCCGCTGTCGCAGGCCTTCCCGTATAAGCCCCGGCACTCAAACCCAAGACAAGTTGGTTCAGAATCCGCGGCAAGCCATGCGTGTTTCCCCGCTGCAACTCGCCGCCACCCGGCCGCAGGATCGCGACGTACGAAAAGATCACCCGGCGAAGAACAAACAAGACTGGAGACGAACGATGACCACGATTGCTGCCACGCCCCCCGGCCAGGTCGACACGGCCGCCGACGCCGTCTACCGCAAGGTCGCGCTGCGCCTGATCCCGCTGCTGTTCCTGTGCTACATCGCGGCCTACCTCGATCGCGTCAACGTCGGCTTCGCGAAGCTGCAGATGCAGTCGGCGCTGCAGTTCAGCGACTCGGTCTACGGCTTCGGCGCCGGCATCTTCTTCATCGGGTATTTCATCTTCGAGATTCCCAGCAACGTGCTGCTGCACAAGGTGGGTGCGGGGCGCTGGATCGCCCGCATCATGGTCACGTGGGCCGTGCTGTCGGCCGCCACGATGTTCGTCAATTCGGCGCTGAGCTTCTACGTCGTGCGCTTCCTGCTCGGCGTCGCCGAGGCGGGATTCTTTCCCGGCATCATCCTGTACCTGACCTACTGGTTTCCGGCCGCGCGCCGCGGCCGCGCCACCTCGCTGTTCCTCACCGCGGTGGCCGTGGCCGGCATCATCGGCGGCCCGGCCTCCGGCTGGATCCTGCACACGATGAGCGGCGTCAACGGCTGGCAGGGCTGGCAGTGGCTGTTCCTGTTCGAGGCGATCCCGTCGCTGGTGCTGGGCGTGCTCGCGTGGTTCTTCCTCGAGGACCGCGTGAAGAACGCGCAATGGCTCACGCCGGAGGAGCGCGAGCTGATCGCGCGCGACATCGCCGCCGAGGAGTCGCACAAGGCCGACGGCAACCTCGGAAGCGTGCTGTCCGACGGCAAGGTGTGGCTGCTCGCGTTCGTCTACTTCGCGATCGTGTCGGGCCTGTACGGCGTGTCGTTCTGGCTGCCCACCATCATCAAGGCGATGGGCGTGGCCGACCCGCTGCAGGTCGGCTTCATCAGCGCCATCCCGTGGGCGTTCGGCGTCGTCGCCATGTACCTGGTCGCGCGCAGCGCCGACCGTCGGCTGGAGCACCGCTGGCATACCGCGGTGTCGTGCGTGGCCGGCGCCGTCGGCCTGCTGATCAGCGTGGCCTTCCATGCCGACGTGATGCTGTCCATGGCGGGGCTGACGATCTGCACGATGGGCATCATGTCCGCGCTGCCGGTCTTCTGGAGCAATCCGACCGCGATCCTCGGCGGCACCGCGGCGGCGATGGGCATCGCGTTCATCAACTCGGTGGGCAACCTCGCGGGCTTCGCCATTCCGTGGATCATCGGCCTGATCAAGGACGCGACGCACTCCACCGATGCCGGCCTGCACCTGCTCGCCGCCCTGATGGTGCTGGGCGCGATCGCGGTGCTGTTGCTGAAGAAGCCCGAATCGCGTTGAGCGTCCGGCCGGTGGCGGGGCGTGCAGGAGCACGGCACAATGCCGTCATCCCGACCGCCGCGCGCCCGCGCCGATGCAGACCATGAGCCTGGCCTTCCCCGACGTGCAAGGCGCGAGCCTTGAAGACGATGCCCGAGAAGCCGTCACGGTGCTCGCCCCGCGCCACTACCAGGAACTCGCCACGGCGGCCTACGAAGACGCCGAACTGCTGCTCTCTTCCATCCTGCCCGATGCCCGCATCGAGCACGTCGGCGCCTCCGCGATCCCGGGCGCCTATTCCCGCGGCGGCGTCGACATCTGCGTCGCCGTGCCGCGCGATGCCTTCGACGAAGCGCTGGGCGTCCTCGGCGAGGCCGGCTACGTGTTCGTGTCGCGCTCGCAGGACGACGCGGTCGATCGCCGGGCCGTGTTGGCCGCTCCGTACGGCACGGTGCCCCTCAAGCTGCAACTGATCGAGTCGGGCTCGCGCCACGAAGCGCTGATGGCCTTTCGCGAGGCCTTGCGCGGCAACGCCGAGCTGCTGGCGCGCTACAACGCGCTGAAGATCGAAGCCGGCCCGCAAGGTGGCGTGGCCTACGGCGCCGCCAAGGCGCGCTTCATCGCCGAAGTGGCCGCGGCCTGATCAGCCCTCGCCGCGCTGCACCCGCTGGATGCGCGGCGCGCTCGGCCGGAACGCCGCCACCAGCTGCGCCATCACCGCCTCCGCGCGCGCCGAGTTGTCGGCGCCCAGGTTGCACACGTAGACGTCGGCCGTCACGCTGCGCAACTCGGGCCAGGTGTGCACCGCCAGGTGCGACTCGACCAGCAGCACGACGCCGGTGACGCCCTGCGCCTGGCCGTCCGCGCCCACGAACGGATGGAACATGCTGCCGACCGAGCGCAGCCCCGCGCGCGCGACCGCGTCCAGGCACAGCGCGCGCAAGGCGTCGCCGTCGTCGAGGGGCGTGTCGCCGCTGCAGCCTTGCAGATCGGCGATCAGGTGGAGTCCGTGCATGGTCCGAAGGCTCGCTCGCACGGGTCGTGCGCGCGCCAATGGTAGGTGAATCCGGGGCCACGTTTCCCACCTGGCGCCGCAGGACACCCCGCCCTCGCTAAAATTGCAGCGGTGCACACCCTCAACGCCGATCTCCACAGCCACTCGACCGCCTCCGACGGCACCTTGAGCGCGGACGCACTCGCGGCCCGCGCAAAGGCCAACGGCGTCGAGTTGTGGGCGCTGACCGACCACGACGAGCTGAGCGGCCTGCCCGCCGCGCGCGCCGCGGCCACGGCGGCGGGGCTGCCGTTCGTCGACGGCATCGAGGTGTCGGTGACCTTCGCCAACACCACCGTGCACATCGTCGGCCTCGGCATCGACCCGGCCAACGACGAACTGGTGGCCGGCATCGCGGGCGTGCGCGCCGGGCGCGAGCTGCGCGCCAGGCAGATGGGCGACGGCCTGGCGACCATCGGCATCCAGGGTGCCTACGAAGGCGCGATCGCGCTGGCGCCGAATCCGAACCTGGTCTCGCGCACGCATTTCGGCCGCTTCCTGATCGCCAGCGGCGTGGCGCCCGACATGCACTCCGTGTTCCGCCGCTACCTCACCGAAGGCAAGCCCGGCTACGTCGAACATCGCTGGGCCGGGCTCGGCGACGCCGTGCGCTGGATCCGCGCCGCCGGCGGCGTCGCCGTGATCGCGCATCCGGGCCGCTACAAGTTCACGCCCACCGAGGAGTTCGCGCTGTTCTCCGAGTTCCAGGCGCACGGCGGCGAAGGCGTCGAGGTGGTGACGGGCAGCCATCACGCCGGCGACGTCGTCAAGTACACCGAGATGGCCCTCGAGTTCGGCTTGCTGGCCTCGCGCGGCAGCGACTTCCACGATCCCGAGGAGAGCCGGCTCGACCTGGGCCTGGTGCCCGGCCAGCTGGCGCTGTCGCCGCGCCTCACGCCGGTGTGGTCGCGCTGGTCGCTGGCCGAGCTGCGCGAATCCGTCGCTTCGTGAGCGCCCGCCCGGCCGCTCCGAAGGCCACAGGTTGCCCTTGACCCCCCGCGCCGGCGCCGTGCACACGCAACCGCTGCACGGCGTGCTGCTGATCCTGCTGGCCGCGGCCTGCTTCGCGTCGCTGGACTCCACCGCGCGCGGCCTGAGCCAGCCCGACGGCCGCTGGGGCGTTCCGGTGCTGTTGATCATGACCCTGCGCTACACGGTGCAGGCCGTGGCGATGGCGCTGGCACTCGCGCCGCGCGGTCGCGCCGGCTTCGCATCGGCCCATCCGCGCTTCCAGTGGCTGCGCGGCAGCCTGTTGCTGGCCACCAGCTTCTGCTCGTTCTTCGCCGTGCGCTTCATGCCGGTGCCGGAATACACCGCGATCAACATGCTCACGCCGCTGCTGGTGACGGTGCTCGCCGCGACGGTGTTGCGCGAGTCGGTGTCGCGCCTGCGCTGGGCGCTCGTCTTCGGCGGCTTTGCGGGCGCCCTCGTCGTGATCCGGCCGGGTTCGGGCACCTTCGGCTGGGTCGTCGCCTTGCCGCTGCTCGGCGCGGTGGCCTATGCGAGCTTCCAGGTGCTGACGAGCCGCCTGGCCGGCGCCGAGAGCCCGCTCACCACGCACTTCTGGACCGGCTTCGTCGGCTCGGTGGTGTTGTGGCCGGTGCTGGGCGTCGCGGCCGCCTCGCAGGGGCTGGACGCGAGCATCGCGCTGGCGCACCGGCTGCCGGCCAGCGCGTGGGCGATGATGGGCCTGTGCGGGGCGTTCGGCACCGTGGGACACCTGTTCCTGATCCTCGCGCTCGGCAAGGCGCGCACGGCCACGCTGATGCCCTTCGTCTACGTGCAGATCGCATTCGCCGCGCTGATCGCGTACGTCGCCTTCGACCACGTGCCCGATCACTGGGCCTGGGTGGGCATGGCCGTGATCGCGGCGTGCGGCGCGGCGTCGGCGGCGCTGAACATGCGTCGACCGGGCGCCTCGACGCCGACGGCCGCGGTGGACGTGCTGCCCGAATAGCGCCGGCGCGAATACGCGTTGTCATGACAGGGACGCCACGGCGCTGAGACAATGACGCCATGTCCCAGTTCTTCGACGTCCATCCCGAGAACCCGCAGATCCGCCTGCTGCGCCAGGCCGCGCAGATCCTGCACGACGGCGGCCTGGCCGCGGTGCCCACCGACTCGAGCTATGCGCTGGTGTGCCACCTCGACGACAAGGACGCCGTCGAGAAGCTGCGGCGCGTGCGCGGCGTCGACGACAAGCACCACCTCACGCTGCTGTGCCGCGACCTGTCGGAGCTGGCCACCTACGCGCGCGTGGACAACCGCCAGTACCGCATGCTGAAGATGGCCACGCCGGGGCCGTTCACGTTCATCCTCGACGCCACCAAGGAGGTGCCGCGCCGCGTGTCGCACCCGTCGCGCCGCACGATCGGCCTGCGCGTGCCCGATCACAAGGTGCTGCAGTGCCTGCTCGAGGAACTGGGCCAGCCGCTGCTGGCGACCACGCTGATCCCGCCCGGCGAGACGATGCCGCTGAACGACACGGACGAGATCCGCGCGCGCTTCGAGAAGAGCATCCAGGCCATCGTCTGCGCGGGCGCGTGCCCGAGGGAGCCGACGACCGTCATCGACCTGAGCGGCGACGAGCCGGTGCTGGTGCGCGAAGGCCGCGGCGATGCGGCCCTGCTGGGCCTGCAAACCGCCTAGACCGCCGCCTTCACGACGATCTCGACCTTCCACTCCGGCTTCGCCAGCCGGGCCTCGACCGTCGCGCGCGGGGGCGCGTTGCCGGCGGCGACCCAGGCGTCCCAGGCGGCGTTCATGCCGGGGAAGTCCGCCAGGTCGGCCAGGAAGATCTGCGCCATCAGGATGCGCGATTTGTCGGTGCCGGCACGCGCCAGCAGCGCGTCGATCGCGGCCAGCACCTGCGCCGTCTGGCCCTGCGCGTCCTGCGTCGCATCGGCCGGCACCTGGCCGGCGAGATAGGCCACGCCGTTGTGCACGGCCATGTCGGACAGGCGCGCGCCGACGTCGAATCGTTGGATGTCATTCATGAAGATTTTCCGGTTTGCGGTTTGCGGGAAAGAGAAAGTTCAGGCATCGGCCTTCCTGGCCTTGCTGCCCAGCTTGGACTCGGTACCGCTCAACAGCTTGGCGATGTTGGCGCGGTGCCGCCAGATCAGCAGCGCGCTCATGACGGCCACCGTCACGACGCGTTGTGTGTCGCCGTGCAGGAGATGGACATAGACAGGCGCCAGCAGCGCCGTCACCAGCGCGGCGAGCGACGAGTAGCGCGTGAGGATCGCAATCGCCAGCCACGTGGCCAGGCTCAGCAGGCCCACCCACGGATTGAGCGCCAGCAGCACGCCGGCCGCGGTGGCCACGCCCTTGCCGCCCACGAAGCGGAAGAACACCGGGTAGAGATGGCCCAGGAAGGCCGCCAGGCCGGCCAGCGCGATGGTGCCGTCGCCGTAGCCCAGGCGAGCGGCCATCCAGCGCGCGAACAGCACCGCGGCGACGCCCTTGAGCGCGTCCAGCAGCAGCGTGAAGATGGCGGCGATCTTGTTGCCGCTGCGCAGCACGTTGGTGGCGCCCGGGTTGCCCGATCCGTACGAGCGCGGGTCGTCCAGGTGCATCGCCTTCGAGACGATCACCGCGAAGCTCAGCGACCCGAGCAGGTACGCCAGCACCACCACACACACAGCCCAGAACATCGCCACCGACGGCACCTTCGTTGAATTCGACGACCGGAAGTGTATTCGGTGAGCCTGTCGGCACTCGGGTCGGCGGCTCAGACGGATCCGAACGCCCGCACCTGTTCGACCAGCGCCAGCGGCCGCTGCACCCAGCCGCGCCAGAACACCAGGAACTCGTCGATCGGACAGGCCGGCGAGACGAGCCAGCCCTGGATCTCGTCGCAGCCCACCGACGAGACGACGCTCAGCTGCGCCGCCGATTCGACGCCCTCGGCCACCGTGCGCATGTTCAAGGTCAGCGCGAGCTGCGTGATCATCTGCACGATGGCGCGGGTGTCGATGCTGCCCATCAGCTCGTTGACGAACGCGCGGTCGATCTTGAGCGTGTCGAACGGGAAGCGGCGCAGGTAGGCGAGCGACGAGTAGCCGGTGCCGAAATCGTCCAGCGCCACGCGCACGCCCAGCGCGCGCAGCGAGTGCAGGCGTTGCAGCGCGCCGTCGACGTCGTCGATGAACACCGACTCGGTGATCTCCAGCTCGAGGCGGAACGGCTCCAGCGCGCTCGCGTGCAGCGCGTCGCGCACGCAGGCGGTGAACTCGTTGTCGTGCAACTGGGCCGGCGAGACGTTGACGGAGATCGTCAGGCCCGGCAGCGATTCGGCCGCGACGCGGCAGGCCTCGCGCAGCACCCACATGCCGATCTCGCGGATCGCGCCAGAACGCTCGGCGATCGGGATGAACTCGATCGGCGCCACGCTGCCGAGCTGCGGATGGCGCCAGCGCAGCAGCACCTCGGCACCGACGATGCGCGACGATTCGATGTCCACCTTGGGCTGCCAGTGCAACTGGAGCTGGCCGCGGTTCACGGCCTGGCGCAACTCCTGCTCGATCGTCACGCTGCGGCGATTGCGGTCGCCCAGATCCGCCGAATACGAGGCGTAGCGCCCGCGGCCGCCCTTCTTCGCGGCATACAGCGCGATGTCCGCGTGCACCAGCAGGTCGTCCGCGCTGACGTCGGGATCCACGCAGCGTGCGACGCCGATGCTGGCCGAGGCGCGCAGCGAACGGCCGTTGATCTCCACCGGCTCCTCCAGCACGTCGATGAGGCGCTGCGACAACGCGTCGACGTCGAGGCTGCCGTCGACGTCATCGAGCACGAGCACCGCGAACTCGTCGCCGCCCAGGCGTGCGATCAGGTCGGCCGGGCGGCGGCAGGCGAGCAGCCGTGCCGCCACCGTCTGCAGCAACTGGTCGCCGGCCGCGTGGCCCAGCGTGTCGTTGACCAGCTTGAAGTGATCGAGATCGAGCGCCATCAGCGCGACGAGGCGTTGCTGCGCCAGCGCGGCGCGCAGCGCGCCATGCAGCGTGAAGCGGTTGGCCAGGCCGGTGAGCGAGTCGGTGTGCGCGAGGTGCTGCAGGCGCTCCTGCGCCATCACCTGCTCGGTGACGTCGGCGATCACGCCGCGCCAGCCCGCGGTGCGGCCGTCCTCGTCAACCAGCCGCTTGCCGTTGATCGACCAGTGGCGCGCGCCGTGGGCCACGGCGGCGGACAGGTGCAGCTCCTTGAACGGCCGTTCCAGGTCCATCGCGGCGCGCAGGCGCGCGACATCCGCCCCGATCTGCGCCAGCAGGTCGAGGAACGGCCGCTCGCGCAGCTCGGTCTCGTCCAGGCCCAGCAGCGTCGCCAGGCGCGGCGAGTGGTGCGCGACGCAGCCGTCGAGGCCGGTCTCCCACAACGCCTCCGCGGCGTTCTGTTCGAAGTCGTGCAGCAGCACGGCCATCATGTGTTCCTGGCGCTTCGCCTCGGCCTGCGATTGCAGCAGCGCCGTGGCCTTGCGCGACACGGCCAGCGCGCCCAGGATCACGATCAGCGCATAGACCGTCTGCAGGACGCCCACCGCCAGGTAGAGGTGCTCGCCGGTCCGCCACAGCGCGATGAGCCCGGACAGCGCGAAGATGATCACGTAGACGACCGCGGCGACCGGCAACGGACTGAGCACGAAGGCGCCCGCGGCGAGCATGCCGGTGACCAGGGCCACCACCAGCAACTGCTGCTGCGACGTCGCGTGCGCGAACCAGCAGATCGGCAGCGCGGCCCACACCAGCGCGAGCAGGTTGGCATGCACGTTGGCGTGGCGGATCGCCGCGGGCGTGGCCAGCGTGCGCACGCGGTGGCGCCCGCGCCACCAGCCCAGGATCGCGGTGCCGCTGAGCGCATACAGCAGCGCCAGCCACACGAGCATCCCGATGGACACCTCGTCGCGCCAGGCCCAGACCACCAGCGCGCCATTGCCGATGTTGGCCGCCATCGTGTACGGCGTCAGCCGGATCACCGAGTTCAGGTGCGCCGCGCGGATCTGCGCGGAGTCGCGATCGCCGGCGCTGTACACGGCCAGCATCCCCGAGCGCGACCAGCGCTCGCGCAGGCGGCGAGCGAATGCAACGACAAGGGCGGCGACCGGATGCGCTGGCGTCATGGTTTATGGGTGTTGTGAGACGCGAGCCGGGATCCGGATGCGGGCGCGCACGCGCCTGCAATGGAGCGGGTGCGTCCTGGTATATCGACGCGTCCGGCCCACGACTGATGAGGCATTTTGTGCTTTTGTGCCGCAGGCGTCGCGACGAGCCCCACGAACAGGGCCCCGGCGGCGCTCGCAGGGCGATGGACCGCTTTCGCGGCGACGCAACGGCCATGCGCACGCAGGTCAACTAGACTCATCAGCTGACATTCATTGAGTTCACGAGGAGAGACGGCTTGCCGCTCTCGCTCTGGGGGGCCGTCGATTGCTGCTCGCAGGGGGTTCGTCATTGTCGAACCGGATGCGGGCCGGCATCGAAGGGCGGTGCTGTTGCCATCCGGGGAGGACTGATGGGGATATTTTCCGACAACCAGGGCGGCACGCCCGCGCGCCACATCCCGATCGGAAGGAGCCTGCTGACGTCCTCGCTGGCCGTCGCCGCCCTGTCGCTGGCGCTGGCCTTCGGCGGCATGCAGGCCCTCCTGTACGAGCCCGCCCGACGTGCCGTCGCCCAGGCCGAACTCGATGGCTCGACGCGCCAGGTCGATGCCGCGCTGTCCGGCCTGTTCAAGCGCGTGGACACGATCGCCCGGCTGCGCCGCGACTGGGGCGCGCTGGGCATGCTCTCCACCGGCGACGAAGCCGGCATCGTCCGCCTGCTCGGCACGGAGCTGATGCACGAACCCGATGCCTCCTCGGTCACCATCGCGGACGACAGCGGCCGCGAAGTGTTGTTGCACAAGGCGGCGCCGGACGTCTTTCGTACGCGGGCGACCGATCCGGATGTCCACCGCGGCACGGAAGTCGATACGAGCTGGACCCGGGACGGGCAGCTCATCGAGCGCAAGGTCGGCAACAGTGACTACGACGCGCGGCAGCGGCCCTGGTTCCGCCAGGTCCATGAAACCCCGCCGGGCCCCGACGTGGTCTGGACGGCCCCGTTCGTGTTCCGCTCGACCGGCAAGCCCGGCCTGTCGGCGGTCGTGCAGTGGCGGTCTCCGGACGGTCGCATGAACTCCAGCACGACCGACCTGACCCTCGACGACATCTCGCAGTTCACCCGCCGCCTGGAGGTGAGCCCGCATGGCTTTGCCGCCGTGCTGACCGCCGACGGCAACATCGTGGGGCTGCCTGGCGGCATTGCCGCGGTCGCCGACGCGCGCGCACCCGGCCTGCTGCTCAAGCCGGTCGCCAACCTGGGCCAGCCCGTGCTCGACGCCGCATTCGAGCTCTGGCACGCGCAGGGATCGCACGCCGGGGCGCGCCTGCGGTTGCAGTCCGCGGGCCAGGCGTGGCTCGCCAATTTCTCCAGGATCGAGCTCGCGGGACGCGCATCGCTCTACGTCGTCGTCGTGGCACCCGAATCCGACTTCGCGCTCGTCGGCGCGGCGCAGTGGATGACCCTCGCGGCCATCCTGCTGGTGACCGTCGCGCTCACGGCCTGGGTGGCGCTGCGCGGGGCGCAGCGGTTTGCGCGTCCGCTGCGGCAACTGGCTTCGGAGAGCGAGCGCATCGGCCGGCTCGATCTCGATCGCCCGGTGCAGGTCGCCAGCCGCTGGCAGGAGGTGGCCGACACCGCGACCGCCCAGGAATCGATGCGCCGGGGCCTGCTGCGCGCCACCGAAGGCCTCGAAGCGGCGGTCGAACGGCGCACGCAGCAACTGACCGTCGCCGTCGAGGCCGCGGGCGAAGCCTCGCGGGCGAAGGCCTCGTTCCTGGCCAACATGAGCCACGAGATCCGCACGCCGATGAACGCCATCCTCGGCCTCACCACGCTGCTGCAGAAGACGTCCGTCACGGACACCCAGCGCAGCTACCTGACCCGCCTCGACGACGCCGGACGGCTGCTGCTGCACATCGTCAACGACGTTCTCGACTTCTCGAAGATCGAGGCCGGCAAGCTGGCGCTCGAACACTCGGAATTCTCGCTGGACGACCTGCTGCAGCGGGTGAGCAACATGCTGGTGCCCATCGTCCGCGACAAGCCGCTGGAAGTGGTGATGCGGCGCGCGCCGGACGTGCCCAACCTGCTCGTCGGCGACGCGGTGCGGCTGGAGCAGGTGCTGATCAACATCGCCGGCAACGCCGTCAAGTTCACGGCCTCGGGCGAGGTGTTCGTGCAGGCCTCGCTGGGCGCGTCGCATCCCGAGCGCATGGAGGTGACGTTCGCGATCCGCGATACCGGCATCGGCATGAGCGAGCAGCAGCTCCAGCAGCTGTTCCAGCCGTTTCGCCAGGGCGACGACTCGATGGCGCGCCGCTTCGGCGGCACGGGTCTCGGCCTCGCGATCAGCAAGCACCTGGTGGAGCTGATGGGCGGAACCATCCACGTCGACAGCACGCTCATGGCTGGAAGCACCTTCCACTTCTCGCTCCCGCTGAGCGCGCCGGCCGCAGGCGACGGCAGCAGCCCGTCGAAACCGTGGCACGCGCTGAGCGGCCTGCGCGCGCTCGTCGTCGACGACAACGCCACCTCGCTCGCCGCGCTCTGCGAGATCCTGTCGTCGTTCGACATCGCCGTCCACGGCAGCGCGCGCCCCGAGGCGGCCATCGACGAGTTCGTGCGTGCCGAGGCCGCCGGGCAAGGCTACGAACTGGTGCTGGTGGACTGGAGCCTGCCGGATCTCAACGGACTGGAGGTGATCCAGCGCATGCGCGAGCAGGCGCCGTCGGCCAGCGCCGAGTTCATCATGATCAGCGCGGAAGACTACATCCGTGCCGAGCAGCGCATCAAGGGAGCGCATCTGGCGGGCCTGGTCTCGAAGCCCGCCACGCCGTCGTCGCTGCTCGATGCGATATTGGCAGGCCTCGGGGAGCGCGACACGCGCAACGGCGGCCCGGACTTCCTGGCCGCGGCCGACCAGGCGCTGGCGAACCAGGGCAGGCATGTCCTGTTGATCGAGGACAACGAAGTCAACCTGCTCATCGCGAGCGAATTCCTGAAATCCGCCGGCGTGCGGGTGACGACGGCCTCCAGCGCGCCGGAGGCCATCGCCCTCGTCGCGAGCGGCATCGATTTCGACCTGCTGTTCATGGATGTCCAGATGGCCAACATGGACGGCCTCGAAGCCACGCGCGCCCTGCGGGCCATGCCCGGCGGCGCGCACCTCATCATCGTCGCGCTGACCGCGCATGCGATGCCGGGCGACCGCGCGCGCTGCCTGGCCGCCGGCATGGACGACTACCTCGCCAAGCCCTTGTCCTACGACGCGCTTCTCGCGTGCCTGCGCCGCTGGTTCCACTCCTCTGCCGCTGCCCGCTGACGGCCTGGCCACGGACGCGTCGCGCAGATCGGCGCACGTACCCCCACGCAACACGGCGGAGACCCGCCCGTTGTACCCTGCGTGCATGAGTTCCCTGCCCTCTTCCAACGACGACGCCACCTGGCCGGACACCGCGCGCAGCCACTGGCACTGGCGCGGCCAGGCCCGTCCCCCGTTCGCGCATGCGCCGGCCGCCGGCCAGGAATCCGTGTGGGACTACCCGCGCCCGCCGCGCATCGAGGCCGACCCGCGCGAGGTGGTCATCCGCTGGGGCACGCGCGAGGTCGCGCGCAGCGTGCGTGCGCTGCGCGCGCTCGAGACCGCGCATCCGCCCAGTTTCTACATCCCGCTGGCCGACATCGCCGCCGGCCTGCTGGAGCCCGCAGAAGGCACGTCGCTGTGCGAATGGAAGGGGCCGGCGCGCTACTGGTCGCTGGTGGACGGCGGCCGGCGCCTGGCCAAGGTGGCGTGGAGCTACCCGCATCCGCTGGCGGGCTCGGAGGCGTTGCGCGACGGCGTCGCGTTCTACTGCCACGCGCTGGAATGCTCGGTGGGCGGCGCGATCGTCACGCCGCAGCCGGGCGGCTTCTACGGCGGCTGGATCACGCCCGAGCTGGTCGGTCCGTTCAAGGGCGAGCCGGGCAGCGAAGGCTGGTGACCCCCTGAATGCAGAACGGGGCCGCGGCCCCGTTTCGTTTCTTACCAGCCGCCGCCGTCGTCACCGCCGCCGGACGGCGTGAAGTTGTCCGAGCCGCCGCCAGCATCGCCGCCCCAGTCGTTGCCGCCGGAGCCGAAGTCGATCGGCCGGTTCTCCAGTTCGGTGGCGGCCTGGTTCGAGCCGTTGTCGAGCATGCCGCCCTGGGAACCATAGTTGTTCCCGTAGTTCTCGTCGCGGTGGTTGCCGTCGATCATCTTCTCGACCAGCATGCCGGCCGCGAGACCGCCCGCGGCCGCCAGGCCGGTGCGCAGCATGCCGCCGCCGGGCGCCTGGCCGTAGCCGGGGCCATACCCCGGGCCGTAACCCGGTTGCTGCATGCCGGGCTGCATGCCGGGCTGCATGCCGTAGCCGCCCTGGGGCGCGTAGCCGCCGGTGGCCATGTTGTTGGCGACGGCGCGGCGCGACACCGCGCGGAAGATCAGGAACGCGACCACGGCGAAGCCCAGGCCCCAGACCCAACCCGGGATGCCGTTGCCGGCCGGCTGCGGCCGGACGGCCGGCGCCATGTTCACGTGCGACGGCGCCACCTGTGTGCCGGCGGCCGGCCCGGCCTGCTCGCGCTCGAGCAGGCGCTCGAAGCTGCGGAACTTGTCGGGATCGGTGGTGAAGGTCAGTGCCGGGTCGATCTCGCGCGCCTGGCGCGCCTGCGCGGTCGCGTCGCTGAACTTCGCGTCGTGCGCCAGGATCTCGGCGTAGAGATAGTGCGCCTTGGCGCTCTGCGGCTTCGCGGCGACGACCTCCTGCATCATCGTCTCGGCCTTGGGATAGTCCCCGGCCTTGACGGCGCCTTGCACGTCGCTGGTCGACGGCAAGGCCATGGCGGCGGCGGACCACAGGGCGGCGGCACAGGCGACCGCCAACAGCATCTTGCGTTTCATCTTTCGTGTCCTTTCAGACGGAGGGCTGCCGACATCATGCTCTCTTGCGCATCGGCGTTTCTCGCAGGCTACATGGGGCCGGTGGAGCGGCCGTCAAGAGCCGCCGCACAGCTTTTCGCATGCTGCGTTTTCACAACAGCGGCAAGCCGCGCGCCCAGGTTCGACCACCCCCGCGCCGACACCCATTTTTACCTCGCTAGGGGTGGACGCCGACCGGCGACAGGCAGACGATGCCCCCACGCCCGTACGCCGGGCCCCCTCGCAAAGGAAGCACCATGGCCAGCAGACACACCATCCCGGGCAGCGATCGACAAGCGATGCAAGGCGCCAAGGCCGTCGGCCCGGCTCGACCGGACGAACGCATCGAAGTGACGCTGCGCCTGCGCGCGAAGACGCTGGCCGCCAACGCGCTCACCGCCAGCGGCACCGGCGACGACACCCATCCCGGCCAGCGCAAATACCTCACCCGCGAACAGTTCGCCGCCGCCCACGGCGCCGACACGCAGGACCTGGCCCTCGTCGCCGGCTTCGCCAAGGCGAATGCCCTGGTCGTCGTCGAATCGGACGCCGCGCGGCGCAGCGTCGTGCTGTCGGGCACCACGCAGGCGATGAACAACGCCTTCGGCGTCAGCCTGCAGCAGTACGCGCACGCCGGCGGCACTTACCGCGGCCGCACCGGCAGCATCAGCGTGCCCGGCGACCTCGCAGGCGTCGTCGAAGGCGTGTTCGGCCTGGACGACCGGCCGGCCGCCGATCCGCACTTCCAGCGCCACGAGCCGGTGCTGGGCATGCGCTCCGTCGCGGCGCAGTCGTTCACGCCGCCCGCGCTGGCCACGCTGTACGACTTCCCCGCCGGCGCCGACGGCAGCGGCCAGTGCGTCGGCATCATCGAATTGGGCGGCGGCTACAAGCCGGCCGATCTCAGCGCGTATTTCGCGTCGCTGGGCATCGCGACCCCCACCGTGAAGGCCGTCCTGGTCGATCACGCGAAGAACCATCCCACCAACGCCAACAGCGCCGACGGCGAGGTGCTGCTGGACATCGAGGTGGTCGGCGCCCTGGCGCCGAAGGCCACGATCGCTGTCTACTTCGCGCCCAACACCACGCAGGGCTTCCTCGACGCGATCACCACCGCCGTGCACGACAGCGTCAACAAGCCCTCGGTGATCTCGATCAGCTGGGGCGGCGCGGAGTCCACCTGGACCGCGCAGGCGATGACGCAGTACGACCAGGCCTTCCAGGCCGCGGCGGCGATGGGCGTCACGGTCTGCGTGGCCGCCGGCGACAACGGCTCGTCGGACGGCGTGGCCGACGGCCAGGTGCACGTCGACTTCCCGGCCTCCAGCCCCAACGTGCTGGCCTGCGGCGGCACCAAGCTGCTGGCCAGCAGCGCCACCACGATCGCGTCCGAGACGGTGTGGAACGAAGGCGCCACCACCAGCGCCACCGGCGGCGGCGTGAGCGCCTTCTTCCCGTTGCCCGCGTACCAGGCCAACGCCGGCGTGCCGGTGAGCGCCGGCGCGGGCGGCAAGGCCGGCCGCGGCGTGCCCGACGTCGCCGGCGACGCCGACCCGGCTACCGGCTACGACGTGCGCGTGGACGGCCAGACCTTCGTGATCGGCGGCACCAGCGCGGTGGCGCCGCTGTGGGCCGGCTTGGTCGCGCTGATGAACCAGAAGCTGGGCCATCCGGTGGGCTTCCTGAACCCGATGCTGTACGGCTCGTTGCAGGGCAAGGGCGCGACGCACGACATCACGACGGGCAACAACGGCAGCTACAGCGCCAAGGCGGGCTGGGACCCCTGCACGGGATGGGGCTCGCCCGATGGCGCGACGTTGTTGAAGGCGCTGGGCACCTGAGCCTGGGTCGGCGGCTCGCGCAGGCGCCCCCCCTGGGCGCCGCACGCTGGTGCCCGCGCAGGCGGCACGCGCGCCACCGCGCACGCGGAGACCCTTGAAAGAAAAAACGCCCCGGTCGGCCGTGGTGCGGCATCGGCGCGCCGACACCGGAAACGTGTCAGCGCGCCCGGTGCAGCGCAATCAGAAGCGATAGGTAACGCCGGCCGCAAGTGCGCGTCCCGTCGGGTCGGCATAGCGGCCGTCGTACCCGACCTGGTTGCCGCCCACGACCTTGAGCGAAAGCGGCGGCCGCGTATTGAAGAGGTTGCTGATGCCGAACGTGACGCGAAGGTTCTTCGAGTACTGCCAGCGCGTCTGCCAATCGGCGACCGTGTAGGACGAGACGCGGCCGTTGTAGGCCACGCCAGCGCCTTCCGATCCGTCGGGATTGAGCACCGACACATTGCCCGAGTCTGCGGTGAACGCCTGGTCGGCATAGCCCGACTTGTAGTTCAAGGCGAACGTGTGCGTGAAGTCGCCGTACTGCAGCCCCAGCATCAGGCGCACGATGTCGCGGAACACGACGTTGTTGTCCCCGCCGAACTTCCCGAGGTCGGTCTGCTTGCCGCCGGGAAGCTCGTAGTCGGCCTTGAGCATGTGCGTGCCGCTCAGGTCGGCCGAGATCTTGCCGAACGAAGTGTTCGTGCCCACGTTGATTTCCCAGTCGAGGCCCTGGTAGTTGGCCTTGCCGGCATTGAACGGCTTCTGGATGAGGGCCACCGTCTGATACCCGGCGGGATCCTGGTAGGGGCTCACGAACAGGTCGGTCAGCGACGAGGCGTTGGCGAACGCGTAGCCCTCGGGCATGCCCGACAGGATCTGGTTCTTGAGCTTCACGCCCCAGTAGTCGAGGCCCACCGAGAACGTCTTGGCCGGCTCCCAGCGTCCGCCCAAGGTCCATTGCTGCGACGACTCGGCCTTCAGGCCCGCCTCGCCCTTGTTCGGATTGCCCGCCGAGATCAGGTCCCATTGCTGGGTGCCCGTCCCGTTCGCAATGCAAGTGGGCGTGCCCGGGAAGGGGCAGACATAGGAGCCCGAGGTGTTGGTGCTGAAGGCCAGCGGTGCGGCGACCTGGTTGACCGACGGCGCCTTGAATCCGGTGCCCACGGATCCGCGCAGCAGGAAGCTGTCCACCGGCTGGGAGCGGAAGCTCAGCTTGAACGTGGGGCGGCTGAAGCTGTTGCCTTCATCTTCCGCAGGCAGCGCCGTGAGGTTGTTCGCCACCTGCGTGAAGGGCATGTCGTTGTGCACGCGGTCGTAGCGGTCGAAGCGGACCGAGGCCGTGACATCCATCTTCTTGGCCACCGGCATCAGCAGTTCGGCGAACACGCCGTAGTTCTTGCGACTGGCTTCCATCGGAACGTAGCCGTAGAAGCCGCCGACGGCGTAGTCGGTCTTGCCGGCCTGGCCGACGGTGCCGTTGCCGAACTCCGCCAGGTCGCTCGTTTCCTGCTTGAGACGCTGGTCCGTGAAGTCGAAGCCCAGGCCCAGCGAAGATTGGCCGCCCGGCAGCGCGAACAGATCCTTCGACGCGTGCAGGCTGAGCACGTTCTGCGAGACCTTGGTGTGCAGGAAGGTGCCGTGCAGCACCGCTGGCGCCAGGGTCTGTCCGGAGATCGGCACGATGGGATCGTAGGCGCC
>FTKD01006420.1_pt1 | contig 27445 bp, 9 predicted proteins | sample 1658191 | NCBI WGS metagenome assembly FTKD01 (sample SAMEA3914808, study PRJEB12502) | metagenome | biome: forest; material: soil | place: Canada | collected 2011-08-03 | depth 0.3 m
ACGGTGCTGGTGATCAGGCGGTTGAGGCCGTCGTAGGTGAAGGCTTCGCTGTAGTTGTTGCTTGCGCTGCCACCCCATTCTTCGGCACGGTTGCTGACGTTGCCCAGGAGGTCGTATTGGGTGTTTTCATGGAAGATCAAGGTGTTGCCGTTGTTGCCGGTGATCAGGCCGTCGTTGAAGCGGTCGGTGTAGGGGTTGTAGTCACGGCTGATGTACAGGCCGTTGCCCAGGGCGGCTTCGAGCACGTGGTCGGCGGCGTCCTGGCGTTTGGCTTCCCACAGGACGCTGGTGGTGGTGCCCGGTGCGCCTGGTTGTCCACCCAGGGTGCGGCCGATCTGGGCCAGGTAGCCGTTGTTGTTGTAGAACTGGCTGTACGTTTTGCTGCCTGCGGTGGCGCCGGCGGGGTTGTTCGTGACGGTGTGGGTGGCGCTGCTCGGCCGGCCCCAGTTGTCGTAACCGGTGCTGTGGGTTGCGACGACGGTGCCGAGGTTGTCGATGCTGCCGCAGGAGCGGCCCAGGTGGTCGGTGTATTCCAGGCGGTCGTAGTCCTTGGCGCCGTTGACGGCGGTATAGGCTTCGGCGAGCTTGCCTTGGTAGACGCCTGCGATGTCGGTACAGGGGTTGGGGTTGGACGAGTTGGGCTGGGTGTCATAGACCCAGTGGCTTTCCAGGTCGGGTTCGAGCCGTTCGATCATGCGGTCGAGCGCGTCGAAATAGAAGTTGCTGGCGGAGGCTTTGCCGGTGCTCCAGCGTTGCGTGCAGTAGTTGTCGTCCTGCCGCACGCCGATGTTGCCGCGCTCGATGGGGCTAATTTGCTGCCACAAGAGGCCGCGTGGGTCGAGACAGTAGTCGATGCGGCCGAGGTCGGGGTCGATCATCCGAACCTTGCGCCCGAGGTTGTCGTAGGTGATGGCCACTAGGTTGTTGTTGGGGTCGGCGGTTTTGATCAAGTTGCCGAAGGCGTCGCGGGTAAAGGTGGTCGGCTGCTGGGCCGGGTCGACCGATTGGGCCAGTTGGCCCAGGGCATCCCTCAGGTCGGTCTTGGTTTGGCCGGCCGGGTTGGTGACTTTCGTTGTCAGCCCGTTATATTGCGTGTTGGTGTCGAGCGCATTGCCGAGCTCGTCGCTGACATATACGTCCGTGACCCGGTTCAGTTCGTCGTAGACCTTGGTGACGTTGTTGTATTGCTGGCTGCCCACGAAGGCCGGCTGGTAGGTCTCCAGTTCGTGCCCCAGGGCGTCGTAGGTCTGGTCGGTGTCGATTTCGGTGCCATCAAAGCCCCAGGTTTCATGGCGCAGATGATGACCGACGTGGTCGCCATAGACGATTTCGGGTACGGCGATGCGCGTGCCGGGGCTGGAGGTCAAAACGTGATCGGTGATGACCGCTGTGACAGGCAGCACGCCCTGCACGTTGAGACATGTTCCCGCGCATTGTTTCTGGTAGAAATTGGTCTGCGTGCCATCGGGGCGCTGTTCGCTGGTGATGCGGCCGAATCCGTCATCGGTCCAAACCGTGCTCAGCTTGTTGATATCGCTGTGGCTGAGCTTGACGCCTGTGACATGGTCGAACGTGACGCCTTCGCTTTGGCCGAGCACATTGGTGAGAGTCTGCGCGAAGCGGCCCTGGCCGTCGTATTGTACGGTACCGATCTGGCGGCTCGTGGCATTACCGCTCGCAGGGTCGATCCAGTTTTGCGTGGTGGCGCTGACGTTGCCGTAGGAATCCCGCGTGTAGGTGCTTTGCAATGTGAGGGTGTGATCCGCGCTGCACGGTTCCACGATTTCGTCCTTGAGCAAGCCGACGATCACGCTGCCGCCGGCAACGCTTGCCGCTGCGCAGCCGGGTGCCGGAGTGGCATCCTGGCCGTAATAGTCGTATTGCTTGGTGCGCGTGATGGTCGTGAGGTTGCTGCCGCCCTTGGCGACTGTGGCGCTGAGCAACTGCCCGACGATATAGGCCGGGTCGGTCGGATGGTTGCCGAAGACGTTGGTGCTGACGGTGGTATAGCTGGCACTTTGCGATGCGAGCGCGCTACCGGGCACACCCACGGTCGTGACGGTGCTTTGCACGACATTGCCGAACTTGTCCAGGCCTGTGGCACCAGTGGCGACGGTGCGGCTGCTCTTGGGAAGACTGCTGCCGTCGAGATCGAAATGCGCGCTCTGGGCGCTGGAGAGGACATAGGGATAGACCGAGGTGTCGTAACCGGGGATCGGCGCATAGGGGCCGACGACATAACTCGCGGTGCTGTTGACGCTGCCGGCAAAGGTGTTCGTGAGCACGGCCAGCGTGTTGCCGGTCTGCTCAAGCAATTGACCGCTTTTTGAGGTGATGGTGTGGCCAAGTTCCATACCGGTGTAGGGGAAACCCTGGGCGTATTGCGTGCTGCGCACCGTGTCTTGCGGGTTGACGACGATGATGCGCTCGAACCCCTGCTCGCCCCGGCCGGTGGCGTCGACGGCCAAGCCCTCGTAGAGGTAGTTGGTGGTGAGCGGTGTGCCGTCGCCCTTGTCGATGTGCAACGCAGAGACCAGCATCCGTCCGCCGTCTTTCATCGTATGCAGCGGATAAGGAACATTGGTGCCGTCGGTTGGCTGCTCGGTATAGAAAGTCTTGTTGTTGTTTGATGCGTAGGCGCTTTGATCGGCCATGGCAGTGTAGTCGACCGAGCTGACGTTGCCGATGCCGTTGGTGACCTGAACCAGACGGTCAACCGGACCCTGAACATTTGGTGTGTAAAGGCGCCAGCCCTTTCCTTCGGGCTGCGCCGGATCATTGTTGTACCACAGGATTTCTGTACGGCCGTGGCCGGTGTAGTCGCCGACCAGGGTGCCGGCGACGGGCCAGTTGATTTGTGCGCTATTGGCTTCCCATGCCTGCAAATGAGGCGAGTATGCGTACACGATTTCGCCATTGTAGGAAGGCCGCATGTTGGGACCGAGCCAATCGGTGCAACTGCGCATGCCGTCATGCAGGGTACAGACGCTATAGACATTGAGGCCAGGCACGCCCGCGCCCTGGTTGTAGCCGGCAAAGCCGCCGCCGTCGCTGCGCCGGTAGATGACTTCGGGGATGTTGTGGTCGTTGGCGTGGCCGACCGAGAGCACGCTGTAGACGCTATACAAGCCTTTGCTGTCGGGTGTCAATGTCTGCGGAAAGAAGATGACGCCAGCCGCCCCGGCGATTTGCGGCACGTAAGGCGAATGGCCGGCGGGAGTATCCTCCTGCATCAGGCGGCAATCGAAACCGCTGGCGCCCATCGAGTAGCAAATCTCGGCATGGCCTTCGAAGGTCATCAGGTAGTCCGTGTAGCCGTCGCCGTTCAAGTCGCCCAGCGGCGTGCCGCCGACCTCGACCTGGTTCGATTCGCTATTGAAGTAACGCGATTGCACCAGCGCGATGTTGGCCGCACTGCTGCTCCAGGCAAATTGGTTGGCGAGCTGCGTGGTGTAAGCCGACGAGGGGCTGGCGCCGACGGGGATGGAGTTGAGATCGCTTGCACCGGGCACGGCGACGAACAGATCGGCGTTGCCGGGCTGGCCGGATGGGTAGGCTTGGCTTGGGGCGGTAAAGAGGGTGCGCTGGGCGATAAACGCGGTTTGCCCGGTCCCCCAATAATCGCCGAACACGGTTTTGGAGTCCGTCTGATCGGACAATTCGAAGTTGATCTGGTAATTGGCCAGATTCAGAATGTCGTTGTTGCTCTGCAGCGCCTTGGGGAACGGCGAGTTGATGACGGCGTTGGTGACGCCGGCGTATGGCACGCAACTCCAGCTCCAGCCGCTGCCGGAGCCGGGGGGAACATAGCTGCAACGCTGGTCGCTGGTGCTGCCGAGGTTCCAGGCGAGGATGTCGCTGCGGCCATTGGCCTGCGTGTTCATGACCATCATGTGCGGCTTGCCGTTGCCGATGGTGTCAAGCTGGGCATTGGCCAAAGCCGTGGCGAGTGCGGAATTGACTGCGACGTATTGGCAGTCGAAGCCGCCGCTGACGGCGCCACCGCCCGCATTGGTCAGGCGCGACAGGCAAATCACCCACTGATTGCTGCCGTTATAAGCGAGGTAATTGAGCGTGCCGGCAACGTTGGCATCGAAAAAGGCGATGTCGGTCTTGCCGTCGCCGTCGAAGTCGCCGACCAGGACGGGGCCATTCATCGCCGGTCCGGAATGCAGGATGGGATGCTCCGGTACGCCGGTATTCGGCACGCCAAAGTCGAGCTGGGTCGGCAAATTGGCGTAAGGCGAATATGAGGCCGAATAGGGTAAGTTGGTTGGCACGAACGTTTTGCCGTCGTCGCTGACGGTGTAGATGTGCCAGGCCCCGTTGTTGGCGCCGTAGCCGGCCTCGCCCACACCTTCTCCTTGATCTGCGGTCAGGATGCGCTGCTTGCCGTCGCCAACGAAGTCGCCCATGATCATCGAGCCAAGCACTTGCTGATAGTCGAATCCGGTATTCGAGACCAGGCCCGAGCCCGGTCCGCCTTGCGGCGGCGCACCCCAATCCTGCGCCGGGCCGCCATTCATGACGCTGCTGGTGGTACCGACGAAAGCGGCGGCGCTGCCGCTGGTTAGCGTAGGCTGCCCCCAGACGAACGTCGTCGCCGGCAGGCAATTTGTAGCATTGCAAGTCTGCGGCGAACAACCGGCGCCGCTGCACACCTGGACGCTGGCGAGCAAACTCCGTTGGCTGGTAGTGCTTTGGGTGTAGGTAAGTGTGGTTGTTTGCCCGGCTGCGGCACCGCTGTCGCTGCTGGTGCTGATGGTCTTGAGGCGATGACGCAGGTCGATGCGCGCACCGGCCATGTATTCGATATCGGCATCCCCGCCCGGCGTCGTAACACCGGTGCAGTTGGAAGTGGCGGGTGCGCCGTTGCGACACTCATAGGTGAGTGAGACGATATTGTATTGGCTGCTCGCGTTGCCGTAGACGATCCCCTTCAGGAGATGTTCGCCGGTGGTTCCGTCCTGGCTATAGCTATAGACGATGAGGTTGCCGGCCCGGTCGGCCGTCGAATGCAAGTCCCAGAACAAGGGTGGCAAACTGCCCGGTTGGATGGGGTTGTGATTTACATCGACTTTGCCGATGGCCTGGACCGCACTGTCGCTCGTGCTGCCGTAGGTCAAGGTTTGGCCAGACTTGGTCTCAACCGTGAAGGCGGGTTGACTGTTGTAACCGGCGATTTCTGAAATGCGTGCGAAATTATCGAGTTCGTGCGACGTGAAGTCGCTTGAGTAATTGTTCCAACGGGGAAACCCGTCGAGGAACCTGATGTTCCGTCATCAGTAGCCTACCGGCACATGCAGGACTGGTAACGGTCCGGTATGAAGCTGTCGGGACAATGTAGCTGGGCTTTCGGGCCACACCGTCGCCGCGAGGCTAGGTGCTACCTGCGAGCATTAACGCGGGTGCAGCGCTAGGCTGGATGGCATGACCAACGTAAGTGAACTGCTAATAAACGTCGTTAGGATTAACAAGCCAAAGATGCTGACAGGCTTGAACCAAAAGGTGCGCGGCCGGTTACCTCATGAACTCTGGGGGTACACGGACATCAAGGCCGCCGGCGGAAAGGCAGGGTCTAACCCATCTCGTTATTCATGCGAAACACGGTAAGCCCGTATCGCTGCCCTTCGGGGCAGGCGGACCGTAAGGAATGCTGTTGGCGGTGCGGGTAAAGGAGTGTGGAGAAAGCGAATGCCGCTCTGTAATCGAGCGGATAGGGGTTGAGCCGCAAGGCGACATTACCCTACGCGAAAGCGGGCAGACTTCCACATGGTCTTTCTCTACGAGAGAACTTGTCCAACCTTCTACAAGGGGGAATTGCAGATGACTACGCAAGAAATTGGTTGCGCGGGTGCGCCCTCACGCGAATCGGTCACATGGCACAGCATCGACTGGGCCATGTGTCACCGTGAAGTGCGAAGGCTCCAAGCGCGTATCGTAAAGGCAGCACAGGAAGGAAAACACGGCAGGGTGAAAGCCTTGCAGTGGATTCTTACCCACTCGTTCAGCGGCAAGGCATTGGCCGTCAGACGAGTTACCGAGAACCAAGGCAAGAAAACGCCGGGTGTGGATGGTGTTACGTGGTCCACTCCTGAAGCCAAGTCTCAAGCCATGTTGTCAATCAAGCGGCGCGGGTATCGTCCCCAACCGCTGAAGCGGGTCTATATTCCCAAAGCCAACGGGAAGATGCGGCCGCTGGGTATCCCGACCATGAAAGACAGGGCAATGCAGGCGCTTTACTTGCTTGCCCTTGAACCCGTGGCCGAGACTACAGCGGATCGGCGCTCATTTGGGTTCCGACCTAAGAGAGCCACTGCGGATGCAATCGAACAGTGCTTTACCACGCTGTCCAGGAAGATTGCGCCGCAATGGATTATCGAAGGCGACATCAAGGGATGCTTCGACAACATCAGTCATGACTGGCTACTGGGCCACATCCCGACGGATCGAATGATCCTGAAGAAGTGGCTCAACGCTGGTTACATGGAAGATCGACAACTTTTCCCAACTGAAGCTGGTACCCCGCAAGGGGGCATCATCTCGCCAACCTTGGCAAACCTCGTCTTGGACGGGCTGGAAGCCAAACTGGATGCCGCGTTCGGAAGAAAGCGGTACGCCAACGGTGTACAGACACGCCTGATGATCAACTATGTGCGATATGCGGACGACTTCATCGTGACAGGACGCTCGAAAGAGCTACTGGAACAAGAGGTCATGCCGATCATCGAGGATTTCATGGGGAAACGGGGGCTCACGCTCTCGCCCGAAAAAACCAAGATCACGCACATCAACGAGGGCTTCGATTTTCTAGGCCAGAACATCCGCAAATACAACGGCAAACTGTTGATCAAGCCGTCGAAAGCGAATGTGGCAACCTTCTTGGATAAAGTACGCTCTGCGGTCAAAGGTAACAAGGCGCTGGATCAGGATCATCTGATTCGGATGCTCAACCCGATGATCCGAGGCTGGGCGAATTATCACCAGCATGTCGTTGCGAAGGCGACCTTCGCTCGTGTCGATCATGAGATTTGGTGCGCGTTGTGGCAGTGGGCCGTTCGTCGGCATCCGCAGAAGGGTAACGGCTGGATCAAGAAGCGTTACTTCCACTCCGTAGACACTCGCAACTGGGTGTTTGCGGCGGCGACAGGTGAAAGATTCCCTGACGGGAATCCGATTCTGACGTCACTGCGGAAAGCAACGGATACGCCCATTCGGCGACACCCGCCAATCAAGTTGGAAGCCAATCCATTCGACCCGAAGTGGGAAACGTATTTTGAGGAACGTGTAAGCCTCAAGATGCAGAACTCGCTGAGGGGCAGGAAGAAGCTCATCAACCTCTGGCTGGATCAGGATCGCCGTTGTCCAATCTGTCGCGAATTGATCACGCAGGAATCGGGATGGCATGTCCATCACATCATTCGGCGGGTCGATGGCGGAGAGGACGGAAGTGCCAATCTCATCATGGTGCATCCAAACTGCCATAACCAAATTCTTGTAAATGGTCTCAAGGTGGTGAAGCCGGTTCGCGAAAGCGGGCTTTGAAAGGCTTGAGCCGTATGCGGGGAAACTCGCACGTACGGTTCTTAGGGGGGGATGGTCCAGCAATGGCCTGTCCCTACCCGACAGTGCGATAGGTCGCGCCGATCGCGCCGTAGGTTCCTTGCACCAGCAACAGTCGTTCGCCATCGAGGCAAAGCGCATCGGTACTATTGAGATTGACCGGGCCGGCAGAACCGTCTTGGGCCACGGTGCGTGGGCAGCGGTGAATGCTGGAGGTGCCACTGAGCGACCAGCCAAAGCCAGCAATGCCGTTGCCGGCGAGGCTGCTGTAGTTGAGACTCAGTTGCGGCGCCAGGCCTGCCGTGCCCGGCGGCACGGCGATCGGGATGCTGTAGGTGGCGGCGCCATTGTTACCGACGCTCAAGGAACCGGGCAAGCTGCCTGCATCCGACTGGCCGAGGTATTGGTTCAAATCCTTCGGGTTCAGCGTGATGGGCAGCGGCGCGCTACCGATGGCCCCCGAGACTGTAGCGGTCGGGGTCGAACCCACAGTCAGCGCAACCGGTGCACTTTGCACGACGAACTTGCCGCTGGCGTCGTACAGGGACGCATATACCGAATGGGTGCCGTTTATGGCGCTATTCCATTGTTGGGTCCAGGTGCCGTCGTCGCTGCTGTTGGCCGGGTTGGCGCTCGTGGTGATGACCGTGCCGTTGTCAGCAAAAAAGCTGACGGTGCCGTTGGGTACTGCAGTGCCGGTTACGGTTGCGGACAAATCATAGGGGAGCGTAACACTGCCCGAGGCGTTGTTCATCGCAATGGCCGGCGCGGTCGAAACCACGCTGAAGGGCACGGGCGACGAATAAATCGTCAACCCGCCCTGCTGCAGTTCGACCATGGCGTTGTACGAGCCGACGGGGAGGCTGGGACTTAACGTAAAGACGGACGGATCGCCGGTTGCCAAGGCAGGGTAACTCTTGTCATTGACCCAGAAAGTGATGGCATCATAGGGCGGCGTGCCGCCGGTAACTTTGGCTTGAAGGAAAGCGGTACCCAATGGGTCGCCCGGGAATTGGGCGCCAGGAAGCGGGTAGGACACACCGATGCGCATCGTTCCCGGCAAGGTGCAGCTGTTCTGTGCGCATTGCAAGGTTTTGGTATCGCCATTGGCGTCGGCCACCACAACATAGAGCGGACTGTTGGCATACGTGGTCCCAATCGAGGACAGCGGAATGACGAAGTCGTGACCGATGCTGCCGCAAGCCTGTAATTCGGCCTGTTGCTGTGCGCCGTTCTGTGCGGCGTCGCCCGAACTGTCGTTCAGGTTGGCGGTGCCCGAAACCGGCAGCAATTGCGATCCCGAGCCGCCAGGCGTGCCGGCATAGACTTGGTACGTAACAGGCGTGGTGGATCCAACCAGGCAAGCCCAGCCGTACAGGCTCAGGCTCAGGGACGATGTGGTGTCTTCCCGCAGCCCAAGGGTTTGTCCCGTCAAGGTGGTGCCGGCGGCAAGCACGGTGACCGCCACCGGGGCGGAGGTTCCGGTATTGCCCTGTTTGTCCGTTGCGACGACTTCGAAGCTGTAGCTGCCCGCACCGAGGTTGACGGTGTAGTTCTGGTTCATGCTGGCGGCAGTGCCGCCGGAGGTCGAGGCGTTCGGCACAGCCGCATACGCACCGCCATTTACGCTCTCCATCAGGGCGAGGCTGGCGATCTGGCCGATCGGCGAGGTGGCGCCGGCACTGAAGGAAATCGGCGCGGTTGCTCCCGCTGCCGCGATTGCAGTGGTCGGATTGGCGCTCAGGCTGGCGACCGGCGTGCCGTTTAGCACGGTAAGCGTAATCGGCGTCGATGCCGTATTGCCGTTGTTGTCGGTTGCCGTCAAGGTCCACGTGGACGTGCCGACCGCCAAGTAGAAGAGCATGGGGAAGGTCGCGGCGATGGGATTACCGTTGCCGTCGCCGATGACCAGGTTGGTGATCGTGCCCCCGGCCGCATCGGTGACATTGGCGTTGAAGGTCACGGCCGCCTCGGGATAGCCAGCGATCTGGCTGTACTGGCTATTGGGCGACGCATAGATGGTGCTATTGCCGGCCACACCATTGGCTGTGAAGTTGAACGTGAAGGGATAGGTGGTCGACAGACCAGTCGCCACCTGCTCGGTATAAGTCACCACCTTCCCCACGTAGCTGGCTGTCCAGGTGCAAGTCGAGGGATTGCCTGTCCAGGCGGCTAATGCAGTGCCGGTGATGGGCTGGCCCGAGTCGGCACCACCGGCAGTGTCATATCCGGCTGCGGAAAGCGTGTTCGGTTGGCAGCTATAGTTGATCGAAGCGTTTGACGGCACTGTCGTTGCCGTCACGGAAAACGGTGAGCCGGCAATCATGGGCGATGGCATACGGACAACGTTGATAGTCGGCGCAAACGCGAGCGACATGCCGCAGCCTTGTCCAGCGCTATTCGATGTAACGCCATTGGCCGTCGTACCTGTGAAGCTGGCGAGGGAACCCATGGCTGTGACCGTCACGTTGACGCTTGTGCCGGCCGGCAGCCCCATTTGGGTGAGGGCCGCACCGATGTCGGACGTAATCGTATAGCCGCTTGCGCTATTGCCCCACACGCTGCCTGTGGTGTCGGCTGTATAGGTGCCTGATGCCGGAGTCGCAGACAGACAGGCCGAGCTCACGACGGCTTGCAAGGTCACCGGCGCAGATGTCGTGATGCCGCCATCATTATCCTTTGCCACTGCCCAGAAGGTATAGTTGCCCGCCGCCACTTCGTTCCAATGTATCGACCACGGCCCGGCCGGAGGAGCCATTAATCCATAAACAGTGCTATCGCCTTCGCGCTGGAAATCCATTTCGACGGAGGTGACGGTACCGTCGTTGTCGTTGGCTACAGCGACGATATCCAGAGGGGAACCAGCGGCGATAATGCCACTGGCCGGTGAACTCATCGCCACCATCGGCGGGCTATTGACCCGGAAAGTAACCGGCGTCGAGGTCGTGGTGAACCCAACGTTATCCGTCGCAACCGCGGTCACCGTGTAAGTACCGGGCACGGCGTTCGCCCAGGTATAGCTGTATGGCGCTGCTGTCGCTGAGCCAATCACCGTGCCGCCGTTATAGAACGTCACATTGGCAATGCTGCCCGGCGAGCTGGCGTTGGCGGTCAAGGTGACCGTCGCCGGCTGGTTGACGTAAACCTGCCCGGCCGTGGGCGCCGTGATGCTGACCGTGGGGTGTGCCTGCGCCGTGGTGATCGTCTCGACCAAGGGTCCCGGCGTGGTCGAAGGCAGGTTGTTGGCGTCGCCGCTGTATTGCGCGACGAGGTTGTGGCTGCCCACGCCTTGTATGCCGGTCTTGAAGCTGGCCGCACTGCTGTTGGCGACGTTCGTCGGTGCCAGCGCGATTGCCGGGCTGAGCGCAGCGGACCCATCGTAGAAGGTCACGGTGCCGGTCGGGCCTGCGGTGCCCGCGCCGACCATGGTGGCGCTCAGCGTGACGACTTGCAACTCCTGCGCCGGATTGATGTCGACGGCGATGCTGTTGTTGGGCACCAGAACGCTCAGGGGGAGCACGCTGCTGGTGCTGGCAACGTTCTGGCTGTCGCCGTTGTAGGTGACGGTCAGGTTGTGGTTGCCTGCTGCGGGGAAGGCGACGCTGGTGCTGGCCTGGCCGCCACTGAGGGCGATATTGCCCAAGCTGGTGTTGCCGTCATAGAAGGTGACAGTGCCGGTGGGGTTGTTGCCGGTGACTGTGGCGCTTAGCGTGACGGGCACATTTTGGGTGGCGAGATTGACACTGGCTGCGAGCGTGCTGTGGGTGGCGCTGTTGACAATCAGATTCACGCTCTGGCTCGACGCCGCATTGTAGCCGTCGCCGCTATAGGCCGCCTTGATGGCATGGCTACCCGTTGCCGCATAGTTCAGGTTGTACGTCACCAGTCCCCCACTGGGCAGATTCGCACTCCCCAGGGTCGTGCCGTTGTCGCTGAAGACCACGCTGCCGGTCGGGGTCACGCCGCCGCCGGTGGCCGCAACCGTGGCGGTGGCAACCACGCCCTGCCCTACGGCTACCGGATTGACGTTGAAGCTCAAGGTCGTGCTGTCCGCCGCAATGACATTCAAGGTGACGGTATTGGAACTCAGATCGCCGTTTTGCAGGTCGCCGCTGTAGGCGGCGGTGATGCTGTGCACGCCGCCGGCGGCGAAACTGGTCGTGTAGCCGGCTTGGCCGTTGGCGACCGTGACGCTGCCAAGCGTGGTGCCGCCGTCATAGTAGGTGACTTTGCCGGTCGGGTTATTGCCGGCCAGGACGGCATTAAAAGTGACGCTTTGCCCTGCCGAAACGGTGTTGCTGCCGCTTGAAATGGTCAGGCTGTCGCTGCCGACGGCATTGGTGACATTGACCTTGGCCGTGGCTGTCAGAACGGTGGCGTCGCCGCCGGTGCCGTTGAAGGTGGCCGTCAGCGTGTGCGTGCCGGCGGTGGTGGGCACGAAATTGTAGGCGTAGGCGGTGCTGCCGCCATAGAGGACCTTGCCCAGGGTGGTGCTGCCGTCACTGAAGGTGACGGCGCCGTGCGAGAGGGCATTGTGCACCAGGACGTTCAACACCACGGTGTCGTTGATGGCGGCAACCGTGGTCGATGGGGTGAAGTCGATATTGGGGCTGCTGCTGTTACTGACCGTCACGCCGACGTTGCCCGAGGTGCTGGCGGCATTGTAGTTGTCGCCATTGTAGACGGCGTAGAAGGTGTAGCTGCCGGCACTCTGGTTGGTAAAGTCGGTGTAGAGGTTGGCCGTGCCGTTGTAGACGGCGGACGTGGCAATCGGGCTGCTGATGCCGCTGGCATAGAGCGATACGCTGCCGGTTGCCGCCGGGGTGCCGCTGGTGCCGGTGATGGTGGCGGCAAAGGCGTAGCTCTGGCCATAGATGGCGGAGGAGCCGCTGCCGCTCAACGTGGTGGTGGTGCTGGTGACGACGGTCAAGGGATACACCGGGCTGGTGCTGGCGGCATTGGCACTGTCGCCGCCGAAGACGGCGGTCAGGTTGTGGATGCCGGTGGTGGTGAATTTGTTGCCGCCGATCGGTCCGGTGTTGCCGCCCTGGGTCAACAGGGTGCTGCCATCGTAGTAGCTCACCAGGCCGTTGGGGTTGTTGCCGGTGACGTTGTCGCTGAAGACGACGTTGGCGCCAACCAGAACAGGGTTGGGGCTGGCGGTCATCGTGTTGCTCGTGGCGCTCAAGACCGGCAAGCTGACGGCGGTCGAGGTGCCGGCGGTGTTGTTGGCGTCGCCGCTGTAGACGGCTGTGAGGCTATGGGTGCCGAGCGCGCTGAAGCTGACATTGACGGTGACTTTGCCGCTGGCAACGCTGCCGCTGCCGATGCTGGTGCTGCCGTCCATGAAGGTGACGCTGCCGCTCGGGTTGTTGCCGGCGACGTTGGCGGCGAGCGCGACGCTTTGCCCTGGCACGGTCGAGGCCGGGTTGGCCGTTAGGGTGATGGTGCTGCCGGTGATGACTGTAACGTTGTCTGCTGCCGAGGTGCTGGCGCTGTTGTAGCTGTCGCCGCCATAAACTGCTGTCAGGCTGTGGCTGCCTGTGGTGCTGAAGGTGGTGGCCAGGGTGGCGACGCCGTTGCCTGCGCTGGCAACCAGGCTGGCGCTGCCCAGGCTGGTTGTGCCGTCCTTGAAGGTGACGCTGCCGGTGGGGGTGGTGCCGGTGCCGGCCACGGTTGCGCTCAGGGTGATGCTTTTGCCGGTGCCGGCGGCATTGCTGCCGTTGCTGCTGGTTAAGGTGGTGCTGCTGGGGCCGGTGATGCTGTAGTTGACGGCGGCAGTCGTGGTGGCGGCGTTGTTGCTGTCGCCGGCATAGGTGGCGGTGAGGCTGTGCACGCCGGCCCCGGCGAAGCTGGTGCTGTATTGGGCGACGCCGCTGGTGTTGATGCTGGCGCTGCCCAGGGTGGTGGTGCCGTCCTTGAAGGTGACGCTGCCGGTCGGGCTGGTGGCGCCTGTTACGGTGTCGGTCAATGTCACGCTTTGGCTGGTGGCGGCGCTGGCGGGGCTGGCGGCTAAGCTGCTGCTGGTGGCGTTGAGGACGTTCAGGGTGACGGCGGGGCTGGTGCTGGCGCTGTTGTTGCTGTCGCCGGCATAGCTGGCGGTGATGCTGTAGCTGCCTTTGGTGTTGAAGTGGTGGCTCAGGGTGGCGACGCCGCCGCTCAAGGTGGCAGTGCCGAGACTGGTGCCGCTTTGGTAGAAGGTGACGCTGCCGCCGGGGCTGTTGCCTGTGACGGTGTCGGTGAGGGTGTCGCTTTGCCCGGCCGGGAGCGGGTTGGCGCTCAGGGTGACGGTGCTGACGCTGGCGGCGACGATGTTGAGGTTTTGCGCGGTCGAGGTGCTGCGCCCGTTGTTGGCGTCGCCGCTGTAGACGGCGGTGATGCTGTGGCTGCCGGCGGTGGCGAAGCTGGCGGCGTAGGTGGCGCTGCCCGAGGCGACGGTGCCGTTGCCGAGCAGGGTGCTGCCGTCGTAGAACGAGATGGTGCCGGTGGCGCTGCCTCCGGATACGGCGGCGCTCAGGCTGACCGATTGGCCGGTGCCGAAGCTGCTGCCGGCCGGCGGGTTGGGTAAGGTCAGGGTGGTGGTGGTGGCGGTGCCGACCACGAGGCTTTGTGCGGAGGAGGTGCTGGCGGCGTTGTTGCTGTCGCCACTGTAGACGGCGGTGAGGCTGTAGCTGCCTTTGGTGCTGAAAGAGGTGGTGAAGCTGGCGCTGCCGTTGTTGAGGGGGGCGGAACCGAGGTTGGTGCTGCCGTTCATGAAGCTGACGTTGCCGGTGGGGGCGCTGCCGACGACGGTGGCGCTGAGGGTGACGCTTTGGCTTTTGCCGACCGGCGAAGCGGGACTGATGCTCAAGCTGGTTGTGGTCGATCCGAGGGCGAATGCCTGACCGACCAGCACGCCGAGACTCGCAAGAAACAGGACGAGCTTGCAGACACTCAAAACACGCGCGCGCAATGACGCACCGTACGCAAGCTTTTGCATACGTTCCCCTAACATTCAATTTGTTATTTCAGGTTTTCGGCATGCGCAACCGCCCTCCCTAACGGCGTGGCGCCGTGCAGGCTGGCTGCGATGACGAATGGATGTACTACGATTGCTGCTTGCTTACTTGGTATGGCTTTTATTGCTTCTTGGCGCTTGGCGCAGTCTGGGACGAGTTGGGCATTGTTGATCGGCAAATGACTCTTGGCGCTCGGTCGGCCTCGATCATGACTGCTCCGGGCCTACGCGCTCTCTGGATTGCTCCACCTTCTTGCTGCTTCTTCGGCTTCCTGCTATTTCCAAACGATTCGATTCCTGATTCTGTTCCTTGCTACATGCCTTGTTTTGAGGGCCATTGCGACTTGGCAAACATTTAGGCTATCGAAATATACCAGAAGTCTCAAGGATTCGGGTCGATTGAAAAGGTTAAATCTGCCTCAAGTTAATTACGAATACCTTTTATTTCCTTAAGGGAAATTAACTTGTCAAAATTTATTGGCGGCATGAATTGGTTTTGTTCAAATCGGTTGCCTAAGTGTCTCGACTATGCAATGAACCACTTTAACTTTCCGATCTTGATTCGCTGGACAATGCAATATTGGCCAATAGTGGTCTGTCCTCCCCCTACATCGGTGATTTTAGCCCCGTTCTTCAGGTCCGCAAGGCCTATCGATATGGAGCCGAAGAAAACGCTCCTCGGTCATTGAATTCGATTTCCCTGCAATGGCAGGCAACCATAGGTCCTTGAGGCTAGAAATCACTGTGCGGAGTTATTTGTCTCCCGTCGCTTGTAATTCGACACCGCCAGATCGGCCATGGCTGTACGGGCCACTGCTCCCAACATCTCTGCCAGCGCCTGTGGCGCAGACCTCTCAGGATTATGATCAGAAGTTAACTGCATTAATGTGAATCCACGTTCCTTTGCTTGTAGATACGACAGATATTCATCGGCATCTTTCTCTTCCTGGCCAGGTTCCATGGCCAGGATAAATGTTCCGGGTATTTTTTTGCGCGCTTCATTTTTCAGAGAAATCCGATCAGTGAATGTCTTGAACGATTGCGGTACGTCATGCGGTGGCTGGCTTTCTTTCACCCATAGCGGCACCGCCATGCCGTCCTTCACTATGTCCTCTATCCATTTGCCTTTTGGGCCACTAATGCTCATCACTGAATCATTGTCATTCGGTATCGGGGTATCGAGATACACCAGATGACGGATGCGATCTGGAACACAATCCGCCACGCCCGTGATCACCATGCCGCCATAACTATGACCAACCAGTACAACATCGTGCAAATCTTCGTAGAGAATTGTGTTCACTACATCGTCAATGTGCGTATTCAATCCAATCGAAGGCGAATTCAAATGCGCGCGCTCGCCCTGACCAGTCAGGCTAGCGCGATATACCTCAAAGCCTTGATCTTGCAGTAAACGGCCTACATTCTTGAATGCGTAACCACCGCCCCATGCACCATGAACAATGACGATTGTCGGTTTTTCGGGTAATTCCGTTTTGTCTATCTGTACCGACGTGTGCGCCAATGGAGAGCTATGCGCAAAAGGCAGACCAACGTCGAGTTGCAATAAGACCTGTGCCTGTGCCTCGATCGTTACCGCAGTCAATAAGTATTTCATTGGCAGTGCCACATGGAACACCTGATTGATCTGTGCCAGCAGACGTACCGCCAGCAACGAATGCCCGCTGAGCTCGAAGAAGTTGTCGGTGGCGCCTACTCGTGCAACCCCCAGCACCTCTTGCCAGATCCGGCACAGCAGCGCTTCGGTCTCCGTGCGTGGCGCCACATACTCGGCCTGATGACCCCACAGGTCCGGCGCCGGCAGCGCCTTGCGGTCTACCTTGCCGTTGGGCGTGAGCGGCAGCCGCTCCAGCACTGTGAAATGCGCCGGCACCATGTATTCCGGCAGGCTCTTGTGCAGGGCAACTCGCAGCTCTTGCGTCTCCAGAGGATGACCTCCCTCGCCCACCACGTATGCCGCCAGCCGCTTGTCCCCCGGCGTGTCTTCCCGCGCCATCACCACCGCGTGCCGTACGCCGTCCTGCAACAGCAGCGCCGCTTCGATCTCGCCCAGCTCGATCCGGAATCCCCGGATCTTGACCTGGTGGTCGATGCGCCCGAGGTATTCGATATCGCCGTTCGGCAGGTACCGCGCCAGGTCGCCCGAGCGGTACATCCGCGCTCCCGCCTCCTGCGCATACGGGTCGGGGATGAACTTCTCCGCCGTCAGCTCCGGCCGGTTCAGGTAACCCCGCGCCAGGCCGACACCGCCTATGTACAGCTCACCTGCCACCCCCACCGGCACCGGGTTCAGCCATTCATCCAGCAGGTAGATCCGTGTGTTGGCAATCGGACGGCCAATCGGCGGCGTACCCTTCTCTCCCGAATGGCAGGGATGAATCGATGCGCATACCGTCGACTCCGTCGGACCATAGGCGTTGAAGAAATATCGGCCGGGCGACCATTCGTCCACTATTGCACTGGAACACGCCTCGCCAGCCACGACCAGCGTCTTCAATCCCGCACATGCCGCAGACGACATCGCGCTCAGGGCAACCGGCGGCAGGGTGGCCACATCAATTGCCATGTCAGCCAGCGTCGCCTCCAGGCCGGTTCCGGGCATCAGGTTGTTCCGTTCAGCCAGGCACAGTGTCGCACCGGAACACAGGCCCATGAAGATTTCCCAGGTCGATGCATCGAAGTTGAAGGAGGCGAACTGCAGGATGCGATGTGAAGCGTCAATGCCGAATGCCCTCACTTGGGCGACCGCCAGGTTGCACAGTCCCGCATGCGACAGCAGCGCGCCCTTGGGTTTGCCGGTGGAGCCGGAGGTGTAGATGACGTAGGCCAGGTGCGCCGGCAGGGTGCAATTGGCCGGATTGCCTTCGCCGTATCCTTCCACCTCGCCCCACTGGCTGTCCAGGCACAAAATCTCTCTTCCCGCCAGCGGCAGCCTGCCTTTCACCTGCTCCTGCGTGAGCACCAGCGGCGGACTGGCATCGGCCAGCATGTAGCTCAACCGCTCCGCCGGATACGACGGGTCCAGCGGCACATACGCCCCCCCTGCCTTCAATATCCCCAGCAGACCAACTATCATCTCCAGGCTGCGCTCCACCGCAATGCCCACCAGCACGTCCGGCCCCACCCCTTTGGCTCTTAACCAGCGCGCCAGCCGGTTGGCCTTCGCATTCAGTTCCCCGTACGTCAGCTGCTGCCCTTCGTACACCACCGCCACCTGCCCGGGCGCCTTCTCAACCTGCGCCTCGAACCGCTGATGAATGCACTGCCCTTGCGGATACGCCACCGACGTGTCGTTCCATTGCACCAGCAGCTGGTGCCGCTCGCTTATGGTCAAGCAGTCATTTTCATGGTGCGGCCCTTGAGGTGAAGCCGCCATTGCCTCCAATACGTTTACGTAATACGCTGCAATACCTTTGAGCTGCGACACCGACAAGCGGGATGAATCAGCCATCAGCCTCAATTGAAGCCGGCCGCTCTGATTGACCACATTCAGCGCAAGCGGAAAGTTGTTTTCCTCGAATATGTCGAAATCCACTATTTCGACGTTATCGATTTCGCTAAGCCGATCGTAAATATGGAAATTCACATAGTTGAAGACCGATTCGAACAGCGGCAATCGCCCGTTGTCGAGGAAAAGCTGGGCATAAGGATAAGCGCGATGCGGAGTGACCGACAATTCGCTAGCGTATGTTTCTCTTATCAGCTCGTGCCAGCTGCCTGGCTTGAGCTTTTGGCGAAACGGGAGCGTATTCAAAAACAGCCCGAGAATCCGCTCCCCATCGCGCTCGATGGGCCGCGTATGCGATATCAGGCCCGTGACGACATCCTTTTGGCCGGACCATAAAGACATGACCCGCATGTGCGCAGACAGCAGCACCGTCCGGACCGGCACCTGCAATTCATCGGCAAGGGCGTGGATACGTCTGGAAAGATGCGGATCGACAAAGAAATGGAAGCAGCTCCCTTCGTTTTCCGGACCGTTCTCATCACCGCCCAAAAATGGAGGTAGCGCATTCAGCGTGTGCTCCTCGAGATATCGATCCCAGAAGTTCTTCGTTTCCTTCGATTGCAACGCCTTCTTTTCAGCGACGATGGCCTCCTTGAAGGAAGACGCCAACTTATTTGGATGAGGCGAGCGCTCCTCCGATTCGCATAGCGCCGCATATTCCGCGAAAAGCTCGGTCTGCAGCGAGGCGATACTCCATCCATCGACAATCGCGTGATGAAAACTAAGCGTGTGCTGGATGAGGTTATCGCCACGCCGATGAATGAAACTGCGCAGGAGAGGAGGCGTATGCAGCTCGAATGCCGTCCGCTGTTCCTCGTGTATCCAGTCGGTGATCCACTTATCCTGGGCCTGTTCATCCAGCGCCGTCAGGTCAAACTCCCTCACCGGAATGACGGATCGCTCATGAACCAGCTGTAGCGGTTCGCTGTATTTATCGAGCTCGAATGAGGTCCGAAGAATGGGATGCCTCTGAGTCAGGGAGTCGAGCACCGTCTTGAATATTTCGATATCCCAGCGTCCCAGGCGGAGCTTGAAACTGAATATGTCGTGATATGTGCCTCTTTCGTGCGTTAGCTGATTATGGAACACCATACCCAACTGAAGCCTGGAAAGAGGATAGGCCTCTTCGACATCTTCCGGCAGCAAAGCCCTGTCCGATTCGGACACCATGGCCACTTCGGTCTCGGCATCATCCTTCACGACGGGGAGAGGGCTCACAATTCCCGCGATTTCCGAGATGGTCTGGTAATGGAAGACATGTTCGTATTCGAGCGGGATTCCCTGTTCACGCGCTTCTGAAACCATGGTGATGGTGTCCAACGAATCGCCGCCCAGCGCGAAGAAATTATCGTGGTCGGCCACTTCGTCGAGCTTGAGCACATCGGCCCAAATTGCCGCCAATCTTTCTTCGACGTCCGTGCGTGGAGCGACATAACCCGATTCGCTTCCCTGATCCGCAGGTGCTGGCAGCGCGCGCTGGTCGATTGAAGCATTGTTCTTGATTCTCATAAATTCTCTCCAAATAGAATTCGGCGAAGTGTCACTGTTGTATGAAATCTGCGGTGCGAAAGAAAAATGACTAGGCACCGCGCTATCGATAATTTCTTGCGCCGCGCCTACATTCACCGGCTGAAGCAAATTCTCTCGTGGAAAAGGTCCGCACTTTCGGTATCGGCGTCGGTCCTTGAAAGAAACGATAGGCAAGCTCCACTTTTCCGGTAGCGAAGCACTCCGCTTTTACTTTTACTCGGCCGCGACGCGACGACTTTCCAACGGGCCGGACTTCACTCTGTCCGGATGAATCGGGAATCGATGCAAAACATAATCAAGAAGGCGCCGCGTGCTCTCCTCCACCGATTCCCGCGAGGTATTGATCGTCAACTCGCAATCGACAGGAGGCTCATACGGAGCATGGATACCCGTAAACTCTTTCACGGTTCCCGAACGCGCCTTTTTATACAAGCCCTTGGGGTCACGCCTTTCGCAGGTGGACAAATCGGCGGCAACGTAAATCTCATGGAAATCCTGCTTGCAAAGCTGCCGCGCCCGCAGGCGATCGCTGCGATATGGAGAGATGAAAGCGGTAATGCAGATAAGGCCGGAATCCGCAAAAAGCGCCGCGACCTCCCCCACGCGACGAATGTTTTCGGCGCGATCTTCAGGCGAAAAGCCAAGATTGGCGTTCAATCCACTCCTTATGTTGTCGCCGTCCAAAACGTAGCAAGAATAGCCAAGCTGGGTGAGCTGCCTTTCCAAGGCCATCGACAATGTCGACTTCCCCGAAGCGGACAACCCGGTCATCCACAATACCGCGCCCGAATGGCCGAAATGTCGGCGGCGTTCGTCGACGGTCAGCTTGTGTGGAACCAGAGTCAAATTCGTGGCAGCAGGCGGCTGCTTCTCCATTTCCGGGCCACTCAAAGCCAAATTCAATTTTCCAGCCATTTTGTATTCCTGATCATGGTTCGCCGACCGGTTGATCGGCGGTTGGATCTGCATGCACGATATGCCGACGACGTGAGCGCGCTCACCATTTTTCGCCGGCGAGGTATCGGCTGACCGAGCTGCACGCCACGAGAGCGAGAACCGGGATAGCCCATTTTTTTTGGTTGGCGAGAGTTTCTTTCAACAGCTGGCGTGTGGCCGGCTCCTGCCAGTCGCCAAAGCGCTGCAGCGGTGTCTTGAAGCACTGCGCAAGCGTGACGCCGAATCCGCTGTCAGCGGGATCGACGCCATGCCACCAGAACGGCGGGATATAGATAGTATCGCCCGGTTCAAGGACGACATCGTACTTGACCAGGCTCACCGAATCACGCGGGAAGAACTGCTTGCCGCAATCCATATGATGGAGATTCGCCTCTATCTGAGGCACATAGCGTTTCCAATCGGACGCATTCAGCCTGAACATCGAAAACCTCTTGGTGCCGACCAGTTGCGTGGTCAGAGATTCGTCGATCGGATGATGATGCCATTCGGTCGATGCATTGCGGTACACGAAAACGCGCTTGCCGGGATAGAAACGCGGCTTGAGGTCGCTGCGTTCATCGAAGAAGGAAAATTTTCCGAGATCCTCCGCCCACTGCTGCGGCAATCCGATTGTCGGGATCGAATAGGTTTCATTTTCCGCGGCATTGCGCATTTCGGCGATATATTCGGCAAGCTTGCCGCGGCTGACGGCGTTCTGGAAATACGGTGTAGCCGGCAGCGGATTGAAGGTTCTCGACATGCCTGCGCCCTGCCCCCCGCACCGTGATTCCAGGTAGCCCGGCTGCGTCCATTTCTCAAGCGCAGGCCAACCTTGTGCCGCACCCTTGATTACAACGGGAAGATGCTTACGCACGTACTCTTCCCAGAATGTCTTCTTATCCAGGGATGCAGCCGGGATCGCGTTCAGCGCCTGCGGCGTGCCCGGCACCAAGTCTATTACCTTGACGATTTTTTGAGTCATTTGCAATCCTGCAAGTCGAAACTTTCATCCAAAAAGATAGCTCGGCGGCGGCGCTACTGCAGCATCGGCAATCTTCACATGCTTGGCCAATTCACCTATGGCCTGGTATTGAAACATATCCTTGGCGCTGAAGGCGATGCCTGCTTCCGCAGCCTTGGAAATCACGCGTATCAACAAAATGGAATCGCCGCCGATGGCGAAGAAATTGTCGTCGATGCCAATGCGCTCACGCCCAAGCACATCCTCCCAGATCTCGCACAATACGCGCTCGACCTTGCTGGAAGGCGGCAGATAATCGTCATCCGCGTGCAACTGCACGGCCTCCGGGGCGGGCAAGGCTTTGCGATCTATCTTGCCGCTTATCGTGACCGGGAGGCGATCGAGGAAGACGAAATGGGACGGGAGCATGTAGCTCGGCAGCTGCCTAGATAGGTAATCGCGAATCTCGCCCGCACCCAGGAGCCTTTCCGAGAAACGATTCAGCGCCGACAGCACGCTTCCCGCGTTCCGCTCGTTGAGCCCGCCTTCGGGAAGCGCGGCGCCATCGATAATGAGCAAGCGGCTAGGCAAGGCAATGGCATGCTGCGCATAGATCGCCTTGGCTTCGGCGGCGGAAAGCATGGCGCCGCCTCCTTGGCCGACAGGCAGCGGGTGCTCAACCCATATGCATGGGTCGTAATACTGAGCCGTCCCCTTTTCCATATCCACGTGAACCGGCGCCAGGGTGTCAGGCAAAAAATGCTTCCCGGATGAGAAAAAGCGCCTTCCCGCCCATTGCTCCCACTGGTCAACCGTGCCTTCGACATATTGCGATTTTTCCTCCCAGCCCACCACGCGCCCTCCTGCATTGCAATGCAAACGCAGCCAGCCGTCAGCCAAGCTGCCATCCTCATTTTTCAAAGTGCAGTATTCCTCCAAGGGAACGGCTTGATAAGCGGTCTTGGCGATCGGCCGCAGGGCTACCAGAACCCGTGATAGCGAAAGGCTTGCCGCCAATGCTTTGAAGGCATCGACGATCAAGCCGGCAATTTTTCTTTCCTTATGACGGCTGTCGATAATGCCCGCCAGTATCACCAGCGTATTGGGCGCGACACCGCGCTGGGATTCCGCCAGCGCGCGACTGAGCGCGCCGTCCCAGCCCTGGGGCAAATCTGCGCTCGTTCCATCCCAGGAAAGCAGGACGGCATTCCCGACACCGATGGTGTCGCCGGCTGCTTCGCTGATCCGCATCTGCGCCTGCGGAAAGCAGGCATACATGCTTTCCCAATGCGCTTTCAGCACGGGCGCAGCCTGGAAATATGCCGGCCATGCATCGGCATGCAAGGCATCGAAGTCAGCTCGCGCATAAGGCTGGGTGGCAAGTGAGAAGACCCGGTATTCGCGCTGCTGCGCATCGGTTACCGAAATCGCGTCAGGCAGGCCGAGCAAGGCAACGCTATGGCTACCGACGCCAATCTCATATGCGGCGGAGAAAAGCCCTTCGGGCAGCAGGTCGAGCGTCTGTCGAACTGAAATGCTTTCTCCTCCTTTCACGCAGAGCGGACGATAGCTGGTTGCCCTGACGACATAAGCAGCCAGGGATGCGGCCTTTTCCACCATGCGAACATTCACGGCGGCATCCGTAACGCCGGGGTGGGATTGCAGCACCGATTCGATCTCGCCGGGTTCTATGCGGAAGCCGCGCACCTTCACCTGGTCGTCCACGCGGCCTATATATTCCAGATTGCCATCGGAGAGGATGCGGCCGCGGTCGCCGGATCGGTACATGCGCGCGCCGGCTTGCGGATTGAAAGGATCTGGCAGGAATTTTTCCGCCGTCAGATCGGGCCGATTCAGGTAGCCGCGCGCCAAGCCCTCACCCGCTATGTAGAGCTCGCCAGTGACACCGGCCGGCACGGGTTCCAGGTATTCGTCGAGAACGTAAATGCGCGCATTGGCTTCGGGGCGGCCAATGACCGGCCGACCGGGCGCATCGTCCAAAGGGCATAACACGACGTCGACGGTGCACTCGGTGGGGCCATAGGCATTGAAGAAATGCGTGGTATCGATGTCCTTCAGCCGCTGCCACAACGCGGCGTCGATCGCCTCTCCGCCGAATACGACAATTTTCGGCAACCGATCAGCGGCACCGTGTTCGACCAGATAGCGCAATTGGGCGGGCGAGGAATCGAAGGCGGCAATTCCATTTTCAGCAAAAAAGGCCAGCAATTCCGCAGGGGAACGCCTGGCTTCTTCCGGAACGATATGCAGGGTATGTCCATCCAGTAGCAGAATCAGCTCGGAAACCGAAGCATCGAAGACAAAGGGCGCGCTGAAGCTGGTATGCAGCTTGCCCTCCCCCAACCGGCGATATATGCCATGAATATGCGAGTGCGCGAAATTGACTACGCTGCGGTGTTGAATCAGCACCCCCTTGGGGCGGCCGGTGGAACCGGAAGTATAAATAACGTAGGCCAGGTTTGCCGGCAAGGCCCTCCTCGGCGGGTCGGCACAGGGACACGCGGCCAGATCTTCCCATTGCGAGTCCAGGCAAAGCAGGGGAAACCCATGGCTGAGCAATGAATCCGCGAAGCGGCCCTGCGTAAGCAGCATCGCCGGCTGGGTATCCTCCAGGATATAGGCCAGGCGATCCGCCGGATAGCCTGGATCGAGCGGCACATAGGCGCCCCCTGCCTTCAGAATGCCCAATATGCCGACGATCATTTCGGTCGAACGTTCCAGGCACAGCGCGACATAGGCGTCGGGCTTCACACCCGCATCGATCAGGTAATGCGCGAGTCTGTTGGCGCGCGCATTCAATTCCGCGAACGTCAATCTTTGATTCCCGAAAACCAGCGCGAGGTGACCCGGGGTCGCTCTTGCCTGTTCTTCGAACCATTGATGAATGGTGAGATGTTCAGGAAAAGCGGACCGGGTATCGTTCCACGCGACGGGTGACCCGCCACTCAACGCGGCAACGGAAGCGGTGTGCGTCTGAGGCGCATCAACGTAGCCAGACAAGCACGCGGCCAGCTCTCCATTGAGGAGATCGATGACCTTCTGCCGCTCGGAATTGATGAAGAAATGGTCTCCCTCGAACCAATGAACCCGGCAAGCGCCGGTCGTTTCGCAAGCCCATCTCTCGGCGTCGTCGAACCGGATGTGATCGTCGAGCCGGCCTTGCAGCACGGTCATCGGGATGTTTAGGAGCTGCGAGGGCCGATATTGATACTTCTCCACCAGGGAAAAATCGGCGCGGATGGTAGGCAATACCAATTCCATCAGTTCGCGATTGGCGAGAACTTCCGGCGGCGTGCCGTTATAGTCCTTCAGCGCATTGATCAACTCGTCGTCAGATAGGGTGTGCAAGCTCTTCGAGGGAATACGAAATTGCGGCGCGTCGCAGCCCGACACGAAAAGGCATTTCGGCATACGGCGATGGTGTCGTTGAAGATGGCGCGCCAGTTCAAATGCTATCAACCCGCCCAGGCTATGGCCAAAAAAAGCGAACGGCATGCCATCCTCGACACCCACCACTTCCGCCAATGCCATGATCAAGGACGGAAAATTCGTATAGGGCGTTTCCTCCATACGCAGGCCCCTGCCCGGCAACTGCACCGCGCAGACCTCAATGTCCTGATTCAGCAACGCCTGCCACGGCATGAAACTGACGGCGCTGCCGCCTGCATAACAGAAGCAGTAGAGGCGAAGGCGCCGGGGAATCCCAGGCTGACGTACAAACCACGAATTCGATCGCATGAATGGTTTTCCTAAACAGACCGAGCCGACCTACGGCTTTCCGGCGCACGGCCTATGTCTCACTGCGGCATTTCCCGGCAACTTGCTTAGCCCGGGACACCGGCCGGGCATCCGCCTTCACCCCGTAGACGAGCGGCGCGCCGGCATCGGCATAGGTGCCACAACCAATGGCCGGGGCAAATCAACGAAACATATACTTGCCGTATCGCATATCGAGCTTTTCGCTGAGCATGCGCACGTCTTGCCGGGATAGCTGATCGAGCTCCCGCTGCGACAATTGGGGCGGCGAATACGCTCCTCGAACCTTGGTACCCAACAGGGACGAATCGATTGGCGTTCTCAAGCCCACGTGCTTGCACACCGAATCAAGCGCCTGCCCGGAGGACAACTCGGCGTAGTTGACGAACAGAATCCGCTCATCCGGGTTTTCGAGGAATGATTGCGTATTCTTGACCCACAGGTCGGTCACCCCGGCCGCGCTGCCTGCACAGTCGTAGAAATCGCTGACGGCATTGGATGCCAAAACCTCGTGGAGCGGGCGAATCAGGAAAAGGACCCGCGCCTCGGGAAATGCCTTCAGAAGAAACTGGGCGCTCTTGAAGTCGTATCGCACTTCCTTGAATCCCCATCGCGTAAAGCCTAAAGTCTGCGTTTCCTGGGAATAGTACGACTCAAAAAACGCGCGAACCACGTTCGTCGTGAACAAGTCGGGCGAAGGATTGAGGTTGGCGATCCATGTTCCGAATCCATCCCGCTCGAAATCTGCGCGTTGATTCTCGGTAAGCGGACGTATTCCTTCCAGCCGATTGCCGATCGACATAAGTTCAAACAAGAACCCGTTTTGCTCTCCCCAGATAAGCGCCTCTTTACCCGAGGAAATGAGCCGCTGAAGCAAGGTGCTGCCGCAGCGCCACGCGCATCCTAGGACGAATACGGGGCATGCAGAATTATTGGTATCTGTATTCACATGCTTCATACGATGCATAACTGCCTTCTAAATTAGTCCGTCATTCAAATCTGACGCAAAAAACTGAACGGACGAAATTTCAAAAAGAGACACCCAAACAGCCGCTACACGTGCTCGCAGCAAGTTGCCACGCGGCACTCCATGACGCCATCAAGCCACACGCAATGTTCACTCGCTTTTTCTTAAAGACGATGGCCTCATATCAGTCCATACCTCGCCGACATAAGCAAGACATTCTTCCTTACTGCCAATTCTTCCCACCGCATCCCACCCCACAGGAATCTGTTTTGAAGCAGGCCAGATCGAGTACTGACCCTCATTGTTTTTGACTACTTCAAAATTCCCGTTCGAAAAATTTTCACTCATGATTCCCTCTCACATTTCCTATTCAAACCGTTCCATCATTCACGCAACGCCGCGCGTGGAGAATGTCCTGGCATCCCGCTCAGGCCACGGCGCAAATATCCTCATAAAAATCAATGTACATCTGAGCCACTTTTGGCCAGCTCAGTTGGGTTCGGGTTTTTACATAAGCGTGATCGGCCATGCCATTCCTAAGTGATTCATTCTCCGCCAAGGTTAAAATGCGATCGGCCAACTGCTTCGCGTCTCTAGTGGAATACATCAAGCAGTCCCGACCGTCGTCCAATATCTCCTCCACACACGGCAATCGGCTGGATACAATCGGTACTTTGGCCGCTATTGGTTCCAATATGGAATATGGAAAAAATTCCATCTCACTTGGCATGACATATATATCCGCAATACCCATTAAGGCATTTCGCTCAAAATCATTTATCCAGCCAATCGGAATTACCCAAGGGCTCAATGCGCCAGCAAGCGCATCAATCTTTTCAACATAAGACAAAACATCGTGCTCCCAGCTGACTGTCTTCCGGCCGGCAACAAAAAAGCGAACATTGGGCTGTTTCGCGACTACATGCGGCACGGCATCCAACAAGAACTCCAAGCCTTTTCCATGGCTCCAACGAGACATGCAAAGTACTACAAGATTTCCCGGCAACCGCAAACTGGTCCGCAATTCACTTTTTCGTGCCTCCAATTTGATGGGATCGTCGCTGCATGCCTCGACGTCGATTCCATTGGGGATGATGGTTACCGGCTTGGATTGCACGATCTCTGGATATTTCTCCTTCAGGCAGCGCATGGATGCTTTATTCAAAATGTGGATATGGTCTATTT
>FTKD01001339.1_pt3 | contig 27173 bp, 26 predicted proteins | sample 1658191 | NCBI WGS metagenome assembly FTKD01 (sample SAMEA3914808, study PRJEB12502) | metagenome | biome: forest; material: soil | place: Canada | collected 2011-08-03 | depth 0.3 m
ACGGGGATGTTCATGCGCTCGCGCAGCTTCTTCTCGATGTAGAAGCACTCGGGCGCCTTGATGTCCTCGAGGTTGACGCCGCCCAGCGTCGGCTCGAGCGCGGCGATGATGTCGACGAGCTTGTCGGGATCGCGCTCGGCCAGTTCGATGTCGAACACGTCGATGCCGGCGAACTTCTGGAACAGGCAGCCCTTGCCCTCCATCACCGGCTTGCCGGCCAGCGGGCCGATGTCGCCCAGGCCCAGCACCGCGGTGCCGTTGGTGACCACGCCGACCAGGTTGCCGCGCGCGGTGAAGTCGTGCGCCAGCGACGGGTCGGCCTCGATCGCCAGGCAGGCGTAGGCCACGCCGGGCGAGTACGCGAGCGACAGGTCGCGCTGGTTGGACAGCGGCTTGGTGGGCGTGACCGAGATCTTGCCGCGCACGGGGCTGCGGTGGTACTCGAGGGCGGCGTCGCGCAGAGCCTCTTCGGCGGGCGACAGGGCGGCGGTGTTCTTTTCCATGGAGTCTCCTTCGGCCCGGCGCGTTTGCCGGGGGGAAGGAATCTTGCCAGGGTTGCCGTAACCACGTTGAAACCGTGTGGCCACGGCCCCACGCGAAGCGCAGCGCCGGCCTTCGTCGCTGCGGATGGCAGCCTTCGCGGCCCTAGCTCACGTCGGTGATGGGCGCGGCGCCGGCCTCGGCCACGCCGCACGCGACCAGGCGCTCGCAATAGTGTTGCAGCCGCTGCGAGTCGCAGTGGATCACCAGCGAATGCACGCGACCCCAGCGCAGCTCGAACTCGTGCACGCCGGTATTGGAGCCCGGCGTGCCGTCCGGCAGCGTGAAATGGTCGTCCCACGTGACCGCGGCCACGGTCTTCCACGGCGTACCCCCGACGACGATCGCGCGGATGTCGAACACCAGCCCCGGCAACAGGCGCTGCAGGCGCTCGTACCAGCGCGCGGTGGAGGCCAGCTGGCGGCGGTCGCCTGCCAGCGCGTGCTGCCCCGCCATGGCGTGCCGGTGCTGCGGCGCGAACTGCGCGAGGACGTCCCCGTAGCGGCCCGCGTTGATCTCGGCGAAGGCGCGGCGCAGCTTGTGGCGGACGATGGCGTGGTACATGGCGAGGCTCCTCGAGCGCGTCTTGACGACGGGTTGGACCGGAAACTTGGCAGTGTCAAGATTGATGCATGGTGCGACGCGATCCTTCTCGTGTCAAGATGAGGCATGCCGCCCAGATCCGCTCCCGCGAAGGCAAGCAGCCGTCGCCCGCCCGAACCCCGGCCGTATCACCACGGCGACCTGCGCGCGTCGTTGCTGGCCGCCGCCGCCCGTTGGCTGGACGAACGCGGCGCCGAGAGCCTGACGCTGCGCGAGCTCGCGCGCGCGGCGGGCGTCTCGCACGCGGCGCCGTACTACCACTTCACCGGCCGCGACGAGCTGATGGCCGGCGTCGCCGAGCACGCCTTCGACCGCCTCGGCGATGCGTTGGCCCGGGCCGCCGCCAACGCGGGAAACACCGGGCAGTCGCTGCTGGACATCGGCGAGGCCTATGTCCGCGAGGCGCTGGCGCACCCGGCCCAGTTCCGCCTGATGTTCGGCCCGATGCTGGCACGCAAGGCCGAGCATGCGGGCCTGCAGCGCGCGGCCGAGCGCGCGTTCACGGTGCTGCTGGACGCCGCCACGCGGCATGCACCGGAGCGCGGCCTGGAGCTCGCGCTCGCCGGCTGGAGCCTGTCGCACGGCGCCGCCAACCTGGCGATCGACGGCGCGTTCGGCGGCCTGCCGATCGCGGCCGCCGACGCGCGCAAGCTCGCCCGGCTGGACGCGGGCGCGCTGGTGCGGCGCATGGTGGCCGCGCTGCTGCAGCTGCCGGACGAGCCGGCGGCGCGCGCGAAAGCCGCGAGGCGCTGAAGCCGGCCTCACCCCGTTTCGCGGCCGCGTCCGTTCAACCGCCATCTGCCCTGAACAAGGAACTGGCGATGAACCCGACCTTTGCTCCCCTCGCTGCGACCGTCCGGCGCCGCGGCCTGCTGGCCACCTGCGCCGTCGCGGCCCTGTTGGGCCTGGCCGGCCCCCCGGCCGCGCTGGCCGACAGCCGCCTCGTGCAGGTGGACGTGCTCGACCGCGACAGCGGCGACGCGCTGCACGTCTGGCGCGACCACGGCCGGCCGGTGATCGCCGGGCGTCCCGGCGCGCGCTATTCGGTGCGCCTGGTCAACGCCAGCGGCGAGCGCGTGCTGGCGGTGGTGGCCATCGACGGCGTCAACGTGGTCTCCGGCGAGACCGCCAGCGTCGGCCAACGCGGCTACGTGCTGGAGCCCTGGCAGCGCACCGAGATCACCGGCTGGCGCAAGAGCGACGACGAGGTGGCCGCGTTCGAGTTCACCGCGCTGGCCGATTCCTACGCGGCACGCACCGGCCGGCCGCTGGACGTGGGCGTGATCGGCGTGGCCGTGTTCCGGGAGGCGCCGGCGATGACGGAAATCACGAACGCGCTGCCGTCGGCACGTCTTGGAGCGATGTCCAAGGCGCCGCCGGCCCAGGCACTGCCCGCCGCGCCCGCGCCGGCCGCCACCACGATGGCGCCGGCCGCGACGGAGTCCGCGCGTGCGAAGGACGCCGGCTCCGGCCAGGGCCTGGCCGACGCTGCGCGCGCGCAGCCGCGGGACGCGCCCGAGCGCCTGGGCACCGGCCACGGCGCGCGCGAGACCTCGGTGGTTCGTGTCGTCACGTTCCAGCGCGCCTCGGCCCGGCCCGACCAGCGTCTCGAGATCCGCTACGACAGTCTCGACAATCTGGTCGCCGCCGGCATCGTCCCGCCACCCCGCGTGGCCACCACGACGCCGCACGCGTTCCCGGCCGATCCGCCGCGCGACTACGTGCCCGACCCGCCGCTGCGCTGATCGCCTTGCAGCCGGCACCGTTGCGGTGGCCGGGGATCCGCGGGGTAGCATCATGGCCCGTGCAGGCCCATCCCGACTCCGACCCGCCCCTCGCGTTCGTGCGCGAGGCGCAGGAGAGCGCGTGGGCCGCCGTGCCCGCAGCGGATGCGGCGGACGTGGCGGCGCCGGCCGTCGACAGTGACGAATTCCTGATGCATGCCTTCGCCGGCGGCGACGCCGCCGCCTTCACCCGCCTGTACGACCGCCACGAGCGGGCCACCTGGCGCTTCATCCGCCATCGCCTCGGCGCGCAGCACGAGGGCGCGGCGGACGACGTGCTGCAGGAAACCTGGATCAGCGTCGCCCGCGCGGCGCCGCGCTACGTGGCCACCGCGCGTTTCACGACCTGGCTGTTCACGGTGGCGCGCAACCGCGTCATCGACCACCTGCGCGCGCAGGCCAACGCGATGCTGTCGATCGATGCGCCGTTGCCCGGGCTGGCCGGCAGCGACGAAGGCGACGACAGCGGCGAGCGCTGGGCCGACCGCGTGATGGCGGACGCCGCCGACGGCCCGCTCGCGCGCATCGAATCGCGCCAGCAGGCCGAGGCCTTCCTCGACGCGCTGGCGCAATTGCCCGAGCCGCAACGCGAGGCCTTCGTGTTGCAGGCCGAGGGCGGCCTGAGCGTCGACGAGGTGGCCAGCGCGACCGGGGTCGGCGCCGAGACCGCGAAGACGCGACTGCGCTACGCGAAGGCGAAGCTGCGTACGCTGCTGGCCGGCTGGAGGGCGCCATGAGCGACACCCCGCCCGAGCGCCCGACGATGCCCGACGATCTCGACCAGGCCTACGCGAAGGCGCACGCCGTCGCCGACGCGGCCCGCGGGCCGTCGGCAACGGTGCGCGCCAACGTGCTGGCGGCCGCGCGCGAGATCGCGGCGCAAGCCGCGGTGCGATCCGATGGCGCGTCCGCGCCGCCGGCTGCCCTGACGCCGGTCGCACCGCCCATGGCCGCCGTCGGCCGTGGCCGCTTGCCGGCGGTCAACCTGGCGTCCTGGCGCGTGCGGGCCGGCGTGGCGTTGTGCGCGGCGCTGCTGGTGGGCGTGGCCGGCTGGCGCATCGATGCCAGTCGGCGCTTCGGCGCGGACACGCAACTGGCCGCCGCAGCGCCCGACACGCTGGAGGTGAAGGCCCTGCCCCCGGCACCGCCGCAGGTCGCGCTCGACCTGCCGCCGCCGCCGCAAGCGTCCGTGCCGGCGAGCCCGGTCGACGGCGCGACCATGGCGAATGCGGCCAGCCCGGAAGCCGCAGCCAAGCCCGCGGCGCGCGCCAAGGATCTGGTCGTCGCACAGGCCGAGCCGCCATTGCGCGAGCGCGCACGGTCGCTGGCGCAGGACGACGTCCGGGCGCAGAAGCGCACGGCGCCGCCGGTCGCGCCGCTGCCCGCACCCGTGGTGGTCGCATCCGTCGCGCCGGCGCCGGTCGCGCCGCAGATCAGGACCACCAGCGTCATGCCGTCGCCCGCGGCCCCGGCGCCGATGGTCCCCGAGCCTCCCCGCGTGGCCTTCGCGGCGGCTGCGCCTGCGCGCGAGCAGACGGCCGGCGCGGCGGCGTCCGACGCCCAGCGCATCGAGATCACCGGCAGTTCGATCGCGCGCAGCGCCCCCGTCAGCGACGCGGCGCGCGTCGCCCTCGACTCGGCGAAAAGATCGGCGCCGGCGGCCGCCGGGTCGTTGTTCGCGGCGAGTGCGCGCCAGTTGCCGACACCGCTGCAGACGGCCGCCGACCACGGCGACGTCGAGACCTTGAAGACGTTGCTCGCGGACCCGGCGACGCTGGTCGATGCCCCCGACGCGACCGGCCGCACCGCGTTGCTGCACGCCGTGCTGGCGCAGCAGGTGGCGGCCGTGCGGCTGCTCATCGCCGCTGGCGCCGACCCCGGGCATGCCGACCAGGCCGGCCTCACGCCGCGCGCCGCCGCGCTGGCCGGTGCGAACGCCGAGATCGCGGCGCTGCTGGACACGCCGCGCTGAGGGAAATCCCGGCGTGGAGGGCCTTCGTCAGGGCGGTCCATCCCTCCGAAGCGCCGGTCCGTCGCACGCCGCTGGGGCCCGTGCCGTCCTGCCGGTAGAGTGACCACCTGAAATAGCCAGAATCCGCCCGGAGTCCCCCGACATGTTGTCCATCGCCTCGCTCACCCACGTCTACCCGAACGGAACGCGTGCGCTCGACAACGTGTCGCTGGAGATCCCGCCCGGCCTGTACGGCCTGCTGGGCCCCAACGGCGCCGGCAAGTCCACGTTGATGCGCTGCCTGGCGACGCTGCAGATTCCCACCGCCGGCCAGATCCGCTTCGGCGACATCGACGTGCTGGCCGATCCGCAGAAGCTGCGCGCCACGCTGGGCTACCTGCCGCAGGATTTCGGCGTCTACCCGCGCGTCTCGGCCTACGACATGCTCGACCACCTGGCTGTGCTGAAGGGCCTGACGGCCAGCGGTCCGCGGCGCGAAACGGTGGAAACGCTGCTGCAGCAGGTCAACCTGTGGGACGTGCGCAAGAAGGCGATCGCCGGCTTCTCGGGCGGCATGCGCCAGCGCTTCGGCATCGCCCAGGCGATGATCGGCAACCCGACGCTGATGATCGTCGACGAGCCCACGGCCGGCCTCGATCCCGAGGAGCGCAACCGCTTCAACAACCTGCTGGCGGAGATCGGCGCGACCAAGGTCGTGATCCTGTCCACGCACATCGTCGACGACGTCACCGACCTGTGCTCGCGCATGGCGATCCTCGTCGACGGCCGCATCGTCAGCGCCGGCACGCCCGGCGCGCTGATCGAAGGCCTGAAAGGCAAGGTATGGACGCGCGCCGTCGAGCCCGAGGAACTGCCCGGCCTGCACAAGCAGTTCGAGCTGATCGCGACGCGCCTGCGCGGCGGCCGCACGGTGATCCACGTGCTGTCCGACGTGGCACCGGATCCGCGCTTCGAGCCGGTGAGCGCCGGCCTGGCCGAAGTCTACTTCGCCACGCTGCACGCGCAGCGCAAGGCCAACGGCCAGTCCGGCAACGAAGCGTCGCGCACCGTCGCCGCCCACTGAGACGAACGGACGCCTGCCCATGTTTCGTCACATCGCCGCCTTCGAATGGCGCTACCAGATCAAGAGCCCGGTATTCTGGGTCGGCTGCCTGATCTTCTTCCTGCTGGCCTTCGGGGCCACCGCCAGCGACAACGTGCAGATCGGCAGTCTCGGCAACGTGCACAAGAACGCGCCGTACGCGATCGTGCAGACGCTGGCCTTGCTGGGCGTGTTCTCGGTCTTCGTCACCGTGGCCATGGTGGCCAACGTCGTGGTGCGCGACGACGAGACCAACTTCGCGCCCATCATCCGCACCACGTCGGTCGGCAAGGCGAGCTACCTGGGCGGCCGCTTCGTCGGTGCCAGCGCCGCGGCGCTGGTGGTGATGGCGATGGTGCCGCTGGGCATCTGGTTCGGCACGCTGATGCCCTGGCAGGACGTCGAGAAGATCGGCCCGTTCATGCCGGGCGACTACCTGTACGGCCTGTTCGCCTTCGAGCTGCCGACGCTGCTGATCACGGCGGCGCTGTTCTTCGCGATCGCGACGGTGACGCGCTCGATGCTGTGGAGCAACGTGAGCGCCGTGGTGTTGCTGATCCTGTTCTTCGTCGCCCGTGGTGCGACGCGCAACGATCCGGCCTGGGAGCGCGTCGCGGCGCTGCTTGATCCGTTCGGCCCGTCCGCGCTGTCCTACGTGACGAAGTACTGGACGGCTTCCGAGCGCAACACGACGCTGCCCGGGTTCACCGGCGTGCTGCTGGCCAATCGCGTGCTGTGGACTGCGCTGGCGGGCGTCGTCTTCGCCGTGGCCTACCGCCTGTTCCGCTTCGAGATGCGCTTCGAGAAGCCGGCCGGCGCGGCCGCGGAAACCGTGGCGCCCGCGAAGGCCGTCAAGCTGTCGCGCGCCCAGAAGGCGGCGCACCAGCATCACACCGAACTGGCCGCGCTCGGCGAACACAACCCCGCGGGCGTGCGCGAGATGCTGGCCGCGGCGACGCGCAAGACCGCGCCGGTGCTGCCCGACATCCCGCCCGCGACGCGCGCCACCGGCCGCGCGCAGCTGTGGGAGCTGGCCAAGGTGGACATGGCCTTCGTGTTCCGCAGCCCGGCGTACTTCGTGCTGATCGCCATCGGCCTGCTGCTGTCCGGCAGCAACCTGTGGTTCGGCGGCGAGATCCTCGGCAGCCCGTCCTGGCCGGTGACGCGCCTGATGGTGGAGGCGCTCAACAACGGCTTCTCGCTGCTGCCCGTCATCCTGGCGATCTTCTATGCCGGCGAGCTCGTCTGGCGCGATCGCGACCGCCGCATGCACGAGATCATCGACGCCACGGCCGCGCCCGACTGGACCCACCTGGCGCCCAAGATCGTCGCCATCGTCGCCGTGCTGGTCTCCAGCATGGTGGTGGCGGTGCTGGCGGCGATCGCCTTCCAGGCGCTGAACGGCTTCTTCCGTTTCGAGATCGGCGCGTACGTCGCGTGGTTCGTCTGGCCGATGTCCGTCACCGCGGTGCTGCTGGCCGTGCTGGCGGTGTTCGTGCAGGTGCTGGTGCCGCACAAGTACATCGGCTGGGCCGTGATGCTGGTCTACATCGTGATCTCGGTCATGCTGGGCAACATCGGCTTCGAGCACAACCTGTACAGCTATGCCGGCTCCCCGCCGGTGCCGCTGTCCGACATGAACGGGCTGGGCCGGTTCTGGATCGCGCAGGCCTGGTTCCAGGTCTACTGGACCGCGTTCGCGACGATCCTGCTGGTGCTCGCGCATGCGCTGTGGCGGCGCGGCACCACCGTCGCGCTGCGGCCGCGGCTGGCCCAGATCGGCCATCACCTGCGCGGGGCGCCGGGCATGACGCTGGCCGTGGCGACCGTGGTCTGGGTCGCGACGGGCGCCTGGATCTTCTACAACACCAACGTCCTCAACCGCTACATCCCGCAGCCCGAACACGACCGCCAGATGGCCGATTTCGAGAAGACGCTGCTGCCGTTCGAGAAGGTGGTGCAGCCGCGGGTGGCCGACGTCGCGCTGGCCGTGCAGCTGTTCCCGCGCGCCGCACGCGCCGTCACGCACGGGCGCTACACGCTGGTCAACCGCAGCACGTCGCCCATCGGCGTGCTGCACCTGCAATGGGCCGAGAACCTGACGCTGGATTCGATCGATTTTCCCGGCGCCAGCGTGCAGACCGACTATCCGCGCTTCCACTACCGCATCTACAAGCTCGCATCGCCGATGCAGCCCGGCGAGCAGCGCGTGCTGGGCTTCACGACCACGCTGGAGCAGCGCGGCTTTCCCAACGGCCGCCCGCTGACCGCGATCGTCCCCAACGGCTCGTTCGTCAACAACTTCGAGATCTCGCCGTCGGTCGGGTTCGCCCGCGTCGGCCTGCTCGACGAGCGCGCGAAGCGTCGCAAGTACGGCCTGCCGGCCGAGCTGCGTCCGCCCAAGCTGGAAGACGAGTCGGCGCGTCAGTTCAACGAGTTCCTGCACGACAGCGACTGGGTGACCTCCGACATCACCGTCACCACCGACGGTGACCAGACGCCGATCGCCCCGGGCCAGGTGCTCAGCGACACCGGCCTGAAGACCGACCGCAACGCGCGCCGCACGGTGCACTTCAGGAGCGATGCGCCGATCAACCAGTTCTTCTCGATCCAGTCGGGCCGCTACGACATCCGGCCCAGCGTCTGGCACGCGCCGGCGCAGGGCGACCAGCCGGCCCACGATGTCGACCTGGCCGTGTACTACCAGCCGGGCCACGAGTTCAACGTGGATCGCATGCTGGCTGCCATGAACGAGTCGCTCGCGCTGTTCAGCAAGGAATTCACGCCGTACCAGTTCAAGCAGGCCCGCATCATCGAGTTCCCGGCCTACGCCAGCTTCGCGCAGTCGTTCGCCAACACGATCCCGTTCTCCGAAGGCATCGGCTTCGTCCAGCACTGGACGGATCCGACCAAGATCGACGTCGCCACCTACGTGACCGCGCACGAGATCGGCCACCAGTGGTGGGGCCACCAGCTGGTGCCGTCCGACCAGCAGGGCGCATCGATGCTGGTGGAGACCTTCGCCCAGTATTCGGCGCTGCTGGTGATGGAGCAGCACTACGGCAAGGACCAGGTGCGCCGCTTCCTGAAGTACGAGCTCGATCGCTACCTGCGTTCGCGCGGCGGCGCCGTGCTGGAGGAGCTGCCGCTGAACCGGGTCGAGAACCAGGACTACATCTATTACCGCAAGGGTTCGGTGGCGATGTACTGGGCCAAGGAAGCGCTGGGCGAGGACGTGGTCAACCGCGCGATGCGCAAGCTGCTGGCGCACTACGCGTTCAAGGGCGCGCCGTACGCGAACACCACCGACTTCCTCAAGCTGCTGCGCGCCGAGGCCGGGCCGGAGAACGACCAGGTCATCACCGACCTGTTCGAGAAGATCACGCTGCTCGACCTGAAGGCCACGAACGCCGTCGCCACGAAGCTGCCCGACGGCAAGTATTCGGTGACGTTCGATGTCGAGGCGCGCAAGTTCTACGCGGACGGCGCCGGCAAGGAGACCGAGGCGCCGATGAACGAGCTGGTCGAGGTCGGCGTCTTCACGGCCAAGCCCGGCGACAAGGGATTCGACGCCTCCAAGGTGCTGCTGCTGCACAAGGTGCCGATCCACGGGCCGCCGATGCCGGTCACCGTGGTGGTGGACAAAGCTCCTGCCTGGGTCGGCATCGACCCCTACAACAAGCGCATCGACCGCAATTCCGACGACAACCTGACCGCGGTCGAGTTGAAGTAAAGACCGGTTACGGTCCAGCACGCGCCTTGCGATGTGCCCGGCCGTCCCGATGTGGGACGATTGGGCCAGCGGCGCCGCGGGTGCTGTCGAGGGATTGATGAACGGGTTGTGGGTTGTTTCGGTCGTCGTGCACGCCTACGTGGCGTTGCGCCTCCTGCCGGGCGTCTTGGCGTCGGCGGGCGCACCGTCGGCATGGCTGCTGGCCGCGTTGCTGGCCGCCTCGGCCGTCCTGGTGCCGTTCTCGTTGCGACGCCGCAAGGGCAAGCGCACCCCGCAGGAAGTGCGCCGCAGCGACCTGCTGGCCTGGGTGAGCCTGAGCCTGATGGGGCTGTTCTCGTCGCTGTTCGTGCTCACGCTGGTGCGCGACGCGGTCGAGCTGGTGCTGCTGGTGGCCGGCCTCGTCGGGCTGCCGCGGGTGCCCGGCCATTGGCTGGACCTGAGCGCGGTCGGCGTCGTCGTGCTGGCATTGCTCGTCACCTTGATCGGGCTGTTCAACGCGCGCCGGCCGCCGCAGGTCAAGACCGTGGACGTGCCGCTCAAGGATCTGCCGCCGGCGTTGAACGGCTTCAAGATCGCGCAGATCTCGGACATGCACATCGGCCCGACGATCAAGCGCCCGATGATGAAACACGTGGTCGCCACGATCAACCGGCTCGACGTCGACGTGGTGGCCATCACCGGCGACCTGGTCGACGGCAACGTCTACGAGCTGTCGCGCCACGTGGCGCCGCTGGCCGGGCTGCGCTCGCGCCACGGCACCTTCTTCGTCACCGGCAACCATGAGTACTACTCGGGCGTGATGCCCTGGATGAAGTACCTGCCCACGCTGGGCGTGCGCGTGCTGCTCAACGAGCACGTGATCCTGCTGCACCACCACGCCCCCATCGTGCTGGCCGGCGTCACCGATTTCTCGGCCGCCAGCTACGAGACCAGCCATCGCACCGACGTGGCGCTGGCGATCACCGGCGCGCCGCGCGCGGCCGTCAAGATCCTGCTGGCGCACCAGCCGCGCAGCGCCCCGGCCGCGGAGGCCGCGGGCTTCGACCTGCAGCTGTCCGGCCACACCCACGGCGGCCAGTTCCTGCCCTGGAACTTCTTCGTGCGCTTCCAGCAGCCGTTCACCGCGGGCCTGGGCCGCGTCAAGGACATGCTGATCTACACCAGCCGCGGCACCGGCTACTGGGGCCCGCCCAAGCGTTTCGGCGCACCGTCCGAGATCACGCTGCTGCGCCTTGTCCCGGCCTGGGAGCCGCCGAAAGCGAGAACCTGATGAAGACGATCCATCACGCCCTGACGCAGGCCACGCCCGGCGTCTCGATCGAGCTGCAGAGCCTGCATTTCGGCACGCCCGGCAAGGGGGCCAAGGCCACGCTGCAGGCCGCGCTGCATGCCGACGAGATCCCCGGCCTGCTGGTGGCGCATCACCTGCGCGCGCGCCTGGCCGCGCTCGAGGCCGAAGGCCGCATCGTCGGCGAGGTGGTGCTGATTCCCGTCGCCAACCCGATCGGCCTGGCGCAGCGCGTGCTGCAGTCCGTCGAGGGCCGCTTCGACCTGACCAGCGGCGAGAACTTCAATCGCCACTACGCCGATCTGTTCGACACGGTGGCCGCGCAAGTCGACGGCAAGCTCACCTCCTCTGCCACGCACAACGTGGCGTTGATCCGTGCCGCGTTGCGCGACGCCGCCGCCGCGCTGCCGGCGCGCAGCGCGCTCGAGAGCCTGCGCCGCACGCTCCTGGGCCTGAGCATCGACGCCGACATCGTGCTGGACCTGCACTGCGACAGCCAGGCCGTGCTGCACCTCTACACGGAGACCTCGGTGTGGCCGCAGGTCGAGCCGCTGGCGCGCTTCCTGGGCGCGCAGGCGGCGCTGCTGGCCGACGTTTCCGGCGACCATCCGTTCGACGAGGCCTGCTCGACGATCTGGCCGCGCCTGGCCGCGCGCTTCGGCGCCGCGACGCCGATTCCCAGCGCCTGCGTGGCCGTGACGGTGGAGCTGCGCGGCGAGGCCGATGTGGCGCACGAGCTCGCCGCGCGCGACGCCCAGGCCCTGATCGACTACCTCAGCTGGCAAGGCGTGATCTCCGGCGGCCCGGCCGAGCTGCCGTCGGCGCGCTGCGAGGCGACGCCGCTGGCCGGCTCCATTCCCGTGAACGCGCCGCACGCCGGCGTCATCGCCTACTTGCGCGAGGTCGGGGCGCAGGTGTCGGCGGGCGAGGCTCTGGCGGACCTCGTCGAGCCGATGACAGGCCTGGTCACGCCGCTGCTGAGCCCGGTGGACGGCGTGTTCTATGCACGCGAGACGCGCCGCTTCGTGCCCGCGGGCGCCGGCGTGCTGCGCGTGGCCGGACGCGAGGCGCTGCGCCAGGGCAAGCTGCTGACCTCCTGAAGCGGCGTCGGCGAAGGCCGGGAACGGGTGGACCAAGGCCATCGGGCGATATAGCGTCGGGCGGTATGCTCGCGGACTCGCACCCAGGACCGACGCATGCGCATCGAGATCGAACCCGGCATCCGGCTCTACTTCGACGTCGAGGGCACGCAATTCGTGCCCGACGGCCCGGCGCTGCGCGAGAAGCCCGTGCTGCTGTTGCTGCACGGCGGTCCCGGCTTCGATCACTCGGGCTTCCGGCCGTTCTTCGGCCGCGTGTCCGACATCGCGCAGGTGATCTACTACGACCACCGCGGCCACGGCCGCAGCGACCGCCGGCCGCCCGAAGAGTGGACGCTGGACACCTTCGCCGACGACGTCGTGCGCCTGTGCGACGCGCTGGGCATCGTCAAGCCCATCGTGCTGGGGCAGTCGTTCGGCGGCTTCGTGGCGCAGCGCTACATCGAGCGCCACCCCGACCATCCGTCCAAGGTGATTCTCTCCAGCACGTCGCCGCACAAGAAGCCGGAGCGCAAGGAAGCCATGTTCGACAAGCTGGGCGGGCCGGCCGCGCGCGAGTCGTGCGCGCGCTTCTGGCGCGATCCGAACCCCGAGACCTGGGACGACTACGGCGTGCATTGCCGCCATCTCTACAACACGACGCCGCAGGATCCCGATGGCGGCCAGCGCACGATCTACAACCTCGACGTGCTGTTCGCGTCGGCCTCCGGCGAGCAGCGCACGATGAACCTGCTGCCGGGCCTCGCGAACGCGCGCTGTCCGGTGCTGGTGATGGTGGGCGAGGACGACCCGGTGTGCCCCGTGGCCGACGCGCAGGACATCGCCGCCGCGCTGCCGCCGCAGTGGCTGCAGTACCGCGCGTTCCCGAACGTGGGGCATGGCGCGTGGCGCGACGACGCGGATGCGGCGTTCGCGGAGTTGCGGCGGTTCATCCTGGAGTGAGATGCGTGGCGCGTAGCAGAATGCGCGGATTCCTGCGCACGGACGAACCCCGATGAACGCCATCCTCGAAGAAGTCATCGCCGCCGCCGAGCGCGCCGTCGTCTCGCTGCAGGCCCGTGCCGGCGGCCGGCTCGACTATTCGGTCGCCAGCCTCGAAGCCGTCGACGAGATGCTGGTGGAGGTATCGGGCTACGTGGCCGACCTCGACGAGGCCGTCGTCACCGGGCTCGTGCAGCAACTCGGGTGCTACGTGCTGGAGGTGGGGCGCAAGGCGTTCGGCGGCGAGTACTTCTGGCACGACGAGGGCGAGCAGCCGATCCTGGTCGTCGGCGAGCCCGCGGCGCACGTCGCGATGATGACGTGGAGCAAGGTCGTCGGCCGGCTCACCGGCGACGTCGGCGACGACATCCCGTTCTTCTTCAACGGCTTTGCCGAGAAGGCCGCGCAGCCCGAGCCGGGCAGCAACGTGCTGTTCCTTTGACGCCGGTGGGCAACGTTCGCGTCGTCATGCGCTGGCGTGCGCGCTGGCCTTTGTCCTACAGCGTTAGCGACGCTGTTCCGACACCGTGCGGGCGCACCCGGTGAGATAGTTTGTACATGCCGAACGACATCGGCCGCAGAACTCGAACAACATCCGATGTCACTCGGCGCCCTACAAACCCACAGGAGCACGAACATGAACAAGGATCAAGTCAACGGCCGCGCCGAAACCGCCAAGGGCGACGTCAAGGAAGCCGCCGGCAAGCTGGTCGGCAACGAGCGCCTGACCGCCGAAGGCCGGGCCGAGCAGGCCGCCGGCAAGGTGCAGTCCACCGTCGGCGACGTGAAGAACAACGTCGGCAAGGCCATCAAGAACGCGATCGATCGCTGATCCGTTTCGCGCGACACGCCCGGTTTCCGCGATCGATTCGTCGGTCGCATCCACTTCAAGACGGACGGCGACGCCCGGACATCCAGTGCATGTCCGGGCGTCGTCGTTGATGCCTGCAGGAAACGGCAGGCTGCGTGGCGATAATCGCCCGATGATCCCGAACGCGACAACAGCGCTGTGCCGGTTCGTCGAGGCGAGTCGCAGCGGCGCGGGCGCCGCCGCGGTGCACGACCTGAAAGCCGACCTGCTGGGCGAAGCCCCGGCCGAAACCATGGCCGCCGCGGTCGCCGCGCTGCGCGCCGACCCGGCGCTGCTCGAACGCTTCGCCGATGCCGTCGACACGCTGCTGGCCGCGCGCCGCCAGCGCTTTCTCTACGCAGAAGCCGGCGTGCTGGAGCCGACCTCGTTCTCGCGCACGCTGCGCTCGCGGCTGGCCTCGCGCCTGCTGCCGCACGTGGCCGACCCCAGCCTGTTGCGCGATCTTTTCGCATCGACGTTCCATAGCGACGCCGACATCGACGCCGTGCAGGCCGTGCCCGTCGCCACCTGGGCCACGCTGTTCGAACGGGTCGCGTCGTCGCCCGCCTTCGGCGCCGGCGCGTCGCAATGCGCGCGCGAGTGCGACGCCGCGATCGCGATGCTCGCCGCCCGCGCCGCGGGCCTGGCCGTCGACCCCGATCGCGTGCGCTACGACCACGCCGTGCGCGGCTCCGAGGCCGCCAACGAGGCCGACGTGCTGGAACTGGCCGCCGCGGCGCGGCGCTGGATCAACGCGCACGCGCAGGACCCGCAGGAGAGCCCGAAGGAGTTGCTCAAGCGGCTCGCCACGGCGCAGGACGCCGTCGAGACGCTGCGCGGGGCCGCACCCCGGCACGGCACCAGCCTGACGCTGACGCACAGCCTGCACGCCGCGCACCAGACGCTGGAGCGCCTGCGCGAGCTGGTGCTGATCCGCGCCACGCTGGACGCCGGGGAACGGGCCGCGCGCGCTGCGGCGCTGTTCGTCGACCTCGTCGGCGCGCAGCGCACCGAGCAGAGCGTGCGCCACGTGTTCGCGCAGGTGGCCGACGACGTCGCGCTGCAGATCACCGAGCACGCCAGCGAGACCGGCGAGTACTACGTCACCGACGACCGTCCGCAGTGGTGGCACATGCTGCGCGTGGCCGGCGGCGCCGGCGTGATCGTCGGCGCGATGGCGCTGCTGAAGGTCTTCATCGCCAGGGCCCACCTCGCGCCGCTGTGGGAGACGCTGGCCATCTGCCTGAACTACGGCCTCGGCTTCGTGCTGATCCACCTGCTGCATTTCACGGTGGCCACCAAGCAGCCCGCGATGACGGCCGCGCTGCTCGCGGCGCGCCTCGACCAGGAGGATGCGACGCCGGCCGGTGCCGTGCGCCTGGCCGACCTGTTCGTGCGGACGGTGCGCACGCAGGTGGTGGCGATCGTCGGCAATGTGGTGCTGGCGGTGCCCACCGCGCTGCTGATCCTGTTCGCGTTCCGCGCCGTCACGGGCCAGAGCCCGGTGCCGGAGGCCAAGGCGCAGTACATGCTTGCCGAGCTGCACCCGTGGGCCAGCTGGGCGCTGCTGCACGCGGCCATCGCCGGCGTGTGCCTGTTCCTGTCGGGCGTCATCAGCGGCTACTACGACAACCTGTGCGTGTTCGGCCGCGTCGGCGCGCGGCTGGCCGTGCATCCGATGCTTTTGCGCGTGCTGGGGCCTTCGCGCACGGCGCGTCTTGCCCGCTACATCGAGCACAACCTCGGCGCGCTGCTGGGCAACCTGGCGTTCGGCTTCATGCTGGGCGGCGTCGGCTTCATCGGCTTTCTCACGGGCCTGCCGATCGACATCCGCCACGTGGCCTTCGCCTCCGCCAACACCGCGTACGCGCTGGGCACCCTGCAGGGCCACGAACCCGAGTCCGCCGCGGCGCTGGCGATCGCCGGCGTGGTGCTGGTCGGCGCGGTCAACGTCACGGTCAGCTACGGCCTCGCGTTCGCCACCGCGTTCCGCGCGCGCCACGTGCGCTACGAGCGCGCGGGGCTGGTGCTGCGGCTGGTGCTCAAGCGCCTGATCCACCGGCCGCAGGACTTCGTGTGGCCGCCGCGGGCGGCGCCGGTCGAGGCCGGCGCGGACGCTACACGTGGATGAAGCGTCCGCCGCCGAACGACCAGTTCTCCCACAGGGTTTCCTTGAAGACCAGCATCACGTTGTCCGGGTCGAGCCCGGGCGATTGACGCAAGCCGTCGATCAGGTCGACGGCGATCTTGCGCTTGACCTTCACGCTGCGCCCGGTGGACAACAGGACCTCGATCAACACGAAGTCGTCGGTGCGCGGCGCTGCGAGATCCGGGTAGCTGGCGTCGTATCGGAAGTCCTCCGCCGAGAGCTCCAGCACGCGGTGGAAGCGGTCGGCCAGGGGCACGCCGGAAGCCACCAGCGCGTTGTGCACGGCGTTGAGGACGGCTGACTTGAAGGCGGCGTCCTTGCCGCGTCGCACGGTGAGCGTCACCAGAGGCATCGCGGCGCTCCGTCAGAGGTTCTGGTCGGACGCGGCGAGGCCGACCAGGATCGGGTCATAGCCGGCATCCACGAGCGCCTGCGACAGCAGGAAGCGATCGAGGTCGGAGTGCACGCGCACGAGCTTGGTGCCGAGATCCACGTCGACCCTGGCGGCCGGATCGAGCGCGTGGATGGCCTCGGTGACCAGGTTGATGCAGTGGCCGCAGCTCATGCCTTCGACGAGGAATTCGGTCATGGTGTTCTCCGGAGACGGGTTCGATACGACAGTGTCGCGCCGCCCGGCCATGTCAGGCAAAGGAAAGACGCGGCGCCCCCTCGCTGCAAGCGGGTTTGATCCTGCGCGAATCGTCGACACAGGCCTCTTTGCGTGGGGCTTTTCCATTCTGCGCAGTTCGTTACAGGCAGACCGTCGACACTGTCGACTTGTTGCGATTCAATTCTTGTCGATGTCCAGCTTGTCGTCCGTTCCCGTCCTGCCCGCCCGTCGCGATTGGTCCTTTCCGGTGGAGGGGATGAGTTGCGCCGCCTGCGCCGGCCGCGTGGAGCGTGCGTTGCGGGCCGTGCCGGGCGTGGCCGAGGCCAGCGTCAACATGGCCACGGAGCTGGCGAGCGTGCGTGCCGAGGCGCCGCTGGCGTTCGAAGGCTTGCAGGCGGCGGTGCGCAAGGCCGGTTATGCGGCCCGCGCACCCGATCTGCCCGTGCCGCCGCCGGAGTCGGACGCCCGGGCCTGGCGGCCGGTGATCGTCGCGGCGGCGCTGTCGACCCCGTTGCTGCTGCCGATGTTGAGCGGCGTGGTGGGCCTGGCGTGGAGCTGGCCCGCGTGGTTGCAGTTCCTGCTGGCGACGCCGGTGCAGTTCTGGTTCGGCGCGCGCTTCTATGCCGGCGCCTGGCGTGCGCTGCGCGGCGGCAGCGCCAACATGGACGTGCTGGTGGCGCTCGGCACCTCGGCGGCCTACGGCCTGAGCCTGTACGACTGGTGGGCCGGCGCGCGCACGGGCGGCATGACCCCCGGCATGCCGGCGCAACACCTGTACTTCGAAGCGGCCGCCGTCGTCATCACGCTGGTGCTGCTGGGCAAGCGGCTGGAGTCGCGCGCCAAGCGGCAGACGACGCAGGCGTTGCGCGCGTTGCAGGCGCTGCAGCCGGCCACCGCACGGGTGCGCCGTGACGGGGGCGACACGGACGTCGCGATCGCGCAGTTGCGCGTCGGCGACCTGCTGGTGGTGCGGCCCGGCGAACGTTTTGCCGCCGACGGCCTGGTCAAGGAGGGCGAGAGCCACGTCGACGAGTCGCTGGTCACCGGCGAGAGCCTGCCCGTCGCGCGCGCTCCCGGCGATCGCATCACCGGCGGCGCGGTCAACGGCGAGGGCCTGCTGCTGGTCGGCGTCACGGCGGTGGGCGCCGAATCCACGCTGGCGCGCATCGTGCGGCTCGTCGAATCGGCGCAGGAGAAGAAGGCGCCGATCCAGCACCTGGTCGACCGCGTCAGCGCGGTGTTCGTGCCGGTGGTGTGCGTCGCGGCGCTGATCACGCTGCTGGCCTGGGGCGGCGCCGGCGGCGACTGGCAGCGCGCGCTGCTCAACGCCGTCGCCGTGCTGGTGATCGCCTGCCCGTGCGCGCTGGGGCTGGCCACGCCGACGGCGATGATGGCCGGCACCGGCGTCGCCGCGCGCCACGGCATCCTGATCAAGGACGCCGAGGCGCTGGAGATCGCCCACGACGTCACGGTGGTGGCGTTCGACAAGACGGGCACGCTCACCGAAGGCAAGCCGATGCTGGTGGCCTGCGTGGCCGTCGACGGCGATGCCGCGCGCCTGCTGGCGCTGACGGCCGCCGTGCAGGGCGGCAGCTCGCATCCGCTGGCGCAGGCGGTGCTTGACATGGCGCGCAGCACGCACGCGCGCGTACCCGGCGCGAGCGCGCAGCGCGCGGTGCCGGGCAAGGGCGTGTCCGCCCGCGTGCGCGCGCCCGGCGATGCGCGCGCGGACGCCGAAGCCCGCCTGGCCGAGGCCATCGCCGCCAGCGCGATCATGAGCGCGCGCCAGAGCGCCGGACTGTCGCCCGGCAGCGGGCTGGCGCAGGCGCCGGAGCGCGCGATCGAGGCGAGCGGGCACGACCTGGAACTGCGCCTGGGCAGCGCGCGCTGGATGGCCGAGCTGGGCGTCGACCTGCAGCCCCTGGCCGCGCGTGCGGTCGAGTTGCAGGCGCTCGGGCGCACGGTGTCGTGGCTGGCGGACGTCGCGGGCGATGCGCCGCGATTGCTGGGCCTCGTGGCCTTCGGCGATCGCCTGCGCGACGGCGCGATCGACGCCGTCCAGCGCCTGCAGGCCGACGGCGTGCGCACCGTGATGATCAGCGGCGACGGCCACGCGAGCGCCGAAGGCGTCGCGCAATTGCTGGGCATCACCGAAGTGCATGCGGAGGTGCTGCCGGGCGAGAAGGCCTCGCTGGTGGCGTCGTTGCGGTCGCTGGCGGGCGGTGGCGCGCGGGGCACGCGCGATGCGCGGCCGCGCCGCGCGCGCCCGGTGCGCGTGGCGATGGTGGGCGACGGCCTCAACGACGCGCCCGCGCTGGCCGCGGCCGACGTCGGCATCGCGATGGCCTCGGGCACCGACATGGCGATGGCGGCCGCCGGCATCACGCTGATGCGCTCCGATCCCCGGCTCGTGGCCGACGCGCTGGACATCTCGCGCCGCTGCGTCGCCAAGATCCGCCAGAACCTGTTCTGGGCCTTCGCCTACAACGTGGCCGGCATCGGCCTCGCCGCGGCGGGGCTGCTGAGCCCGATGGTGGCCGGCGCCGCGATGGCGTTCAGCAGCGTCAGCGTGGTGACCAACGCGTTGACGCTGCGGCGCTGGAAGGCCGCGCCGGCGCGTGCCGCCTGAGCGTTTCTACTGCGTGGCTGCGGCCGCGGCCTTGGTGAAGAACTCGTAGATGCCGTCGTCGCTCATGCGGCGCGCGTCGGCGAGTTCGCCGGCGCGGGTCATGAACAGCACCTTGTTGTCGGGCGAGACGATCACCGCCGACGGGATGCCCTTCTTCGTCGGGTTGCCGTAGGCCGCGGTCACGTCGAGGTTGTGGTCGAAGTTGCCGACATCGACCTTCACGACCTTGAACTTGCTGGCCATCAGCTCGGCGTTGCGGCCGGTCTTGAGCGCATGGTCCAGCGCGCGGCAGTCGGCGCACCAGTTGGCGCCGAAGATCAGCAGCACCGGTTGCTTCGAGGCGGCAGCCTCCTGCAGCGCGGCGTGGATCTGCGCCTTGGCGTCGGCGGCTTCGTCGTAGGGGCGGTCGGCAGCGACGGCCAGGCCGGTGGCGAGCGCGATGGCGAGCGACAGGAGGAGCTTTTTCATGGTCGCCATGATGCCAGCGTCGCCGACGCCTTGCTGGTGCGCGCCACGAGCGGCCACGATGGCGTGTCGGCCGGGAATGAAAAAAGCTCTGCGACGGCAGAGCTTGGAAGGAGCGGAGGGTGCGCGCTGCGCGCCGCGTTTTCAGGCGGTCGCGCGATGGCCGATCACGACGACGTGCTGCAGGGCAACGTGCGTCTGGCCGTACTGTGCCATGGCCAGACTGTCCGCCGCCGCGTACTGCGTCGTCGCGAGGCCGTTCATGCCGGCGACGATGCCCGCGGTCATGAGGGCGGACAGGACGAGGGCGGCGGCTTGGGTAGTGGTCTTGGTCATGGTGGGCTCCTGGTGTCTGGTGGTGGGGTTCGGATGTCGTTTCGTGATCCGATGAATGAACTTTAGGAGTCCCCACCACGCGAGAAAACCGGCTTGCGACGAGGCGCACCGAGCACGGAGCGAACTGCAATTGCGCGCGACGGACCGTCACGCGCCGCGCTGCGCCGGCGCGGACGCCGTGACCGCGCCGGGCATCGCCGCGCGGATCACGTCGAGGAAGCGCCGCAATCGCGCCGGGTAGAAGCGGGCCTGCGGATACACGAGCCAGACCGGCAGCGGCGCCGCGCGCCACTGTGGCGCGAGGTGCACCAGCCGGCCTTGCGCGAGGTCGTCGGCCACCAGCCATGCCGATGCGATGGCCGCGCCGACGCCGCTGACGGCCGCGGTGCGCAGCGCGTAGAGGCTGTCGGTGCTCATGCGCGGGGCGATGGCAAAGCGCACGTCGCCGCCGCCGGCGATCGGTGCCAGCGTCACCTCGGTGCGGTAGTACGGGCGCATCGCCAGCCACGGCAGTTGCGCGAGGTCGGCCGGCGCCTGCAACTCCGGCAGGCGGGCCGCCAGCGCCGGTGCCGCGACGACGATGCGCGGCACCTCCGCCAGCTTGATCGCGACGGCCGCCTGGTCGTCGATCGCGCCGACCTGGATCGCGCAGTCGATGCCTTCCAGGATGAAGTCGGGCCGGCGGTCGTGCAGCAGCCACTCGACATTGACGCGCGGGTAGCGAGCCAGGTAGTCCGCCAGCGGCACGACGAGCTGCTGCTGGCCGAACGCGTGCGGCGCCACGACCCGCAGCGTGCCCTCGGGCTCGTCGCCGGCGCCGCGCAGGTCGGCCTCGAAGGCGTGCCAGTTGGCGAGCAGCTCGCGTGCGCGCTCGAGGCAGCGCTGGCCGTCCTCGGTGAGCGTCATCGAATGCGTCGACCGGCGCAGCAGCCGCACGCCCAGCGAGCGCTCCAGCGCCTGCAGGCGGCGGCTGACGGTGGGCTGCGTGGTGCCCATCTGCGCGGCGGCGCCCGAGAGGCTGCCGGCGTCGACGATGCGCACGAAGGTTTCCATCAGCTCGAAACGATCGGCGGCGGCAGGGGGTTTTGTCATGCGTCAAGCGTATAACAATTGTTCGGTGTGCAGGCCTACCCATGGGCACATCTCCTCGCGAAAATTCAGCCCATCCCCGATTCGATGGCTGCTTCTTCCATGTCCAACATTCATGCTGCGCATATCCCCGCTGTCACCCCCGCGGCCCCGACCCACGCGCTGACGCTCCCGCTGGTCGGCCTGCTCGCGGCCGGCGCCGGCTTGTCGGTCGCCGCGCTGTACTACAGCCAGCCGATGCTGGGCGAGCTCGGCGCCGACATCGGCGCGTCGCCGCGCGAGATCGGCCTGGTGCCCACGCTGACGCAGCTCGGCTACGCCGCCGGCATCTTCTTCCTCGCGCCGTTGGGCGACCGCTTCGACCGCCGCCGCATCATCCTGATCAAGGCCGCCGCGTTGTGCGTGGCGTTGCTGGCCGGCGGCGCGGCGTCGTCGATCGGCCTGCTGCTGGCGGCCAGCCTCGCGGTGGGCCTCGCGGCCACGATGGCGCAGGACATCGTGCCGGCCGCCGCCACGCTGGCGCCCGAGGCGCAGCGCGGCAAGATCGTCGGCACCGTGATGACGGGCCTGCTGATGGGCATCCTGCTGTCGCGCGTGGTCAGCGGCTTCGTGGCGGCGCACTTCGGCTGGCGCGCGATGTTCGTGGCCGCGGCGTTCAGCATCGCCGCGTTCGCCGCCGTCGCCTGGCGTGCGCTGCCGCGCTTCAAGCCCACGACGCACCTGCGCTACGGCGCGTTGCTGGCCTCGTCGGCGCATCTGTGGAAGCGCCATGGCGCGCTGCGCCGAGCGGCGCTCGCGCAAGGGCTGCTCGCCGTCGGTTTCAGCGCGTTCTGGTCGACGCTGGCGGTGATGCTGCATGCGTCGCCGTGGCATCTGGGCAGCGCCGCCGCCGGGGCGTTCGGCCTGGCCGGCGCCGCCGGTGCGCTGGCCGCGCCGCTGGCCGGCCGCCTGGCCGACACGCGCGGCCCCGAGCTCGTCACGCGCCTGGGCACCAGCCTGGCCGCCGTCTCGTTCCTGGCGATGGCCGCCGGCGGGCTGCTGCCGCCGCACCTGCAGCTGTGGGCGATCGGGATCGGCGCCGTGGGCTTCGACCTGGGCGTCCAGGCCACGCTGGTCTCGCACCAGACCATCGTCTACGGCATCGATCCGGGCGCGCGCAGCCGTCTCAACGCGCTGCTGTTCACCGGCATGTTCATCGGCATGTCCACCGGTGCCGCGCTCGGCAGCATGGCGCTGGCACGCTGGGGCTGGCCCGGCGTGATGCTGCTGTCGGCCGGCGGCGCGATCTCGGCGCTGGTCGTGCGCCTGTGGCCGTCGCGCCAGCCGGCGTGATCAGTTCGGCACGTCGAAGCCCAGCGCCTCGAGCGCGGTCTCCGCGGCCTGCCGATCCTGCTGGGCGTTGCCGCCCGAGATGCCGATGCCGCCCACCAGGCGCCCGGCCGCGACGATGGGCACGCCGCCGCCCACCGCCACCAGGCGCGGCTGGTGCGCGAGCTGCGCCACCTGCGGGTTGGCGATCACGTCGCTCCACACATGCGTGGGCAGGCCGAACGACGCCGCGGTCCACGCCTTGTCGATGGCGACGTTGACGGTGAGAAACGGCGCGCCGTCGTTGCGCGCGAGCGCGCTCAGGTGGCCGCCGGCGTCGGTGACGGCGATCGTCACCTGGATGCCGATGTCGCGCGATGCCGCGTTGGCCGCGGCGATCAGCGCCTGCGCGGCGTCGCTGGTGATCGAGGCCGTGGCGAAGGTCAGGGGAGGGGTCATGAGCGATTTCCTGTGATGGCGGGAGCGTGATTCAAAAGCCTTCGAGCACGACCTTGCCTTGCGCCTTGCCGCTCTCGATCCAGGCATGCGCGCGCAACAGGTTGGCGGCGTCGATGGCACCGAAGTGCGCGCCGGCGGTGGTGCGGATGCGGCCGGCGTCGACGAGCTGGGCGACCTCGGCGAGCAACCTGCCTTGTTCGTCCATGTCGGGCGTGCCGAACATCGGGCGCGTGAACATCAGCTCCCAGTGCAGCGACAGCGCCTTGGGCTTGAGCGCCATCACGTCGAGGCCGGCCATGTCGTCGATGACGCCGATCGCGCCTTGCGGCTTCAGGCTTTCGACGATCTGCTCGTAGTGCTGCGGCGTCTGCGTGAGCGCGGCGACGAAGTCGACCTGGTCGTGGCCGGCGTCCTTCAAGGCCTGCGCGAGCGGCTTCGAGTGATCGATCACGGCGTGCGCGCCGAGCTCCAGGCACCAGGCCTGCGTCTCGGGCCGCGACGCGGTGGCGATCACCTTCAGCTGCGTCAGCTGGCGCGCCAGCTGGATCAGGATCGAGCCGACGCCGCCGGCGCCGCCGACGATCATCAGCGCCTGGCCCGCGCCGCCGCCCCGGGGCACGCGCAGGCGGTCGAACAGCAGTTCCCATGCCGTGATGGCGGTCAGCGGCAGCGCGGCTGCCTGGCCGTCTTCCAACGACGTCGGGGCGAGCGCGGCGATGCGTTCGTCGACGACGTGCAGCTCGCTGTTGGCGCCCGGGCGCGCGATCGAGCCGGCATAGAACACGCGGTCGCCGACCTGGAAGCCGGTGACGCCGGTGCCGATGCCTTCCACCACGCCGACGGCGTCCCAGCCCAGCACCTTGGCCTCGCCCGCCGGCGGCGCGGTGTTGCGGCGCACCTTGGTGTCGACCGGATTGACCGAGACGGCCTTGACGCGCACGAGCAGGTCGCGCGCGAGCGGCTTCGGCGCGGGCAGCTCGAGATCCTCCAGGGCGTGCGGTTGGTCCACGGGCAGGTTCTGGCGGTATCCGATGGCTTTCATGGTCGTGCTCCTGTGTCGATGCCATGATCGTAAGCATGCAAGTGAGGATTGATAAGATGGCAATGAATGGCATCACTTTCAAATGAAATTTGAAAATAGAAACGATCTCGAATGAAGATTGAAAATATCGGCGACCTGCAGGTGCTCGTGCAGACCGCGCGCGGCGGCACGCTCACCGCGGCCGCGCGCACGCTGGGCATCACGCCGGCGGCGGCCAGCGCCACGCTGAAGCGGCTGGAGACGCAACTCGGCACGCGGCTGTTCGAGCGCTCCACGCGAGCGATGCGGCTGACGTCGCCGGGCCAGATCCTGCTCGACTACGCGGTGCGCGCGTTCGAGCTGCTGGACGAGGGCGAGTCGCAGGTGGACGCCGATCGCGCGACGCTGGTCGGCACGCTGCGCATCGCGGCGCCGTCCGACCTCACGCGCAACCTGTTGCTGCCGCTGTTCGACGAGTTCATGCGCGACAACCCGGGCCTCCAATTGCAGCTGTCGGTGGGCGACCGCGTGCTGGACGTGCTGCGCGACGAGGTGGACGTGGCGATCCGCTACGGCGCGCTGGCCGACTCGCGCCTGGTCGCGCGCACGCTGGCGGTCGCGCGCCCGGTGCTCAGCGCGTCACCCGACTACCTGCGCCGTCATCCGGCGCCGCGGACGCCGCAGGACCTGGCCAGGCACAACTGCATCACCTTCGACCGCGGCGGCCGCCGCCACCGGGCGTGGCGCTTCTGCCGCGACGGCCAATGGACGGAGGTGCGCGTGGATGGCGACCGCAGCGTCGACGACGCCTCGCTCGCGCGCGAGTGGGCGATCGCGGGGAGGGGCATCATCCTGAAGTCGGAAATCGACCAGCGCCGCGATCTGGAGAGCGGCGCGCTGGTGCCCCTGCTCACCGACTGGGAGACCGAGCCCTACCCGCTGCACGCGTTGCTGCCCAGCGGCCGCTTCGTGCCCAACCGCGTGCGGGCGCTGGTGGACTTTCTGGCTGCGCGGTTCGCGGCGATCGGCGTGGCCGCGTAGGCTGCGCCTGTCAGGGGGCTTTTGCCCGGCAAGCCCGGTGCGCCGTGTCCGGTCTTGCGGAGATAGGCACAATGCCGCCTCGCGCCGCGTCGGCGCCCCAAGCCGGGGTGCCGGGTGAGCGCACCCCTTCCACAGGATCTCGCATGAGCGCCCAATCCAGCCCCGCCGCCTCTTCCTCCGCCCGCGCCGCGGTCACCTTGCCCAAGCTGCGCGAGATGCGCGCCCGCGGCGAGAAGATCGCCATGCTGACCTGCTACGACGCCACGTTCGCGCAGGTGCTCGACGAGGCGGGCGTCGACACCCTGCTCGTGGGCGATTCGCTGGGCAACGTGTTGCAGGGCCGCACCAGCACGCTGCCGGTCACGCTTGCCGACATGGCGTATCACACCGACTGCGTCGCTCGCGTGCAGCCCGCGGCCTGGCTGATCACCGACATGCCGTTCGGCAGCTACGAGGGCGGCAAGGGCCCGGCGCTCGATGCCGCCGTGACGCTGATGCGCGCCGGCGCCCGCATGGTCAAGCTCGAGGGCGGCGGCTGGACGGCCGAGATCGTCGCGCACCTGGTGGCGCGCGGCATCCCCGTGTGCGCCCACCTGGGCCTGACGCCGCAGCGCGTGCACGCGCTCGGCGGCTATCGCGTGCAGGGCCGGGACGGCGACAGCGGCGCCACGCTGCGCCGCGAGGCGCGCGAGCTCACCGAGGCCGGTGCGTCGATGCTGGTGCTCGAGATGGTGCCCGCCGCGCTCGCCGGCGAGGTCACCGACGAGAACCCGGAACTGATGACCATCGGCATCGGCGCCGGCGGCGGCACGTCGGGCCAGGTGCTGGTGTTGCACGACATGCTGGGCCTGGGTTCCGGCCGCAAGCCGCGCTTCGTGCGCAACTTCATGGCCGAGGGCGGCTCGATCGCGGCGGCGATAGCCCGCTACGTGGCCGCGGTCAAGGACGGCTCGTTCCCGCAGGCCGACGTCCACACCTACTGAGCACCGAGACCCCATGCAAGTCATCCACACCATCTCCGACCTGCGCGCCGTGCTCGCCGGCTCGACCAAGACGGCGCTCGTCGCGACGATGGGCAACCTGCACGAAGGCCACCTGGCGCTGGTGCGCGAGGCCGCGTTGCACGGCTTCCCGGTGGTCGCGACGATCTTCGTCAATCGCCTGCAGTTCCTGCCGCACGAGGACTTCGACCAGTACCCGCGCACGCTGGAGCGCGACTGCCAGTTGCTGGAGGCGGCGGGCTGCGACATCGTCTTCGCCCCGAGCGAAGCCGAGCTGTACCCGGAGCCGCAGACGTTCAAGGTGACGCCCCCGGCCGCCATCGGCGACCTGCTGGAAGGCGAGTTCCGCCCCGGCTTCTTCACCGGCGTCTGCACGGTGGTGATGAAGCTGTTCCAGTGCGTGCAGCCGGCCTACGCGGTGTTCGGCAAGAAGGACTACCAGCAGTGGATGGTGCTCACGGCGATGGCGCGCCAGTTCGCGCTGTCCACGGAGGTGATCGGCGCCCCGACGGTCCGCGCCAACGACGGCCTGGCGCTGTCGTCGCGCAACGGCTACCTGAGCCCGGGCGAGCGCGCCGAGGCCATCGCGCTCCCGCGTGCGTTGCGCACGGCCGCGGCCGCGCTGCGCGAAGGGGCGACCGACGTCGCCGCGGTGGAGCGGGCGCAGATCGCCGACCTGAGCGCGCGTGGCTGGACGTGCGACTACATCGCGATCCGCCGCCGCAGCGACCTGCTGGCACCGACGGCGGCCGACCTCGCCGCCAAGACGCCGCTGGTCGCGCTCGGCGCCGCGCGCATCGGCAAGACGCGCCTGATCGACAACCTCGAGATCGATCTTTGAAGCACGCCGATTGACGTAGGGGAACCCGACCAGAAAGCCGGGTCACTCGGGTAGGGCAAAATTCACGGATGAACGCATCCGTCTCCCCGATCCTCATCCAGCGCCGCGAACCGGCGGTTCCGGTCGACACGTCCTGCGGCCACGCGCACACCGAGCGCTGGAGCGTCGATGCCGTCGAGGCGCTGTTCGACCTCCCGTTCAACGACCTGATCCTGCAGGCCCAGGCCGTGCACCGCGAGCACTTCGCGCCCAACCAGGTCGAGCTGGCCACGCTGCTGTCGATCAAGACCGG